>R18__coassemble_1245_pt1 | contig 50907 bp, 33 predicted proteins | sample R18__metabat2_low_PE_032 | metagenome-assembled genome bin R18
TTCGCAATCTCTCAAAGAACGCTTTCTTTTTCGCTTCCCATCGAAGCACCGCCGCAGCTATCCGGCTCGCGGGGCGGCTATCCGGCCGCCTGGTCCTATCCGGGACCCGTGCTCCTTTTCGAAAGCGGGTGCAAAAGTACACCGCGTTTTCCATCTGACCAAATTATGCCGCCTGAATTTTTCGTCAAAAAATGTTAACAAGGCGGCGGGCGCTGATTTTCAAGGGAATCTTACAGCTCCGACACCTTCTGCAAGGGAATCAATTGCGGAGCATGGGTCAGTCCGGCAGGAACCGTAGCCCACACGTCGAAGGTGATGGGCTTGTAAAACACGCTCACGATATTGATATCCTTGAAGATGCGCCAGTCCACGCCACGGCGGTCGTAATCGGCGATGCGGTTGGCCGGCAGATTGGTGACGGTCAAGCTGACGGTGTTCTTCTTGCCCGGACGCAGATAAGGCCCCACATTCAAAGTATAAGGCACGCTCCAGACCTTTCCGACCTCTTCGCCGTTGATGCTCACGCGGGCACTTTCATACAGGCCGTCGGTGAAAGAAAGTCGCCAGTCGTCGGCCGCGACTTTCGGCATCTTGAACGTAAGGGTATAGCAACCGCTTCCGGCATAATTTTTGGCTTGTTCGGCGGGCAATTCGGTCCAGGATGTGGGTTCTCCGTCCATCACATAATTTCCTTCAATGGCGGGGGCTCCGTCAGTGAAAGCGAATTGCCACTTGCCTTCCAGCGTCAACGGAGCGGCTTGGTCCATAGGCCGGTAGAAAGGATAAACGGGCAGCACGTCGGCCACAGCACTGTCATAAGTCCTGACAATCAGCGACTCGCCGGGCTTCAACTGAAGATAGACCTTCGAGCCGTCGCGAAGCGGAGCCCGGCCTTTTTCGCCCGTCAGCGGATTGAAAATCATGGCCGAAGCGCCCTTGCGGCCCAAGTTCACCCAAGCGTCGACAGATGCGTCTTTCAGCATGGAGATGAAATAGACGTAGCCGTCAGAGAGTTTGCGGCGGCAAATCGAAGCGCCGTAAGTGCCGACCACCTCTTCACGGGTCAGTCCGCCATCACGGAGCAACGTCTGCAAGTCCTCATAGGGAGCAGCACCCATCTCCCCGGTCAGGGAAAGCAATTCCTCACGGCGCGCATCGGCATCCTTCAAACCCGGCACATCAGAGGGCAGACGGTTGAGGAACAGCACCTTGGCACCGGCATCCGACAGTTTTTTCAACTGGCGCAAAGTCTCTACGGGCATCACCTCGCAGTCGGGCACCAGGATGGCCTTGTAGCTGCCCTTGCCGTTTTCCGTACGAAGCAGACCGTTTTCTACGGCGGTGCCCATCAACTGACGGTCGGAAATGTAATCCAGTTCGTAACCGTTCTGCAGGATACCGTCGACGATGGCATCGAAACGGGGCAGTTTCTCGCCCAAACGGTGAATGTCAAACGTCACGTAATTGGTCTTGCGATACTTCTCCCAGATGTCGTAAATAGGGAAATACAGCAGCAACTCGTTGTCGGGCGCGCCCTGTTGCATGAACGACTGCACGCGGGTGATGTAGGCGTTGAGCGCGTCCATGTCGCGGAAAATCGTATTGTTCGGATTCACCTGGATGGAAGCGTAAAACAGCCAGCCGGGCCACGGAGCCTCCTTGGGGGTATAAGGTGTGCCGTGATAGAACACGCGGTTCACGCCGCTGACGAAAAGCTGGTCCATTTCGGGCTTGATCAAAGCCAGCGAAGTGCGGAAATGTTCCGTCAGCCAGGTCATGCTTTCACTGGAGGTGAACTCCTTGCCCGCCACGTGCGAAGCCGAAGAGGCATAGCGCAGGGTGGCCGGGTTGGCATCGTTGCGCTTCATATTGTCATCGACCCGGAGATAGGGCATCGCGAATTGCGTGCAACCGAACGATTCGCACTCGGGAATATCCATGGCGGCATACAGGTCGAGCAGATTGCCCGGCGAACCGTGCGCCTGGTTGCGGGTGCTGACACCGTGGCCGTGGGCCCACTCCGTCCAGGGAATGGTGAAGTTGTACAGCAACATGTCACCGATGGTTTCGCGATAATCGCACACCACGCGTTCGATGGTCTGCTCATCGCCGATGCCTTGCCATTCGGGCAGATAATCGCAGATGTCGTAGCCGCGACGGGCCTTGAAGGTCTCGACAAGTTGTTCGCTCCAATCTGCGCCGTACACCTCATAAGAATCATTGAAGAAGGTATGCGGCCAGGCGGTGCCGCTTTCGGTGAAAGCCTTGTCGAAGCGGTTCAGGTAATGCATCAGCGCATCCTTCGACAGATGGTTCATCACATAGCCTTCGCCGCCGGGGGCAGAACGCTTCACCATCTGGCGGGTCTTCCCGACAAACAAGGCGTAGAGCGTGCCGTCGGCGTCGGGGGCGAAGCTGAGCGTTTCCTCAGCGACGGCCTCCAGAGGCAGCTGCTGACGTGACCCGTCGTTTTTGACAAAGAGCAAAGCCTGCAAAGAAGCCAGCCCGGCCTGCTTCGGATCGTTGACTTTGAGGGAGATTTGTTGTTCGCGGAACGTCTTGGCCGCCTTGCCTTGGGTGCCGGCCCTTTCAGCCTTCACCTCGTAGACCTGAATCATCTGCTTGGATGCGGCGTGGGCGGCGTCGATGTTCGGACCGCCGAAAGGCCAGCCCGTGCCGCCGTTCATGTCGACCAGCATATCCAAGCGGCCGCCTTCAGCCTGCACGTGGCGCAGCATCTCCATCCACTTGGGCGAGAGATATTTGATATCACGCACCTCCTCCCCTTTCACCCCGTAAATCGGGGTGATTTCCACGCTGCCTATTCCGGCCTCGCTGAGCGACTCCATGTTCCAGGTCAGGTTGGCTTTGTCGACGGCACTGCCCAACCACCACCAACGGGTGCCGGGACGGTTTTCGGTTTTCACTTCGGGCCAATCGGTCACGTCCGCTTGCAACATCGACCAAGGGAGCATGGTTGCCGTCAAGGCAAATAAAGAAAGGATGATCCGCTTCATATCGTACATATATTATTTTTCAATGATGTTCAACATCTTGACCGTGGCCTTGATGGCCGCTTCGGTCTGATCGGGGTCAAGGCCGTGCGTCTTGAAGACCTTGTTTTCAAAGCGCCAGGTAATGGTGGCGTGGACCAAGGCGTCGGTCTGGCCGCCGGGCGGGATGACCACCATATAGTCGACCAGTTCGGGCTTGGGTTTGTTCTGTTGCGTATAAATTTTCCAAAGGGCCTTGGTGAAGGCGTTGTACTGACCGTCGCCCGCAGCAGAGGCTTGATAAGCTTCCCCGTCTATTTCCAGTTTGACGGTGGCCATCGGACGAAGCCCGTAAGAAGACGAAAGCGAATAGTTCAGCACTTTGATGCGCTGCCGCTCCGGATTGTGTTTGAGCACGTCCGACACGATGTAAGGGAGTTCTTCCAGCGTGACCAGTTGCTTACGCTCGCCCAAGGAGGTGACCCGCTCGGTCACCTTACGCATCGATTCGTCATCGAGGGTGATGCCCAGCGTCTCCAGATTGCGTTCGATGCCGGCCCTTCCGGAATTCTTGCCCAGGGCGTATTCTCTTTCGCGGCCGAAGCGTTCGGGATCCAGACGATTGTAATAAAGATGGGCTTTGCCGTCACCGTCGGCGTGGACCCCGGCTACCTGCGTAAAGACATTGTCGCCCGTGATGGGCTTGTTGTTGGGGATGCGGATGCCCGAATAAGTTTCCACCAATTTGCTGATTTGGAAGAGTTTGTCTTCAGCGACGGAAGTCCGGAGATTCAGTTGGTCGTGCAGCATGGCCACCACGCTGGTCAGCGGGGCATTGCCGGCCCTTTCACCCAAACCGTTGACCGTCGTGTGCACGCAAGGGATGCCGGCCTCGACCGCCGCCATCGTATTGGCCACGGCCAGGTCGTAATCGTTGTGAGCATGAAAATCGAAACTGACGCCGGGATAACGTTCCGTCATTTTCAGGCACAGGGATTCCGTCGTTTTCGGATTCAAAACGCCCAAGGTGTCGGGCAGCATGAAACGGCCGATGGGGAGCGTCTGAAGAGCATCCATCAGACCGAAGACATAATCCTCCGACTGCAACATGCCGTTGCTCCAGTCTTCCAGATAGAGATTCACCTTCATGCCCCGGTCTACGGCCTGACGGACCATATCGGCAATGTCGGCCACATGCTGTCCGGGGGTTTGACGGAGTTGCTGCGTGAGGTGGCGCAGGGAGCCCTTCGCCAGCAGATTCATCACCCGTCCGCCGGCCTGGGCGATCCAGTCAAGCGACAAGTGGGCATCGACGAAACCGAGCACTTCCACCCGGTCGGCCCAACCGCGGGCCGCCGCCCACTGCGTCAGAAGCGATACGGCTTTCGCGTCGTCTTGGGAAACTCTGGCCGAAGCCACTTCTATACGGTCCACCCCCAATTCTTCCAACAGGAAGCGGCCGATGATGAATTTTTCCTGCGGCGAGAACGACACGCCGGAGGTTTGTTCTCCGTCGCGCAGGGTAGTGTCCAATATTTGTATCTTCATAATCTTTTCAAAACGGCTTTGAATCAGCGGACGGCCTCCGGTCAAAACGGCGACCGGCCGGATGTCAGCAAGACATTCGCCGCGGCCAATTGTTCCGGCGTGCCGATATCCAGCCACGCAGCGTCGCTGCAATCAGCCATCACGATGTCATGGTCCGCAGCCAATCTGAGGTAAGCGTCGGTGATGGAAAAGGCACCCGTCTCGGTCAGCAGCGGAAATATTTCCGGACAAATATAATGAATTCCCGTGAATCCGTATCGCCGCAAGTCTTTCTCTCCTGGCCGCGACATTCTGACCTGACCCGTGCGGACGTTTTCCCAACCGCAGAGCACCCCCGCTTCATTGAAGAGAAAATACCGGTCGCTCCGGGTCTGGCGCACGGCCAGGGTGGCCAGCGCGCCGAGGGCGGATGCGTTTTGAGCGAAAGCCTTCAGGTCGATGGCGGAGAGGATGTCCACGTTGTGCACCAAAAACGGCGCGTCACCCAACCATGGAGCCATTTTTTTCAGGCCGCCGCCGGTTTCCAGGAGCAGGTCGCGCTCGTCGCTGACCGTCACCCGCACGCCGGGACAACGCTTCACATAGTCGCCGATCGAGGCTTCCACCAGGGAAGCGAACGCGTGGACGTTGACCACGAAATCATCGACCCCGGCTTCACGCAGACGGTCCATCACGCGCCAAAGCATCGGCACGCCGCCCGCCTCGACCAAAGCCTTCGGACACGAGCGGGTATAAGCCCCCAGCCGCGTGCCCAGACCGGCTGCAAAAATCACTGCCTTCATTGTACTTCGTTCATGGTACTGTCCGCGTGGCACGAAAGTACCGTTTTTTCATTCGTGCCACGAAAGTAGTGCTTTTTTCCGACAGCCCCGTCAGGGTCTCAAAAGTTTTTGGGCCGACGTTCCGTTGCGGCTGACAATCGTAATCATATACAAGCCGGAAGGCTGTCCGGAAAGGCTGAAGCGGGCGGTCCGGTCGTCAGCGTCGAAGGTCTTTTCCACCGAATAAAGCACCCGGCCCGACAAGTCCGACACGGCGATGAGCATCGTACCTTCCAAGCCGTCGGTTTCCAAAACGAAGACGTCGTCGGCACCGTCGGGATAGACGGTGAAGGAACTGAGCGGGGCTTCGGTCGTCAGCTGCAATTGCGCGGGCTGCGATTCACCGCAACGGTTGACCGCCCTGACCGTCAACACGCCTTTGCCCGTATAAGGAACATTCAGCGAAACGGTTTCACCGCTCCCCGTCACGGTCCAATCGGAGGGAAAAACCGACCATATATAAAAGGAAGCCTCGGGCACCGGCGAAACGGTGTAGAAATAGTTGCCGGCCCTGACGATGATGCTGTCGCCCATCACCGCACCCGGCACAGAGGGCTGCGTGCACACGTTCAGATGGAGCAGAACCAGGCTGTCGGCGCCGCTCTCGGCCACTAGCGAATCGGTCAGCAAATAGTCGCCCGCCTCGTCGAAGGCAGGCAGGTTGAAACCGTGACCCGAATAGGCATCGCCCAGACAGATGCTGTCGGCGATTTCCGTCACCACCGGCGCCAGGTCCAAAAGAGAAAGACAGACCCGGAATCGGATGATCGAGTCAGCGGCCAGCGTGTCGACCAGATGGAAGCGGCCTTGCCGGTCGATCCAGGCATTTTCCGATGGAAGGTCTTTTTCTGAGCAAAGTTTGTCGTCGGAGGCGAGGTCGCTGGTTGAGGCAAGGTCGGTCAAAGCGGGCAAGCGCTGCCAGGAGCGTAGCAGACGGGGCCTCATCGACGGCGGCAGGGAGGTTCGGGCATGGCGCCAGCCGTCGGCTCCGGCCGGATTCAAAGTAAAATACGCCACCGAATCACGGGCGGGAAGCAAACGCGTTTCACACAGGAGGGTATCGGCCGTCGCAACCGGCAGCCGTTCACCCTCAGAGCCATAAACACATTCCCCGTCAAGGTCATCTTCCGCCAGACAGTCCGTCAGCGTATCACGCTGGCCTGTGTACAGCGACACCAAGTGCAGCAAACGGTGCATCGACGGGGCGGGCCAGAGTGCCGGATCGGGCGAATAGGGACCTTGCTCACGGGCACTGACCGACGAAGCGGCGCTCAACGAATCGGGCAGCGGAGCCGAGAAGAGGCGGCACATGGCCCCTGGCGGCAACGACGAGACCGTCAGCGTATCGGGCACGGCGCCGCTCCACCCGTAGGTCCACGCGATTTCGTCCGAGGGAACGTCCGAGCGGTTGGTCACCTGCAACACCGCCGGCAGCCCCCCTTCGGCCGGGACGAAGGCGTCGGTCTGCAACCAAGGGGTCGGGGCCAGGCTGACACAAGCCGGGTAAAGCACCGTCGTCCGGGCGGCTCCGTCATACGGATCGGTGTAACGGAGAACACCTTTCACCGTGAAGGCCGCCGAATCCGTCAAACGCCACAACGGAATGATTCTCAGTCGTTCCACCCCCTGCGACAACGGCGGAATTTCCGTCTGCAACAAGCGCTGGATGTGAAAATCACAGGTCACTTGCGAAGTGTCACAGGTGACCTGTGAACTTGCTGACTGTGAGGTGTCGGCGGCATAGACGTCGACGGAGACTTCCTGCAGGCGCAAAGGAAGGGTATCGCTTCGGTTGAAGAGCACCGCGGCCGCGTCAAACGATTGGCGGAGCAATTGAAGCGACCAGGAAAACGGCGCCGGAGATTCAGGAAAAGTCACATCAGTGCGCCAGATGTCGGCTGCGCGGGTGGGAAAAGACAAATCGTCCGGACCGACGGCCAGCGTGTCAGGAGTCTGACCTCCGCCCGATCCGAGCGTTTCCACGCTGCCCGTCACCGTCACGTCGTCCAGCTTGAAGGGAGCCGTCTGCACCTCGGCGCGCCAAGCATAAAATCGGATGGAGAGTTCTGAAGCCAAAGCGGCGTCAAGGGTTGCCTCCAGCCGGCAGGTATATTCGTTGTCGCGGTCGGCCAGGATGATTTCGCCAGCCGGCCCGAACGAAACGTTTTCATTGGCTTTCTCCAGCGTCACGGGCAGATGGGCCGAAAAACCGTCGACGCTGGTGCGGACGGCATAGCGGGTAGGTCCCGTCGAGGTTCTCGAAAGTTTGAATCGGATACGGTCTACCCTGTATTCGCAACCTGGCTGCGGAACGATACGCCATTCATAATATTGGCCGGCCGCCATCTCCGCCGTTTCCTCCCGGTCGGCATCATAGGCCGGCCAGCCGGTAAAGGCGAACATTTTCGAGGCGGTCGGGTTGTCGCTCAGATGATAAGGGTTGCCGTAAGGCGCCACCGCCTGAAACGGACGGAAGGTCAGACCGGCCACCTGAGGCACCGGCGTCGGGTCGGTCCGCCCGCCCGTCTTGGAGCGGATGCTGTCGAAGTTGCAGAGGGCCTCGAAGGCGCCCTGGGCTGCAATGGGGGAACAAAAGGCTGTTGCAAAGCTCGCAACAATGGTCAGAAGGCATTTGAGCATCGGGATGCCTCCGCCCGTCAATCGTTGGGAAAATGTTTTCACGGTCACTTGACATTAAATTTCTGTAAGCGCAAAAGTAATACTTATTTCACTTTCAAGAAACTATTCGAAAATATTTTTCAACCAGAGCACCCGGCGCACCCTCACAGGTCACACCCTCACAGGTCACCTGGCAATATGCGACCTGGGCGTATGCGACCTGGCGGGGCCCGGAAAACACCTTATATTATTTTGCGATTTCGCTGCGGTTGCACTATCTTTGTCCGCCCAAAATGGGAAATTCGTTTCATTCAACATTCATACAATGGTTTACACGAAAGAAGTGCAACAGATGTGTTGCGTAAAGAAGGGTCCGAACCACGGTCCCGCGCCCATTCCCGAAGAAGGGAAATGGATCAAGTCAAAGGAAATCAAAGACGTGTCCGGTTTCACCCACGGCATCGGCTGGTGCGCTCCCCAACAGGGCGCCTGCAAGCTTTCGCTCAACGTGAAGGACGGCATCATCGTCGAAGCCCTGGTCGAGACCCTCGGCTGCTCGGGCATGACCCACTCGGCCGCCATGGCCGCTGAAATCCTGCCGGGCAAGACCCTGCTGGAGGCCCTCAACACCGACCTCGTCTGCGACGCCATCAACACCGCCATGCGCGAACTCTTCCTCCAGATTGTCTACGGACGTACCCAGAGCGCTTTCTCGGAAGGCGGTCTGACGGTCGGTGCCGGTCTGGAAGACCTCGGCAAAGGTCTGCGCAGCCAGGTGGGTACCCTTTACGGCACCCTGGCCAAAGGTCCCCGCTACCTCGAAATGGCCGAAGGCTACATCAACCACATTTTCCTCGACAAGAACGACGAAATCTGCGGTTACGAATTCGTCCACATGGGCAAATTCATGGAAGAAATCAAGAAGGGCACCGATGCCAACGAAGCCTTGAAGAAGGTCACCGGCACTTACGGCCGCGTCACCCCCGAACAGGGAGCCGTCAAGAAAATCGACCCGCGTCACGAATAATATAAGGAGGATACAACTATGATCAGAGAAGTCAAATTCGAAAGCCAGGACCGCCGCATGAAGCAGATCATCGCTGCTTTGAACAAGAACGGCATCAAAGACATCGAAGAAGCCAACGCCATCTGCGACAAGGCCGGTATCGATCCTTACAAAACCTGTGAAGAGACCCAGCCCATCTGCTTTGAAAACGCCAAGTGGGCTTATGTAGTCGGTGCCGCCATCGCCCTGAAGAAAGGTTGCAAGAACGCCGCCGAAGCCGCCGAAGCCATCGGTGAAGGTCTGCAGGCCTTCTGCATCCCCGGTTCCGTAGCCGATGACCGCAAGGTCGGTTTGGGCCACGGCAACCTCGCCGCCCGTCTGCTCCGCGAAGAGACCAAGTGCTTCGCCTTCCTCGCCGGCCACGAGAGCTTCGCTGCCGCCGAAGGTGCCATCAAGATTGCCGCCAAGGCCGACAAGGTGCGCAAGGAGCCCCTCCGCTGCATCCTCAACGGTCTCGGAAAGGACGCCGCCCAGATCATCAGCCGCATAAACGGTTTCACCTATGTGCAGACCGAGTTCGACTATTTCACCGGCGAACTGAAAATCGTCCGTGAGATCGCTTACAGCGACGGTCCCCGCGCCAAAGTGCGCTGCTACGGTGCCGACGATGTCCGCGAAGGCGTGGCCATCATGTGGAAGGAAGGCGTTGACGTGTCCATCACGGGCAACTCCACCAACCCCACCCGCTTCCAGCACCCCGTGGCCGGAACCTACAAGAAAGAGCGCACCCTGGCCGGCAAGCCTTACTTCAGCGTGGCTTCCGGTGGCGGTACGGGCCGTACCCTTCACCCCGACAACATGGCCGCCGGTCCCGCCTCTTACGGCATGACCGACACGATGGGCCGCATGCACTCTGATGCCCAGTTCGCCGGATCGTCATCGGTTCCCGCCCACGTGGAAATGATGGGATTCCTCGGCATCGGCAACAACCCGATGGTGGGCTGCACCGTGGCCGTGGCCGTCGACGTCGCCACCGCCCTGAGCAAATAAGTCACAGACAAACAGCACATTCAAAAGGCTGCCCTTTGACGGGGCAGCCTTTTTTTCGCGGCAGACAGCCATCTCTTAATGGGGTTGGGGCATCAGTATGCGATGTAGCGCCAGAGGTTGCGGATGGTCTGTTCCGGGTCCCAGCGGCCGGAGAAGGTCCAAAGGGCCGTGACGGCGTGGAACTCCGGCGAGCCTTCGGCCTGGCTGAGGTTGTTTTGCAACCAGCCGCTGTCGCCGCCGACGCGATGACAACCATAATAGTAAATGCGCTGTCCCCACGGGCACGGATCGGCCGGCTGCTGGGAAAGCGTATCGGCCGTCTTCTCCTCGCCGGGCTTCGCCGGTTTGCGATGGGCATACGCGTGCTCGATGTTGCGGTCGATGATGTTTTCGCCCAGCACGCAATTGAGCAGATAAAACTGACAATCGTGGTGATAGCGGCCCAGGGGCGTAGGCTGGCGGCCGTCGAAACGGGAATTGGTCACCACGAACTTCTGCTCCTTACCTCCCCGCCCGTCGTGCCAGAGAATGGCCCGGGTATCGCCGTAAAACGCGCATCGGGTGGCATAACAGGTCCCCCGCGGGCATATGAAATCGACGCCGGGACAACGCAGGTAAAGGTCAGCGTGGTAATACATACCCCCATCGCGGGCCCAGAGCGAAAGCGCATCGTTGCCGTCGGAAATGATGTTGCAATTGAGGATGATGGTCCGCGTGGCCCGGCCGAAAACGGCCATCTGATGAGCCGTGGTGGGCTGACAAGTGGTCCCGTAATTGTTGATGACCGTCAGGCCGCTCAAAAGGCAATCATCGGCGTTTTCAGTCAGATAAACGATGCCCTGATGCGTCGGCTGGCCGTTGAACTCACGCTTCATCAGCGTCACGGCATTTTCGGCTCCCACGATGATGCAGCTGTCGCGGCGTTCGCCCACCAAGAGAATGCCGGGCTTGTCGATGATGACCTTTTCGTTATATACGCCCTTCTTTACCAGAATCTTATACGGATGTTCGGCCGTGGCATCGGAAGGGGCGGCGTCGAGCGCCTGCTGGATGCTTCCGCCGCGGCAGACCACTGCATCATAAAGCGACTCGTCTACTTTCGGCGGACGGTTCAGCGTCATCAAGCCCGTCTCATTGGCGCCCGGTCCCTCGGGATGAAGTTCCACCTTTCCTGCGGGGTCGAAGCGGTCGGCCCAAGCCTCATAAAGCGGGTAAAGTTCAACAGCGGCACTGTTGTACCAGGAATAATTGTTTCGACGCTCCTCTCCGATTTGGGCCAGCGAACGCCGGGGCAAGCCGTCGCGGTCGCAGACATAAGGCTCGCAATGGTCCAGATCGTAAAAACGCGCCCAAAGCGGTCCGGCCGTCGGGTCTTCGACCAAGCGGGTGTCGCGCACGCCGTCGCGGCTGACGCTGCGCTCGAGCCGGTAGCCTGTAATCTTATAGGTATCCAGCCACTTCATGGCCCCGTGGACCGCCTTTTTGACCTTTGGCGAAGGCTTCTCCAGCGACATCAGAAAACGGACCAGTCCGACGCTTTCGGCCGAGCAATACGACGGCAACTCGTATGCCCGGGCCGGCGCGGGCAGCAACGTCTCCCTGTAGTGTTGCTGACACCACACCGTCAGCTGTCCGTCGGTGACAATCTGCGTGCGAAGGATGATGTCGACGGTTTTGTCGATCGACTTCTGCAGCTTGCGGCACACGGCCGGCGAGACCAAGTCACCGTCGAAGGGATATTCCTTGCGGGTGATTTGTTGAAAGAGATTCAGAATGTTGACGATGGCGTTGTCGTTGTAGGTGATGTGGACCTGATAGCCCTTGGGGTCGGGCCAGAACTGGGGCCAGCCGCCTTCGGGATACTGCCCGGACAGCAGAAAATCCAGACCTTTGAGAAACGCTTCACGATACCGCGGCTCAGCCGTGGCCCGGTAAAGCCGCGCCAGAAACCCCATCTGCGAAGTGGTGGCGTGGTTGTCGATGGTAGAGTCGTCGGTGCGGTCTTTCTCGGCGAGCACCTTGGCCAACTCCGCCTCGCCCAACGGGCGGAACATGTTGACATTCTTTGGCCAACCGCCTGTAACGCGTTGATAAGCAATCATCTGGTCACCGGCCGTGCGGGCCGCTTCACTGCGGTAATAAGTCGAGTCGTCCCACCGCTGTCCGAGACGGGAGGAATAGGAATGCTGGGCCTGCAAAGAAAGCCCGGCGCAAAACAGCAACAAAACAACAATCGCTTTTTTCATATGGGGTGCAAATGAGGTATTTTCTTACAGATTTTTCAGCGCCGGGACTCACCGTCCGACGTGGTGCAGGTCAGCGCAGTACGATGCGGTCACCGTCGATGGGGATATCATATTCCCAAACGCCCAGGTCGTCATAGACCCTCACCGGCTCATAAGCTTTCAGCGGACGCGGCAAGCGGACCTTCAAGCACTTTTGCTCGGCACCAGCCTGCGCCTGAGCACAAGAAGCACCGGCATCCGCCGTAATGACCGCACGCGTCAACACGCCGTCTTTCCAGTCGATGTCGACCGCATAACCGCCGCGGGCACGCAGACCCTTCACGCTGCCGCTCGCCCACGCGTCGGGCAGAGCCGGAAGCAGATGAATGGCCCCGCCGTGGCTCTGCAGCAACATCTCGGCAATGCCCGCCGTCACGCCGAAATTGCCGTCGATCTGGAACGGCGGATGGGCATCGAAGAGGTTGGGGAAAGTCCGGCCGTCGGGATACCGCTTCTGCTGGCTCTCGTCTGGTAGCAGGCGCAACATATTGGAAATGATCTGGAAAGCGTGATTGCCATCGAGCATTCGGGCCCAGAAATTCGTCTTCCAGCCCAGGCTCCAACCCGTCGCGGCATCACCCCGCTGCTGCAGCGTCACACGAGAAGCCGCCCAAAGGTCGGGGGTGGCAAACGGCGTAATTTGGTCAGACGGATAGAGGCCATACAAATGAGAGATGTGACGGTGCTGGTCCTTGGGGTTGTCCAGGTCTTCATACCACTCCTGCAACTGACCGTATTGCCCCACTTTCATCGGGGGAAGCATGGCACGGGCCGCTTTGAGCCGTTCGCGGTAGGCCTCGTCCACGCCCAAAACTTCCGAAGCGCCGATGACCTGCGTGAAGGCATCGGTGATGATCTGGTTGTCCATCGTGCAGGCATAGGTCACAACCGCTTTTTTGCCCATGCCGCCGTGTTCGGGGCTGACCGACGGCGCCAGCAGCAATTCCCCGTCGCGCTCCGTCAACACGCTCAGATAGAAGTCGGAGACGCCTTTCAAGACGGGATAAACTTCCCGCAGGAAATCCTCGTCGAGGGTGTAGAGATAGTGCTGCCACAGATGGGTGCTGAGCCAGGCGCCACCGTTGGGAAAGACGCCGTAGCGGGCCGCGTCGACCGGGCCGGCAATGCGCCAGAGGTCGGTGTTGTGATGGGCCACCCAGCCGTCGGCCCCGTAGAGCACGCGGGCCGTCTCCGCGCCGGTCACACTGAGGTCTTTGACCATCGCGACGAGCGGTTCGGTCGTTTCGCTGAGCGCGCAGACCTCCGCCGGCCAATAGTTCATTTCCGTATTGATGTTGATGGTGTATTTGCCGTCCCAAGGAGCACTGGGCTTGGCATTCCACACGCCCTGCAGGTTGGCGGGCTGACCGCCGGGCTGCGAAGAGGCGATCAGCAGATATCGGCCGTAATTGAAGAGGAGTTCCACCATGCCCATATCCTTGCTGCCGTAGAATTTTTCGATGCGTTGCGCGGTGGGCAGAAAAGCGTTGGCGTCGGCCTCGTCTCCGTAAAGGTCGAGGGTGACCCGGTCATAAAGCGTGCGGTAAGCGGCGATGTTTTCGGCCAGCAAGGCATCAAAGCCCTTTTCCTCAGCCGCCGCCAGCAAGCTTTCGTTTTTGGCCATGCCGTCGCCGCTCACATCGTGATAATTTACATAATTGGTTGATTCACAAATATAGACAACCGCCTTCGAAGCATTGCTGACCTCTATTTTATCATCGGCCGCCTTCACCGTTCCGTCCGACTCGACATCGGCCCGGACGAAGAGTTGCAAAGCGGGATCGATGCCCTCGTGTGCGATGCCGTTCATCACAGCCGTCAACGAGTGACCGTCAGCGCTGAGCAACATGGGGAAAGGCGATTCATAGGTATAGGAGAAGTTCAGCGCCCCGCGGCGGGAAGCCTCGATTTCCATCACCACCACGCCGCCTTCCAGCGAAGCGAATGCCCGGCGGACATACTTCACGCCGTCGTCCACATACGAGCAGGTGTTCACGGCCGTCGTCAGGTCGAGTTCGCGGATGTAATCCGACACTTCCCTGTGGCCGAAAGCCAGTTTCAGACTGCCGCCCGAGAGAAATTTCATGCCGTAAGGCTTCATCATCACTTTGGCGTCGAGCAGGCGTTCCGCCTCATTCTCGCGGCCATTGAGGGCCAAGCGACGGCTTTCCAGCATATAAGGCAACGCCTCGGTATTGTTGTTATTGTGCGGGCCTCCGCTCCAGAAAGTCTCTTCGTTGAGGCCGATTTCTTCGACATCGGTTCCGCCGAACACCATGGCGCCCATTTTGGAGTTGCCCAGCGGAAGGGCCTCCAGCCAACAGGCGGCAGGGGTGTCATACCAAAGACGGTTGTCGTTGTCTTTTACGGTTCCGTCACTGCAGGAATTCAAAAAGGTGGCCGCGACGAGGCCGGCGGCAAGGATGAGGATTCGTTTCATAAGGGCGTATGGGTGATGGGATTAAACTTGGAAGAGCGGTTCAGGGACGTTGACCGTCGATTTCATCGAGCAGCGCTTTGACGGCCGCCTTGAGCTGGGCATCTTCGCCGGCGGCGACCTGCTCGGGCGTATTGAGCACCCTGATGTCGGGTTCGAGCTGCGAATTCTCCAGATAAGTGCCCTCGGCGGTCCTGTAGCCGATGATCGGAATGCCGAAATACATCGAATCGTCGATGAGGTCGACCCAATTGACACTCGTCATGGTGCCCGGAACCGGCGCACCGACCAGTTTGCCCAGTTTCATATGACTGTAGACCCAGGGGGTGCCGTGAGCGTTGCTGTAATCGCTTTCACATTGGAGCATGATGCTCGGCTTGTTCCAGCGACGCGAGGGCATGTCGCAGGCTTCGCGGCCGCGGACGACCTGCGTGAGGTATTTCTCGCCGCCGAACAGGACTTCGATGTCTTCGTGCAGCCGGCCGCCGCCGTTGTAACGCTGGTCGATGACCACGCCTTCGCACTGATAATATTTTCCCATCAGGTCGGTGTAGACGGTGCGGAAACTGGCATCGTTCATGCCCTGGATATGGACATAGCCCAAACGTCCGCCCGACAGGCGCTCCACCTCGGCGGCCTGACGCTTGACCCAACGCTTGTAGAGCAGGGTGCGCTGGGCCGCCGCCGACACCGGCACCACCGTCATCGCTTCTTTCCCTTTGACTTCGATCAGGGTCTTTTTGCCGGTCTTGCCGGCCAGGAGCAGACTCACGTCTTGTTCGTCGGTGATTTCAAGGCCGTCGATGCGGGTGATGACGTCGCCCGCTTTCAGGTTCAGATGAGCCTTGTCGAAGGGACCGTCCTGGATGATTTCGGCCACCTTGAGCCCTTGTCCCTTATATGAAAGGTCGTAGAGCAGGCCGAGGAAGGCGGTGGACTCGGTCTGGACGGCTTTGCGGTAGCCCGAGCCCGTGTGGGAAACGTTCAGTTCGCCGAGCAGTTCGCTGAGCATCTCCGAAAAATCGTAATTGTCGGCGATATGCGGCAGGAAGCGGCGGTAGGCCTCGCAATAGCCCGGCCAATCCACGCCGTGCATCTCCTCACAATAAAAGCGCTTCTGCTCCTCGCTGGCCACATAATCGAACATATAGCTTCGCTCGGCGGCCCGGTCAATCTTGAGTTCGGCCGAGAAGGCGATCGGCTTGAGGTTGTCGCCGTCGATTTTCTTCAGGGTCGAACCGAGCAGGAACAGGGTCTTGCCCAATGCGTCGGCGGCCAAGTCGCCCCGGCCCGCGCCCTTGCTGACCAATTTGGTTTCTTTCTTGCGCAAATCACACTTCCACAAGTCATAGGCATCTTCAAACGAAGCGGTGAAATACAAGGTCTCGCCGTCTTTTGAGACGATGGCGCTGCTGAGCGAGGAACTCATCGGGGTGACGCGGACTATCCGGTCTTGGATGCCTTCCGTTTCCACTTCGACCGACTTCACGGCCTTCTGTTCGTCGGCCTCGCCCGCCGCTCCTTTCTCGGCCTTGTCGGCTTTCTTGGCGTCGGCTTTGGGCGATTTTTTCAATTCCTTCTGCAATTCGAAGTCTTCTTTCGACAGACGGAAACGGTCGTAGGCCTCCTGGTTGAGGAAGCAGAGGAAAACGTCGTCCTGAGAGCCCCACGAGGCGTGCGAGCGCATGCCGTAACGGTCACAAATGAAGAGGATGGCCTGGCCGTCGAGGGTGAAACGGGGCTGGCCGCTCATATAGCCGCTGCCCGTCAGATCGATCACCGGGCCGCCTTCCACGCTCACCAGACCGATGTTGTAATAGGGATCGTGGCCGTTCGGAACGAATTCCAAGGTCAGCCAGCGGCTGTCGGTGCTCCAGTCGTAATGGAAGGGGTCGCCCAGGTCATACCACTGCGAGCCGTCGGTCACCTGCGAAATCTTGCCCGATTCCATATCGGCCACCATCAGCCTGACGCGGTCTTCGATGAAGGCCAGTTTCTTGCCGTCGGGCGAAAATTGCGGAGCGGTGCGTTCCTTGGCCGCATCGGGGAACAATGGTTCCTCGGTGATGAGGGTGGCGTTGGGAAAATTGGCGTCTTCCTTACGGGCTATACGGGCTATATAAAGTTGCTCTGTGCCCGAGCGGTCGGAGGCATAGACCACCGAGCGGTTGTCGTGACCGAAGCAGACCCCGCGTTCCCGCTGGGGGGTCGTGGTCAGCCGGCGGGTCGTCTTGTAGTCGACCGAGGTCACGAACACTTCCCCGTGCAAGACAAAGGCGATCTGCTTGCCGTCGGGGCTGACGCTCGCCTCAGTGGCGCCCGAGGTCAAGGTGCTGCGGGCGGGGATGTTTTCCTCGTCGAGCATCAGGTCGATGGCCACTTTCGCAGGCTCCCGGCCGGGAATCTGGGTATAGATTTCACCGTTCCAGGTATAGCAGAGTCTGTCGCCGCCGCGGCTCAGGAAGCGCACGGGGTGGGTGTCGAACGACGAAACCTGCACCCGGTCCCACGGATTGCCCATCGGGAACGACCAGACATTGATGCTGCTCTTCCAGCCTTCGGCCGTGGGGTAACCGTCGCCGACCTGGGGCTCGCTGAGCATATAGACGGTTTTTCCGTCGGCGCCGAGCACCGGATTGAGGTCTTCGCCGGGACGCTGGGTCAGGTTGGTGTGACGACCCGAGCGGACGTCGTATTTCCAGATGTCACGGGTCACGGACGAGACGTGGTGTTTGCGCCAGGTGTTTTCCATGCCCTTGCTGTCTTGATAGAGGTAGAAATCGCCTTTTGGGCTGGTCTGCAGGGCCAGAGCCGGCGTGCCCATCACTTGGACGGTCTTGCCGCCGCTCACCGGAACGCTGTAAACCTGCTGCGCGCGGGTGTTCGGAAACTGGATGCTGGCGGCGGGAGCCTGGATCTCCGCGCTGAAGAGAATGTTCTCTCCGGCGGCGTCGAAACACATCGGCACCTCGCTCTGCGAGTTGAAGGTCAGCCTGGTGGCCGCGCCCCCTTCTGCGGACATGACGAAGATGTCGAAGTTGCCGTAGCGGTCGCTTGAAAAAGCGATCTGCCGGCCGTCGGGGCTCCAGACCGGTGTCTGTTCATAACTGTCGAGGGTGGTCAGCCGGCGGGCCGTTCCGCCTTCCGCCGACACGCAGAAAATATCTCCTTTATAGCAAAACGCTATCTGCTCACCGTCGGGCGAAATCTGCACGTCGCGCATCCACATCGGCGTCACCGCCCCCGCTCCTGCAGCCGCCAAAATCCCGGCCGCCATCAAAAACATTCGTTTCATATCGTTCTTTTTTTTGTGTCACAGGTGACCTGTGAGTAACACCTTTTACTGTATACTGCTTTTACCGCCAGGTGACCTGCGGAATCAGAGGATGGCGAGTTGGCGGAGAAGGGCTTCGGGGGCGGGGTCGTGGCCGCGGAAACTGCGGTAGAGCTCGGCGGCGTCAACGCTGCCGCCGGCTTCCAGCAGGCGGCGGAAGGCAGCGGCGGTCTCAGCATCGAAAATGCCTTTCTCCTCGAACAGCGAGAAACCGTCGGCCGCCAGCACCTCGGCCCACTTGTAAGAATAATAACCCGCCGCATAACCGCCGGAGAAAATGTGCGTGAAAGAGGTGGAGCGGAGTGTTCCGGGCACCTCGGGCAAGACTTGCAAACTACTGAGCGCCTGCTGCTCAAAGCTCGGCACATCCGCCTCGGGCAGCGCCGTCAGCGTATGCCACGCCATATCGAGCGTGCCGAACTGAATCTGACGGATGTGGTAGTAGGCCGACTCGAAATTCTTCGCCGCCACAATCTTGTCAATCAAGGCCGAAGGAATCGGCTCACCCGTCTGATAATGCTTGGCGAACGACTGCAGGAATTCTTTCTGATAGCCCCAGTTCTCCATGATCTGCGACGGCAACTCCACGAAATCGTGGTCGACGTTCGTACCGGTCTGGCTCGGATAACGACCCTGCGCCAATATCCCGTGAAGCGAATGGCCGAACTCGTGAAGCAAAGTGATGAACTCGTCGTGCGTGATGAGCGAAGGCGTATCCTGCGTAGGCTTGGTGAAATTCGTCACCAGGCTGATGAACGGCCGCTGCTCTGTGCCGTCCACGATCTTCTGATCGCGGAACGAAGTCATCCAAGCCCCGCTGCGCTTGCTCTCGCGCGGGAAGAAATCAGCATAAAACAAAGCCAGATGGCTGCCGTCGGCATCGACCACCTCGTAGACCTTCACATCGGGATGATAAACCGGCAGGTCGACAGGCTTGAAACTGATTCCATACAAACGTCCGGCCAGGCTGAAAATGGCCTCAATGCAGTCCTCCAGCCGGAAATAAGGCTTGAGTTCCTCGTCGGAAATGGCATAACGCTCCTGACGGAGTTTTTCCGACCAATAAGAAAAATCCCAAGGCTGAAGTTTTCCGTCCTCAAAGCCGTGAAGACGGGCAAACGCCTCCACCTCCGCCACTTCCTTGTGAGCCTTCGCAAGTGCCGGTTCGGTCAGCCGGCGAAGAAAATCGCGGACCGCCTCGCCGCTGCCCACCATCCGGTCTTCGGTCTGATAATCGGCATAATCCTTATAACCCAGCAAAGCCGCCTTCCGGCTGCGCAAATCAGCCAGCTGACGCACGGTCGAGGAATTGTCCCATTCGTCGCCGAAAGCCACCCGGTTGCGGGCGATATAAATTTTCTCGCGCAGATCGCGCTTGTCGCTGAACATAATGAAGCCCGAATAACTCGGCGCGGAAAGGTTGAAGAGCCATCCCTCCTGCCCCTTTTCCTTGGCGGCCTGAGCCCCCATTTCGCGGACATAAGCGGGCAGACCGGCCAAATCGGCCTCGTCGGTCAGCAACATCGAAAAAGCGTTGTTCGAAGCCAGCGAATTCTTGTTGAACTGCAGCGAAAGCATGGAAAGCTGCTCGTTGTAAGCCGCCAATGTATCCTTCTTGGCTTGATCGAGCAAAGCGCCGTTGCGCTGGAACGAGCGGTAGGTATCGACGAGCAGTTTCTGCTGCGCCGCATCGAGGTCAAGCCCTTCACGCTGCTCATACACCGCCTTGATGCGGGCAAACAGCTGCTCGTTCTGCATGACGAAGGTGCTGAACTCGTTGGCCATCGGCACAATCTCCTCGGCGATGGCCTGCAGTTCGTCATTGGCGTCGGCCTCCAGCAAGTTGTAGAAAATCGACGACACGTTGCTGACCGCCCCGCCCGCGAAATCGAGCGCTTCAATGGTGTTGGCAAAGGTCGGCGCCTCCTCATTGGCGATGATGGTCTCCACCTCCGCACGGGCCTCCTGGAAGGCCTGACGGAAAGCCGGCAGGTAATCTGTGGTCTGAATTTGGTCGAACTGAGGCGCGCCGAACGCAAGCGGCGAAGGGGTAAGCAATGGATTTTCTCTCATGGTGCAAGCTGACAAAAGCGCCGCTGACAACAGCGCGGTAAACAAGATTCTTTTCATATCACAACACATTTTTCAAATTTCAAAACACGGTTCACTGCGCAGCGGCCGTTTCAAAGGCATAAATATAATACACCGCCTCGCGGGGCTCCACCGATGAAGCCTCAGGCAGATCGGTGTACGTCTCGGCCTCCGTGTCGGGTGTCGGGAAGAAACGGCGCTCGCCCGTACGCAGCATCACCCGCTCCAGGCTGGCCGCCGGCGCATAGAATATCTTCGTCAAAGGACGGCCGTCGTCAACGCTGACCGTATACGAGCGGTGAAGACAGTCCACGTCGAGTTTGATGCGGCAAGTCTGACCCGCCTGATAGGTGCCGATGCTGCTGTAGCGGGCCCCGGACTTGCTGTAAATATGACCGTCCGCGTCGAAATGGATGCGGATGGAAGGCTGTCCCTTCGCATCCTGCACTTCCACTTGCAGCATACCGAAATCATTTTGCATCGGACGCAGCTCAAACATCAGGGAAAACGCGGAAGAAGCAGGAAATACCTTTTCCGCCATGGCATAATCAAAGGGGTCCTTGTCGCGCAGCGTGAGCGCCTTGTGGCCGCGGCCGTCCTTTTCCATCCTCACGGACGCCCAAACCAGGTCGTATGTGTTCCAAAAATCCAATTCGTGTCCGTCGGCCATCTGATTGAAGACATCGCGACCGTGGCCGGCCGGCCGGAAAGTCACCGGCACGGGCACCGAACTCACCCAGATATCCTCCTTGTTCATGCTGTAAGTCAGCCAGATCTTGCCGTCGGGCGGCGTGCCGTTGCCCTCCTGGATGCCGCGCACATATTGCGGTCCCCGGTTCTTGTAGTTGCCCCCGTAACGAAGCGGGGTGATTTCACCGTGAACCAGCATCAGGTCGGTGTAATTCAGGCCATCGTCGGAAGTGGATATGGCCAGCGGCCAACGATATTCCGAGGGGTTGTAGACGGTGGCGAAACGGCCGTCCGACGTACGCTGACCCCAGATTTTCGCATTGCTGTTGACGAAACCGAAAGCGCGGCCGATGGGCTCGTACCAAGTATGGCCCCCATCGTGGCTGACAGACGTCAGGGCATGTTTCCAAAGCCCCACCACGTCGCCGTTGTCGAGATGATAATAGGAAAAAGCCTTGATGGGGCGGTGAAGCGGAATCATCGGGTCGTTGCGGTCTGACTCCTCCACCATCTGCATCGTATAGAGCGGATTGGAGAGAATCTCGTCGCAAGCCGCCACGAATTTCCGGTCCTTCGACTTCTTGTAAAACGGATAAGCCGTCGGATAAAACTTCTTCCCGTCGGCCGTCAGCACCGGCGCATCGGGATTCTTCGCATTCTCCGGGTTGAACAAGTGGTTGTAATGAAGGAAATACACGGGGCCGAACGTGCCGTCGGGATTGATTTCCCTGACCACCCGGCCTATGCCGTCGCCGTCGTTGGGGTCGTCTTTGGGAAACAACGACACCCCATAGAAGGCCAGGGCCAGTAGTTTGCCCGACTTGGGCGACACGTAAAATCCCACCCGCTGATGCATCACAGCCGCGGTCTTTCCGTCGGCTTTCGGCGCGGAAGGATTCTTCTGAAAGCCTTCGGGAATCAGATATTCGGGGAAAATCACCTCCGGCGCCGACCAATGCTGACCGTCGGCCGAAGTGATGAGCAGCGTCTGGCCCGAAGGAACGTGTTCGCTGACCGGATCGCTCAGGTATTCCACATAAAAGCGTCCGTTCCAATAAGCCATCATCGGGGCGTGGTTGTAGGTCCAACCGTAGCCGTCAGACGCCTCGGGCATCTCGCGGTTAGCCCTCATTATCTGCTGGTTGTGCACACCTATAGCCGGTCGCAACTGTCCGTCGTGGTAGTCGACGTTCGACATGACCGAGCCCGTGTAATGGACCAGGTCTTTTTCCGGGTCAAGCCTCTGGGCGGTCGTCTGAGCCGATAGGCTCAAAACGCCGAAAAGGCTCAAAGCACCCGAAAGCGCGGCGGCCTTCACCCAGCCGCTGATCATTCTTTTATTCATATGAACCATCCATTAATGTTTTTTCCAAACCGTTTCCATTTCTGGCGTAAAAGCCGTATCGAGCGGGGCGTTCAAAGCGATCTCACGCATGCGGTCGGTCAGCAGGATCAGTCCCTTCTTCGACGCCTCGTTCTGATAACGGGCATCCTCGGCCGTCGACGTGCCGCCACCACCCAGATGAATCAACAGTTTCTCCTCGCTCTTTCCGCCCCCGGTCCGCGCGGCGAGTTGCGCATAGAAGAGGCTCCAGGGTGACTGATGGTTGTTGCTGCCGTACCAATAGCCCTTGCCGTTGAAACCGCCCCAGGCGCCGAAACTCCAATTCATGCCCTCGTCGGGCCGGTCACACGACACCACGGCGCCCTGAGCATTCCAAAGGACGGAATTGGTCGCCGTAAAACCTTTGAAGCGGTCGGCGGCATCGGGTCGGCCGAAACGGAGCGATTCCCCGTCGACGGCGCAGATATCCAACAACACGCCCGACGAAAGGGCGCCCACCGTGCCGCTGTAAGCGTAAGGACGCAGCGACCAGCACTGCACCAGCGCCACGGGACCTTGCACCCCGTCTACGGCAAAATCGTGCCAGCCGTTTTCGGCCTGGATGCGCTGCAGCAGACACATCGCCCCTTTCACCTCAAACGTGGCGGCCTCACGGGGTCCGTAAGTCTCAAACGGCGCCATGCTGTGACCGTCTTCTATGGTCAGCCGCGAAGCCGTTTGCGAGACCTTCACCGCGCCGTCCGCCAGACCGCGGAAAACCACGCGCCGCACCCAGCCGTTCTCCATATTTTCCAACGAAATGCCCGCTGAGGCAGAAGCCGGATAAGCGCAAAGCGTCAGGTTTTCAATGCCGACCTGCTCGAGCCGCCCCTTCCAACTGAGTCGCCTGACGGTGGCCGAAGCACAGGCAAAAGTCAGCGGCGCGTCAAGTCGGTAAGCGACACCGCCGGCCGAAGCGTCGACCGACAGGACTTCCCTTTCCCAGCAAAGGCCGCCCGCAGCCACCTCCACTCGGTCACCTGTGCGGAAAGCCTTGTTTTTCAAATGGATGACATCACCGCCCACCGGCAGAAAAGAGTCGGTCACCGTATAAGAGCGGCCGTATTGCCTGTTGTCGGTACCGCGCACGGTCAACAAAACCGGCACAGAAGCATCGGCCGCCGTCAGGCAGGTCGAAGCCCGGTCACTTCCCCGGAGCACCACGCCGGAAGCCTTGATATACAAAGGAGCGGAAAGCCTGTAAGTACCATCCTTGAGCAACACCGCGCCGCGGAAACCCTGTGCATCGGGCGTCAGTTCCGACACGTAATCGATGGCCGCCTGAATGTCGGCCGCGGCATCGCCCTGCGTCGGACTGACCACCGCCTTGACGGGTACGCAGGGAATCGTCTGCTCGCTGCGCATATAACCGCACGACGAAAAATCGGGGATGCGGTTGCCCTGCGCGTCGGGCACATATGACGCTTGTCCGCCGCGGAAATGTATCAGCGATACCTTGCTCTGGGCAACCGCAAAGCTGCCCAAGGCCGAAGCCGCGACCCAAGCCGCCAACCAGACCGCCGTCAATCGTTTCATATGCCTCATTTGTGCAACCATAATATTCCGTTTCCTTTCAATGAGACCACCCGGCCTCCTTTTACTTGCTTCGGTTCACCCACGGGCAGGCCGCTGCGGCGGTCGAGCCATTGCGCCGTATAGACCGCACGGTCGCCCGTCAGGTCCACACTCAACGTACCGCCTTGACCATAAGCCACATAGCCAACTCCCCTGCAGCCGCGCACCCAATGGGCACCCCCCAAGACGGGCTCCATTTCCGAAGCTGCCTCCAGGAAAGCTGCAGGAACGCCCGCCGGCAGATTCACCAGCGAAGCCCCGGCCATGAACAGCACCCAGGCGTCGGCCTGGCCGGCCGAATAAATGACCGCTTTTTCGGGGAAACGGCTGCGCAGGTCACTGACGGTCTCATACAGACAGTTGTCGGCGCCGCGGGCCGTACCGCTACCCTTGACGTTATAATGTTCACCGCGCTGACGGGCATACTGACGGGGCGCCAACGAAACACCGCCCGGAGGCGCATAATAACTCCCGTCGGCATTGGGATGCCAGTATTTGATGTCGATGACGTCGACCGTCCGGGCCCGCTGCGGGTCGGCCAGAATGGAATCCTGCACATCCTTGGTGCAACTCAGGGCAATGAGCGGGCGGCGTCCCGTCTCGGCCTCCCACTCGGCGATGACGTCGAGCCAGAACTGCACGAAATGAAGCGGCCCGGTATATTCCTCGCTGACGAACTGGATGACCGAAGCGTTGTCGGCAAACGCCTCCAGACACTTGCGGATGTAATTGCGGTGGAGTTCGCGGCGCACCGGATGGGTCACGTCATAGAAATGGTCGGCCATATAAATGCGCTTGTCATTGGCGTAAGGCACCGGCTCGGGGAAGCCCGTGCCGTTGATGTTGTTGGCTGAGCGCCAAGGCGAATCAGCCCAATGGGCGCCGGCCTCGATGATGTTGTGCTGGAAATAATTCTGATGGTACAGCACCAGGCCCTTCTTGTCGGCCAGGTCGGCATATTTCTTCAGCCGGTTCCAATACCATACGTTCCAGTCGGTCAAGTCGTATTTGCTCAGGCCGTCCCACGCAGACTCTTTTCCGCTGCGGGCAAAGGGCTGCTCGTAGAAAGGCGGCCAGACGCAAGCGTCCATCCGGCGGACCCTTTCGTGGTCGTCGCGGCGGCGGTCATACCAAAGGCCGTAATGATGGTCGACGGTCAGCACGTGACGGGCGACCATCCGGTCGGTCAGCGAGTCGAGGTCGTCGGTGAAACCCGTCCCCACCCGGCCCGGGGCGTAACGGGTCAGACAGGGACCCGCACTGTACGTATAACGTTCCTTAAGCGATCCGTTCCACCAGGTAATGCCCTGGCGCGAACCGGTCAGCAAGCGGCCGTCGCGCACGAGCAGACCGTTTTCCAGATGCATCTTCGGGGCAGCGGCCGGCGCAGAAGCGTCCGCCGGCACAGAAGCGCTTTTCCAGTCAGAAGCCATCAGGTCCGAAGGCACATCGGCCGCAAAACGCTCTTCAAAAGTCAAAGTATCTTCTTCCAGGCCGCGCGCCAGAAACAGCGTCCGGTAAAGACTCTGAGGAACGACCGCTTGCCCGACCCCCTGCCAATCAATGTCGCCTTCCACTTCCCCGGCTTTCACACCGTATGCCCAGTTGTCGGCCGTCGGCGTCTTGCAACCCGCCACCCGGGCCGCCCGGCAGTTCCACATCACGCTGTTGGCGGCGGTATATCCCGCGCCCATCGCATCCTGACCCCGGTTGCTGAAACACAGCGCCCCTTCTTCCGACACAAAGCCGTCGAAGAGGACGCCCGTAGCCCACGAGCCGATGGTGCCGCTGAAGGCCAGCGGACGGATGGCCGCGCAGGAGACAAAAGCATTCGGTCCCGGCGCATTGCGGCCCACCGAAAAGTCGTGCATGCCTTCCTCGCTGCTGCAACGGATCACCAGACACTGGCCGCCCATCGTAAAGAAGGCGTTGCGCCGCTCGCCGCCCCATTCCGACACCGGCTCGAGCGAACGGCTATCGGATACCGTGATGCAACGGCTGCGGTCCGACATAAAGACGGCCGAGCCGGCAAAATGGCGGAATTCCACCTGCCGGACCCAGGCATTTTCTATGTTGTCCATCTCCACGGCCATCCAACGATGGTTTTCATCCTTCGCATTGGAGACCTTATAAGCAGATGTCAACCGCAGGTTTTCCACGCCGCAGCCCGACAGGCGGCCGGGCCATTCATAACGCTGCACCGTTCCTTCATCGGGACGGATGGCACACGTCAACGGCGCATCCAAGAGCAGGGTATCGCCCCAAACGGCCACCACGCTCCTGTCCCAGTGAATGTCCACGTCGCCGGGGCGGCCCTGCGACGCATCGCCCGGTTTCCAGCCGATGTAAATCGACTCGCCGCCGAAATCGTTCATATCCATTTCGTCAATCCAGGCCTGGGTGCAGAGGCGGTTCACGAGCAAGCGGTCACCCGAACGGAAAGGATGTCCGCCCACGATGATCTGCCGCGACCCTGCAGCGACCGGCTGCGTGAGCGAAAAAGTCTTTTCCAAACGCCTGTCGGAGCGTCCGGCCAAGCGGATCAGGGTCGTGCGGTCATCACCGGTGCCGACGATTTCCGTCTGCAGACCGCTGCCGCGCAATACTACTCCGGAAGTGGCTATGTTCAGTCCGCCGGCCACCTGAAATGTGCCGGGGCCCAGCAACACCGCGCCGCGAAAGCCGTTTCCGTCGGGCTGAAGGGCGGAAACATAATCGATGGCCTGCTGAATCAGGCCGGTGGCATCACCCTCCGTCGCTTCCACATAAGCCCTCACCGGCACGAACGGCAGCGGCGCTTCGCCCGCCCGATAGCCCACATAGGAATAATCGGGCCACTCCGCCGCCGCTGAAACCGCGCAAAGCGGCTCATCGTCAGAAAAAGCCGCAGAGGCCGGAACAGCAAAAGCCGAAAAAGCCGCGGCTACGAAACAGAATCTCTTGAACTTCATAGATTCAGGTTCAATGGCCGGCCGCCGCCTTGATGCGGAGGTTCCATGCCTCGCGTTCTTTTTTCAAATCATACCCTCTTTTGGAGAGGTAATTGTTGATGCGACCCTTGTATTTGCCGAACCAGGCGTGCTTCGCCTTCGAATCGCTGCAGTCCATGGCGTATTCGCGGGCCTCCATCAAAGCCGCGAGAATATAGTCCTTTTCTTCCTGCGTCAAGGTCGGAATCATATCCAGATGAGCCTGATACGTATGCGGCAAAACCCACATCGTCATCCCGTTCTTCACGGTCTCCACCTGCTCGCCCGTCAGCCGGGCGCAGAGATTGGACACGAAGGCGTAGTGGAGGGCAGAGAGTTTCTGCTGCTGCCAGGCCTTCACCGCGTCGAGTTCTTCGCCCTGCAATCCCTTGGATTTTTCGGCATAAGCATCGTTGACCTTGCCCAATTCGATATACTGACGGGCAATCAGCTCGGTCATGACCTGCTGAGCCGCCTCGTCTGCCATGGACAGTTGGGCCACAATTTTGGAGGCACGGCCGTAGATGACCTGACGGTATTCCTCATCGGTCTGCTGCGCCTGAAGCGACAGACAGGCCACCGCCAGAAAGACAAACAGAAAAATATTGCGTTTCATTGTGTTCTATGCTTATTCAGTAATCTTTTTGCGCGAAAAGAGCACGGTCAGCAGGAATCCGGTCACGAAAATGGCCGTTGTCCCCAAGACGATGGTCAGGTTGCCGTTGAGCGTGCACTTCCACGAAGCCTCGGGGAAAAGATACGGGCTCAGACTCATCCAGGCGATGACCAACAGACCCACCGCCACGCCGACCACCGCAGCCGGACGGGAAGCCTTCTTGCACAGGAAGCCCAAAAGGAAGAGACCCAGCATGCCGCCGCTGAAAATCGACGCCAGTTTCCACCACGTGTCGAGCACGCCGTCCACATTCATCATCAGCAAAGCCACCACCACGCCCAGCACGCCGAGCACCACGCTCGAGCCGTAAAGCACCGCCATGCCCTTCTTCTCGCTCAACGCCGGCTTGAAGTGTTTGACGAAATCGGTCAGAATGATGGTCGAGGCCGAATTCAGACTGGTCGACACGGTGCTCATGCCGGCCGCCAGAATCGAGGCGATCATCAGACCGGTCACGCCGGTGGGCAGACTGTGGACGATGAAATAGGGAAACACCCGGTCGCCGGCGATGTCGGCGGGCAAAGTCCCCGAAGTTTTGTAATAAACGAACAGCGCCGTGCCGATATAGACGAAAATCAGCGATACGGGCACGTAGAGCAGACCGCCGAGCAGGGTGGAATTTTTGGCACCTTTCTCGTCGCGGGCCGTCATATAACGCTGAATGTAATTCTGATCGATGCCGTAGTTCTGCAGGTTGGTGAACAGGCCGTAGATGAGCAGCACCCAGAAAGTCTTCTCCGTCAGACTTGACGACAGGCTGCCCATGCTGAACTTGTCATACTGAGAACCCACTTCGATGAGGCCGCCCAGTCCGCCGGGAATCTTCACCGTCAGGATGACGGCACAGGCCAACGCGCCCACGATGAGGATGACGCCCTGGATGGCATCGGTCCAGACCACCGCCTTGATGCCGCCCATCGACGAAAAAATCAACACCGCCACACCGGCCACGATGATGATGACGGGCACGCTCCAGCCCAACATGTAATTGAGCGGCAGGGCCAGCAGGAACAGAATCGACCCCATCCGCGCCAGCTGGGTCAGCAAGTAGCAGACCGCCACATACGCCCGGGCCCAATAGCCGAACCTGACCTCCAGGTAATGGTAGGCCGAAACGCTGTTCATGCTGCGGTAAAGCGGCACGAAAAGTTTGGCGGCCAGCCAGGCGGCCACGGGGATGGAGATGCTGAAAACGAAGGGATTCCAATTGTTGGCATAAGCCTCGCCCGGATATCCCAGAAAACTGATGCTGCTGACGAAGGTGGCGAAAATGCTCATCCCCACCACCCACGAAGGCATGCTGCTGTTGGCCATCGTGAACTGGCCGGTGCTCTGCGTCTTGGCGCGCCGCTCGCGGAAATAGAACGAGCAGCCGAACAGGACGATGCCCACCAGGAAGGCGATGAAAATGACGTAATCGAGTACGGTGATGTCGGTGGTCATGAAAACGGCTGTTTGAAAAAAAATCACGGATTGACGACCTCCACCTCAAGCTGCTCGAGCACTTGCTGCACGAGTTTGCGCTCCGGCGCGTTGAATTTCTGGAACGGCAGGGCCATGTAATCGTTGCAGATGCCCAGGAGCGAGCAGGCGCACTTGACCCCCTTCAGATAGCTCGAACCGTAGCGGCCGATCTTGTAGATGGTATTGCTGATGGTCATGATCTTGTTCTGCAGCGCGCGCACCCGTTCGATGTCGGCCGCCACAGCCGCGTCATACATATCCACATAGAGTTTCGGGAACATGTTGGCACCGCCGTTCACGCCGCCGTCGCCGCCCATCAGCACCGCCTCGGCCGTCAGTTCTTCCGGGCCCATCAGAAGCGAGAAATCGGGGCGCTGTTTCATGGCCTGGATGAGCGAATGGAAATAGACCAGGTTGGCGGAACTGTCTTTCAGTCCGATGACGTTGGGATGAGCCGCGATGGCTTTGACCGTGGCGGGCTCGATCATCACCTTCACGTGCGAAGGCATGTTGTACAGAAACATCGGCAGGGGCAGCATTTCGGCCAGTCCCTGATAGAAATCGATGAGTTCCTGCTGGGCCGGCGCATAATAATACGGCGGGGCGGAAACGACGGCCGCCGCTCCGCACTGGTAGGCCTTTTCGGCCATCTGAACGCTTTCGTGCAGGGACGTGTCGGTGATGCCCACCAACACGGGCACACGTCCGGCCACCTGGTCGCAGACCCGTTCGATCAACTCGTGACGCAGCGCATAGCTCAGGCTCTGCGCCTCACCCGTGGTGCCCAGGATGAAAAGTCCGTGGACCCCGCCTCCGATAATGTGTTCGATGAGGCGTTCCAGCCCCTCCACATCCAACGTGTTCATATCCTCCAACGGTGTGATCATCGGAGGGATGATGCCTCTGAATTTTCTGTTTTCCATATCTGAAACTGAAAAGATTGTCTCTTACGGGCAAAGATAATCGTTAATCAGTTCACTCGGAAACAAAAGAAGGCAAACGTTCGTTAATATTGCATACCGACCGACGTGCCGACGCGAAGGCCGGAGGGCTGAGGGCGTCATGGCCGGCCGGCGTATGGCTCAATATTCCATCGCGCCCAGTTGCAGAAGCAGGGTCAGGGCCAGTTTGTTGTAGGAATGGAGCGAGCGGTAAGCGGTTTCGACCGTCTCGAGCAGTTCGTCCATTTCTGCCGAATAGTCGAAAATGGAGAGTTCCCCTTTCGCGAAAGAAGCCTCCAACAGATCTATATAATTCAGATTGTCAAGGATTTCCTTCGATTCTGAGCAGAGCGAAAGATAAGCCTGCGCCTGTTCGTAAACGGTTTTCAGCGATTCATGCAACTGCATGAGCGCATCCTGCTTTCTCAGTTCGGCCGACTCAAGGCGTTCCTTGGCTTCACGAAGCCTGGGCGCAGCCGACCAAAGCGGCACCGAAAGCCCCAGCTGGAAACCGTGGTAATTGTTGTCGGTCACCAATTCGCCCACATAACCCACCGACAGACCCGGCAGGGCATCGGTGCGGGTCTGCGACAACTGCCGGCGGCTCACTTCCACGGCCTGACGGGCCAGCTGCGCCTCGGGGATGTGTTCGGTCGAAGCGGCATACCAGGCCTCGAAATCAGCCGGCAGGGCCAGCAGGTCACCCATGCACAGGCGGCCGCTCACTTCCTTGCCGCCGTTGAGCCGCTTGAGGCCGTCCATGGCGTCGCGATAATCCATTCGGTTGGCGGCCGCCTCAGCCCGAAGCCTCATCAAGATCATTTGCGCCTTTTGGTGATGAATGAGGTCGGTTTCGCCGGTCTCCAGCTGCCGCGCCGACTGCGCCGTCTCCCGCTCCACCAGGACCAAGCGGCGGGTAATCACCGTATCGAGCAGGCGGTAAAGGCAGGCATCTTCATAAAGATTGCCCGCCTCGATGAGCAGTTCTATGCACGTCTGGCGGTATTCCACATCGAGCAGCCGGTTCTGCGCATCGGCCAGGCGGCGCTTCTGTCCGAAAAGCGTGGAAAAATCAAAGGGCTGCATCACCGTGATCTGCGTGCGGTTGGGCACGGCCACCGGGTCGCCCCACTGGTAGCCCAGGTCTATTTCGGGGTCATCCAAACGCACGGAAGCGTCGTTCTCCATCCGGTCGGCCGCCAGCTGACTGCGGGCAGCGGCCAACGTCAGGTTGTTGGCGGCGATTTCACGGAGCACGTCCTGCAAGACGATTTCTTCCTGCGCGCCGGCGCTTCCGGCCAGCATCATCAACACGGTTACGGTCAAAAATTTATGTTTCATATCATTCGATTTCTTCGGTTTTTGCTTCGGTCAGCACATAGAGTATCGGTATGACGAAGCCGTTCAAAAGGGTCGACGTCAGCAGACCGCCCAAGAGCACGCGCGCCATCGGACACTGGATTTCGTTGCCCGGCAGCGAACCGCCCGCCACCAGCGGAATCAGGGCCAGCGCCGACGTCAGCGCCGTCATCAGAATGGGGTTCAGGCGGTCCAGCGAACCGCACATCACCGCTTCCCGCACGCTCAGGCCGTTCGCTTTCAACGCATTATATCGTTCAATGAGCAGCATTCCGTTGCGCGTGGCGATGCCGAAAAGCGAAATGAAGCCGATAATGGAGGGAATCGACACGATTCCGTCGGACAAACGGATGGCAAACACGCCGCCGATGAGGGCCAGCGGCAGATTGACCAGAACAAGTGCAGCCTGCCGGACGCTGCGGAACTGCCCGTAGAGCAAGAGGAAAATGACCAGTATCGACAGGAGCGACGCCAGCGTCAGCGTCCGCGAAGCCGCCTCCGCGCTCTCGAACTGCCCGCCATAAACCACATAATAGCCGTCGGGCAAAGTCACCTGCTCTTCTATTTCGCGGCGGATGGCGCCGACCGTGCCCTTCAGGTCGTTTCCTTCCACATTGCAGGAAATCACCACTTTGCGGCTCACGTCCTCGCGGTTGACCGTATTGGGCCCGGCCACCGAGCGCACGTCGGAGAGCAGTTCCAGGGGCACCGTGCCGCCCTTCACGCTGACGGGCAAGCGGCGGATATCGTCCATCGTCGCCGTCTGCTCAGGCGACACTTTCACCGTCAGGTCGAAGACCCGGTCGCCCTCGTAGACCTGCGAAACGGTCTTGCCGCCCAGACAGGTTTCCACAACGTCGGCAAAGGCCGCGGGGGTCACCCCGTAGCGGACCAGCATTTCGCGTCTGGGCACGATCTGAAGTTGCGGGCGCTCCACCTGTTGTTCGACGTTCAGGTCGACCACGCCGGGCAGCTCTTCCATACATTCCTTTATCTGCAAAGCCGTGGCATACAAGCGGTTCAGATCATCACCGAACAATTTCACAGCGATGCCCGAACGCGTGCCCGACAACATCGCGTCGAGGCGGTGGGAAATGGGCTGCCCTATTTCCACGTTCACGCCGGGCAAAGTGGAGAGCCGGGCGCGGATGTCGGCCGTCAGCTCAGCTTTGGAACGACCCTCCAAGACAAACGGCGCCTCGATTTCCGAAACGTTGACCCCGAAAGAGTGTTCGTCGAGCTCGGCACGGCCCGTCTTGCGGGCGGTCGTCACGATTTCCGGCACCGCCAAAAGCCGCTCTTCGGCCATCCGTCCCAGCCGGTCCGATTCCTCGAGCGAGACACCGGGCAGGGTGCTGACGTTGATGGTGAAGGAGCCCTCGTTGAAAGCGGGCAGGAAACTGTGGCCCAAGGTGCAAAACACCACGATGGCGGCCGCCAGCAAAGCGCCCATGGCCCCCAGCACGCCTTTTTTGTGTCGGAGGCTCCACTGCAGCGCCCGCTCATAAACCGCGCGGCAGCGTCTGACCGGCCAGGGTTCCTTGTCCCGACGGTCGTCGCCGACCAGCAACAGGCTGCAGAGCACCGGCGTCAGGGTCAGGGCCACGAGCGTCGAGGCGAAAAGCGAGGTGATGAACGCCACGCCCAACGGCGCCAACATCCGTCCCTCCATGCCCGACAGGAAAAACAGGGGCACGAAACTCACCACGATGATCAGGGTGGAACTCAGAATGGGAATCCTCACCTCGCGCGAAGCCTGGAAGACCACTTCGACGGGTTTCAGACGTTCGCTGTCAGGCCGCCGCCGGTTTTCTCGCAATCGCTTGAAAACGTTTTCCACATCGACCACCGCATCGTCGACCAACGAACCGATGGCGATGGCCATGCCGCCGATGCTCATCGTGTTGATGGTCAGCCCCATCCACTTCAGCGTCAGGACGGTCACCAGCAACGACATCGGAATCGACACGAGCGAAATGAGCGTGGTCCGCCCGTTCATCAGGAAGAGGAAGAGAATGAGGACGACGAAAATACCGCCCTCCAAAAGGGCCTCCACGATATTGTGGATGGAACTTTCTATGAAGCGCTCCTGCCGGAAGACATCGGTCGACAGGTGGATGTCCGGCGGCAAGGCCTGCCGCCACTGCTCCGTCAGCAGGTCTATCTGCCGCGTCAGGTCAATGGTGGAGACGTCGGGTTGCTTGGTGACGGTCAGCAGCACGGCTTCCTGCCCCCGATGGGAAGCCACGCCCGTGCGCGGCGTGCGGTTGCCCACGCAGAGTCCGGCCACCTCGTCGAGCGTCACGCCTTCGCGCACGAGGGTCCGTCCGAGCAGGGCCAGGTCGGCCGAATGCATCTTGACGTGAATGAGGTATTCGTTGCCGTATTCATAAAGCACCCCGCCGCCGGCATTGCGGTTGATGTCGGTCACCGCCGCCGTCACCTCATCGACCGAAACGCCGTAGTGCTTCAGCCGCTCGGGGAGCAATTTGATCTGATATTCTTTGATTTCGCCGCCGTGTACGGAGACCTGGGCCACGCCGCCGAGCGAAAGAATGCGCGGTCTGAGGGTCCAGTCGGCCAGCGTGCGCAAATCCTGCAGCGAAGTCGAATCGGCCGTCAGGGCAATCATCAGCATCTCGCCCAGAATCGACGACTGCGGCCCCATGACAGGCTGCCCGGCCGTCGGCGGGAGTTTTGCAGAGACTTCTTCCAGCCGCTCGGCCACGATCTGACGCGCCAGATAAATGTCGGTGCCCCAGTCGAATTCCGCCCAAACCACCGAAAACCCGGTCGACGAAGCCGAACGGACCCTGCGCACGTGGATGGCGCCGTTGAGGGCGGTTTCAATGGGAAAAGTGACCAGTTTTTCGACCTCTTCGGGCACCATTCCGCCGGCTTCGGTCATCACCGTCACGGTCGGCGCATTCAAATCGGGGAAGACATCGACGTCCATCCGATGGATGGCCACGATGCCGCCCAGCATCAGCAACACGGCCGCGAGCAAAATCAGCAAGCGGTTGCCCAAGGAAAAGCGTATCAGTTTGTCCAGCATAAAGACGCTCAGGTCAATGGTGATGGGTATGTCCTTCGGGCACGCTGCCGGAGAAAGCAGCCAGCCTCACCTGTACGGTGCCGCTGACGACGACTTCTTCGCCCCCGGCAAGACCGGCGGTGATTTCGGCACGCAGCGCATTGCGCCCGCCCGTCCGCACCTCCTGACGGCGGTAGCAGTCTTCATCGAGCCGGACGTAGACAAACAGCAGACCCTGCTCTTCGCTCAAGGCTTCCAATGGCACGGAAAGCACCTGCCGGTCGGGGGTAGATTCCAACCAGACGTCGGCATAGACGCCGGGCAGCAACGTGCCGTCGTTGTCGAGCAGGAAACTCACAGGCAGATAGCCATCGCCCTCCTGCAGCGTCGCGGCCCGGGCCAGCAAACGTCCGTTCATCTGTCCGGTCGAATACAGCCGGTCGCTTGCAGCGGTCTTGAAACGCGCCGAGACCACCTCAGCCAAACTTGATGCCTCTGAAGCGGGCAGCTCGGCGCAAAGCAGCAAACGGTCGGTGGCCGTCAGGGTGGCCACGGGCGTGCCCGCCGCCACGAAATCGCCGTCTGCTGCACACCAAGCGCTCAGCACACCGTCCATCGGGGCCGTCAGCGTCAGGCCGTCACCGTCGGAGCCGTCAAAGGCTTCATATTCTGTTTTGGCCAGTTCATATGCCAGACGGGCTTCTTCATAAACTTTCGCGGAAACGGCTTGGCTTTGGACCAATTCAGCCGCCCGCTCGTATTGCGCCCGGGCAGCCTCGTAAGCGGCCCGCGCCTTGGCCTTCGGACTGCCCGAAGCCAGCACGCCGCTGTGAAGCGTGGCCACGGCCTCACCTTTCTTCAGCCGGCTGCCGATGCCCAAGGAGGCATAAGAGACCACGCCGTCTGTTGCGGCCACCACGGCCTGCGTGGCCCCCGGAGCGGCTTTCAGATGACCGCCCGTCCGTATCGAAGCGGCAAAAGGCGCCGGCGCCACCCGTTCGGTCCGAAGATGGGCCGCGGCGGCCTGCTCCGGCGAAAAATGAATCACGCCGGCAACGTGTTCCTCCGCCTCGTGATGATGGGCCTCAGCGTGCTCTTCGTGCGCCTCGCCGCCTTCGCGATGGGCAGCGCGCGAAGATGCGTGTCCCCCGCAACCGGTGTTCAGACAGAGCACCAGCGCGAGGGCACAAACTTGAAATGAAATTTTTGGCATCTGATCAGGAGACCTTGCCGGCAATGAAATCCATCACCTCCCCGACCGTCTGAAAATGAACGGGTCCGGAGAATTCGAAATGGAATTTCTGCTCGATGGCCAGCGACAGCAGCAACATGGTCAGCGAGTCGATCATCAGGTCGTTGATGAGATGGCTGTCGGGGCCTACGTTATCCAACGGCGTATTGGGCTTGATGGTGTGGATGATTTCCTTCAGCCCTACGAAGATTTCTTCTTTCGTCATGGCGCGTTCGGATTTTACTGGTTGCGTGACACTTTCATGCTGCCCGTCCGTTTGAAATCCTCGCGGCGCACCACGATTTTCTGAATGCGGTGAGTCGAAGGCAGGGTGGCATTGACATCCTGCACCAACTGGCGGAAAAACGCTTCGATTTCTTCCCACGACTTTCCTTCGAACGCGGGCATCTGCGGATAGAACTCAATGCCGATGACCGGCTGGCCGTCGGCGTCCATTTCGCTGACTAAGCAGTCTTTCATGGCGCCGCACTTGTAGAAAGGCTCCTCGATGCTCTCCGGCGACACGTTTTCGCCGTTGGAAAGAATGATGAGGTTTTTGATGCGGCCTACGATGTAGAGGTATCCGTTTTCGTCGAAACGGACCAGGTCACCCGTGCGCAGCCAGCCGTCGTCGGTCAGCGCCGCCGCCGTGTTGACGGGGTCTTTATAGTATCCGAGGAAAACATTGTCACCCTTCAGCCAGAGTTCGCCGTCGACGATGCGGTATTCCTGGCCGGGATAAAGCTTGCCCACCGACGTAGGCAGCCGGGCCACGTCGATGTTGCCGGAGCTCAGGTTGGCGGCTTCGGTCAGGCCGTAACCGGCCAGCAATTTTATATTGAGTTTGTCGAATTCGGCAATCAGGCGCGGCGGCACGTTGGCGGCACCGGCGATGATGGTGTGGAGGGCACCGCCGAGGAAGGGCGCGCCATACATCTTGACCAGGCCCAGCAGAATCTCACAGATGCCGGGCACCAGCACCAGCAGGGTCGGACGGATCTGCGGGAACTTGCCGATGGTGGCCTTCATGTCTTCGCAGGCGAACCATTCGGCGCCGCAATAAAACACCGACATCGTGCTGCGGATCAAGCCGAAAATATGGCTCAGCGGAAGCATGCCGATGGTGCGGCCGCCGCTCAACTGGCTGCCGGGGGCGAAACATCCGTTGAACGAACCGCGCATCAGCGCACGGTGAGGCAACACGGCACCCTTGGGCGCGCCGGTCGTACCGCCGGTAAAGAAAATGGCGGCCGGAGCATCCTTGTCGACTTGAGCCACGGGGGCCTCTTCATCGGCCATCGCCGTAGAGGGGCAGACCTTCAGTTCGAAGCCTGCGCACATCGGTGCGAACTCTTCGCGCACGAACAGGGCTTCCACGTCGAAACGCTTGCACGAGCCGGCCACGGCGGGCGCCGGAAGGGCCGAAGGCAAGTTGATGGCCACGTAACCGGCCGACGTCACGGCCAGGAAAAGTTCCACCGCGTCGATGGAATTGCGTTCGAAGATGGCGATTTTCGCACCCTTGGACAGGCCGAGGGCGTTGATATAGGCACGGCGCCGGGCGATACGGCTGCAGAACTGCTTGTAGGTGTAGGTGTTGACCGTGTCGGAGATGGCCGGGCGGTCAGCCCATTTACTTTCGATCCAGGTAACGAATTCCGGAACGGTGGGGAGGTAAGCCAACTGGGCCAATTCCTCGGCCGGAATCATGTCGTAAAAATAATTTCCCATAATTTCCTGTTTATGTTGGTTGGTTTTGATGCTGCAAATATATACAAAAATCGTATATGGTTTTACTTTTTTCGGACGGCACCGTTGACAGCGTTCCGAATGAACGTCAGCGAAAATCACTCGTCAGTCGGCGTGCTGCAGGGTGTAAAGGTTGGCCAGGCCCGACGACTCGTAGAGTTCCAGTGCCACGAGGCGGCAGTCAGTCTTGCGGTAACGGATCAGGATGCGCGAATAGCCCACCGACGTACCCTCGGGCGCCTCGTAGGTCACCACGTAAAAACGTCCGTCGTCCATCACCTGGCAGACCGCATCGTTCTCGGCGGCCAGCGAGCGGATTTGGCCCGACAGCGATTTGAGCAGGCAGTCGGCCAAGCGGCGCATCATGGGCGTCTTGGCCAGTTCGAAGCGGCGTTCCTTTCCGCCGTTTTTCATCACCAGGTGGGTGGCCGTGATTTCAAACAGGTCACCTTCGGGCCGGCTGTAGACCATCGAGAGCAGGCCGGAAGCGTCGTAGCTCAGATCACCGGCCATCTGCACCTTGTTTTTGGTCACCAAAACGCGGACCTGCGAGAAGGGGCAGGCAAATTGCGTCACGTTTTGATTGGCCTTTTCGATGCGGTCCAGCATGGCGTCGGGCGTTTCAGCCGGGAAAGCAGAAGCCGATGAAGCCGAAGCCGGCATCAAAGCAGCACACATCGCCGCGCAAAGCAGCGTCAGGAAAAGCGTTTTTTTCATGTTGGAATGGATAAAGCCGCAAGCTCATTCCCCATCTCGGGCCCCGATGCGACGGCGGAAAGCAGCCGACTTCATGAGCTGACGGAAAAGGAAGGGTTGCACGCAGTATGAGAGGAGAATGGCCGCCGCCATGCCGATGAGGGTGCACTGCCCGACCGAATAAAGGGCAGGATGTTCACAGAGCAGCAGCGATGAGACCACGATGATGAGAATGAAGGCCGAAAAGGTGATGGCCGTTTTGTGGTATTTCATCAGATTCAGGTCTTCGCCGCGCGCCGCCGACAACAGACCGTCCATCATGAAGATGCTGTAATCCACGCCTACGCCGAAGATGAAACTCGACAGAATGATGTTGATGAGGTTGAACTCCAGACCAAGCAGGGCCATGACCCCTTGCACGATGTACCAGCTCAGACCCATCGGCAGGAAAGCCAGGAGCGTCAGAATCAGATTCTTGTACGTCAGCAGCAAGACCAGCAACACGAAGAGCGAAGAAATCAGCAAGACCACGTTGAAGTCGCCGTGGACGATCTCCACCATATCGTCGGTGTAATAAAACGGGTCGGCCACCAGGGCGTGAGGCACCGTGGTCACCACGTCGCTGACGGCATCGGCCTGTCCGGGCAGGGTCAGCGCCGAAGAAAAGACCAGGTAGTCGTCGCCCACCTTTTCTATGAAGTTGGAGGAAAGTTCTACGGGAAGAATGCCTGCGTCAAAAAGCAGTTCCGGCTCGTAACGGGCCGTGACCAGGCGGAAGAAGGGCTCGAAAATTCCGGGGTCGAGACCGGCCGCACGGGCCTCCGCCCCGATGTTGCGCCGCGCCTCAGCCACCCGTTCGGGCGACCAGTAGGCGTGCCAACGGTCTATGTTCTGCTGCTGGCGTCCGCTCGTCAGGAAAAGAGCCGCCACGGAAGAATAACCTTTGACGCTTCCGGCCGTCTGCAAGGAATCGAGCACAGCTTCGATGAGGCTGTTGTAGGCCAAAGCCTCATCCAGATCGGAGGCCGAAGCGGCGTAAAAAGTCGATTGGAAACCCTGATTGACTTTTTCGTCGTAGAGCTGCTGCGAACGGGCCGCCCGCTCTGACACATAGCCGATGTGGTTGAGGTCGCTGTCGAACCTTACCTTGGGCGACATGAACAGACAGACCAGCGTGATGACTGCCAAGGCCGTCAGCAGCACGCGGTTACGGTCGTAGGGGTAATTTTCCACCGCCTCGATCAGGCGGAAAAACTTTTCGTTGCGCCGGTTGCTTTCGGCACGGAAGAAATGAGGCAGGAAAATCAAGGAGAAAAGGGTGGTGGCCACCAGCGCCAGCGAAGCGAACAGACCGAAGTCGCTCAGGAGTTCACTGTCGGTGAAGAAGAGGCCGGCAAACGCGCCGATGGTGGTCAGACAACTCAGACAGACCGGTTTGGCCTGCTGACGGATGACCCGTTCGGGGTCGGCCGTATACTTGAACTGGGTCAGCACGTGCATCACATAGCTCAGCGCGATGCCCAGCACCAGAGCGCCGATGCCCATCGCCATGAGGGAGATGATTCCCTTGATCCAATAGACCGTCGCCATAGCGGCCAGGGTGCCGTAAAGCACGGGGGAGAGCAAGAGCGGCAGCGTCGATTTGTTGCGGTAAGCCAGGGCGATGAACAGGAGAATGATGAGCAGCGACACGCCCACCGTCTTGATGACATCAGCCTTGATGGTGCCCGAATTGCCCGCGCTCAACACGGAATTGCCGTGACAGAGCACCTCGGCTTCGGGGTGTCCGGCCATGAAATCAGCGGCCGTGCGGTCGATGAGTTTGATGAGCCGGGCGCACTTGCCCGACTCCAGATAATTGAAGTTGGGGCTGAGAAACGCCAGCGCCACGCTGCCGTCTTTTGAAAAGAGATGCCCGTCGATGAGGGTGTAGCCGCCCGTCAGGCTGCTCACGTCGCCTACCTGTTGCAGCAAGGCCTCGCGCAGAGCCGCCGGGTCATAACAGATCATCGCCGAAACGCTGCCGTCGAAGTCGGCCGACATTTCCTCCACGTTCCGCGCCATGCGGCTGCGCAACGCTTCCCGGGTCAAAAGCGAATCGAAGCCCGCGTAGACCGAAGCGTCGACGAGGCTCGGGAAATGGCCCAGAGCATATTCCAGGGCGTTTACGGCCCACTCGTCCTCCACTTTGTAGAGCACGTGGGCGATCAAGTGTTGCTCCGCGTCATTTTCGAGGAGCCGGCCGATGAACTCATCGGTCAGAAAAGCGAGGTCCGGCACGGAGGCCGGCCCGGATGAAGGGTCGGCGTCCGTGTCGGACTCAACAGCAGCAATTTGCAGAAAAATTTTGTCTTTGATGCTCATCTGGCCGAACGCCAGACCCGCCTTTTCGGCCTTGTCGGTCTGCGGCAGCAGCTTGGCGATGTCTTCCTCGAAGGAAAGCCTGAAAGCAAAAACCGCAAAAACAATCGTCGAACCTGCCAGCAGCGTCCACATCAGGGCCTTCTGCCGGCGAAAAAAGCGATAGAGCAATACAAAGAATTCAGCCATTCAAATGCATTAACTACCCAGCATGGTGAGCAGGATACCCGCGGCGACGGCCGAACCGATCACACCCGCCACGTTCGGGCCCATGGCATGCATGAGCAGGAAGTTGGAGGGGTCGGCCTTGGCGCCTTCCATCTGGCTGACGCGGGCGGCCATAGGCACGGCCGAAACACCGGCCGAACCGATGAGCGGATTGATTTTCTCCTTGCCGAACAGGTTCATGAACTTGGCCAGCAACACGCCGCCGGCGGTGCCGAGCGAGAAGGCCACGATACCCATCAAAAGGATGCCCAGAGTCTTCACGGTGAGGAAAGTGGCACCGGTAGCGGTGGCACCCACGCTCAGGCCCAGGAAGATGACCACGATGTTCATCAGCTCGTTCTGAGCCGTCTTCGACAGACGGTCCACCACGCCGCATTCTTTCATCAGGTTACCCAGCATCAGACAGCCGATGAGCGGAGCGGCATCGGGCAGGATGAGGGCCACGATGGCGGTGATGATGATCGGGAAGACAATCTTCTCGGTCTTGCTCACGGCTCGCAGCTGTTTCATCTTGATTTTGCGTTCCTTTTCGGTGGTCAACGCCTTCATGATCGGGGGTTGGATGACCGGCACCAACGCCATATAGGAATAAGCGGCGATGGCGATCGGGCCCAGCAAGTGCGGAGCCAGACGGGTGGTCAGGAAAATCGACGTCGGGCCGTCGGCACCGCCGATGATGCCGATCGAACCGGCCTCAGCGGGCGTGAAGCCCATCCAGTTGGCACACAGGAAGGTAATGAAGATACCCAGCTGGGCGGCCGCACCGAGCATGAACGACTTGGGGTTGGCGATGAGCGGACCGAAATCGGTCATGGCGCCCACGCCGATGAAAATCAGACAGGGATACACACCGGCCTTGACGCCGATGTAAAGCACGTCGAGCAGTCCTGCGTCTTTCAGCACGGCACCATAACTGTGGTAGGCCGGGCTGTCCGGGTCGAGGAAAGCCGTCCAGAGCTCTTCGTGAAACATGCCGGCGCCGGGCAGGTTGGTGAGCAACATGCCGAAAGCGATGGGCAGCAACAGAAGCGGCTCATATTGTTTTTTGATCGCCAGAAAGAGCAGGAAGAACGAAATGAGCAGCATCAGAATCTGACGCCAGTCAATGTTCATGAAGCCCATGCCGGTGAAAAAATCCAGTACGTCTTGCATATGGCAGCGTCATTAACCGATAACCATCAGCAGGTCGTCCTGCATCACGTTCTGACCGGCCGCCACGGCGATTTGCTTGACGGTGCCGTCACATTCGGCCGCGATGGCGTTCTCCATCTTCATGCTCTCGAGGGTGACCACGGTGTCGCCCTTCTTGACGGCCTGGCCTTCGCTGACCAACACCTTGATGACGCTTCCGGGCAGCGGGCTGAGCACCTTCACGCCGGCGGCGGGAGCGGCGGCAGCCTTGGGGGCAGCGGGAGCGGCGGCGGGCGCCGGAGCAGCCTTCGGAGCGGCCGGAGCAGCCTTCGGGGCCGCGGGGGCAGCCTTCGGGGCCTCAGCGGGCTTGTCCATTTCCACCTGATAAGTCTTGCCGTTGACGGTGACCTCGGTGATACCACCTTCTATTTCGTTGACGGCGGTTTTGTATTCGACGCCGTTGATCTTGAATGAGAACTCTTTCATGATTGGAATTTACTTGATGAGATTGTTAACGTTAAAAGCTTTACTGTTCCAGGTGGTGGCACGAGGAGTGAGGTTGATGCGCGAAGGCGTGATGTCGTGAACCCCGTAGTAAAGGTTCAGGGCAAAGGCCACGGCGGCCATGTCGGCCTCGCTGTCGGACAGATAGAGCGACATGGCGATGGCTGCGCGGGTGGCGCCGTCCGCGTCCTGGGCGTAGGTTTTGGGAGCGGCTTTCGGCGCTTCGGCCGGAGCGGCTTTCTTCTTGGGCTGCATGATGAAGCCCAACAGCTTCATGATGTAGACGAAGATGAACAGCAGCACCAGCACCAGTCCGAAACCGAGTCCGGTCACCAGCCAGGTCTGTGAGGTAACAGCTAATATAGTCATGATTACAACGGAATATTACTGTGTTTCTTGAGCGGGTTCTGGAGCTTCTTGGTCTGAAGCTTTTCGAAGGCGTTGATGATGCGGGCACGGGTGGTGCGGGGTTCGATGATGTCGTCGATGTAGCCGCGGTTGGCCGCCTGGTAGGGGCTGGCGAACAGGTCTTTGTATTCGGCTTCCTTCTCGGCGATGAATTTCTTCTTCTCCTCGGGATCTTCAATGGCCTTCAGGGCCTTGGCCTGCAGCACGCCGACAGCGCCGCTGGCGCCCATCACGGCGATTTCCGCATTGGGCCAGGCATAGCACATGTCGCCGCGCAGCTGCTTGCAGCTCATCACGATGTGTGAACCGCCGTAGCTCTTGCGCACGGTGATGGTGACCTTCGGAACGGTGGCTTCACCGTAGGCGAACATCAGCTTGGCGCCGTGGTCGATGATGCCGGCATATTCCTGACCGGTTCCGCAGAGGAAGCCGGGCACGTCGACCAGCGTCAGAATCTGAATGTTGAACGCGTCGCAGAAGCGCACGAAGCGGGCGGCCTTGCGGCTGGCGTCGCAGTCGAGCACGCCGGCCAGCCAGGAGGGCTGGTTGGCGATGATGCCGGTGCTGCGGCCGTTGAAACGGGCGAAACCGCAGATGATGTTCTTCGCATAGTCCTTCTGAACCTCCATGAAGTCGCCGTTGTCGACGATCAGATTGATGATGTCCTTCATGTTGTAAGGTTTGTTGGGATCGGCGGGGACGATGTCGTTGAGGCTGTCCTCGATGCGCATCGCGTCGTCGCTGCACTCCACGCGGGGAGCCTCCTCCATATTGTTCTGGGGGATGAAGCTGACCAGACGGCGCACTTCAGCCAGCGCTTCGTCTTCGGTGGCGGCCACGAAATGGGTCACACCCGACTTTGTGGCGTGAACCTTGGCTCCTCCGAGCTGCTCCACGGTGACGTCTTCACCCGTGACGCTCTTCACCACCTTCGGACCGGTGATGAACATATACGAATTCTGCTCGGTCATCATGATGAAGTCGGTCAGGGCCGGGCTGTACACGGCACCGCCGGCGCACGGGCCGAAGATGACGGAGATCTGGGGCACCACGCCTGAAGCCAGGATGTTGCGCTCGAAAATCTCGGCATAGCCGGCCAGGGCGCAGGCACCTTCCTGAATGCGGGCACCGCCCGAGTCGTTCAGACCGATGATGGGGGCACCCAGTTTCATGGCCTGGTCCATCACGTTGCAGATCTTCAAGGCCATGGTCTCGCTGAGCGAACCGCCGATGACGGTGGCGTCCTGTGCGAAAACGAAGACCAGACGGCCGTCGATGGTGCCGGAACCGACGGCCACGCCGTCGCCCAGGAACACCTTCTTTTCCATACCGAAATCGTGGCAACGATGGGTAAGGAACATGTTCACTTCTTCGAAGCTTCCTTCGTCGAGGAGTTTGTTGATGCGCTCGCGGCAGGTGTAGCAACCTTTGCCGTGATGCTTTTCCACAGCGGCCTCACCGCCGCCGGCCTGAGCCTTCGCGCGGCTGTCGACCAGCTTTTGCAGTTTTACGGTATCCATATCTTTTCGGGGCAATTTATTTGGGTTGTTCGCAGAGTTCGGTCAGCACGCCGCAGGTGTTCTTCGGGTGGAGGAATCCGATCATCAGGTTCTCGGCACCTTTGCGGGGCTGGGCGTCGATCAGGCGGATACCGAAAGCTTCGGCTTCCTTGAGGGCTTCAGCAGCGTTTTCAACATTGAAGGCCACGTGATGGATACCGCCCTTGCCGCCATTCTTTTCGATGAACTTGGCGATGGTCGACTCGGGGCAGGTGGGCTCGAGCAGTTCGATCTTGGTCTGACCGACCTTGAAGAAAGCGGTCTTCACCTTCTGGTCAGCGACTTCCTCGATGGAATAGCACTTGCTGCCGGTTAAAAACTCGAAAAACGGCATGGTCTCCTCCAACGAGGTGACGGCGATACCCAGATGTTCAATGTGAGTAGGTTTCATAATAAGGTATATTAAAAAAGTTAGTTAATAGAAGTCTTTGTTTTGTCTGCCCGGCATTACTTTTCTGCCATGCGGCGGCGGAGTTCCTGCTCCCTGACGGGGCTCCAGTAGCCGCAGTCGAGTTCGATGAACACGGAAGTATAAGGTATGAGCGACTCGGTCTTGACCACCGCCACGTTGAAGAGTTTCGAAGCGGCGTCGAGCTTGGCGAAAACTTCGTCGTGGAGAATCTGCTCCACCCGCATGCCGGCGGTGAGGTCTTTGAGTTGTCGCTTGAGCGCATCGGCGCCGGGGGCAAGCGTGTCGTCCATATATTCGAGCTCGCGGTCAAGGTAGACGATGGGGCTCACGTGCGGGGCCGACTCGAGCATCTGGAAGACTTTTTCCAGTACGGACACGAGGCCTTCTTCGCTGTCGAGGTAGGTGATTCCGGGCGACGACTGAAGGGGATAGGCTTTGTCGACCACCAGTATCCAATTGCGGTGGCCCAAGAGGGGCAAAAGCCGCTTCAACTCTTCTATATTCTTCATAATGAGCGAATTATATCATTCTTGGCGAATTCCGAAATCCAAAGAAACCTTCTCCGCATATTTCGCCCGCGAAATTACATTAATTCCTTTGGAATTCCTATCTTTGTGGCTGCAATCTTTTTCGCCCACTGCCCGCCGGAGCTTCCGGCCGGCGTTTTTACAAGTTTTTGCCCCATGACTCCTGAACAAACGAAAAAATACCTCATCGCCGCGCTGGCCGTCCTGGTCCTCGCCGCCGGTTTTCTCCTTTTCAAAAGCCTGCAGCAGAAGCAGGTCATCTACGAACTTTCCGAGCAGTTCGAGCTCGACAAAGAAGAACTCGAAGACGAATATTCCCAACTGGCCCTCCAATATGAGAGCTACGGCATCCGCCTCGACAACGACTCGCTGGCCGAGTTGCTCGACATCGAACGCACCAAAAACCTCCAGCTCATCGAAGAAATCCAGACCCTGAAAATCAACAACGCCCGCCGCCTCAAAGAACTCAAAAAAGAGTTGGAGACCGCCCGCGGCGTGATGCGTTCCTACATCGTCCAGATCGACTCGCTCAACACGGCCAACACCCGTCTGAAGGAGGAAAATCAGAAAATCAGCCGACAGTATCGCGAGGCGCGGCAAAGCGTGGCCAATCTGTCGAAACAAAATTCCGAACTCTCCGAAAAGGTGATGCTGGCCCAGATGCTCGAGGCCAGCGACATCACGGTCAGCCCCCTCACCGACAAAGGGCGCAAGGCCGCACGGCTCAACCGCACCGCCGTCATCGAGTTCAAAGCGTTGCTGGCGAAAAACATTTCGGCGCCCGTAGGCGAGAAAAACATCTACATCCGCATTCTCCAGCCTGACGGCACGCCGCTGCTCAAGGCCGGTGCCGCCACCTTCGCCTTCGAAGGCAGCCAGCTGGAATGTTCAGCCTTCCGCACCATCGAATACGACGGCGAGCAGACTTACGTGAGCCTCTATTGGCAAGTGGAGGAATACCTCGACGCCGGCAGCTACCGGGTCGACTTCTTCGCCGACGGTTTCCTCATCGGCAGCCAAAGCTTCGAACTCAAAAACTGACCCCCGTCGACCTTGCCCCACGTTTGCAAAAGTTCTTAAACCCTTGAACCCTTAATAAAACTCCCCGATGTTCCACCGCTTCTCTCCCGCCCTCCTGCTTGCTTTGATGTTCGCGCTTTGCGTCAACGACCTCAGCGCCAAAACCGTCACCCCGGCCTTCCCCGGCGCGGAAGGCTTCGGCCGCTTCGTCACGGGCGGCCGCGGCGGCGCGGTCTACCACGTCACCTCGCTGGATGACAATCCCAACAACGTCCAGCCCGGCACCTTCCGCTACGCCGTCAACCGTTCAGGCGCCCGCACCATCGTCTTCGACGTGGCTGGCACCATCCACCTCAAGGCGGCCCTGAAAATCAAAAACGGTGACCTGACCATCGCCGGCCAGACCTCACCCGGCGGCATCTGCATAGCCGGCTACCCCTTCTCCATCTCGGCCCAGAACATCATTGTCCGTTACCTGCGCATCCGTCCCGGTGACGTCTGCGGCACGGAATGTGACGGCTTCGGAGGCTTCGACGGGGGCAATTTCATCATCGACCACTGCTCGATAAGCTGGAGCGTCGACGAGGTCCTGTCGGTCTACGCCAACGAAAACACCACCGTACAGTGGTGCATCGCGGCCCAGCCGCTCAACTATTCGGTCCATCCCAAAACGCTGTACGCCGACGGCAAACCTCACGGTTACGGGGGCGTCTGGGGCGGCGACCACGCTTCGTTCCACCACAACCTCATCGTCCACGCCGTCAGCCGCACCCCGCGCTTCGGCAGCCGCTACACCATGGCCACACGCGGTCTGACCGACCTGACCGACTGCCGCAACAATGTTTTCTACAACTGGTCGGGCGTGGGTTGCTACGGCGGCTCCGACATGCAGATCAATATGGTCAACAACTACATCAAGCCCGGCCCCGCCACCGACGCCGCCTATAAAGGCAAAGACCGGCACGGCCGCATTTTCGCCGCCGATGCCGACGTGAGGGGCATATACGCCGACGGCAACTTCGTCGACGGCCACGCCGACATCACGGCCGACAACTGGACCGTCGGCATCGCCGCTCAGATGGACGCCACGGCCCAGCAGAAGAAGGCGGCCCGCCGCTCCGAGCCTTACGACGACGGCGGCATCATCACCTTCACCGCCACCGAAGCTTACGACCAGGTGCTCTCCTGGGTCGGAGCCTGCGACTACCGCGACCGCTACGACTCGCTGATGATCAGCGACGTGGAGAAACGGGCAGCCACTTTTACGGGCTACACCCAACCTTACCACTATTCGGGCACGGCTTACGGCGATGGAAAAACTTACACCATCGACCGCGAGGGGGGCTGGCTGAGCCCGGGCAGCATCAATTCGCAGACCGACGCCAAGTTCGACGACGAAGATTCGCCTTGGGTGTACATTCCCTTCGACAAGACCCGGAGCCTCAAGGACACCGACGGCGACGGCGTGCCCGACGACTGGGAATACCGCCTCGACATGGACCCCAACGACCCCGACGACCGCAACGAGATCCACAAATCAGGCTATACGATGCTTGAAGTCTACCTCAATAAACTGGTGGAAAAAATCACCGCGGCGCCTTACGGCGACCGTGAGGTACCGGGCATCAAGGCCTTCGACCCCGACGCCCTGGAAACGCCTTCGGCCACCGGCCTGCGCGTGACCGAATACCGCTACTACAACCTGCTGGGACAGGCGGTGGCGGTTTCAGACGGCATGCCGGAAGGAATTTATCTCCGACAGGGATGGGCCGACGGGGCCGTGGTGTCAACGGAAAAGATCCACATCAAATATTGATGGTCAGCCGCTAAACCGATCGTTGATCCATCAGGTTTCAACCGAAAATAAATTAAAAAAAATGAACATATTGCTTACAGGCGGGGCCGGCTACATCGGCTCGCACACCATCATCGAACTCGACCGGGCCGGTCACAGCGTCTACGTCGTCGACAACCTCTCCAACTCGCAGCCCGAGGCCCTCAAACGGGTCGCGGAACTCATCGGAAAACCGGTGCCCTTCACGGCCTGCGACGTGCGCGACCGTGAGGCCATGGAAAAAGTTTTCAGCGAAAACCGCTTCGACGCGGTCATCCATTTCGCCGGGCTCAAGGCCGTGGGCGAATCGGTGGCCAAGCCGCTGGAATATTACGAGAACAACATGAACGCCACGTTCGTGCTGCTCGAGACGATGCGCCGCCACGGCTGCAAGAACATCATTTTCAGTTCGTCGGCCACCGTTTACGGCGACCCGGCCGTCATCCCCATCACCGAAGACTGCCCCAAGGGTCACTGCACCAATCCTTACGGCCAGACCAAGAGCATGCTCGAGGAGGTGCTCATCGACGTGCAGAAGGCCGACCCCGAGTGGAACGTGGTGTTGCTGCGTTACTTCAACCCCATCGGAGCGCATCCGTCGGGCCGCATCGGCGAAAACCCCAACGGCATTCCCAACAACCTGATGCCTTACATCACGCAGACGGCCGTGGGCAAGCGCGCCGAGCTGGGCGTGTTCGGCAACGACTACGACACCCCCGACGGAACGGGCGTGCGCGACTACATCCACGTGTGCGACCTGGCGGCCGGTCACGTGGCGGCGCTGAAGGCCATCGCCCGCGCTTGCGGTCTGGGCATATACAACCTGGGCACCGGTCACGGCTACAGCGTGCTGGACGTGATCAACGCCTTTATGAAGGTCAACGGCGTCAACATCCCCTACGCCATCAAGCCCCGCCGCCCCGGCGACATCGCCACCTGCTACTGCAACCCTGCCAAGGCCAAAGCCGAACTCGGCTGGGAAGCCCGCTACGGCATCGAAGAAATGTGCCGCGACAGCTGGAACTGGCAGCGCAACAACCCGGACGGCTACACCCGCTGACCCTGACGGGGCTCATCCGCATGGTTCAGCAGCTCCTCAAGCTGCTGCGGAAGTTCAAAACGGGAATACAATCGGGGTGATGAAGATGTTCGCCGCAAGGATGATGAAGTTCATCGGAAGTCCTATGCGCATAAAGTCGGTGAAGCGATAGCCTCCTGGGGCATAGACCAGCATATGGGTCGGAGAACCTATAGGAGTGGCGAAGCTGGAGGATGCGGCGATCATCAACGCCACGCAGAAGGTAAGCGGATTGACGCCGAGCGCTGTGGCGGCCGACATGGCAATCGGGTAGAACATCGCCCCCGCCGCAGTATTGCTGATAAACTCGGTGATGAAGGTAGCCACCAGGCAAACCGCCGTGAGCACCACATACGGATTGGTGCCGCACACATTGAGCAGTCCGCCGGCAATCATTTGGGCAATTCCTGTCTGTTCGATGGCTTTTCCTATGGCCACGCTGCCGGCGAAGACGATGATGATGTTCCAGTCGATGGACTTCATGGCCTGTTCCTGGTTGCAGCAGCGGCACACAAGCATAGCGGCGGCAGCGAGGAGACATGACTGCAGCAGCGGGATCACGTTGAAGGCGGAGAGCAAGACCATCGACAACAGAATGAGTGTGGAGAGGAGTGTCTTCCGGCCACTGGTCCCTTCTACGGCTTCGCTCTCCAGCACACCGTTGAGGTCGTCATACTCAAAAGAGAAAGTGCGCGCAATGCGGAGTATGTACTTGGCGCTGCCTGAGACCACCATTCTATCCCCGCCCATAATGATCTCGTCCAAAGCGACGGGCGAGACGATTTCGTTGTCGAAACGGCGTATGGCAACGAGTGTCGCCGCCCTTTCGGTGACGCCGCGGTCCTGCAAAGCCTCATTGATGGTCATACCGATGAAAGGATTCGACGAAGGCACGGTGAGCTCGGCAGTGAAGTCGCCGGCCTCAGCTCTGTCCATTTCACTCTTGCGAGTGGGGAGCAGTTTCTGCATGGCCAGCATGCTCAGCACACCTACGGCCAGGCAGAAAAGTCCGCAGAGCGTAGGAGTGAAGATGCTGAGCGGCACACCTGTACTGTCGGAATAGAGTCCGGAAATTATAAGGTTGGGCGGCGTGCCGATCAAGGTACAGATGCCTCCCATACCTGAAGCGTAGCTCAGCGGAATGAGAAGTTTTGAAGGAGCGATGCCAAGCTTGCGCGACCATATCTTCACGACTTTGATGAAAAGCGCCACCACCGTTGTGTTTGACAGCACGGAGCTCAGCGCGGCCACAGGCAGCATCAGTCTGACGATTGCGCCGGAAAGTGTGCGCGGCATACCCATCAGGTGCTGGACAATCCAGTTGAGCACGCCTGTGTTGGTCAGTCCGGCAATGACCACGAACAATACGGCGACGACGAGCACCGATTCGGAAGAAAATCCCCCGAAAGCGCCCTTGATATCAAGTACCCCCGCCACGAACAACGCCGTGATGGTACCCAGGAAGGCGATCTCGGTACGTATCTTGGTGAATATCATGGCCAAAAACATGGCCAGCACCACGACGATGGTGTACCACGCCTGCCAACCCAATCCCAGAAATTCAAAAGAAGTCATTGCACTCATCATTTTACGGCCGCAAATCTAACAAAAAATTTGCTCAGTAATACCTATTCCGAGCACGCTGGAGCTCCGCAGCGTGTCTAAAACGCAAAATTTAGACAAAATAGACACGTTTTGGGGCGCTGACGTTTCCGTCGAGCCTTCAGAACGAAAGATTTTCCCAAAAAAAAATGCATCTTTTCCTAAAAGATTCGTATATTTGCGGCTTGAAATGTATTAGAATAAAGCGTTGAGTGTCAGTATGGCTACACCCTTAATGACCCGTCCTGATTTTTCTTTACAGCTTGGAGTCGGTTTGATTGTTCATACTTT
>R18__coassemble_1254_pt1 | contig 48628 bp, 41 predicted proteins | sample R18__metabat2_low_PE_032 | metagenome-assembled genome bin R18
CCTTCCACTCCTTCAAATCTCGGTGCACGAAAAGTCTGATTCGTGCATCGAGAATCAAGTATGGGCAGTAAAAATCAGAACGAGAGTAAAATTTATAATATATTGCCTAAAAAATACCCCCGCTATAATTGCGTGTTAAATTAATTATTCCTTCCTTTGCGCGGAGGAATTGCAAAAATCAACCATAATACCATTTAATCAACCTTTTCACCATGGAAACAAACTTTTCACACCTGACGTTCTCATCTGTTTCAGAAGTGATGTTCCGCGATCACGAGGATTACGTACGCGGAATCAACGACCTGGTTTTGGCTTCAATGAAAGCCGAAGCAGTTATTTTAGCTTATTCACTGATGTCCAACCATGTGCACTGTTGTATTCAGATGAGAGGCAACCCCTATGGACTTTTTCGGACATTCAGGATTTCATACGGACGGTATTTTTCGGCAAAGTACAGAAGAAAAGGCTACATCTGCAGCAAGGATGATGTTTCGATTGTTGAAATAGATGGTTACCAACATTGTCTAACCGCTATCAGCTATTGTCTGAGAAATCCTCTGCATCACGGAGTTACATCCTCTTGTCTGAATTATGCTTATTCATCGGCCTTGGCATATTTCAGGGAAGGTTTGGGTATTGGTCCGTTCCCGGTCACGTTGAAGGTTTGTCCCCGGCGACTGGCTCCCGCGAATTTTCCCAAACCTGCTTCTCTACGTTTCGAAGAAGACGGCAGGGCCTCCCTGGACACATCGGTCGACTACAAGCAGGTTGAGATGTTGTTTCAAACCCATAACGAGTTCATCTACAATATGGTCATTCGTCGAAGCGGTAAGAAATGGCGCGAGCAGCAGTCTTTGGAACCTGGCAGCCCGGTAACGCTTGAATTATTGGAATCACATCATTATATGGTAGAGGAACTGGAAAAGAATGAAAGGCGTAACATGAAGGTCAGCGACACTTCGGACATCTTTCTTTGTGAAGTAATTGACAATGAGTTACTTCCTATGTATGATGTAAAATCAGTATATCAGCTTTCTATGCATCAGCAATTGTCTATTGGCCATTGCCTCAGCGCCAAATACTCCAGTTCACTGACACAAATCGGTCGTTGTCTGGCCGTGACGGACAATGACTTCTATCGATTGTTCTATGTTCGCCATTGAAGTTTAGATCTCGATGCACGGTTTGGCTGTTTCGTGCACCGAGATTTTGGTGGACGGTCGGGGTCGAGGCGGCTATTGGTCATCATCGCGGCGACAAGGCGTTCTGGCCGTGGTTATCGTTAACCGCGGCAGGTTGGCGTTTGGCAAGAAAAAATCTCGATGCACGGTTTGGCTGTTTCGTGCACCGAGATTTGAAGGAGCGGAATAGCACCTCGCCACAGGCCCTTCGGGCAAGGTGGTCTTTGTCGCGGCCCAAATTTCAGTGCACGAAAAGGTACTTTTGTGCATCGAGAATGGCGGCGACCAACTGCGGCCAAAGTTACCCCCGATCAGCGGAATGCGGGTAGCGGGAATGCCGCCCTTTCGTCCTGTCAACCTTGACGGTCGGATACATCAAGGCGAGGGTACTATTTGTAGGAGACCATTTCGTCCTGGGGACGGTATTGGGTATGGCGGGGTGAGGGAGCGGCGTCGTCGGCCGGATAGCCGAAGGGGAGCATCAGCACGGGGTGGATGCTCTCGGGCAGGTTGAAGGCTTTAACGGCCCCTTCCATATCGAAACGGCCCACGGCGCAGGTGCCCAGACCGAGCTCGCAGGCTTCGAGCATCATATGGGTGATGACGATGGAGCAGTCGATGTCGCCGTAGTTACCGTTGTCGCCCCGGCGGCAGACGCGGTTGTCGTCGTAGCAGATGAGGAAAGCCTGAGGCGCACCGTACATACAAGGGCTGACAGCATTGGCTTTGGCGACAGCCTCGTCGGACGTCAGCACATAAATCATCTGAGGCTGGCTGTTGACGGCCGTGGGGGCCAGCTTGGCCGCTTCCAGAATTTTTTCGATTTTTTCAGCCTCAACCTTCCGGTCGGAAAAATGTCTGACGGAATATCGGTCGGCGGCGAGTTTGAGGAAACTGTTGTCCATACTTGCTTGCTTTTGTGTACAGCCGCCGATGACCAGCGCGGTCAGGGCCGCCAATACGGGTAAAACGATTCGTTTCATAGAGACAGGGTATAATAGAGGTAAAATGCATACAAAAGCAGCAGCAGACCGCCCTGCCAGCGTTCGATGCGGTGGCGGCGCCCCAGCGTGAAAACGAAAATCAGCACGGCGCCGAGCAGGGCAAAGGCCGCGTCGGCCGCCAGATGGGCATAGACGGGGAGCGGACGGATCAAGCCGCTCAGTCCAAGGATGAAGAATACATTGAAGATATTTGACCCGATGACGTTGCCCACGGCCAAGTCGGCATTGCCTTTGACGGCGGCTACGACCGAGGTGGCCAATTCAGGCAGGGAAGTGCCCAAGGCCACGATGGTCACACCGATGACGGCGTCGCTGACCCCCAGACAGCGGGCTATGCTGACGGCATTGTCGACGATGAGCCGGCCGCTCAAGACCAGGCCGCAGAGACTGCCGGCGATGAGCAGAACGGCCTTCCACATCGCCATCGGCGCCGTTTCCGTTTCGCCTGCCGCCGCAACTTCAGCGGATGCAACGGCCTGAGCAGACGCCGCCGCAACTTCAGCGGATGCAACGGCTTGAGCAGGCATTGACTCTTCGCTTCGGGCATTTTTAAACGAATGCCACATAAACAATGCGAAGACGACCAGCAGCAGGAGACCTTCGAGTCGGGAAATGCCGTCAGGGGCTTCGCGCAGAAAGAAATCGGCCCCGAAGAGCAGAGCGGCGGCGGAAGCGCCTATGCACAGCGGCATGTCGAAGCTTCGGCATGATGCCTGCGTAGCGAGTGGGCAAGCCAGGGCGGCGCACCCCAAGACGATGAACGTGTTGATGCTGTTGCTCCCGATGATGTTGGTCAGGGCTATTTCAGAGGTCCCTTCGAAGGCCGCCACGAGGTTGACGATGAGCTCGGGCGCGGAGGTGCCGAAGGCCACCACCGTCAGGCCGATGACCAGGTCGGAAACCTTGAGCCGCTTGGCCACGGCCGAGGCGCCGTTCACCAAAAAATCGGCCGAAACGGTGACCAGGATGAAGCCGACGGCCATCAAAAGAATATTGAGCCAGAGATTCATTTGCGTAATGAAGTTGATTATTTCAAAACAGCATTTAAGGCATCCAGATTGAAACGGACGGTCAGCTGCTGCTGGTGGTTGAGCCGGGCGGCCGTCGACAGGAAGTGGAAATTCCAGGAGAAAAAGCAACTGACGGCCGGGTGGTTGACGATGCAGACGGCCAGGTCGAGACGGTCGTGCAGCGGGTCTTGATAAAGCGGGTCGCCCTGGTAGAGCAGCGTGCCTACCTGGCCGTAATGGGGCATCAGGTTACCGCCGGCGTAGAAAGTGTTGTGGAGGCTGAGGCGCTTCCAGCGGGCGGTCAAGTCGACGTGGATGCCGCCGGGCGTGGTCGGCGCATCGTCGTTGACGCGGTCCCAGGCATAGGCCAGAATGTATCCGACCTGCAACGAGAGCGAATCGAGCGGCAGGAGCCGGGTCAGGTTGAGCCCTATATAAGGATTGGCCATCAGGTCGTCGACGACCCCCTGCTTGACGGTGGCCGTGCTGGCCAGGTGGTTCATCTGGAAGTTCCCGCCCAGAAAGAACAGGCCGGGGGCATATTTGACCCGACCGACCAGGCGGAAGGCTTCGCGCTGGGCCTCGGTCTGGATAGACCGCCAGTCGCAGAATGCCTCGGCCGTAAACCGGGCCGCCGTATATTGGAAAAGGGCACCTTGTATATTGGGCCGCATATAGGTGAGCGAGTCGTATTGCAGGTAGTCGGGCAGGGGCTCGTTCAGGTGGCTGAAAGGCACGGCGCCCAGGCTCAGGCTCAAGCCCTTGCGCTGATAATTGTAGTAGATGGTCGGGACGAACTGCGCGCTGCCGAGGTCATTGCCGATGGGCTGGTTCCAGTGGATGCCCGCCATCAGCCGGTGGCTGCCTTCGCGGTTGTCGGAAAAGCCCACGCCGATTTCAGGCGACAGGCGGATGCCGAAGAGGGTTCGGGAGTGGACGAAGTCGTTCTTGTATTCGCGGTTGTCGAAATAGGAAAGGGCCTCCACGTTGTACAGGAAGGTCTGGCCGCTGACGCCGTAGCAGGTCAGCAGCAGAAATACGGGGAGAAAAACTTTCTTGATGTTCATGAGTTTACAGCGGATCGACGTCGAAAGTGATGTGCACGTTGCGGAATTCCGACGAACGGTTCAGGTTCTGACGGGCCTGGCAAAGATAAGCCTTTATCGGTTTCAACGGGAGCGAAGGCGAAATTTTCAGCGTGATCTTTTGGAGATACAGATTGTTGACCCTCGACACGACCGGCGTGCACGGCCCGGCCGCCGTAACCCCCTCGCCCAGCGACGACAACCACGTGACCAGGGTCTCGGCTGCGTGGATGACGGTCGGCTGCTCGCGGTGGCGCAGGTGGATGTCGATGAGGTAGGCATAAGGCGGGTAGGAAAACAGGGCGCGTTCCTGCATCTCTTCCGCGTAGAGCCCGTCGTAGTCGTTGCTGAGGACGTGGCGGATGACGGTGTCGTCGGGGTCGCCGGTCTGGATGATGACGCAACCCTGCCGGCCTTTGCGCCCGCTGCGCCCGCTCACCTGGGTCAGCATCTGGAAGGCCCGCTCGTGGGCGCGGAAATCGGGCAGACAAAGCATCGGGTCGGCGTTGAGGATGCCCACCAGGTGGACGTTGTCGAAATCCAGGCCCTTGGTGAGCATCTGGGTGCCGACGAGCAGGTCGATGCGGCCGGAGGTAAAGCCCTCCATCACCTCTTCATACTGGCGGCGGTTCTGCAGAATGTCGGTATCCATCCGGGCCACCCTGATGTCGGGGAAGCGTTTCTTCACCTCCTCTTCGATTTTTTCCGTGCCGAAGCCCTGAATGTCGAGCACGCCGCCGCAGTGTGGGCAACTTTCGGGCAGGCGGTAGGACTTGCCGCAGTAGTGGCAGCGGAGCCGGTTGCTCTGGCGGTGGAAACCCAGCGACACGTCGCAGCGGCGGCAGCGGGGCACCCAGCCGCACTGCCGGCAGACCACGGTGGGGGCATAGCCTCTCCGGTTTTGGAAGAGGATGACCTGGCGGCCCGAGGCGAAGGCTTCGCTCATCTTTTCGAGGAGCAGGGGCGAGAAAATGCCTTTCATTTCCTTACGGAACCTCAGTTCGCGCAGGTTGGCGAATTGAATCGCCGGCATCAGCATGTCGCGGTAGCGTTGGGTCAGTTCCACCAGCCCGTATTTCCCTTCGCGGGCCTTCGTGTATGATTCGAACGACGGGGTGGCCGTGCCCAACAACGCTTTGGCGCCCTGCATTTTGGCCAACACCAGGGCGGTGTTGCGGGCGTGGTAGCGCGGGGCCGGTTCCTGCTGTTTGTAACTGGTTTCGTGTTCTTCGTCGACGATGACCAGCCCCAGCCGGGTGAAGGGAAGAAATACGGCCGACCGGGCGCCGACAATGATTTGGTAGCCCTTGTCTTCGCGCACCTTGTTCCAGATTTCCACCCGTTCGGCGGGCGAATAAGCCGAATGGTATACCCCCAGGCGCTGGCCGAAGAAGCTTTTCAGCCGGGCGGTCATCTGGGTGGTCAGGGCGATTTCCGGGAGGAGGAACAAGACTTGTTTCCCCTGTTCGATGCATTCCTGCATCAGATGGATATAGATTTCAGTCTTGCCCGAGGAAGTCACTCCGTGCAGCAGGCAGACATCCTTGCTCTCCCAAGCCGCTTTGATGGCCTGAAAGGCAGCCTGTTGGGGCGCAGTCAGGGGGTGCAGCTCACTGGTGGCGACATCGTCTTCATCGATGCGCGACACCTGCTGCGAGAAACTGCTGACGGCGCCGCGGGCACAAAGGACCGTGAGGGCGGCTGCGGCGTCGGGCCGGGCTTCGAGAAAAGTTTTCCGTTCTATGGGCCCGGCTTCGGTCAGAAGGGTCAAGGCGTCCAAGACTTCCCGCTGACGGGCGGCCCGTCCGAGCAGCGAGCGGTCGAACGAAGGGTCGGGCTGAAGCATGACCTTCGTTTTCGGGCGGTAGGCATCGGCCTCTTTCAGCCCGGCGGGGAGGGCGGCGTTCATCACCTCGCCCGGGGTGCAGAGGTAATAGTCGGCCATCCAGCGCCAGAGTTTCAACTGGTCGCCGGTCAGGAGGGGCGTTTCGTCCAAAAGGGACGCGATGGATTTTATTTCGAAACCTTCCGGTCGGTCGCCGTGGAGCCGGACAACGATGCCGGTGTAGATGCGGTTGGCCCCTAGCGGCACTTCCACCCGGGCACCCGGGCAGATGAGCGGCCGCAGTCCGTCGCCGACCCGATAGGTGAGGGTATCACCGAAAGAGAGCGGCAGCACGACGTCGGCATACAGGGCATCCTCATTCATTTTTTTCCTTGTTCGAAAAGAAACCGTTTCTCTTCCTCCGTCAGGCTGTCGTAACCCGAAGCCTTGACTTTGTCGAGGATGGCGTCGCAACGGTCATTGTCGGCTTTCCGCCGGTCGCGGAATTCCTGGTCGGTGTGGGTCCGCTCGGCGGAAGAGCGGTGGAATTTGCGTCCGCTGCCGGGTTCTTGGCGGCCCTTGAAGCGGTCTTTGAGCGAATCGAACCAATGGCGGCCGCCCGAACGATGGCCGCCTGTAAAGCCGCCCGTAAAGTTGCCGCCGTTTTTCTGCCAGTATTTGATGAGGAAGAAGCCGAAGAGCATGCCGCCGAGGTGGGCGAAATGGGCCACGTTGTCGCCTGAAAAATTGGCCACGCCTTCAAAGAGTTCCAGCACGCCGTAACCGATGACCATCCATTTCGCCTTGATGGGAATGGGGATGAACATCAGGTAGATGGGCGCATTGGGGAAGAGCATGCCGAAGCCGAGCAGGATGCCGAAGACGGCGCCCGAGGCCCCGACGGTGACCATCCGGTTGAGCATTTCGCCGCGGGCCGTCAGGATGGCCACGTCGGTGTAGAGGTCACCGGGACGGATGTTCCAGTAACGGTCGAGGTCGCCGATTTCACCGGTCAGCATATAGTTGTTGACCGAGTCGAGGAAGGGTTTGAGGTCGATGTACCATGTCAGTTCCTGAATCAGGGCGGCGCCGATGCCCGTCACCATATAAAAGATGAGGAAGCGTTTCGGCCCCCAATATTCTTCCAGTATGCGGCCGAACATCAACACGGCGAACATGTTGAAGAAGACGTGAGCGAAACTTCTGCTGTGCATGAACATGTAGGTGATGATCTGATGCACTTTGAAGTCGGGGGCCAGGAAAAAATGCAGACCCAGGTATGTGGTCAGAGAAGGATAGACGAGCGTAGCGAACCACACCAACAGATTGATGATGACGAGGTTTTTCGTCACGGTCGGAAGGGTGGAGAAGAAGTTGCCTGTACGGTTGGAGAACATTTGCAAAGGTTTTTCAGCTGTCGGTTTTCAAAGAGGACAAATGTACGACATATTTCTGATTCACGGAAAAACACACTACTTTTGCAGTCCCTGAAAAGAAAGCGATACACTATGGAAATTTCCGCCCTTTTATCCGCCCGGATCCGTGAATGTCTCAAGGAACTTTACGGTCTGGAAGCCGACTCATCGGCCCTGCAGTTGCAGAAAACCAAGAAAGAATTCGAAGGAGACCTGACCCTGGTCGTCTTCCCCTTCGTCAAGGCTGCGCGCAAGAAACCCGCCGACTGCGCCGACGAAATAGGCCGCTGGCTGATGGCGCATACCCCCGAGCTGAAGGGTTACAACGTCATTCAGGGCTTCCTCAACCTGAGCATCTCGTCCGCTTACTGGATGGAATGCCTCGACAGCATGTCGAAGGAAGCGCACTACGGCTACCGTCAGGCCGGCGCCGATGCGCCCCTGGTGATGGTGGAATATTCCTCGCCCAACACCAACAAGCCGCTCCATCTGGGCCACGTCCGCAACAACCTGCTCGGCTTCAGCCTGAGCCGCATCCTCGAGGCCAACGGCAACAAGGTGGTCAAGACCAACATCGTCAACGACCGCGGCATCCACATCTGCAAGTCGATGCTGGCCTGGCAGAAGTGGTTCGACGGCGCCACCCCTGAGTCGTCGGGCAAAAAGGGCGACCACCTGGTGGGCGACTGCTATGTAGCCTTCGACAAGCATTTCAAGGAGGAGGTGAAAAGCCTGCTGCCGGCCGATTACGATACGCTCGACGAAAAGGGCAAGGAAGAGGCCAAGGCCAAGGCTGAGGCCGCTTCGCCCCTGATGGCCGAGGCACACGCCATGCTGCGCGCCTGGGAAGCCGGCGACGAAAAGGTCCGCGCCTTGTGGAAAATGATGAACGAATGGGTCTATGCCGGTTTCGACGAGACCTACCGCACCCTCGGCGTCAGCTTCGACAAGATTTATTACGAATCGAACACCTACCTGCTCGGCAAGGAAAAGGTGATGGAAGGCTTGGAGAAAGGCCTGTTCTTCCGCAAGGACGACGGCTCGGTCTGGGCCGACCTGACCGACAACGGGCTCGACCAGAAGGTGTTGCTCCGCAGCGACGGCACTTCGGTCTATATGACGCAGGACATCGGCACGGCCAACCTCCGCTTCAAGGAATATCCCATCGACAAGATGATTTACGTGGTGGGCAACGAACAGAATTATCACTTCAAGGTGCTCTCCATTCTGCTCGACCGCCTCGGTTTCGCCTGGGGCAAAGACCTGGTCCACTTCTCCTACGGTATGGTGGAACTGCCCGAAGGCAAGATGAAGTCACGCGAGGGTACGGTTGTCGACGCCGACGACCTGGTCGAAGAAATGGTGGCCACGTCGCGCGAAACGTCGCAGGAACTGGGTAAGTTGGACGCCTGTACCCCCGAAGAGGCCGACAGGATCGTCCGTATGGTGGGCTTGGGCGCCCTCAAGTATTTCATTCTGAAGGTCGACCCCAGAAAGAACATGACCTTCAACCCGAAGGAGTCGATTGACTTCAACGGCAACACCGGTCCGTTCATCCAATACGCTTATGCCCGTATCCAATCGGTGCTGCGCAAGGCTGCGGAACAGGGCATCGCCGTCGAGGTGCCGGCCAGCTGTCACGCCGATCTCAATGACAAGGAACTTTCGCTGATTCAGCACCTGACCGAATTTGCCGCCGTCGTCCGCCAGGCCGGTGAGGAGTACAGCCCGGCGCTGATTGCCAATTATGTTTACGACCTGGTCAAGGAATACAACCAGTTCTACCACGACTGCTCGATTCTCCGTGAAGAGAATGAAGAGCTCAAGTGTTTCCGTCTGGCGCTGTCGGCTCAAACGGGCCGCGTCATCCGCGACGGCATGTATCTGCTGGGCATCGAGGTGCCCGACAGGATGTAAGCAACAGGATCATTTCTGCTGCGTCAGCAGCTCATACGCACAACAGGCGAGGGTAAAGGCTCCGATGGCTTTGCCCTCGTTGTTGGTTATGCCCGTGTCGCTGCCGCAGAGATAGTAGTTGATCGTACCCGTGCGCGAGGGGCTCTTGGCCGGACCGAGGCCGGCCGACGCGCAGCTTTGCAAGATGTTGATGCTGCCGTCGGGGTTTTCGGTGATGAAGGTGTCGAGCAGGCCTTTGTAAGCCTTTTCGGCCACCTCGCGGTAGCTTTCGGGCAGGAAGCCCAGGCGGAGGCCTTTGCAAAAGGCATAGGTGAACATGCTCGAAGCCGATGACTCGAGGTAGTTGGGCAGGGTGCCCACGTTGTAGGTCTGGCCGTCGACCGTGTCACCCAGACCGTCGGCGCAGAGCGTGTTGTCGTAGCGGAGCAACTGATACCAGCAACCGCTCTGGTCCTGGCGCCGGGCCAGTCCGGCGGCTACTTGGCGGTAGATGTCGAGCAGTTTCTGCCAGTCGGGATGATCCTGCGGCATCAGGGCCAGCACGTCGGCCAACGCCGCGAAATACCAGCCTTCGCCCCTGGCCCAGAACTCCTGCGAAGTTCCTTTGTAAGGACCGTCTTTCTTGGCCCAGAAGGAATTCGCATCGGTCGGATCGGCCGACCAGGCGTGGTAATTCAACTGTTCGTCGGCGTCCCAGGTGTAGCGGTGGATGGTGATGAATTGGTGCGCGATGTCGCTCCAGTTCTCAGCGCTGCCTTCGCCCATCGTGGCTTCGTATTCAGCCAGGAAAGCGGCCCCCATATACAGGCCGTCGAGCCACATCTGGTTGGGATAGCGGCCTTTGTGGATGAATCCGCCGGCGCCGGGCAGGGGCTCCTCGATGCGGGTATGGTGGAATTTCAGTTTGTCATACATATAGGTGGCGGCCCTTTGGTAGCGCCCGGCCGACTCGGTGTCGCCTGTTTCCAAGCTGTGGCGGTAAAGGTCGAAGAAAATCTTGCCGGCATTGATGGCGTCGATGTCGTTGTCGCCGATACGGAGGGGTTGTTGCGCATCGTCGGAAATCTGGCGGTCGGCATAAGCCTTGGCGGCCTCCCAGTAGCTTTCGATGCCGTAGAGGTTGTAAGCGGCCAGCATGCTTTTGGCCACCAGACCGGGCACGTAGCCGAAGTGCGCGTTGTCGAGCGACGTGGTCTTCTGATTGTCGTGGAACGATTGGAGAATCAGCGATTCGACCATCCGCTGGGAATAAGGTTGGGCATCGGATGCTTTGCCCGAGCAGCCCGTCAGGGCCATGGCGGCGACCAGTGCGAGTGCGACCGGCAGGGAAAGGGAATATTTCATGAATGATTCGGTTTGACGGGTAAAAGTAGTACTTTTGCGGAAAATTCGAAACTTTTCTCACACACTTTCATGAAAGCATACGTTTTCCCCGGACAGGGCGCCCAGTTCCCCGGAATGGGCCGTGACTTCTTCGACAATTCCTGTCTGGCCCGCGATTTGTTCAAACGGGCCAACGAAATCCTCGGCTTCGACATCACCGCCGTGATGTTTTCCGGCACGGTCGAAGACCTCAGGCAGACCAAGGTGACCCAGCCCGCCGTTTTCATCCATTCGGTCATCGCCGCCGCCACGATGGGCAACGCCTGCCGCCCCGATATGGTGGCCGGTCATTCGCTGGGTGAATTTTCGGCCCTTTGCCACGCCGGCGCGCTGACGTTTGAAGACGGCCTGGCTCTGGTGTCGAAACGGGCCCTGGCCATGCAGGAAGCGTGTGAGCTGACGCCGGGCACGATGGCCGCCGTCATCGGCGCCGACGACGCGCTGGTCGAACAGGTCTGCCGGAGCATCGAGTCGGAAACGGTGGTCCCCGCCAACTTCAACAGCCCGGGACAAATCGTCATTTCGGGCTCTGAACAGGGCATCGCCCTGGCCACCGCCCGCCTCAAGGAAGCCGGCATCAGAAAAGTCCTTCCGCTGACCGTGGGCGGCGCTTTCCACTCGCCCCTGATGGAACCGGCCCGCGCGCAACTGGCCGAGGCCATAGCCGCTGCTCCTTTCTCCAAGCCCTTCTGCCCGGTTTATCAGAACGTCGACGCGCTGCCCCACACCGACCCCGGGCAGATCAAGGCCAACCTGATTGCCCAACTGACCTCGCCGGTGCGCTGGACGCAGAGCGTGCGCAATATGGTCGCCGACGGCGCGGAGGAATTCCTGGAATTCGGCCCCGGACAGGTGCTCAGCAATCTGATTGCCCGTATCCGCAAATAATCCGTCGCAGGTATGTCGAAAACGATCATCTATCAGCTGCTGCCGAGGTATTTCGGGAACAGCTGTCTGCGTCATGTCTGCAACGGCGCCCTTGAGGAAAATGGCTGCGGCAAGTTCAACGACATCACCGGCAAGGCACTCTCCGCCATCCGTGACCTGGGGGTGACCCACATCTGGTATACCGGCGTGATGGAACACGCCACTCAGACAGACTATTCTTCCATCGGCATCGCCCAAGACCATCCGGCCGTCGTCAAAGGAAAAGCCGGCTCGCCTTATGCGGTGAAAGACTGTTACGACGTCGACCCCGACCTGGCCGTCGACCCGCAGCAACGGCTCAAGGAGTTCGTCAACCTGCTGCGCCGCACCCACCGGGCGGGGATGAAAGTCATCATCGATTTCGTGCCCAACCACGTGGCCCGTCAGTATCATTCCGACGCATCTCCGGCGCTCACGGCCGATTTCGGTGCCGGCGACTGCCGGGAGATGGCCTTCGCCTCGCACAACAATTTTTATTATCTGCCCGGTCGCGCCTTCGAGCCTTCATTCGACCGTCAAGGCGGGGCGCCGGTGCCCTATGAGGAATATCCGGCCCGCGCCACGGGCAACGATTGCTTTTCGGCCTCGCCGTCGGTCAACGACTGGTATGAAACCGTCAAGCTCAACTACGGCGTCGATTATCTGAACGGCCGCAGCGAACATTTTTTCCCCTTGCCCGACACCTGGTCGAAGATGCTGGCCGTCCTTTCTTATTGGGTCGGCCTGGGCGTGGACGGTTTCCGCTGCGACATGGCCGAGATGGTGCCGCCGGCTTTCTGGACTTGGGTGATCCCTCAGGTGAAAGCCGTGGCTGCCGGCGGAAAGCAGCCGCGCGAACTGCTCTTCATCGGCGAAGTCTACAACCCCGGGCTCTACCGGACCTACCTCAACGCCGGCTTCGATTATCTCTACGACAAAGTCGGCCTTTACGATACGCTTCGGCAAGTGGTGCAAGGACACGCTTCAGCCCACGACATCACCATGCGTTGGCAAGGACTGGGCGATATCTGGCCCCATATGCTCAATTTCCTGGAAAACCACGACGAGCAGCGCATAGCTTCGCCGTTTTTTGCGGGCAGTGCCGTGAAGGCGTTTCCGGCGCTGGTGGTGTCGGCTTGCTTGCGCTCGAATCCTTTCATGCTCTATGCCGGTCAGGAATTGGGCGAGGAAGGTATGTACCGGGAGGGCTTCAGCGGTCAGGACGGCCGCAGCACCATTTTCGACTATTGGGGCCTCGAGTCGCTGGCCCAATGGAACCATCGCGGGCGCTGGGATGATGCGGCTTTGAGCGAAGACCGCCGGCAAGTGCGCGATTTCTACCGCCGCGTGCTCAACCTCTGCCAGACGGAGACGGCGCTCTCGCAAGGGGCATTCTTCGATTTGATGTACGTGAACCTTTCGCGCGCAGGCGGCTTCGACCCCGGACGGCAGTATGCGTTCCTGCGCAAGTCTGACGACGCACTCTTGCTGATCGTGGCCAATTTCTCTTCGAAGGAAGCCCGCTTCCACCTCAGCATTCCCCGTCACGCTTTCGACTGCTTCGGCCTCCCGACGGACGGTCTTTGGCAGGCCCGGGAACTGCTTTCGGACCGGCAGGCATCGCTTCCGCTGTATCCCGACGCCCTTACGCCCCTGACCGTTCCGGCCGATGGCGCCGTGATGTGGAAATATGACCTGCGATAATTGATTATTCTCATTTCTTGCCGTACTTTTGCACTACTCTTTCACCAACACATCCATGCAGGGTCCTATAAAAGTTTTTGCAGGCAGCAAATCGCAGCACCTGGCAGAGCAAATCTGCAAAACGCTGGGTTATCCGCTCGGTAAAATGAACATCCAACATTTTTCCGACGGCGAGTTTTCCGTGTCGTATGAAGAATCCATCCGCGGCTGCACCGTTTTTCTGGTCCAGGCCACGTCGCCTTCGTCCGACAATTTGATGGAGTTGCTTCTGATGATCGATGCCGCCAAGCGTGCTTCCGCATACAAGGTCTGCGCCGTCATCCCCTACTTCGGTTGGGCCCGTCAGGACCGCAAAGACAAACCGCGCGTTTCCATCGGCGCCAAACTGGTGGCTGACCTGCTCAGCGTGGCCGGCATTGACCGCCTCATCACGATGGACCTCCACGCCGACCAGATTCAAGGTTTCTTCAACGTTCCGGTAGATCATCTCTATGCTTCGACGGTGTTCATCCCCTACATCCAGTCGCTGAAACTCGACAACCTGGTGGTGGCTACCCCCGACGTGGGCGGTGCCAAGCGGGCCAATTCATATGCCAAGTTCCTCGGCGTGCCGATGGTGCTTTGCCACAAATACCGCAACAAACCCAACGAGATCGCCGAGATGCGTCTCATCGGTGACGTGACGGGCAAGAACGTCATCATCATCGACGATATGGTCGACACGGCGGGCACCCTGACCAAGGCGGCCGATTTGATGATCGCGCAGGGCGCGGCTTCCGTGCGCGGCTTCGCTTCCCACTGCGTGATGTCGGGTCCGGCCATCGAGCGCGTGAATGCTTCCCAACTGACCGAATTGGTCTTTACCGACAGCAATCCCTTCACCCGCGACTGCCCGAAGGTGACCATTGTCAGCGTGGCGGAGATGTTCGCCGACACCATCCTGCGTGTCTACGACAACCGCTCCATCTCCTCGCAGTATCTGCTGTAAATCCTCATTTACCGATATCGACAATGCAGCCCCGGCCGGATCATCCGACCGGGGCTGTGCCTTGTCTGACAGGGGGAAGTCATCCCCCTGCGGGCCTGCGGCCCTACCCCCTCTGTCGCTGCGCTCCGTATCACGCTCATCAACAAAAGTGGCGTCTGCTTCGGCCGAAGTCCTTAGCAGACGGGGGTTTCCGCGAAAAAGTGGCGTCTGCTAAGGCCGCGGGGCGGAGCAGACCGGGGTTTTCGCCGAAAACCAAAGCGGGCCGGTCATTGCATCCCAATGGCCGGCCCGGTGCGTGCGGGGGAAGGGTTTCTACGGCTTGAAGCCGCAGGCGGGTACGCCCGTAATCAGATTTGTTTCTTCAGCAATTCGGTGAAGGAAACTTCCTTGGAGATGAGCTCCTGAAGTTTGGCGATGGGCACGCGCTCCTGCTGCATCGTGTCGCGGTTGCGCAGGGTGACGCAGTTGTCGGTCAGCGTGTCGTGGTCGACCGTGACGCAGAACGGGGTGCCGATGGCATCCTGACGGCGGTAGCGCTTGCCGATGCTGTCCTTTTCGTCATACTGGCACTTGAACGAGAACTTCAGGCTGTCCATGATTTCGCGGGCCTTTTCGGGCAGTCCGTCCTTCTTGACCAAGGGCAGAACGGCCAGTTTGACCGGCGCCAGGGTGGCGGGCAGGTGAAGCACCACGCGGCTTTCGCCGTTCTCGAGCGCCTGCTCCTCGAAGGAAGCGCACATAATGCTCAGGAACATACGGTCAACACCGATGGAGGTCTCGATGACGTACGGGGTGTAGCTCTCGTTGGTCTCGGGGTCGAAATATTTGATGCTCTTGCCGCTGAATTTCTCGTGCTGGCTCAGGTCGAAATTGGTGCGCGAGTGGATGCCTTCCACCTCCTTGAAGCCGAAGGGCATCAGGAATTCGATGTCGGTGGCGGCGTTGGCGTAATGAGCCAGCTTGTCGTGGTCGTGGAAACGGTAGTGGTCGGCGCCGAAGCCCAGGGCTTGATGCCAGGCCATGCGGGTCTTCTTCCATTTGGCGAACCAGTCAAGTTCGGTGCCGGGCTTGATGAAGAACTGCATTTCCATCTGCTCGAATTCGCGCATGCGGAAGATGAACTGACGGGCCACGATTTCGTTGCGGAAGGCCTTGCCGATCTGGGCGATACCGAACGGAATCTTCATGCGGCCGGTCTTCTGGACGTTCAGGTAGTTGACGAAAATGCCCTGAGCCGTTTCGGGGCGCAGGTAAATCTTCATGTTGCTGTCGGCCGTGCTGCCCATTTCGGTGGAGAACATCAGGTTGAACTGACGCACGTCGGTCCAGTTGCGGGTGCCGCTGATGGGGCAGACGATTTCTTCGTCGAGAATGATCTGCTTGAGGGCGGCCAGGTCGTTGGCGTTCATGGCGTCGCTGAAACGCTGGTGGAGGTTGTCCCACTTGGCCTGATGCTCGAGCACGCGCGGATTGGTCTCGCGGAACTTGGCCTCGTCGAAAGCCTCGCCGAAACGCTTGCGGGCCTTTTCAATCTCCTTATTTATTTTATCCTCTATCTTGGCCAACTGCTCTTCGATGAGCACGTCGGCGCGGTAGCGCTTCTTGCTGTCGCGGTTGTCGATGAGGGGGTCGTTGAAGGCGTCCACGTGACCGGAGGCTTTCCAGATGGTCGGATGCATGAAAATGCTGGAATCGATGCCGACGATGTTTTCGTGCATGAGGGTCATGGCGTCCCACCAATATTTTTTGATGTTGTTTTTGAGTTCAACACCCATCTGGCCATAATCATAAACGGCGGCCAGACCGTCATAAATCTCGCTGGAGGGGAATACGAAACCATATTCCTTGCAATGTGAGACCAGTCTCTTGAAGACTTCTTCCTGTTGTGCCATAATAATATTGTATAGATTGATATGTTGCCTCTTTTTTGAGTCGGCAAAAATACGACTTTCCAATCATTATTCGTATCTTTACGGCTTGAATAATCAAACAAAACCACGAAAAAAGCCCTTATATGGACGAATTTACTGACGACGAAAGACCGATTGGCGAAGAAATGGGAGAAGAGTTGGGAACGGGTGATTTCCACGACCTTAACCTTGATGACACCGACAAGAACCGACACCTGACGGGCATGTACCGCAACTGGTTCATCGACTATGCCTCGTCGGTGATTCTCGACCGCAGCGTGCCCCACATCGCCGACGGACTCAAGCCCGTGCAACGGCGCATCCTCTACTCGATGAAACGGCTCGAAGACGGGCGTTACATCAAGGTGGCCAACATTGTCGGTCATACCATGCAGTTCCATCCCCACGGCGACGCCTCCATCGGCGACGCGCTGGTGCAGCTGGGCCAGAAGGAATTGCTCATCGACTGTCAGGGAAACTGGGGCAACATCCTCACGGGCGACAGTGCGGCCGCGCCCCGATACATCGAGGCCCGCCTGTCGAAATTCGCGCTGGAAGTGGTTTTCAACAACAAGACCACCGAGTGGCAGTCGTCGTATGACGGACGCGCCCAGGAACCCATCGCCTTGCCGGTGAAATTCCCGCTGCTGCTGGCCCAAGGGGTCAAGGGCATCGCTGTGACCCTGTCGTCGGAAATCCTGCCCCACAATTTCAACGAATTGCTCGATGCCGCCATCGCCTATCTGAAGGGGGAAGACTTCGCTTTGTATCCCGACTTCCAGACAGGCGGCTACATCGACGTGAGCCGTTACAACGACGGCCGCCGGGGCGGGGTGGTGAAAGTCCGCGCCAAGATTCAGAAGCTCGACAACAAGACGCTGGCCATCACGGAAATCCCCTACGGAAAAACCACGGGCAACATCATCGATTCGATTGTCAAGGCCAACGAAAAGAACAAGATAAAAATCCGCAAGGTCGACGACAACACGGCGGCCACGGCTGAGATTCTTGTCCATCTGGCGCCCGGCGTCTCGTCCGACAAGACCATCGACGCCTTGTATGCTTTCACCGACTGCGAGGTCAACATTTCGCCCAACTGCTGCGTCATCAGAGACGACAAGCCCTGCTTCATGAGCGTGGGCGAGGTGCTCCGCTATTCCGCCGACACGACGAAAGACCTGCTGCGCCGCGAATTGGAAATCCAGAAAAGCGAGTTGCAGGAGAGCCTGATGTATGCCTCGCTCGAGAGAATCTTCATCGAGGAGCGCATTTACAAGGACCGCGAATTTGAAGAGAGCAAAAACATGGATGCGGCCGTGCGTCACGTAGACAAACGTCTCGAGCCCTACAAGCCTTCCTTTATCCGCGAGGTGACCCGCGACGACATCCTCAAGCTGATGGAAATCAAGATGGCCCGCATCCTCAAGTTCAATTCCGACAAGGCTGACCAGGCCATCCGCCAGATGAAGGGCGACATCAGCAAAATCGAACATCATCTGGCCCACTTGGTGCAATACACCATCGACTGGTATGCCTCGCTCAAGAAAAAATACGGCGACCAGTATCCCCGCCGCACCGAAATCCGCGTTTTCGACACCATCGAGGCGGCCAAGGTGGCCGAGGCCAACGAGAAACTTTACATCAACCGCGAGGAAGGCTTCATCGGCACTTCGCTCAAGAAGGATGAATTCATCTGTCCCTGCTCCAAGCTCGACGATATCATCATTTTTTACAAGACCGGTGTTTACAAAATCATCAAGGTCAGTGAAAAGCTGTTCGTCGGCAAGGATGTGCTCTATGTGAACGTCTTCAAGAAAAACGACAAGCGGACCATCTACAACGCGGTCTACCGCGACGGCAAACCGGGCGGCACGGCCTATCTGAAACGCTTCGCCGTCTTCGGCGTGACGCGTGACAAGGAATACGACCTGACCCAGGGCACACCGGGTTCGCGGGTGCTTTATTTCACGGCCAATGCCAACGGCGAGGCCGAGCAGATCCGCGTCTATCTCCGCCCGGGGCCGAGGATCAAGCGGGTGCAATTCGACCGCGATTTCGGCGAACTGGCCGTCAAAGGGCGTCAAGCCATGGGCAATATGCTGACCAAATTTGAAATCCATCGGATTGCCCTCAAGCAGAAGGGCGCTTCGACGCTGGGCGGCCGCGAAGTCTGGTTCGACCGCGACGTTTTGCGGCTCAACTACGATCACCGGGGCGAATTCATCGGCGAATACGGACCGGAAGACCGCATCCTGGTCATCAATGCCAACGGCGAATTCTACACCACGGGCATCGACCTGAGCAACCACTTCGACGACAACGTCTCCATCGTGGAGAAATTCGATGCGGGCAAAATCTGGACGGCGGTCCTTTTTGACGCCGATCAGCAGAATTATCCCTACATCAAGCGTTTCAACCTGGAGCCGACCACCCGCAAACAGAGCTTCATCGAGAATCCCGCCTCGAAGCTGCTGCTCCTGACGTGTGAGTATTATCCCCGCTTCCAGGTGAGCTTTGCCGGTTCGGATGCCTACCGCGAGGCGCAGGAAATCGACGCCGAAGCGTTTGTCGGCGTGAAGAGTTTCAAGGCGCGCGGCAAGCGGCTGACCACCTGGCAGGTGGGCGAGGTGACGGAACTGGAGCCTTCGCGCCGGCCAGAGCCGGAAGAGCCGGCTGAAAATGAAGACGTTTCAGAGATCGGCGAGCCGCTGCTGGAAGATAAATCCGATGCGGAAATCATCGACGAAATCACCGGTCAGGGCACCCTCTTCCCGCCCGAGGCATAAAACAGGCATCAGCCTGACAGACGAGCCATGAAAAAACGGCATCTTACCGCTCTGGCCATACTCATATCCGCTGCGGCTTGGGCTCAGAGCGGCAACGAAGAGATTGTGAAGGACGGCTGGAATTTCGGCCCTCTCCCCTGCGTGGGCTACAACAGCGACCTGGGCTTCCAGTACGGCATTTGCGCAGACATATTCAATTACAAGGGCGTGTTCCCGGACTACCGGCAGCGCTTCTACGTGGAGGCTTCGCGCTACACCAAGGGCCAGACCCTGCTTCACGCTCAGATGGACTCCAAATACCTGATTCCCGGAATCAGGACCACCTTCTCCGCCTCGTACCAATACGACCCGATGTTCCTCTTCTACGGCCTGAACGGTTTGGAAGACTACGACCGGACGCTTGACTGCAACCGGGACACCCGCACCGCCAGATACAACTACGAGCGCTCGATGGTCCGCGTGATGGCTGACTTCCAGAAGCCCTTGGCGGACCATCTGGAACTGATAGCGGGGCTTTCCTACTGGTATTACCGGCTGGGCGACCTGGACAACGACGACTACGACGCCGCAAGTTCTTTGTTCTGCCAAATGAAGGCTGCGGACGTGTTTTCAGAAACGGAAGCCGCAGGGGGGCATCGCCTGGAAATCAAGGCCGGCTTACACTACGATACCCGTGAGAACGAATCGGACCCCTCCAAAGGAATCAATGCGGAAATATATCTGAACGGTTCCCCGGATTTCTTCTCAGACGGCTACTCATACCTCCGCCTCGTGGCGCATTTCCGCCATTACCTGACCCTCCTTCCGGACAGGCTGGTGTTCGCCTATCATCTCGCCTATCAGGGGACCCTCGCCGGCAACGCCCCGTTCTACACCCAGCAGAACATCAGCACCTACTACCTCCGCCAGACGAACACGGACGGCCTGGGCGGCATCAATACGGTGCGCGGCCTGCTCTCCCAGCGGCTGGTGGGCAGCGACTACGCCTGGACAAATATCGAGCTGCGTCTGCGCCTCTTCTCCTTCAACTTGCTGAACCAGAGTTGGTATGTGGCCGTCAATCCTTTCTTCGACGCTGGTATGGTAACGAGTCTGTACAAGGCCGATGAACTCAGTTCCTTCTACGGTCGCAGCGTTGAGGAGTTGCGAAAAGACGCCGTCAAACCTCATTGCAGCGCCGGCCTCGGCCTCAAGCTCGCGATGAACCGGAATTTCATCATCTCCGTCGAAGATGGTATCCCCTTCGACCCGACCGACGGCGAAAGCACACTCTACATTGCGCTCAACTACATTTTCTGATCATAAAAGCCTCCTTCACCGACTCGCCTGTCCGGAAGGGCCGGCGTTTTCCCGCGAGAGGACCTGGGTCATGCAATGGGCCGCGCCGTATCCGCAGATGAGGCTCTCGAGCGGAATCCATTCCACCTTCACGCCTTTGGCCTGCAGGGCCTGGCGGAAGTTTTCCGACTGTCCGCCCACGGCCATGATGTGGCGCGGGGCTATGGTCAGGTAGTTGTTGGCGTAGTGCAGCTCGTCGTCGCGGTCAATGGGGATGATCGTATAACCGAGCGTCCTGATGAGGTCGGTGAATCCGACCTCCTCGCGCGAAAGCGTATACGCCTGCTCGCCCTTGGCCCGGACGTAGACGTCGGCCGTGCAATATTCCGGCGTGCCCGGTGTGGCCTCCATGCGGCTGCGCTGCATCGTGCACAGGTCTTTGTCGATGATGTTGAAGTGGGTGTCGAGGTGCATCTCCATCTGCCATCTCAAGTGGTCCTTGACCACGATGACGGTGTCGTGCCCGAAGGCGTCGGCCTCCATCAGCTGGCGTATGGCCTCCATATTGGTGCGCATGCCGCAGCCGATGAAAGAGATGCCCGCGGCGGGAAAATAGTCTCCGCCTTCCAGCCTGCCTTCGCCCGTCACCTCATAAACCGGGGTGATGCCCATCTGTTCGTAACAGGCGCGGATGATCCGGGTCTCGGGGTCCCGCTGCGACGAGTTCATCCGGCAGATGACTTGTCCGCGGGGGGTGGATATGCTCTGGTCGCGCGTGAAATACAGATTCATCAGCGGATTGTGGACGTAGGCGGCCTCGACCGTGGTGTTGTTGTCGGTGCTGCGGAGCACGACGCGCGGCTGGAGCAGGATGATGCGGATCAAATCGTTCACCGACATGACGGACAGAGTCTGCTGTCTGTACTGCTCGCCGAAGGCGGCGGAATCTTGCGGAGCCACGCCGTTCACGTCATAAACCAGCGTCTGAGCGGCCAGGGAGACGAGCCGCTCGCGGTCCATCCGGCTCAGCACGTCGCGTACGCGTATGACTTTGATTCCGTTCTTTTCCAACAGGCTGACATAATTCAGATGCTCGGCGGCGGCCTTGTCGACGTCGAAATAATGCTCAAAGAGACCGGCCGACGGATGGATCACCCCGTCGAAGAGTTCTTCGCCGGGCGTATGGATCAGGATCGCAGTCGCCCGGTTCCATTCGGCCTCGGGCGGACCGGCAACCTCCTTGACCTCCGTGACTTTCTGCCCGCAGGACACCGCCAGCAAGGCCAGCAGAACGATATTCGGTATAATGCAACGCATAACGATAAAAATAAAACTCTGCAAATGTACAATATTATGCGAAAATCCAAGCCACGACGTCTCTCCTTCTGGTCAACGCAACTCAGAGGCTACTATAGAGATGGCATATTCTGAAATCGAGAATATTTTAGCTTGAAACTTTTGAGTTGCGGAATTTTGTCATACTTTTGCGCCATGAGAATCGTGTCGCACAGAAAATTGAAGGAGTTCTTCGATACGCCGGGGAACGAGGGGGCAAGGGTGCCGTTGGAACGCTGGTATGAAATTGCAGAGAATGCCGGCTGGAAGAACTTTTCTGACATCAGGCAAGATTTTCCGGCGACGGATTATGTGGGAAATCAGCATTATGTTTTCAATATCTCCGGCAACAAGTTCCGTCTGATTGTGGTGGTGAAGTTCGTGATGGGCTATATTTTCGTGAGATGGGTGGGGCGGCACAAGGAGTATGACAATATTGACTGTAAAAACATTTGAGATATGGGCAGAATAACAAAAGCGCAATACGAATACGCGCAGGCGCGAATTGAAGAACTTTTGCCTTTGGTTGACGGCAACGATCTTCACGACAGAAAGACGGTGGAACTTTCCATGCTGTCGGATATCGTCATCGAATACGAAAAGGAATACTATCCGATAGACAAGCCTACAGTGGCCGAATTGATTGCCGACGGACTGCAGGAGAAAGCAATGTCACAGAAGGATTTGGCCGATGATATGGGCCTCAGCCCATCACGGATCAGCGATTTTGTGTCGGGCAAGGCTGAGCCTTCGCTCCGGCAGGCGTCAATGATGTGCCGCATTCTCGGCATCCAGCCCGCCGCCATGCTCGGGCTTTGAAGAAAAAAACATTATCTTTGCGCCGTCTCAGACAGACACCGAAAAGCGGTAGTGGTGGAATGGTAGACACGCCAGCCTTAGGAGCTGGTGCCGAGAGGCGTGGGGGTTCGAGTCCCTTCTGCCGTACAAGAAAAGGATTGGCCTGGCCAATCCTTTTCTTGTACGGCAGAAGCCGGTCACAGGACCTGTGACCGGCTTCGGGCAAAGGTGCCTTTTGTCGCGGCCCATCCTCGATGCACGAATCAGACTTTTCGTGCATTGAGATTTGAAGGAGCGGAAGGGTGCTGTCTGACCGCAGGTCAGTCGTCGCCGCCGAACTCCATCAGGTAGGCCTTGATGAAATCGTCAAGGCCGCCGTCCATCACCGCCTGCACGTTGGAGGTCTGGTAATTGGTCCGATGGTCTTTCACGCGGCGGTCGTCGAAAACATAGGAGCGGATCTGCGAGCCCCACTCGATTTTCTTCTTGCCCGCCTCGACCTTGGCCACGGCCTGGCGCCGCTTCTCCAGTTCCAGTTCGTAAAGCTGCGAACGGAGCAGCCTGAGGGCGTTTTCACGGTTCTTGGGCTGGTCGCGGGTCTCGGTGTTTTCAATGACGATTTCGTCGGGCTGGTTGGTGAGCGGATTCACGTATTTGTAGTGAAGGCGCACGCCCGACTCCACCTTGTTGACGTTCTGGCCGCCGGCGCCCGACGAACGGAACGTGTCCCAGCTGATGCCGGCCGGATTGATTTCGATTTCGATGGTGTCGTCGACCAACGGCACCACGAAGACGCTGCTGAAAGAGGTCATCCGCTTACCCTGGGCATTGTAAGGCGACACGCGCACCAGACGGTGCACGCCGTTCTCGCTCTTCAGATAGCCGTAGGCATAGTCGCCTTCGATGGTCATGCTGGCGGTTTTGATGCCGGCATCGTCGCCGTCCTGCCAGTTGCTGACCGTGTATTTGTAACCGTGGTTCACGCAATAGAACTGATACATGCGGAACAGCATCTCGGCCCAGTCCTGGCTTTCGGTGCCGCCGGCACCGGCATTGACCTTCAGCACCGCGCCGAGCTTGTCTTCGTCGTGGCGCAGCATGTTGCGCATTTCCAACGCCTCCACTTTTTTCAAGGTGGCGGCATAGGTCTCGTCGATTTCCTCTTCGGTCATCGCTTCCTCCTTGTAGAAATCGAAGGCGAGCTCCAACTCCCCACAAGCGGTTTCGACGCCTTTGTAGGCTTCGATCCAACTCTTCAGTTCCTTGATGCGGCGCATCTGTTTTTCGGCTGCCTTGGGGTCATCCCAGAAATCGGCGGCTTGGGTCTTTTCTTCTTCTGTTTCGAGGGCGCTTATCTTTGTATCGATGTCAAAGATACCTCCTCAGCGCGTGCTCGCGCTCCTGAACTTCTTTAATCTGTTCGGTCGTGATCATAAGGTTGATAATTGAGAACCCTTTTTCAAAAAGGGATTCCGTGAAAGAATAGGCAAAGGTAGTCGTTTTTTCTCATTTCATCAGTACGCCGATGCCCTTTTTCCCGTCGGTCTTGACGGTGACGGGGTGATCGAAGCGGTAATGAATCAGGTAATCGTTCTCGAAAACGGGGGTCAGACCCTTCAAAAACGCCGTGTCGAGAAAATCGCTCGCCGACGCCGCATAGGGCAGGGTGTAATAATGAACGCCGAACGAGGTGAGGTTCTGGAAGAAATGGGTACCCTGGCTGGGATCGATCTGATATTTGCTCAGGCCGGTTTCGACGATGAGGCGGGCCGATGCGATGTGGGGCCACTTGACGGGAATGCCCAGCCACGGGTCGCTCGAACCCCAACGCCCCGGTCCGACCAGGACGTATGACTTGTTTTCTTCGGTAAACTGACGGTTGATGCGGCCGATTTCTTCGACTGCCTGCTGGTTGTAGGAGGCGCTGAAGCCGTCGGGCTTCACATAGACCAGGTCGCAGACGTCGTCGATGATGCCCTGCCCGAGGGCCGAGCGGGTCTTGATGAGGCACGATCCGGCCGGAATCTCGTCGAGGTTCTCTTTGAGCGTCTGCTTCGTGTCGACGATGGGGCGCATCTGCAGCAGGTAAAAAATCTGCTGGTCGCGGTTTTCGCCGGCGTTCAGGTTGACGGCGAATTCGATTTCGACCGGACGGCCCATCTCGCTCTGCCCGAGGGTCAGCACCTTGGAGAGGATTTCGGCGAGCGGGAAAGCGTTGTTGTTGAGGATGTGGGCGAACGAGATGATTTTCCGTCCGCCGTCCCAAAGCCCGTCACGGATGACTTGGTCAATGGGGTCGTAGGTCGAGGCGATGTATTGCAGCGTCCCGTCTTTTTCGGCCTCGCGCACGGGCAGTTTCAGCAGGTTGCTGCCGTCGTCGACGCTGAGCTCGCTGCTCTTGTTGTTCAGGTCGAGGGCAAGGAAGCGGGTCTGCGTCTCGCGCAAGGCATACTCCATCGAACTCATCTGAAGGATGTGGGTGGGATGCATCGGCGAGAAGCGGAGCGTCATGCCGCCGTCGACGATGTATTTGCCCAGACCCAGCGCCACGTTGGCGATGCCCTCTTCGGCCTTTTCTTCGCCGATGGGGTAAAAGTTGAGCGACCGGGCCACGCCCGAGAAAGTGGGATAGAAGCGGTTGCCGTATGCGCTGCCGCAAACCTCTTCAATGACGACGCCCATTTTTTCCTGGTCGATGACGTTCGAAGTGGCCGCCATGTAGGCTTTGCTTTGGGCATAGAAAACCGAGGCATAGACCCCCTTGATGGCGGTGCGGAGCAATTCGATCATGACTTTCGGATCGTCGTCGAAGGGAATCATATAGGTGGAATAGATGCCGGCGAAGGGCTGATAATGGGCATCTTCCAGCAGACTCGACGAGCGGACGGCGATGGGCTTTTGGACGACTTCGACAAAGGCCGACAGGCTTTCGAGCAGGCGCTGAGGCAGGTGCGCGTCGGTGAAGGCCTTGAGAATTTCCTCGTCGGGCAGTTCCTGCAGGGCAATGGGGTAGAGGTTGTTGCTCTCCATGAACTCGTCGAAGACGTCGGTGCAGAGCACCAGGGTCTTCGGAATCAGAATCTGCGCGTTGCCGAATGCCTTGAGTTCGGGATGGTTCTTGATCATCGAATTCATGAAGGCCAGGCCGCGCGCCTTGCCGCCCAGGCTGCCGTCGCCGATGCGGGCGAAGTGGGAATATTTGTCGTAGCGCCCTTTCTGGAATTCGGCCACGACGCCCTGGTTCTTCACGCGGCGGTATTGCACGATGGCGTCGAAGAGCAACTGACGCACGGGCATCGTCTCTTTGTAGGCGGTGATGGGGATGCCCTTGATGAAGCGGGCTATGGGGAACATGGCGCGCGAAAAGAGCCAGCGCGAAGCGTGGTTCCGCTCGAAATGGTAGCGCAGTGAGTCGTCGGGGATGGTGAAAATGGCTTTCTGAAGGGCTTGGAGGTCGTGTATGCGGGCCACTTCTTCGCCCGTCTGCGGATTGCGGAACACGAAATCGCCGAAACCGAACGAATCGTTCATCAGCTGGCGAAGCTCCTGGGGAAAGGTCTTGGAGCCTTTGTGGATGAAGCCCATTTCTTTTTCGCGGGCGATGGCCTCGTTCTCTTCTTCCGAAGAGTCGATGACGATGGGCAGCACGGGGTCTTTCTCACGGAAATAAGAACAGAGTTTGAAGCCGGCCTGTGCGTCTTTGATGCCGTCGTGCTTGAAACTGATGTCGGAAATCACGCCGAGCATGTTCTCCTCGTACTTGTTGAAAATGTTGACGGCTTCTTCGTAGCTGCGGGCCAGGAGAATCTTGGGCCGTCCCCTCATGCGCAGGGTCCGCTGGTGGGCGTTCAAGGCTTCCGTGGCGAAATTGCGCGATTGTTCCAACACGTATTTGTAGAGATCGGGCAGAATCGAAGAGTAGAAACGGACCGAATCTTCCACCAGCATGATCACCTGCACGCCCACGGCGTTGACGTCGTTTTCCACGTTCATCTTGTCTTCCACGAGCTTGACGATGGCCAGCAGCAGGTCGGTGTTGCCCAGCCAGCTGAACACGTAGTCAATGGAGGACAGGTCGGCGTCTTCCAGAAACTGCGACACTTCGCGCGAGAAGGGGGTCAGCAAGACGATGGGCGCCCGGCGGTTGGCCGCCTTGATGCGGTTGACCACCTCGAAACTCTCCGGACTCTTGTCGCCCGGCATATAGATGATGAGTTCGAAGTTGGTTTCGCGCATGGCCTGCATGGCTTCCGCTTCGCTGCTCACCTGCGTGAAGCGGGGCGGGTAGCGGAGGTTGAGCGAGGCGTATTCGTTGAAGATTTTTTCGTCGACCCGGCCGTCGTCTTCCAGCATGAACAAGTCATATTTGCTGGCAATCAAGAGAATATTGAAGACACGCTTGACCATCAGGTTGGCGAAAGAGGTGTCTTGCATCACGAATTTCCGGATATTGGGCGCTTCCTGCTGCATGTGTGTAAGAGTTGAGTCAAGTGCAAAGGTAAAAAGGAATTGTGTATTTTTGTCTCCTGAATTGATTTACCCGCTCCATGCCGACCCCCGCCGACCGCCTCTTTGTCAAGGAACACCTTCAGGACGACCTCTCTGAGTTGGCCTTGACGCTCCATGGCCGCCCGGCGCTCGACGCTTCCTGGATATTGCGCCAGACAGCCGGTTACCAGGCGGCCCGAAGGAAACTGCCTGAGTGGTATGGCTGCGATGACATCCTTTTTCCCCCGTCGCTGTCGATGGAACAATGTTCGTCGGAGCAGACGGCCCGCTACAAAGCAGAAGTCGTGGGCGAAACGCTCCCCGCAGCCTCAAGACGCTGCGGCGCTGACCTGACGGGCGGTTTCGGGGTAGACGCCTGGGCGCTCTCCCCGCTTTTTGATGCCTATCGTTACGTAGAGAGGAATGAAGACCTTAGCCGTGTGGCGGCCCATAACTTCCAAGTGCTCGGGCGCGGAGGCCTGTCGGTCGCTTGTGCCGATGCCGTCGACACCCTCCGGGTGATGGACAAGGTCGATTTTCTCTTTCTCGACCCGGCCCGTCGCGACAGCCGCGGCGGCAAAGTCTTCACCCTGTCCGCCTGTGAACCCGACGTGACCGCCCTGTGGCCCTTGCTCCGCGAAAAATGCCGTTTCCTGCTGCTGAAACTTTCGCCGATGCTCGATCTTTCCGCCGCGCTGAACGAGGTGCCCGAGGTCTGTCGGGTCGATGTGGTGGCGGTCGACAACGACTGCAAGGAACTGCTCCTGTCGGCGGATTTCACCGGCTCGGCCTCTGACGGCCGGCTGACTGTCCACACCGTCAACTTTACGGCTCAGGGGCGGCAGGATTTCTCTTTTGTCCGCGAGGCGGAAAAACAGGCCGTCAGCCTGTTGGCCCAGACCCCTTCGGCCTACCTCTACGAGCCGAACGCAGCGGTGATGAAGGCGGGGGCCTTCAAGTCGGTGGGCCGGGCATTCGGCTTGATGAAAATGCACGAACATACTCATTTGTATACTTCCGATGTCCTGGCCGAGGCTTTCCCGGGTCGGGTCTTGCAGGTGCAGCAGTGGCTGAAACCTTCTTCCCGTGAGGCCAAGGCCGTGCTCACGGCGCTCGGACGGGCCAACGTCTGCACCCGGAATTATCCGGAAACGGTCGACACCCTGCGTCGGCGTTTCCGCTTGAAAGAGGGTGGCGACCGTTATCTCTATGGTCTGACGGCGGCCTCGGGCGAGCGGTGGCTGGCGCTGTGCCGGCGCGTCGTCTGAAAAATGCCGGAAGAAAAGCCTATTTGTAAAGGAAGCGCTTGATGCTCCTCTTGGGGGTCTTTTCAAACTCCGAGTCGACCGTCTCGACTTTGGCCAGCTGGCTGAAGTGAGGCAACATCTTGTTGAGCCGCTGGCGGGTCTGTTCCAAGTAGTTGAGCAACGCAGCCTTGTCGAGGCCTTGCTTCTTGGCGCCTTCGTAGTCGGGATAAACCAGTCCGACCAGGCGGTCGTCGCGGTGGACGATGAGCGATTCGACGACCAATGGCTGGGCATTGAGTTTGTCTTCGATTTCCTCCGGGTAGATGTTCTGGCCGGAAGCGCCGAGAATCATGTTCTTGCAACGCCCCTTGATGAAGATGTTGCCCTTCTTGTCGATGACGCCCATATCGCCGGTGCGCATCCAGCCGTCGGAGGTGAAGATGGTCTTCGTGGCCTCTTCGTTCTGGTAGTAGCCCTGCATCACATTGTCGCCTTTGACCAGAATCTCACCGGCCTTCTTGCGTTGGTTCGTTGACTCGATCTTGATGTCCATCCGGTCGACGATGTGGCCGCACGATTTTTTCCGATAGTGGCGCCAGTCGCAATAGGCGATGATGGGTGCGCATTCGGTCATGCCGTAGCCCACGGTGTAGGGGAATTTCATTTGCTTGAGGCAGTCTTCCACGTCTTCCGAAATGGCGGCGCCGCCGATGATGAGGCAGTGGAGGTTGCCGCCGAAAACGTTCATCACCTTGTCGCAGACCTTCTTGCGGATGATCAGGCTGAGGGGCGGCAGGTTCCAGAGCAGTTTGATGTACCATTTGCTGATGGAGGGAATCACGTTCTTGCGGATGATTTTCTCCAGCACGAGCGGCACCGTGATGAGCAGGTAGGGCCTGATGTCGGCCAGCGCCTTGAGCAGGATTTGCGGCGACGGCGTACGGTTGAGGAAGAAGATGTGGGTGCCGCCGCAGATGGGGTAGAGAAATTCGAAGGCCAGACCGAACATATGGGCCAGCGGAAGCATCGAGAGAATCTGGTAGCCGGGTTCGGTGTGCATATAGTCGAGACCGTATTGTACGTTGCTCGAAATGTTCTTATAGGAAAGCATCACCCCCTTGGGCGCGCTCGTGGTGCCCGAGGTGTAGTTGATGAGGCAGGTGTCTTCCCAATTGTCGGTCGGGAAATGCACGTCGGCGGCTTGGATGCCTTCCGGATATTGCGCCTGATAGGCGTCGGCCCATTCGGCATAGGCCTGATGCATGGCCTCGTCTTTGGTTTCCAAAACGGAGAAATCGCTGATGGAGAGGGCGCCGACCAGTCCGGGCATGGTCTTGAAATCAAGACCTTTCCATATTTTGTTGGAAACGATGAGCAGGGTGGACCCGGAGTGGTTGACCAGCCCCTGGATGCTTTCGCTCTGGAAATCGGGCAGGATAGACACGACGACGCCTTCGAAGGTCATCACCGTCAGGAAAGAGAGGGCCCAGTTGGCGCAGTTGGGCGAGCAGATGGCAATCTTGTCGCCTTTCTTCAGACCGAAGCGTTCGAAGAGGACGTGCAAACGGTTCATCTCGTTGGCCATCTGGCCGTAGGTCAGCGTATAGTCGGTTCCGTAGTCGCTCAGGGCGGGCCACTGCCAATATTCGCGGATGGCGTGTTCGAAGTGCGACAGGAAATGTTCGCAAGGTAAGTTGTTCATATGTGTCCTTTAAAAACCGTGCGCAAAATTCGCAAAGCGCCGGAAATTTTCCAATACTTCGTCCGAAAAAGTAATAGGTTTTACTAATTTTTATGCAACACCAATCCGTCCAGAAACGCCAGATAGCCTTCCACGCCTTGCCGGAGTTCCGAAGGCCGGATGTATTCGTCGGCCGTGTGGGAACGTTTCGAGTCGCCGGGGCCCATTTTGATGGAGGGGAAATTCATCCGGGCCTGGTCGGAAAGGGTAGGCGAGCCGAAACACCCGATGCCCAGTTCGCGGCAACGGCGGGCGGCCGGATGGTCGGCGTCGATGCCCGAGGAGGCCAGGCGGAAAGAACGGGCTTCGGCCGTGCAGTCCATCGGGGAGAGTTGCTCCTGAATGTAGTGGCAGAGCGTCTGGTTGTCGTAGCGGTCGTTTACCCTGATGTCGACGGTGAAGCGGCAGGTGTCGGGAATGACGTTGTGCTTGGTGCCGGCTTCGATGAGGGTGACCGTCATCTTCACGGGCCCGAGCAGGCTTTCTGACGGACGTCCGCTCAGGGTCGGAGCCTGACTGTCATCGATGCGGGTCGTGCGGAACCAGTCGATGGCTTTCATGGCCTTGTAGATGGCGTTGTCGCCCGTGTCGTGGGCGGCGTGTCCGGTCGTGCCGTGGGCCGTGCAGTCGAGCACCATCAGCCCTTTTTCGGCGATGGCGGCCCGCATGGCGGTGGGCTCTCCGACCAAGGCAAAATCAATCGGCGGCAGTTGGGGCAACAGCAGGTCGATGCCGCCCTGGCCGGTCACTTCCTCTTCGCAGCTCAGCCCCAAAATCAGGTTGTAGGGCAGGGCTTTCTGCTTGAGGCAGAGAAAGGTTTGGATGAGGCAGGTGAGCGGGGCCCCGGCATCGTTGCTGCCCAGGCCGTAAAGACGGGTTTCGCTGCGGCCGTCGGTCAGGGTCTGCTCGCTGCGTGTCAGGCAGAAAGGCGGAAAGCTCCACCCTTCTGAGGCCGGCACCGTGTCGATGTGGGAATTGAGCAGCACGGTGGGCTTGAGCGGGTCATACGCTTGAGCCTCCGAAGCCAGATTGTTGCCGATGCGTCTGACCTTGCAACCCTTGTCGGTCAGATATTTTTCGAGAAAATCAGCCCGTGCGTTTTCTGCGCGGCTGTAGGCTTGGATGGCCACCAGCTGATGGAGCAGCGCCAGCGCTTCCTCAGTGAGATATTCCGAATTTTCCATATCAGTTGCGTTTCAGCCACAATTCCGGGTCGAGTTTCTGTTTTTCGAGCCAGACCTGGAATTGAAGCAGCGTTTGGTCTGCTTGTGAGCGGTCGGTGTAGATGGTGCCCAGTTCCTGCCCGGTGACCACGGTCTGTCCGGACGAAACTTTCACGTCGACGAGATTGGAGTAGATGGTCAGGTAGTTGCCGTGACGGATGATGACGGTGCAGTTCGAACCTTGCAAGGTGAAGACTTTGCTCACGGTCCCCTTGAAGACCGCCCGTGCCGAGGCGCCCTTGGCCGTGACGATGTCGATGCCGTTGCTGGTGTTTTGCACGTATTTCATGTTGCTGTGCTTGTCCTGGCCGAAATGGACCACGATGTTGCCCTGCCGGTTCACCGGGAAGGGAAGCCGCCCCTTGTTCTGTCCGAATTCATCCGAGAGTTTCCGCTCGTCGACCGTCATGGCATAACCCCCTTTCGATACGGCTTCACGGGGCGCTCCGCCGGCGGCCTCGGAGTTTGATTTACGCGCCTCTTCGGCGATGATGCGTTCGATGGTGGCGTTCAGACGGGCGGCTTTCTGCTGCTGCTTTTTCAGCTCGGCGGTCAGTTTGCTGCTCTGTCGACGCATCTGCTTGACCATATTGTCTTGTGCCGACCTTTCCTTCTTCAAACGGTCGCGCTCGCCCTGCTGTTCGCGGACGAGTGCCGCCTGCGCATCCTTTTTCACGCTGAGTTCCCGGCGTAAGGTGTCAAGTTCCGCCTGCCGCTCCTGAATTTCTTTGGCCTTCCGCTCTTCGTGCCGGGCAAAGTCGCCCAGGTAGCGGACCCGCCTCAGGCTCTGCGCGAAATTGTCGCTCGAAAAAATGAAGGTCAGCCGGTCGCGGTCTTTCAAATGGAGATACATTTGCCTGACCATCAACGCATAATCGTCCTTGCATTTTTGCAATTGAGCTTCCGCCTGCGCGTATTGGCTGTTCAGCGCCTTCAGTTCGCGGGCGGTCTTGTCGTAGGCCGCCTGCAAGGCCGAAAGGTATTTTTCAGAAGCTTTGACTTTGGCGTTGAGGGCGTTGTATCGATATAGCAGGTTGCTGACCGTCTTTTTGTTGCTTTCGAGCGCCTGCTGGGTCTCCTGAATCTGGCGCAGGGTCTCTTCGTGCGCCCGGCGCATCTCGTCGAGGTCCTCGGCGTGAAGGGGAAGCGCGGAGGCGGTCAGCACCAAGAGGCCGGCCAAGAGCCCGGTCAACAACCTTGAATACTTCATAATCCGATTGATTTGAGTACCCCGGCGAGCGGGACAGGGGTGTAGGTGGCGGGGACGTTCATCTTGATGTCGGGCCGGGTGTCGCGGTCGGGCCGGGTATAGGTCAACACTATGCTTTTCCCGTCTGCGGGCGTCTCGAGCCGGAGGGTGGTGGGGAAGCCGCCGTCGTCGAAGCCGCTGTAATCCACATTCACTGCCTGTCCGCTGAGCTCGGCCTCGGTCCGGACGAACTGCAGGTCTTTGTCGAAATGATAACACAAGTGTCCGAACGACTCGTCGCGGCTGAGTTTCCACCCGCCTGCGTCGTCTTTTTCCACCGTGAAGTCATCGAGGGTGGCCTCCTCCTTGCCGGGTATGTGAATCCGGTGGAGCAGGATGGCCTGAAGACCCGATGAAAGGCCTTGTGCCTCAGGTAAATCGTCCAGTGAACAATATTGTTTCATCATCGGCATCAGTATTTTGGTCTCTTCCGGGGTGATGAACACGCGGGCGGCTTCCATGCCGAAGAACTGTGCCGACAGCCACACGCAACTGTCGGCGATGACTTTGAGTTGCCCTTTCAGCCGGACGCCTGCCGTTTCGACTGACCAGCGGGTGTCCAGCCAGCGAGACTGCTGCGTTTCGTGAACGGCTTGCTGGAGCAATTGCGCTTCTTTTTTCCGCCCGCCGCCCCTTTGGGTGGAGCAACTCCACAGACCCGCCGTGAGGCAGAGGAGGAAGAGCGCCAAACTTGTTTTTTTGAAAATGTGTCCGGTCATTGATTTGTCGTGTTAAAGGGTATATTCGCCGCTTCCGGCTTTGGCTTTCAAGGTTTCTGAGGGCTCTTCAGCGCTCTCGAGCGCTTTTTTCCAGGCCTCGGCGGCCGCCTCCTTTTCGTCGCAGAACCAAAGGATGTCGCCCTGATGTTCATAGATTTCGCTGTGGGGCTCTTTCAGGTTGAGCAGCGCCCGCTCAATGTAGATGCGGGCCATTTTGTAGTTGCCCCGCTTGAAACATACCCAGGCATAGGTGTCGAGATAAGTGCTGTTGGAGGCTTCCTGGCGGATGGCCCGGCGCGACATCTGCTCGGCCCGGTCAAGCTCGCGTTCTTCCAGACAGAGAAAATAGGCGTAGTTGTTCAGCACCAAGACGTTGCCCGGATGGATGGCCAGGGCCTTGTCGTAATATCCGTAAGAGGCGAGCGTGTCACCGAGTTCGTGGCAGAGATCGCCCGCATTGCCTATGCATTCCGATGCGAATTCCTTTTGGTCGCCCGTGGCCCGCGCGGCCGCCTCCAGATAGGCGTCGATGGCCTCCTGATAGTTTTTCTCTATGCTCAGGCTGACGGCCAGATAAAACCAGAACACCGTTTCGTCAGGAAAGTAAGTGAGGGCTTCGCGGCTGACGGCTTCTGCCTGCGCCACGTTGTTTTCGTTCAGAAACAGGCTCAGGTAATCTTTCCAGACATCAGGCTGGTCGGGATTCATGTCGAGCACGTTCCTCAGTTCGGCTTTGGACAGTTCTGTCTCGCCCTTTTCCATCAGCCAGATGACGTAATGTTGATGGATGTCGTATTCTTCGGGATATTGTTCCAACACTTTCAGGAAGGCTCCGTGTACAAAGCTGCTGTCCTGCGGTTTCTGGCGGGTGAAATAGCCGATGGCGGCGAGTTTGGTCTCCAGGTCGACGCCCGGCCGGTCGATGGCCTGACGGAGCACGCTTTGAACGGCGCTTTCGTTTTCGCATTTGAGGTGGAGCCGGGCCAAGGCCAGCAGACATTCGCCGTCGTCTGCGTGAGCGGCTGTCTCCCGGTTGATGATGTCCAAGGCTTTGGCGATGGCTTTGTCGCGTGCTTTTCCTTGGGCCTGGGTATTGCTCCAGGCGTCTGCCAGTTTGAGTTGAAGATGGGCGTTGTCGGGTTGTGAACGGGCCAATTTTTCTATCTCACGAAGAGCTTTGGCATGCTGGTCCATGGCGTCGTAGATGGCACACTTGGCATCGGTCACGGCCTCGTTGGCCCCGATGTGATTCTCCAGACGGTCGAGGGCTTTCAGCGCCGCTTTCGGGTTGTTCTGCGCCAGATAGAACTGCGACAGGGGGAAACAAAGCGAGCTGCGTTCGGGATTGCGGTCGATCAATTCCTCCAGCAGCGCAATGGCCCGCGGCCAGTCTTTCACGTCTTTGTAAGCGGAGGCCAGCGTGTAAGTGAGCCATTCGTTGTCGGGCCGGTTGGCGTGAGCGCTCTCCAGCAGCGCCAGCGAGGTGGCGGCATCATTGAAACTCTGATAGAAAGCGGAAAGTTCGTAGCAGATGCCCGCATCGGTCGGGTCAAGTTCGTGACACAGCCTGAGCAGGTCGAACGCTTCCGCATACTTCTGCTCTCCTTTCAGCCTCAAGGCTTCCTGGAAGACATAACTGACCTTGTCCTGCGCCTGTATGAAGGAACTCATGCAGGTCAGCAACCCGACCAAGGCGGCCATGAATCTTGCGCTGACTTTCACGGCTGACTGCTTATTGTTTGCCCGTATGGCCGAAGCCGCCGCTGCCCCGCTCGGTTTCACTCAGGGCGTCGGCCGATTGCCAGACCGCCTGTTCGTGGCGGGCAATGACCATCTGGCAGATGCGTTCGCCGTCTTCCACGACGAAATCTTCGGCCGAAAGGTTGATGAGGATGACACCGATTTCGCCCCGGTAATCGGCATCGATGGTGCCGGGCGAGTTCAACACGGTGATGCCCTTTTTGATGGCCAGCCCGCTGCGGGGGCGGATCTGCGCCTCGACGCCTGCCGGCAGTTCGATGAACAGGCCGGTGGGGATGAGTTTGCGCTCCAGCGGACGGAGGGTGACGGGCGTGTCGAGGTTGGCCCTGAGGTCCAAGCCGGCCGACAGCGCTGTGGCGTATTGGGGAAGCGGATGCTTGCTTTTGTTGATGATTTTGATGTCCATGAACGTCTCAGTAGAATTTTGGCGAAAGTTACACATATCAGGGCAAACAAACAATTTGTTTTTTCTCGCAGGATGGCTTACCTTCGCACTTCATAACAAATCTATTACAATGAAGAAAATCACACCGTTGTTTGCCCTGCTGAGCCTGTTCCTGTACGTTTCCTGCATGGAAAGCAGCGACGAGCACTCCTGGCGGGTGGAAAACGAGGAGTTCATGGCGGCTCTGGCCGATTCGACCGGCATTTATCCGCTGGAAAAGATGGACTCGGTCATCACCGTGGAAGCGGGCGCGAAGTACGAACCGATTGTTCCCACGGGTGAATATTACAAGGTGCTGACTCAAGGCACCGGCCGTCGGCCGGTGGTCGGTGAAACGGTCAAAGTGAACTACACCGGAAAGTTTTACGACGGCACGGTCTTCGACAGCGGCTGCTCTTCTTTTGATGTGGCTTACGGATCGATCATCGACGGTTTTTATCTGGCCCTTCAGCGCATGAGGGTCGGTGACCGTTGGGTCGTCTACATTCCTTATTGGTTGGGCTACGGCTCCACCACCTACTATTACGCCTCGCCTTCGATCCCGGCTTATTCGGCCTTGATCTTCGATATGGAACTCCGCGAAATAGAGGAAGACTGAACAACGCTTTTTTCGTCAGACGGCCGGAACCAGCAGGTTGATGGCCCGCGGGAGTATGTCGATGACGAAGCGCTGCCCGGGAAGGATTTCGCCGTCGAGGCAGAGTTGGGTCTGGGTGTCGGAGGTCACCTCCACGTGTTTGCCCCGGCAATAGGACAGGAAACGCCTGGGCGTGTCGAGGTGCCGTCCTTCGCGGTAAGTGCGCAGCAGGGAGGCCAGCTTGAGCAGGGGAATGGGGTGAATCAGGCAGATATCCATCAACCCGTCGTCGTTGACGGCCTTGGGGGCGCATTTGTATTCTCCGCCGACGAAACGGCAGTTGGCCAGCGTGCAGAGCAACATCCGGCTGCGGGTGATGACTTGGCCGTCGACGGCTATCTTGATTTTGTTGAAACGGTCCGACAGAAGCGAGAGCAACAGGCCTTTCGTGTAGGAATGCGAACCGCCGCGGGCGCTGATGGCGTTGGCTTTGGCGCAGACCGACGACTCGAAGCCCACGTTGCACACGTTGATGGAATAGCGGTCGTTCACCTTGATGATGTCTATCTTCGAAGGCTTGGCTTCAATCAGTTTTTCAATCGACTGGAAATCGTGACCGGGGTAATATTTCACGAAATCGTTGCCGGTGCCGTATGGCATCACGGCCAGGTATTTGTTGTTTGAGCCCACCAGGGCCGCGGCCACTTCGCTGATGGTGCCGTCGCCGCCGCAGGCCACGAAACAGATTTCTTCTTCGGGCCGTTTTGCGCAGCATTCGCTGACGAAACGGGTGGCGTCGCGGTGGCACACCGTGCGGTAGAGTTCGTATTTGATTTTGTCCTTGAAGGGCTTCAACTTTTGGACAATGCGTTCGAAGAGGCCTGATTTGGCGGGTTGGGCATTGATTACAAATACATAGGTCATGGCTCCGTCATCGGGGAAATTCGGCCGCGAAAGTACTAAAAAACCTCAAATGATGCAACCGTCGCGCATGGCTATGGTGCGGTCGGTCAGGGCGGCCAGTTCCTTGTCGTGCGTGACGATGACAAAAGTCTGGCCCAGGCGCTCCCTCAGGTCGAAAAACAATTGGTGGAGTTCGGTTTTGTTATGCGAATCGAGGCTCCCGGAGGGTTCATCGGCCAGAATCAGTTTCGGCCGGTTGACCAGGGCGCGGGCCACGGCTACCCGTTGGTTTTCGCCGCCCGACAATTGCGAAGGCTTGTGGTGGGCGCGGTGGCTCAAATGCAGTTCGTCCAAGATGGCCGCGGCCATCTCTTCCGCTTCTTTTTTGCTCTTGCCGGCAATCAGTGCGGGGATGCTGACGTTCTCCAGGGCGTTGAATTCGGGCAGCAACTGATGGAACTGGAAGACGAAGCCGATGTTGCGGTTGCGGAATGCGGAGAGCTGCCGGCCGCTCATCGTCACGACGTCGGTGCCGTCGAAGAGCACGTGCCCTGCGCTGGGGCGGTCTAAGGTGCCCATGATCTGAAGCAGCGTGGTCTTGCCGGCGCCGCTGGGGCCGACGATGCTGACGATTTCTCCCTCTTTGACCGTCAGGGATACCCCTTTCAGCACTTCCAGCGTGCCGAACTTCTTGTGGATGTCGATGGCTTGTATCATGCTTGGTCGTTGATTAGCTTGCGTATGACGTAGGAAGACAGCCAGCCGCCGAACAGGGCCGGCATATAGGAAACGCTTCCGGGCACCGGCCGTTCTCCCTCCTCGAAAGCGGCGTGGGTCAGGTCGGAAACCTCCGTAGAGAATACGACGGGCACGCCTGAAGTGATGCCCGCTTTTTTGAGGCCGTTGCGCACGGCTTTGGCCAGCGGACACTGGAAGGTTCTTGAAATGTCGGTGCAGCGCACTTGCGCCGGGTCAAGTTTGCCGGCCGCACCCATGGCCGATACGACCGGCACCCGGGCCTGCAGGCAGGCGGCGATGAGCGCCACTTTCGAAGGCACCGTGTCGATGGCGTCGACGACGGCGTCGAAGGGCAGAAACGGCTCTTGCCGGAACTGACCCGCTTGGCCGATGAACGCCGGCGCGTCGTCGGGCTTCAGGAAGAGCGTCAGACTTCTGACGTCGATGGAGGGGTTGATGTCGCGCAGGCGCCCGGCCATCACTTCCGTTTTGCTTTGGCCCGTCGTGCTGCAGAGGGCCGGCAACTGGCGGTTGCGGTTGCTTTCGCTGACGCTGTCGCCATCGACGAGGGTCAGGTGACCGATGCCGGCGCGGCCCAGGAATTCGGCGGCAAACGCGCCTACGCCCCCGATGCCGACGACGGCTACGTGGGTATCAGCGAGTCTGCGGCAGGCCTCTTGGCCGACGAGGTATTCCGTTTTCCGTTTCCAGGCTTCCATAGGCGCAAAAGTAGCCAAAGCTTTGCTTAGTTACAAATTTGCCGCTGCTCCGGGGTCAGCGCAGGAGGGTGACGGTCAAGCGTTGGGTCTGTACGTTTCCTTCGGTGTCGAAGAGGAGGGCGCGGAGCAGGTACTGGCCCGCTTCGAGCATTTCGCCGCTGTCGTCGGTGCCGTACCATTTGAAGCACCCGTCGGCCCCCAGCAGGGCATTGTCGGCCAAGGTGGCCAGGGTATGCCCGCCGCGGGAGAGAATTTCCATGCGCGCCATGGGGTTGCAGGAATGCCGGCAGTGATAGATGACGGGCAGATAAGCTGATGTGTCGGTGTTGAGCGGACATAGCCACTTGCGGGGCAAATAAAAGCCGTCGGCGATGCTGTCGGCCCCCGTGAGGTCGCGCCACTGGGAATTGCGCGTGCCGGGGGTGGCGTAACCGGCATCTGAGGAGGCCGATGCCCACGATTCGCGCTCGCCGGAAGGGAGCATCGGATGGAGCTTTTCCAGCGAGACGCCTTGGCGGTCGGTCAGCAGCGGATGATGGAAAGCGGGGAGATAGGCACATTCGTCCGTCACCGTCGAATCGGCAGAGGTGATGACCACGGTGGCCCCGCTGTTGGAAAGGGCCGGAAAACTCTTCACGCTGAGGCGGCAGGCGTAGTCGGGCAGGGAATAAGACTGACTGAGGAGGGCCGTGTCGGACGTCAGCACGCAGTAGCCGCCGGCTTGCAGCGGACACGACGTCTGTGACAACTGACGCAGCGCGCCCAGCGCGCCGGTGCTTTTCCGTACGCATATGCGGTAATCGGCCAAGTCGACGGCCGTGTCGGCCGTGTTGACGATTTCCACGTATTCCGTGCCCTGGCTGCCGGGGTCATACATGATTTCGTTGATGCGCAGCGCACCCGCTGCGGTGACGCTTTGAGGGGCTTCTGCTTCCTCTGAAGACGGTAATGCCGTACAAGCGGTCAAAAAAAGAACGGCGGCAAGCCTCGCAAGTGTTTTGTGTCTGTTCATATTTGAGTAATTTTGCGCCTTGAAGCGGGTCCGCAAAATTAGTCCGCATTTTATTAATCGCAAAAGAAACATTAATTATTTATTAAATATGAAAGTAGCCATCGTGGGCACGAGCGGTGCCGTAGGTCAGGAAATCCTGAAAGTGCTTGACCAGAGAAAGTTCCCTGTTGATGAATTGGTGTTGTTCGGATCGTCGCGAAGCGCCGGACGTACTTACGCTTTCCGCGGAAAGGACATTACGGTCAAGGAGCTCAAGCACAACGACGATTTCAAGGACATCGACGTGGCTTTCGTGTCGGCCGGTGCCGGCACCTCCAGGGAATATGCCGGAACCATCACCCGTTACGGCTGCGTCATGATCGACAATTCCAGCGCGTTCCGTATGGACGATGAGGTGCCCTTGGTGGTGCCGGAAGTCAATCCCGCCGATGCGCTGAAGCGTCCGAAGGGCATCATTGCCAACCCTAACTGCACGACCATCCAGATGGTGGTGGCCCTGAAGGCCATTGAGGGTCTGAGCCACATCAAGCAGGTACACGTGTCTACTTATCAGGCCGCTTCTGGGGCCGGCGCCTTGGCGATGAAAGAACTGGTCGACCAATATGCGCAACTCTGCAAAGGCGAAGAAGCTTCGGTCGAAAAGTTCTATTATCAGCTGGCTTACAACCTGATTCCCCAGATCGACGTGTTCACCGACAACGGTTATACCAAGGAGGAGATGAAGATGTACAACGAGACGCGCAAAATCATGCACTCCGACGTGTCGGTCAGCGCCACTTGCATCCGCGTGCCCGTGTTGAGGGCTCACAGCGAAAGCATCTGGGTGGAGACGGAACGCCCCATCGAGGTGGAAGAAGCCCGTGCGGCTTTTGCCGCGGCCGAGGGCATCGTGCTCAAAGACAATCCGGCGGAAAAAGAATATCCCATGCCGCTGTTTCTCTCCGGCACCGACCCCGTCTACGTAGGCCGTATACGCAAGGACCTGGCCTGCCCCAACGGATTGGCGTTTTGGATTGTCGGCGACCAGATCCGCAAGGGTGCTGCGCTGAATGCCGTGCAGATTGCCGAATATCTGATCAGACAAGGCAACATCTGAAAACGCTGAGGCGAACGCGTCGCCGCCAAGGCATCGCAATAAAAAGAGGCTGACCGATTGACCGGTCAGCCTCTTTATAATATAAGGTGCATGCTTCGAAGCATGCACCTTATGTGAATCATCAGCCGATGATGGCGGCAAATTCGCTGTCGGTGACGTATTTGGCGAATTCGATGTCGCTGGCGGCTTTCTTGGCGTAGGCAGCGTTGGCCTTGACGGCGCTCTTCAGACCGTTGATGACCTCAGCCTTGTTGTTGGTGCGGGCACCGATGACAGCCTTCAGATAATAGGTGTCGGCATCGGGTTCGCTGACGGCGTTCAGGGTAGCTTTGGCCTTGTTGTAGTCCTTGGCAAGCATCTGAGCCAGCGCGGCGTTGTTGGTCTTGGCATCGCCGAAGTCCTTGACGGCGGCGGCGTAGTTGCCCTTCTTGAGGTTGAGCAGACCGCAGGCTTCGTTGTAACCTTCGGCACCGGCGGCTTTGTTCAGGTAAGATTCAACGGTGGCGAAATCGGCGTCTTCAGCCATGGCGATGAGGGCCAGGTTCATGCAGACTTCGTTGGCCTGTTTCTTCTGATAAGCTTTCTCATACCAGCTCTTGGCGGTCTTGAGGTCACCCTTGGCGTAGGCGATGTTGCCGAGGTTGTTGTAAGCGCGGTAGTCGGCGGGATAGGTGGCGATGGCCTTCTTGTAGATGCTTTCCTTTTCAGAGACTTTGTCGGTCAGGGTGGCGGCGTAGAGGATTTCGTCGATGCTCAGTTCGGCAGGCGTACCGAGCAGGGCCTGGATCTCTTCGTCGGATTTGCCGATGACGTCAACGGTGATGGCCATTTTCGAACGGCGGAGCTTCGGAAGGATTTCGTCGGCCAGAACCTTGTAAGCGGAGGCCAGGTTCTTGATTTCTTGTTCGCGCTTTTCAGGATCGGAATACATCGAGAGCACTCGGAGAATGAGGTCCTTGTCCTGGATGTTGGAGGCGATGAGCAACTCCTTGAAGCCTTCCCAGTCTTCAGCGGTGAATTCGGCGCTGATGCCGGTGTCGACTTTCGCTTTCTTCAGCTGTTTCTGCAGGTAGTTCTGGGTGTTCTTTTCACGCTGGGCGGCCAGGGTCTCGTTCAGAGCGGCCGGGCCGTCGGGCGAAGCATACGAAGAGATGCTGACACCGGCCACTTCTCTGTCTTCAGCCTTGGCGGCGAAAGCAAGGGCGTTGGCCAGAGCCTTGACGTCTTCGCTTCTGAGTTCGCTGTTGCGGACTTCCGAACGCTGGATGAGGAACATGATGTTGGCCTCGGTGACTTCTTGGATGATGCGCTGGAACTTGTCGGCGGCCAGGGCGGGCACGACGTTCTCGGCGTCGGCGATTTCTTCGGTGGCGATGACACCGTCAGCCAGTTTGAGCGGGCTGCCGTCCACTTCTGCCCAATCCTTGTTGCCGCTCTTCATCTCGACTTTGACGAAGAGTTCGGAACGGTTCATGGCGGGGATGTAGTCGAACGACTGCTTCGTGCTGAACGAACCGCCCTGCTTGTAAGCGATGACCTGGTTGTTGCCGGTCACCTTTTCGCCCTGAAGGGTGTAGGGGTTGCCGACGGCCTCGCCGCCCTCATATTTGAGGATGGGGGTTACTTTGACCATGCTCTTGGCGGGAATGGCCTTTTCGGGGAACACACCGGTGACGGTGAAATCAACCTTGCCGCCGACTTCGGTCAGCACCTGGGGGTTGACGGAAAAATGCTCGTTGTCCAAAGCCAACTTGCTGCCGCAGGCCGTCAGTGCGAGAGCGCACAGGCAAACGGCTGAAAATCTGAAAATTTTGTTCATAGTTATGGTTTTGAAATAAAGTGTCGCTGATTCGGCGCAAATGTACGAATTATAACACTATAATCCGATAAATATGCAAGTTATTTTTTTATAAAATCATTGAAAGGTGTCTGTGCCCTTGTTCTCCGCTGCTTCATCCTGACGGGAAAAAGCATGGTGCACCGGCCACCAGACCGACGGAATGCTGACCGCCAGCACGGTGACGAGGACGAGCGCGAGGTCGGCGGGCCGGATGACGACGGGATAGGCATCGACGATGAAACTGCCGCCGCCGCCCAGTCTGACCAGCCCGAAGCGTTGCTGCGCCAGGCAGAGCAGGGTGCCGAGCACGATGCCCAAGAGGCCTCCCGCGCCGGCGATCATCCACCCCTCATAGAGAAATATCCTGCGGACGGTCTTCGTGTCGGCGCCGAGGAAGGTCAGGATGCCCGCGTCGTTTTTCTTTTCCAGAATGAGCATCGACAGCGAACCGATCACGTTGAACAGAGCGATGAGCAGGATGAAACTGAGCATGAGGTAGGTGACCGCCTTCTCCATGCGGGTCACGTGGAAGAATTCCGCTTTCTGTTCCTGCAGGTCGAGTACTTGGAAATCATCTCCGAGCCATTGTCTGATGTCGGCCTTGGTGCGCTGCAGTTGCCGGCTGTCCTTGAGTTTCAGTTCGATGGAGGTGACTTCGCCCGGGGCGAATCCGAACAGGTCGCGGGCAAAAGCGATGGGCGTCAGCACGTAGCGGTCGTCATATTCGGGCTGACCGATGCAGAAGGCGGCGGTCAGGGCGATTCTCCGGGTAAGAAAGGCGGAGGACGGATCGACCAGGCTCACCGATCCGTTGCGCCGGGGCGCATAGAGGGTGATGGGGTCAATCATCGAGTAGCCGGTGGCCAGGATGGAGGCTACCCCGGCGCCGATACTGGCCATCGGGATGCCTTCGTCTTCCAGGCGGAAACTTCCGGCGAAGACCGTTTCGTCGATGCCCGACATCCCGGCAAAACTTTCCGACACGCCCTTGACGATGACGCTGGTCTGACTGTCTTTGTAGCGGGCCAGGCAGTTTTCTTCCAGACACTCCGTCAGAAGGGCCACGTTGCCGTGGGTCTTGACGGCTTCAAAAGCCGGGCTGTCGGCCTGAAACGACTTGCCGTGGACGGCCGTGATTTTGATTTCCGGGTCGAAGCGGCTGTAGAGGGTCGAAAGCAGGTCCTGGAATCCGTTGAAGGCCGACAAGACGCAGACCATGGCCAATGAGGCCACCGCCACGCCCAATACCGACACGAGCGATATGAGGTGGATGGCGTTGTGCGATTTCTTCGAAAACAGGTAACGCCGTGCGATGTGCAGGGGCAGGTTCATGCGTTTGCGGCCGTGTGTGACGTTTATGCTTCTTCGCCCGTGTCGTCGGCCGGCGTGGTCACCGGGTTGGCTTTGAGGATCTCATCGATGCGCTGGGCGTAGTCGAGCGAATCGTCGAGGAAGAAACTCAGTTCGGGCATTTTCCGGAGCTGGAAACGGACCCTTTTGGCCATTTCGTAGCGGATGGTTTTGGCGTTTTGCCGGATGCTGTCGAGCATTTCCTGGCTTTTTGCGCCGGGGAAGATGCTGAGGTAGGCTTTGGCGATGCTCAGGTCGGAACTGACCCGCACGGCGCTGACGCTGACCATGACGCCGGGCATTTTCCGGGTCTCGGTCAGGAAGACGTCGCTGAGTTCTTTTTGCAGCAGGCGTGCGATTTTATTCTGTCTGGTGGTTTCCATAAGGCTTATGATGTTTGTCTATTGTTCTTTTTCGGCCGGCAAGGCTTCTGTTTCGGCCAGCAAGGCTTCGACGGCCATCCGGTAGGAATCCAGCCCGAAGCCGATGAAGCGGATGGGGCAGACTTCCGCCAGGAAGGAATGGGCGCGGTAGGGTTCCCGCCGGCTGATGTCCGAGAGGTGCACTTCCGCCACCGTGGCCGGGACGGCGCGGACGGCATCGGCCAGGGCTACGGAGGTGTGGGTGTAGCCGGCGGCGTTCAGCACGATGGCCGTGTCGGGGTCGAAACCGTCGGCTTGGATGCGGTCGATGAGCGCGCCCTCGTGATTCGACTGGAAATAGTCGAAGCCGACTTGCGGGAAGGCGTTTTTCAAGGTCTCCAGATAGGCCTCAAAGGAGACGTTGCCGTATATGTCGGGCTCGCGTCGTCCGAGCAGGTTCAGGTTCGGTCCGTTGATGATGACGATTCTCATGGGCGGTCAGACGTTTTTTTCGGCGGCGGTTTTTGAAATGTGCTGCTCAAATATACGGCGGAATTTGTAATTTTGCCTCTGCGCGGGCGCGAAAACCCGCATCAGATTCTTTTACGGCCGCAAAAGTATAAAAATGGCATCATCGTGGCAAAAAAAATATGAAGCATACCTCCGGCTTGAGAAATCGCTCTCGCCCGAGACGGTCAGCGCCTATCTTTCAGATTTGGGCAAGTTGGCGCGCTTTGCCGGTGAGCGCCCGCTCGACACGCTGGAGCGGACCGATATCGAGGATTTTCTCGGCACGCTTCACGATATGGGCATTTCCCCCCGTTCGCAGGCCCGTATCGTCTCCGGCCTGAAATCCTTTTACGGCTTTCTTCAACTCGAAGACCAGGTCCGCCGCAATCCGATGGACCTCATCGACACGCCGGCCGCCGGGCTGCATCTGCCTGAAGTGCTTTCGGTGGAGGAGATCGATGCCGTCATCAATTCCGTCGACCGTTCCGCCCCGCAGGGACAACGCAACCGGGCCATGCTCGAGACCCTCTACAGCTGCGGCCTGCGGGTCTCCGAACTGACCTCGCTGAGGCTGTCGCGCTGCTTTTTTGATGAAGAATATCTGCTCGTTGAAGGAAAAGGAAGCAAGCAGCGCCTGGTCCCGATTTCGCCGAAAGCCGTCCGGGAAATCCGACTCTGGCTGACCGACCGCTGTCATCTGCCTGTGGTCAAAGGCGCTGAAGATTTCGTTTTCCTCAACCGGCGGGGCTCGCCGCTCACGCGCTCCATGGTTTTCCGCATCGTCCGCGCGCAGGTGGCCGCTGCGGGCATCGACAAGACCGTCAGCCCGCACACCCTCCGTCATTCGTTCGCCACCCATCTGCTGGAAGGGGGCGCCAACCTGCGGGTCATCCAGCAGATGCTGGGCCACGAGAGCATCCAGACGACGGAAATTTATACCCACATCGACCGGACCTTCCTCCGCGAGCAGATCATGGAATTCCTGCCCGACAACCGCAAATGACGCCCCTTATATAAAAGAATACCGGTGTCCCTCGCGGGGCACCGGTATGCATTAGGGCTCAAAGCCAAGCTTGGGGCTTACTTTTTGAAATATCTGTTGAACAGACCTTCGAAGCCTTTGCCGTGACGGGCCTCGTCCTTGGCCATTTCGTGAACGGTGTCGTGAATGGCGTCGAGATTGGCGGCCTTGGCGTTTTTGGCGATGCGGAATTTGTCTTCGCAGGCGCCGGCCTCAGCCATCATGCGCTTCTCAAGATTGGTCTTGGTGTCCCAGACCACTTCACCGAGGAGTTCGGCGAATTTGGCGGCGTGTTCGGCCTCTTCCCAAGCATAGCGCTTGAAGGCTTCGGCCACTTCCGGGTAACCTTCGCGGTCGGCCTGGCGGCTCATGGCCAGATACATGCCGACTTCCGAGCACTCACCGTTGAAGTGGGCGCGCAGGTCTTTGAGCATTTCTTCGCCGGTGCCTTGGGCCACGCCGATGACGTGTTCCTGGACGAAGTTGATTTTCTCGTCTTCTACTTTTTTGAACTTTGATGCGGGAACGCCGCACTGGGGGCACTTTGCGGGCGCCTCATCGCCTTCGTGGACATAGCCACAGACGGAACAGATGTACTTTGCCATGATAAAAGAGTTTTATGGTGTGTTATTTGAAATTGTCAAGGCAAAAGTAGCCTCTTTATCCCGATAAATCAAATTTTATCTATGTTCAGAAATTCTCTTTGTGTATTTCGAAATAGGCCTGCGGATGGGCGCAGACGGGGCAGACTTCGGGCGCCTTGGTGCCGACGACGACGTGCCCGCAATTGCGGCATTCCCACACCTTGACCTCCGATTTTTCGAAAACGGAAGCGGTTTCAACGTTCTTCAGAAGGGCTCTGTAGCGCTCTTCGTGGCGCTTTTCGATGGCGGCCACGCCGCGGAATCTGGCGGCCAGCTCGGGGAAGCCTTCCGCTTCGGCGGTCCGGGCGAAACCCTCGTACATATCGGTCCACTCGTAGTTCTCGCCGGCGGCTGCGGCGGCAAGGTTCTGAGCGGTGTCGCCGATGCCGTTCAATTCTTTGAACCAGAGTTTTGCGTGTTCCTTCTCATTGTCGGCCGTCTCGAGGAAGAGGGCTGCAATCTGCTCGTAGCCTTCCTTCTTGGCCTTCGATGCGAAATAAGTGTATTTGTTGCGAGCCTGCGACTCGCCGGCGAATGCCGCTTCCAGGTTTTTCTCGGTCTGGGTGCCGCTGTACTTGTTAGCCATGGCTTTGGTTTGTTTTTGGTTGATTTGGTTGTTTTGGTTGTCGCAAATATAACGGGCTTTTTGTAAACTTTTGGGGGCAGGTGACAGAATATCTTGAAATCGCGCGCTCAATCATACAGCGCATGGCGTACGGCCGTCTCGATGCCGGCGCCCCTCAAGTCTTTGGCCACGATGATGCCTTCTGGGTCGATGAGCATCAGGAACGGAATGCCCTTTATGCCGTACAGGTCGGTGGGAATCTGTTGGGCATCAATGATTTGGTTCCATGCGATGCCGAGTTGCGCGGCGGTGGACCGGGAGTCGTCGGGCTTGTCCCAGACGGCTATGCTGAGCACGTCGAAGCGCTCGCCCCGGTACTTCTCGTACACGGCGGCAATGTTTGGAATCTCGGCTTTGCAAGGCCCGCACCAACTGGCCCAGAAGTCGACCAGCACATATTTGCCCTTGCCCACGAAATCGGAAAAGCGTACGCCGTTCACCTCGAAATCGGTGAAGTGCCGGCCGACGGAGGCGTTGAGCACGTTGGTGAAGTTGCTGCGTATGGCGGCCAGCTCGCGATTTTCGAAGAGTGATTCCGGGAACCCCGGCAGCTTTTCCACGGCCTCTTCTACGCTGACCAGGTTCCCGTCGACAAGGGCGTCCAGAACCCTGAGGGCGTATTCCGTCCCCGGGAATTTGTCCATCACCCGGTATCCCACGGTCTTTATGTCGTCGCGCATGGCCAGGTACAGCGGATCGCATTGCTGCCGTTTCTGCTGCTCGCTGAGGGTGGTGTCGGCATAGATGACGCGGATTTGGTTGAAGGTGGCCGTCTGTTTGTCCTGGGCCAACTGGCAGAACGCCCGGTAATTGTCGGGCAGACGGTTGCCGCCGCAGGCCGTCAGCGTGCCGACCGCCAGCGTGCCTGCCGTCAGCGTGCCTGCCGCCAGCAAAAAGAAAAGGATCCGTTTCATATCAAAGTTTCCGATGTGGTTCATAAGCGTATTCGAATGTACCTGCAAAGATATGAAGAAATCCCCGCAATCCATCACGGCTCTGGGTCTTTGAGCCAGGGTGGCTCACCTGCAAAACTGTGGGTTTTCGAAAATCACAGATGTCACTGATGTAAAAAAGCTTATCTTTGCAAGATGTAAAGTGGCCATGGAAATGGGAAGGACAAGATATCAGAGATTCTGCGGGTGGCTTCTGACGAAGGTGCTCGGATGGACGATAGACGACGGGACGGTCGACGAACCGAAATGCATCATACTCGGAGTGCCCCACACTTCGATATGGGACCTCCCGGTGAGCTATCTCTACTACAAGTCTCAAGGCGGCGACGCCAAGGTGATGATAAAGAAGGAAGCCTTCAAGTGGCCCCTCACCCCGATTCTGCGCTTCTTCGGCGGAGTGCCGATGGACAGACAGAACCCTGCCGCGATGGTCCGCAGCATCATACGCCATTTCCGGGAAGCCGAGACGTTCCATCTGGCGATGTGCCCGGAAGGGACACGCAAGGCCGTCAAGCGCTGGAAACCGGGATTCCACTGGATCGCCACGCAAACAGGGGTGTCGGTCTATCTGGGCTATTTCAACTGGGGAACGAAACACATAAGCCGCGGCGAGAAGTTCACGCTCACGGACGACGTCAACGCCGACATCGCCGCCATCAGAAAGATATACAAGGAGATGCATCTCGTGGGGAAGCATCCTGAAAGATACGACGACGAACTTTAAAACGCAGATGAAGTTTTCATTCAAACGTTTCAGCGAATCGTACATCGACACGCTCGCCAAGCTCTACCGCTACTCGACCACCAACTACTCCAAAAACCGCCAGTCATCGGTCATAGGGACCGACGGCGGCTATACTTTCGCCGAATTCAAGAAGAC
>R18__coassemble_1277_pt1 | contig 44385 bp, 40 predicted proteins | sample R18__metabat2_low_PE_032 | metagenome-assembled genome bin R18
ATGAAACGCTTCCCCCGCGCCAAGAAAGTCATCATCACCCTGCGCGGCAGCATCAACGCCAACCACAACACTTGGGGCGGCGTGCTTTACAGCGACGGAAAGCTCTATCAATCCAAACGTTACGACATCACCCACATCGTCGACCGCGTGGGCGGCGGCGACTCCTTCATGGGCGGTCTCATCTACGGACTCCTTACTTATAAGGGCGACGATCAGAAGGCCCTGGAATTCGCCGTGGCGGCTTCCTGCCTGAAACACACCATCTACGGCGACTTCAACATGGTCACCGTCAGCGAGGTGGAGAAGCTCATGGGCGGCGACGCCTCCGGCCGGGTATCCCGATAAACCTTATTTATTATGGCAAGATTCAACAAACTTCAGACGCTAAGCACCATCGCCGCCACCGGTATGGTGCCCGTATTCTACCACAAAGACGTCGAAACCGCCAAGCAGGTGGTAAAGGCCTGCTACGAGGGCGGCGTGCGCGCCTTCGAATTCACCAACCGGGGCGACTTTGCCCAGGAAGTGTTCTGCGAGCTGGTAAAGTTCGCCGCCAAGGAATGCCCCGATATGATTATGGGCATCGGCTCCATCGTGGATGCCGGCACCGCTTCGATGTATATCCAGATGGGCGCCAACTTTGTGGTGGGCCCGCTTTTCAATCCCGATGTGGCCAAGGTGTGCAACCGCCGTTGCATCCCCTACTCGCCCGGTTGCGGCAGCGTCAGCGAAATCGGTTTCGCCCAGGAAGCGGGCTGCGACCTGTGCAAGGTCTTCCCCGCGGGCAACGTGGGCGGTCCGTCCTTTGTCAAAAACGTCAAAGCCCCGATGCCCTGGTCGATGATCATGGTCACCGGCGCCGTCGAGCCCACCGAAGAGAACCTGACCGCTTGGTTCAAAGCCGGCGTCACGGCCGTAGGCATGGGCAGCAAGCTCTTCCCCTCCGACATCATCAAGGCGGGCAACTGGCAGGCCATCACCGACAAATGTGTGGAAGCGCTGGGCTACATCCGCGCCGCCAAATGAGCGGAAGCCTCAACGGAAACGAATTCATCATCAATCATTCACATTAATCACCTTACATTATGAAAGAAGGATCAACCCAAGCCAAGTTGATGACCAACTGGCGCTGGTGGCTGTGTTCGCTGCTCTTCGTGGCGACCACCGTCAACTACCTCGACCGCCAGGTGCTGTCGCTCACTTACGAAGAGTTCATCAAACCCGAATTTCACTGGACCGATGCCGACTACGGCACCATCACCAGCTTCTTCTCCATCTTCTACGCCATTGCCTGCCTCTTCGCCGGCAAGTTCGTCGACTGGATGGGCACGAAGAAGGGCTACCTCATCGCCATCGGCGTATGGTCGGGCGGTGCCTGCCTGCACGCCCTCTGCGGCTGGGCCACGGCCCATATCTGCGGCCTGGACTCCGTCGCTGCCATGAGAGCCGTCGAAATCGGATCGAACGCCGCCTTGGCTGTGTCCACCACGTCCGTCTACCTCTTCCTCCTCTGCCGGGGCATCCTGGCCTTGGGTGAAAGCGGCAACTTCCCCGCCGCCATCAAGGTGACGGCCGAATACTTCCCCAAGAAAGACCGCGCCTTCGCCACCTCCATCTTCAATGCCGGTGCGTCGGTCGGTGCTTTGGCCGCTCCTCTTTGCATTCCCCCGCTCGCCGTCAAATTCGGCTGGGAATGGGCCTTCATCATCATCGGCGGTCTGGGCTTCCTCTGGATGTTCTTCTGGGCCTTCATGTACGACAAGCCTGAAAACAGCAAACACGTGAACGACGCCGAACTGGCCTACATCCATCAGGACGACGAAGCCGAAGCCGCCGAAAAGGCCGCTGCCGCTGCTGCCGCCGCCAACGAGAAGACCATCCCCTTCATCAAGTGCTTCACTTTCCGTCAGACCTGGTCGTTCATCGCCGGCAAGTTCTTCACCGACGGTGTGTGGTGGTTCTTCCTCTTCTGGGCGCCTTCCTACTTCAGCAACCAGTTCAACGCCCCCGCCACCTCCGGTCTGGGTCAGGCGCTGATCTTCACGCTTTACGCCATCGTGACCGTCGTGTCCATTTTCGGCGGATACCTGCCCAAGCTCTTTGTCGAGAAGAAAGGCATGCAGCCTTACAACGGCCGTATGCTGGCCATGCTCATCTTCGCCTTCTTCCCCATCGCCGCTTTGTTCGCACAGCCTCTGGGCATGCATTTCAATTCGCCCTGGTGGCCCGCCATCCTCATCGGTCTGGCCGGTGCCGGACATCAGGCCTGGAGCGCCAACCTCTTCTCCACCACCGGTGACATGTTCCCCAAGAGCACCATCGCCACCATCACCGGCATCGGCGCCATGGCCGGCGGTATCGGTTCGATGATCATCCAAAAAGTGGCCGGCAACCTCTTCACCCACGCCGAAGAACTGGGCAGCGCCTTCACCTTCATGGGCTTCGAAGGCAAACCCGCCGGATACTTCATCATGTTCTGCTACTGCGGTATTGCCTACCTCGTCGGCTGGATCCTCATGAAGTCTCTGGTTCCGAAGTATTCCCCCATCAAAGTCGATTGATCGGGAACACTCCGAACGGATATGAAAAAAGCCGGCTGAAAAATTTCAGCCGGCTTTTCTTTTCAGGGAACGCACTTACTCATGACGGTACAGTTCCCAGCCCAAATAAGTGTTGACCGCTTCTTCGATGACGTCGGCGACGTGGTTGCGGCACATGGCTACGTGATGTTCGAAGCCGTTCTTGCAGATGTAACGGAGCAACTGCTGGAGGTTGTTGACCTTCGTCACGGCGATGCAACCGTCCATGCCGTAGGCCTCGTTGGTGATTTCACCTTCGCCCAAATAAGCCTTGATGCAACCGTAATTGTCGTCGGTGCTGATGCGGAAGAACGAGAAGTCGCCTTCGGTGCATTTGCCCTTCACGGCGCCGAAAGTATTGATGCTGCCCAATTGACGGCCCAACACGCCCAGCGTGCCCAGTTCCAGATTGTTCTTGACGAAACTCTTCGGATAATTGCCGCAATGGGTGCAGACACACTTGTTGCGTTCCTTGGCAAAATTGTTGTTCCAATCGAGCAGAGCGGCCGGCTGACCGGAGGCCAGGCTCAGCACATACATCGACACGGCGCCGGCGATGTCCATTTCGCAGGCACTCGGCAGCAATTTCTCGCTCATCATGCTCATCGTCACGCAAGCGGCACAACCGTAGTTCTGTTCCAACGAATCCCAGCACTGGATGGCGGTGGCATCGACTTCGTTGGCTTCCACCCAACGGTCTACGGCCAGACCGAATTTGGCCTGCAGTTTCAGCTTTTCCTCATAGCAGGGCGCTACGTAAGCATAATCGCGGATGGCCTCGATTTTCGCCTTGGCCTCCTCGTCGCTCACCTTACGGGCGGCCGAGAGAATTTCCGACAGGTCGACGGGCACCACGGTGATGCCGCTGCTCTGCAGAATCTTTTCCGAAGCGCGGACCGTCTGGAAACCGCAGGGACGCGCACCGATGGCACCCACGCGGGCGTGTCTGAGACCGCCCACCACGCGGCAGACCGACGCGAAGAAATCCAGGTCGCGGGCGAAATCTTCCGAATCGATGTCGCAGGTGTGCAGGGTGGTCAAGGTATAAGGAATGTTGTATTGATAGAGGTTGTTGCAGACGGAAATCTTGCCGCAGAAGGCATCGCGCCGGCTGTCGAGGTCGACCTTGTCGTTGCGGTCGTCACAAGCCTGGACCAGAATGGGCACGTTGAGTTCGGCCAGGTCGATGGCGTTGATCACGCCGATTTCGAAACCGAAGTTGGGCAAGCAGATGATGATGCCGTCGATACGGTCGCGGTTGGCCCGGAAAAGCTTGGCACACTTGATGCCGTCTTCACGGGTTTCCATGCTCCCCTGGGTAGGGGTCTGGTCTTCGTCGAGGATGACATAATCGTGACCGGCCTTCTTGAGGATCTGAAGCAGCGAAGCCCTGACGTCGACGGCCAAAGCCGAATTGAAATAGTTCCGGGTACCGATGATGAGCCCGAAGCAAAGAGATTTTTTGTACGCCATATGTAATTGTTTTTACAGAATGATCAATGTCCGATGGTCCGACGGACGGCCTCATGCCATTGGCCCATCAAAGCGTCACGTTGCTGACCGTCCATCTGCGGCGTCATCACCGCTCCGTCGGTCCGGCCGGCGGCGATTTCCGAAAGCGAGGCATGACGGCCCAAGGCTATGGAATTCATCACGACAGCGCCCAGGGCGGATGCCTCTTCAATGGGGCTCACCCGCACCGTCGAACGGAGCATGTCCGCCTGGAACTGCATCAGGAAACGGTTTTTGGCCGGGCCGCCGTCGGCCCGGAGCTCCTTGAGCGTGATGCCGGCCTGTCCGGTCATCAGATCGGCCAGATCGGTCACCTGATAAGCGATGGCTTCAAGGGCCGCCCGGACCACATGGGCCTTCTTGGTGCCCCGGCTCATGCCGCAAATCAGGGCACGCGCCTCGGGCTGCCACCAAGGGGCGCCCAGTCCGGCAAAAGCCGGCACGAAATATACGCCACCGTTGTCGGGCACCTGAGTGGCCAAAGCTTCGCTCTGCGCTGAATTTTCCAGCAATTCCAAATCGTCGACCATCCACTTGACGGTGGCTCCGGTACAATGGATATTGCCCTCAAAGGCATACCAGGTCCGGCCCAAAGCAGCAAAACCGACGCTGGTCACCAGGCCGTCAGGCGCCTGTCGGGGGGTCTGACCTATGTTGACCATCACCGACGAGCCCGTACCGTAAGTGGCCTTGCCCATACCGGCCTCAAAACACATCTGGCCGACCAAAGCGCCGTGGGAATCGCCCAGCACGCCGGCCACAGGCACCTCACGAGGCAGAAGACCGTTGAAATCGGTATAAGCGAAAATGCTGTCACAAGGCTTGACTTCGGGCAACATCGACGACGGCACGGTGAGCAAGCGCAGCAAATCTTCGTCCCAGCGCAAGTCGTGGATATTGAACAGCATCGTCCGCGAAGCATTCGTCGTGTCGCAGGCATGCACCTTTCCCTTCGTCAGGTTCCAGATGAGCCAACTGTCCATCGTGCCGAGCCTGAGATGGCCAGCTTCAGCCTCCTGACGGGCCTGAGGCACGTTGTCCAATATCCATTTGACACCGGTGGCGGAGAAATAAGGATCGATGAGCAGACCGGTGCGTTCCTGCACCAAAGCGCTGTATCCCTGCTGCCGCAACGAGCGGCAGATGTCGGCACCGCGCTGGCATTGCCAGACGACGGCGTTGTAAACAGGCTTGCCGGTGAGCGCATTCCAGACGACCACCGTCTCCCGCTGGTTGGTCAGCGCCACGGAAGCGATGTCACCGGGCTGCACGCCGCTTTTTTCAAGCAGCAAGCCGGCACCCTTGTAAACGTTGGCGATGATTTCTTCCGCGTCGTGTTCCACCCAACCCACTTGGGGATAATATTGCCGGTGGTCCAATGAAACCCGGCAGCAAAGCCGCTGCGCCTCATCAAACAACATCAGTTTGGTGGCGGAAGTGCTTTGATCAATGGCTAAAGTATATTTCACGATGATATCAGTTCTTGACGTCGAACTTTTCAAAGACGGAATTCTGCGACTTGAATTCAGGCACCAGACGCTTCAAGGCCTGCACGGCGCCGTCCATATCGACTTCCGTGGCCAGGCGTTTGAGTTCGTCGTCGGCCCGGCAGACCATATCGTAATCTGCCTCGCGCACCTGTGCCCGGCGGATCTTCTCGTTGTCGGTCTTCAGTGTCTGCTCGGCGTCGGCCAAGACCTCTTCGTAAATCTTTTCACCCGGACGCAAGCCCGTGATTTCAATCTTGATTTCGTCGTCGGGCACATAACCGGCCAACTCGATCATCCGGCGCGCCAGGGTGATGATTTTGACGGGTTTGCCCATATCGAAGACGAAGATGTCGCAACCGGTACCCATGGTGGCCGCCTCCAGCACCAGGCGGGAGGCTTCCGGAATCGACATGAAGAAACGGTTGATTTCCTCGCTCGTCACCGTGACGGGTCCGCCCTTCTCAATCTGCTTGCGGAAACGGGGGATGACCGAGCCGTTCGAACCGAGCACGTTGCCGAAACGGGTGGTGGTGAACTTCGTGTCGGATTGGATTTCGCCCGACTGGATTTTCTTGCCCAGGCTCTGCACATAGAGTTCGGCCGCCCGTTTGGTGGCCCCCATCACGTTGGTGGGATTGACCGCCTTGTCGGTGGAAATCATGATCATGTTGGAAACGCCGTACTTCACGCAGAAATCGGCCACGTTTCTTGAACCGATGACGTTCACCAGAATGGCTTCGCAGGGATTTTCTTCCATCAAAGGCACGTGCTTGTAAGCGGCGGCGTGAAAAACGATGTCGGGATGATGGCGCTCGAAAACCATTTTCAGGCGGTCGGGATAACGCACGTCACCGATGACCGGCACCAATTTCAGGCGTTCCTTGCCCGACGCGGTCTTGGTGTATTTTTCCTCCATCTCCAGACGGATGTCGTGCATGGGCGTCTCGGCATTGTCGAAGAGGACGAGTTTGCTGACGCCTGCTTTGGCCAACTGACGGCACAATTCCGAACCGATGGAACCGGCCGCACCGGTCACCAGGACACATTTGCCGAAGAAGAAATCACGCACCTCTTCCTGGTCGATCTGTATTTCGTCACGTCCGAGCAAGTCTTCGATTTTCATTTCACGGATGGCCAGTTTCATATGGCCGCCGGCGTCGCTGACATTGTCGAGGTTGGGGGCGATCAACATTTTCACGCCTCTGCGGTGACCGATTTCCACGATGCGATCCTGCTCCTTCTGCAAATCTCTCAGCGCCGGAAACAGGATATAGCCGCAATGAGTGACCGACAGTATTTTTTCAAGTTCTTCTATGGTCTCGAACGGCCAAACCTTGTGACCCATGATCGACAGGCCTTTGTCGGAACTGTCGTAATTGAGAAAGCCGCAGACTTTGTAACGGGTGCCTTTCGTCAGCAACGACAGCATGGAATAGGCGCGGCGTCCGACGCCGTATATAAGCAGCCGTGTATTATTATTATTATTATTATTATTATTATTATTATTATTAAGGATTCGGTCATAAGTCACGATCATCAGCACACGGACCAACACCAGGGCCACGAAGGTGAAGCAGCCTTCTATGAAAGCAGCCACGAAATAAACGGCCGGGGTCGGGCTCGACAAAAGACTGTATGCTCCGACCGGAATGAAAAAAAGCAACAGTTCGATGCCTTCCTTCACGATGCAGGCCATCGCCAGCAACAGCAGGTCGCGCATCGTCGTGTGCCGGATGATGCGCCGGTAAGTCCGCAGCAGCCAGAACGACAAAGCCGCCGCACACAGGCTGGCCGCAGCGGTGCGGGCAATCAGCAAGATGTTGACTTCAAGGTCGAACGCCGGTTCCAGCACCAAAAGGGTGACCAAGGTCATGACCAAGGCGATGGCCAGGTCCATGAACAACACGAAATAGCTCTTGAGGATGCCGAAAGTCGACAGGTACTTGGCGAGTTTATGCTTGAGGTTGTCGTTGAAAGTCGTGCTCATAATCTTATCATCTGAATGTTCGTACAAGCTTTGTCCACATCGCAAAGTTATAGCAATTATCCCGTACATCAAACACACCGGCCACCAAAAAAAATCCGTCCGCCTCCCCGCAAAAGGAGAAGCGGACGGAAAATCATTCCGGCAAGGCCTGCGGTCAATAACCGAAAATCTCGTCGGTGCTCACGTGGCGCACCCGGCCGTATTTGGCCAACGCCTTGTCGTTGAGTTCGTTCTCGCGGCCGAGAATCATGACCTTGAGTTTGCGGCCCTTGACGTTTTCCTGCTGGAATTTGACCACGTCATCCAGGGTGTAGGCCGGCACCTGCTCGTAAAGCACCTGATTGAGTTCGCAGTCCATACCCAGACGTTGAGCCGACAGATACGACCACAGCACGCTCGACTTGATGGTCCGGGCCGTGCGCAGTTGGGCAATCGTCGCTTCCTTGGCGATGTTGAAAGCATTCTCGGAAACCGGCATGTCGCTGATGATGTCGTTGAACGCATCCAACGCATCGAGGAGTTTGTCGTTTTGCGTGTAAATCAAATCGATGAACATCACGTCATGCTTCAAGTCGGAAGGCAGCACATAACCGGCGGCCGCCGTGTAGCAAAGACCGCGGGCCTCTCTCATTTCCTGGAAAACGATGGAGTTCATGCCGCCGCCGAAGTATTCGTTGTAGAGTTGGGCGATGGCATAGTTGTCGAGGTTGAACTTTTCACCCCAGACGGCCACTGAGTAGAGCTGAAGCTGGTTGTCGTCGTAAGGAGCAATGATGACCTGGGCCTCATCGACCTGGGCATAAGCGAACGGATTCCCCTCCACGACCGGTTCCAGCTGTTCAGGCACCCGGTGCACTTCGTTGACGGCGGCCGTGATTTCCTGCTCGCTGAGCGGACCGTAGTAAAGCACCTTGTGGGCAAGGTTGAAGAAACCATGGATTTTGTCCAGCAGCTCTTCGTCGGTCAAAGCCATGAGTTCCTTGGTTGAAAGCACGTTGGTCATGGGGTTCTTCGGGCCATACTGACCATAGGCGCGCAGACGGGCGAAATTGCTCGATTTGTCGTGTTTGGCGTTTTCTCTTTCCTGAAGCATGTTGGCCTTGAGCATTTCCAACGCTTCGGGATTGGCCTGCGCGTCGGCCACGATGTCCTCCAGCAGTTGCAGGGCCGGCATCATGTTTTCCGCCAAACCGTTGACCGAAATGTAGGAACGCTCGCCCGAGCAGCTCAGGCTGATGTTGCAAGCAAGGGCATAGAGCGCCGTCTTGACCTCTTCCGGACTCATCGTGGACGTGCCGAGGTAATCGGCGTAAGAGAAGGCCACGGGGAGAACCTTGTCGGCATAACTGCCGGTCTCGAACATGAAATCGAGTTCGAAAAGGCCGTTGGTCACGTTCTTCTTATAAAGGACGGGAATATCGCTCTTGGCCGAGGTGATGCTCATGTCCTTCTGATAATCCACGAAAACGGGCTCGATGGGCTGCACCTGAGCGGCCGCCGCCTGCACCTCCTTGAGGAAAACGCTGGCCGTGTCGCGGTTGGTGAAAATCGGCGAAATCTGCGGCTTGTCGATGGAGACGTTCTTCGGGTCTTTGGCCTGCAGTTTGTTGACCTGAACGTAATTGTTGTCATTGAAATATTCATTGGCAAAGGCCACGATGTCGTCCTTGGTCAAAGCGCTCAGACGGTCCACATAGCGCACCACATCGTCTTCCCACGACTCATCGTTGATGAAGTTGTTCACGGCCATCCGGGCCATCGAACGGGTCGATTCCATCTGGCGCATGAAAGAGCGTTTGATGTTGTTGGCGATGGCCTCCATCAGCGATTCGTCGAATTCGCCGTTCTTGACCTTGTCGAGTTCCTCCATAAAGATGGCCTTCACCTCTTCAAGGCTCTGGCCGGCCTTGGGCTCGGCCATCATGAAGAGCGCGCTGTAGTCGGCCAGCGTCTCCACCCCCGCATACATGCCGAGGGTTTTCTGCTGCTGATTCACGTCGAGGTCGATGAGACCGGCCGTGCCGTTGCAGAGAATTTCGGAGAAGAGACCGGCCTTCAGCATGTCGGGATGGTTCGAAGCGGGCAGACGCCAGGCCAGCAGGATGCTGGGCGACTCGTTGCCGAGCACTTCCTTGACGATCGGGGCCTCGATGGGCTTTTCGGGTTCGAACACGGGACGGACCAGGTTTTCATTGGGTTGCATGCCGCCGAAATACTTGTCGACGACGGCCACGGCCTCATCCGGATCGAAATCACCGCTCAAAACGATGGCCATGTTGTTGGGCACGTACCACTGGTCGTGATATTTCTTCACGTTGGTGATGGAGGGGTTCTTGAGGTGTTCAGGCAGACCGATGACGTCTGTGTTGTACGGATGGTTTTCAAACAAGCCTTCGAACATGGCGGCAATCAGCTTCTGCTGATCCATCGCCGCGTACATGTTGTACTCCTCGTATATGGTTTCCAATTCGGTGTGGAAACCGCGCAGCACGCAATTTTCGAAGCGGTCGGCCTGTACTTTGGCCCACAGGTCCAACTGGTTGGCGGGGATGTTTTCCACGTAGCAGGTGACGTCGTACGAGGTGTAGGCGTTCGTGCCCGAAGCGCCGATGGAGGCCATCAGCTTGTCGTATTCGTTCGGGATGGAAATCTTCGAAGCCTCATACGATATGGAGTCGATGCGGTGATAGATGGCTTTGCGTTCTGCCGGATCTTCCGTCTGACGGTAGACCTCGAACAGAGCCTCGATTTCGTCGAGCAAGGGTTTTTCCAATTCGTAGTTCTGGGTGCCGAAACTTTGGGTGCCCTTGAACATCAGGTGTTCGAAATAGTGGGCCAGGCCGGTCGTCTCGCGCGGGTCGTTCTTCGAACCCACCTTGACGGCGATCTGGGCATCGATGCGGGGTTTGTCTTTGTTGACCAAAGCATAAATCTTCAGACCGTTGTCGAGCGTGTAGATGCGCAAACCCGTCGGGTCGTTTTTCACCGATTCATACTTGTAACGGCTGCAAGCGCTCAGCGAGAGCAGCAACACGGCAGCCAGCAAAAGTGTGGTAAAACGTTTCATTTTGAGTATATAAAAGAGTGTTTACAGAATTTTCTTTCACTTCATCCACTCCAGCACGCTGCGCGTGATGCCGTCGGCATCAAGGCCGTAATGACGGAAAATCTCGGGAGAAGTGCCCGTGATGGCGTTCTCGTCGGGGATACCCAGAATCTTCATCGGCACGGGCAGATATTGAACGACCGCCTCGGCCACCGCGGCGCCGAGTCCGCCGAAGATGCTGTGTTCCTCCACCGTGACGATGCGTCCCGTTTCCACGGCGGCTTTGCGCACGGCCTCCTCATCGAAAGGTTTCAGGCTGTGCATGTCGAGCACGCGGGCCCGGATGCCGTAAGTGGCCAGGGCGTCGGCGGCGGCCGCGCAGTGGTAAACCGTCTCACCGCAACCGATGAGGGTCAAATCACTGCCCTCGCGCACCTGAATGGCCTTGCCGATTTCGAAGGGAATGTCGGTGGAATCATACACGTTGGGCACGGCGTTGCGGCCCACGCGGATGTAGACGGGGTGCGGCCAATCCAGCAGTTGCTCCGTCAGGCGGCGGGCTTCGAAAATGTCACAGGGCAGCACCACCTGCATGCCGGGGAAGGTGCGCAACACGGCGATGTCGTGCAGGCTGTGGTGGGTGGCGCCCAAGGCGCCGTAACTCACGCCGCCGCTCACCCCAAGGATGCGCACCGGCATGTTCGAATAGGCCACGTCGACTTTGACCTGCTCGAGCGAACGGGCCACGTAAAAGCACGCCGGTCCGCAGACGAACACGTTCTTGCCGGCCGAAGCCAGACCGGCCGCCACACCGACGGCGTTCTGTTCAGCAATGCCCAGTTCCACGAACTGTCCGGGCAGTTCCTTGGCGAAATCGCCGAGGGTGACGCTGCCGCGGGCGTCGGTCGTCACGGCCACGATATTCTTGTCTTTGCGTCCGAATTCCAAGAGGGAATCGGTGATCATTTTCCGGCAGGGAATCTTATTGCTTGTATCCATAGTTGCTTTCCGTTCAAAAGATTATTTGCTGAGCGCATCGATGCGGGCCTGGATTTCCGACAAGGCCAGCGCATACTGTTCGTCGGTGGGCACACCGTGATGCCACTTGGCTACGTTTTCCATATACGAAACACCTTTTCCCTTGGTGGTATGGGAGATGAGCAGGTGCGGCTTGCCCGAGTGGAAATCAATCGAATCGAAGACCTTCACGATGTCGGCCATATCGTTGCCCTGCATGTCGATGACGTCCCAGCCGAAGGCTTCCCAACGTCCGCGCATCGGTTCGAGCGACATCACGTCTTCGGTGTTACCGCTGATCTGCAGGCAGTTGCGGTCGATGATGGCCACCAGGTTGTCCAGATGGTAATGCGAAGCGGCCATGGCGGCCTCGTAGATCGAGCCTTCGCCCTGTTCGCCGTCGCCCATCATCACATAAGTCCGGTATGCCGCGCCGTCCATCTTGGCGGCGATGGCCATACCGACGCCAGCGGGCAAGCCGTGACCCAGCGCACCGGAGTTCATTTCGACACCCGGCACCTTGCGGGTGGGGTGTCCGGCCAGTTTCGTGCCGCAGTCGCCGTAAGTATCCAGCAGTTCATCGGGGAAGAAGCCGCGGGCAGCCAACACGCAATAGAGCGCTTCCACGCTGTGTCCCTTGCTCATGATGAAGCGGTCGCGGCCGGGAGCTGTCGGGTCGGCGGGGTTGACGTTCATCTGACGGAAATAAAGCGCCGTCAAAACATCGGTTGAGGAAAGGTCGCCGCCCGTATGACCGGCCCGCGCCTTATAGATGATTTCCAGCTCGCGCTTGCGGATTTTCTCCGCCTGAAGCTGAAGATCGGTTATTTGAAGGTCCATAGTAAAGTTATTTATAAGCAAAACATGCAAAGATAAACAAGGAAATCCGGAATGCAAACCTCATTCGGTGAGGGCATCATAGACCGCATCCTGCAAACGGGTCCGCAAATCCATTTTCAACATGGTCTGGTTGGTCCGGTCGGGATGAATCCGGTTCGTCAGGAAAACAAGCACCAGGTGATTGACCGGGTCGACCCAGAAACAGGTACCCGTGAAGCCTGTATGGCCATAGGTGGCCTTCGGTGCTTTTTCGCTGGTGGGCTGGATTTTCGAAGCGACGGGTTCGGCGGCGTCGAAGCCCAACATGCGGCGTGAAGCGCGGCTGCGACGACCCGTGAAATACCTGACGGTCGACGGTTCGAAAAAGCGCTGGTTGCCATACGAACCCTGCCACAACAACATCTGCAGATATTTGGCCAGGTCGCTGGCCGAAGAGAAGAGTCCGGCATTGCCCGAAACGCCGCCCAGGAAGGCGGCCGCCTCGTCGTGCGGATAGCCTCTGAGCAACTGATGCCGCAGCACCGTGTCGAGAGCCGTCGGAACGATCCGTTCTTCGGGGAAACGGTCGAGGGGATGGTAGCCGGTCGTGACGGCACCCAGGGGGGCATACAGATCTTCGGCCGCCCAGCGGTCAAGGTTTTTGCCCATTACTTTTTCAGCCGCAAAGCCCATCAGGATGAAACCCAGGTCGCTGTAGCAATAACCCGCCCGGCGGCGCAAGCTGCTTTGGGCTATGATATGGGCCACCGAATCGCGGAAAGAGGCGTGGACATACATGCCTTCGGCCACCTGCAGCGGGAAAGAATCGGACGGCGTGGCCGAGACCAAGGGCGAAAAGCGGAAACCGGGCATCACCCAGGCATCGGCATCCAGGCGTTCGGTATGAAACTCGTCGCACCGGACCGTGGCAAAGGCTTGTCCGGCCAGTGAGGCGGTGTCGATGAGATGGCGGTAAAAGCCGATGTAAGGCACCAGACGCGCTTCATGCCACAACATCTTCAGATAAGTGGCCGAAGCCTTGTCGGTATCGTTCAATTCCTCCACATAATTGGCCACCGGGTCAGTCAACTTGATTTTTTCGGTTTCGTAAAGGGTCATGACGGCCGGTGTGGTCACCACGGCCTTGGTCAGGGAAGCCAGATCGTAGATATCGGTCGTTTCGACCGGGCGTTTGTTCCAGACATCCGTGAAACCGTAGGCTTTGTTCCAAATGACGCGTCCGTTGCGGGCCACGAGCAACTGACCGCCGGGGATGGCGCCGGTATCGATGGCCGTCGCCATCAGCGTATCGACGCGGCTCAACACGTCCGACGACAAGCCTTCCTGTTCGGGCCAACCGTAACTCAGACGGCACTTGTCGGTTTCCAGACCTGCCCCCCGGGCATAATACCGTCCGATGGGGCAAGGCAGTTTGCCGTTGACGGCAATGCCGCCCATCAGGGCCTCGGCAGCCGCCTCCTGTGCGCAAGGTGTCGATTCATAAGCCAACAAGACCGATGCGGCCGTCTCCAAAATCCCGCCATACGACGCCAGCGTATAGGGTGATGAGAAGAGGGTCAGGCAAAGCCGCGAGGAGAGCGGCTTGAGCCGGTTCACCCACTTGCGCTGCAGGGCGGAATGGTCGTACACGCCGACCACCACCCGGTCATAGCCGGAAAACACCGTCGCCACGTCTTCCCGGTCGAGCGGGCCGCCTGGCGTCAGATAAAAGATGTCGATGTCTTCCTGATATTGCTGCAACATCCGGGCAAACGGGTTGTCTGAGCGCGGCGCACCGCCCGGCGTACGGGTCTGCTGGGGCGCGGCCTGTCCCAAGAGGATGACGGCCGTGCGCAGGCTTTCCAGATGACGCAGCGGCAGGAAATCGTTTTCATTGCGGAGCAGGGTCATGGCCCCTTCGTTCAGACGTCGGCAAAGCGCTTCCGCCGCCGGTGTGTGCAAGTCGGCCATCAACGCGGCCGTATCGCACAACGGGGTTTCGCTGAGTCCGAGCCGGTATTTGTAAGTCAAGACCTTGCGGCATTTTTCATTGATCATGTCTTCGGTCAGGAGGCCTTTTTTCACGGCTTCCTCCACGGCGCGCATATCGGCCGGCAGATTGACCGGTTTGAGCAGGATGTCGTTGCCGGCCTGCAAGGCCCGGATGCAGTTCAGTCCGCTGCTCCCGGCCGAAGCGCCTTTCATTTCCATGGCGTCGGTGATGGCCAAGCCGTCGAAACCCAGTTCCTGACGCAGCAAGCCGTCGACGATGAGGGGCGACTGCGACGAAGGCAGATGACTCACCGTATCGAGGGCCGGCACCGACAGATGTCCGACCATGATGCCTTCCAAGCCTTCATCGATCAGGGCACGGAAAGGAAGCAGTTCGGTCGTGTCGAGGCCCTGACGCGAATTCGACACCTTGGCCAGCTGCAAATGGGAATCCTCGGCCGTGTTGCCGTGACCCGGAAAATGTTTGGCCACCGCCAGCACATGGCCCTCGGAAAGGCCGCTGACAAAGGCGGAGGTCCGCCAAGCCACCTCCTTCGCATCCGAACCGAACGAACGGACGTTGATGATGGGATTGGAGGGATTGCTGTTCACATCGGCCACCGGGCCGAAATCCAGCTGTACCCCTACCCTTTTGCACTGACGGGCCATTTCCCGACCCAGTTCGACCAAGAGCGCGGTGTCCTGAACGGCGCCCAGCATCGTATTGTGCGGGAAGGCGATGGTTCCGGGCAGGCGCATGGCCAGTCCCCACTCCGCATCGGCGCCGAACAACACGGGCGGCAAGCCGGTCTCCGCCGCGATTCGCTGACAGGCGTCGGTGGCCAGGACCTGGTCATAGACGTTTCCGCTGCTGAAATAGAGTCCGCCGATTTTGTTCTCGCGCACCCAGCGGCACATCTTGGCATACCAGGCACCCCCTTCTTTTTCCGGCACCGTGCACGGCATGAAGAGCTGCCCCACCCGGGCATGGAAATCCAGCGCATGGAACACCGAATCCACCCACGCGCGGCAGGCGTCGTCCTCAGCAACGGCAATGTTCAGCGGCAGAGCCTCCGCGCGGACGGAAGATTCTTCCGCGGGGAGGCTCTGGATGAGGGCTAGTATAAACAGTACGATGAGTGACGTTTTCTTCATTTGGAGATCATCCGCCGAAATCATCATACATGATCATCTCTTTGGGCACGCCCAGGCTGTCGAGCAGGTTGACCACCGCCTTCGACATCGGACCGGGGCCGCACATGTAATATTCGATTTCCTCAGGCTCCTCGTGATCCTTCAGATAAGTCTCCCACAGCACGTTGTGGACGAAACCGGCCGTATACTTCACGCCGGCGGCATCGGCTGCCGGGTCGGGACGGTCCAAAGCCAGATGGAACGAGAAATTCGGGAACTCCTTCTCCAGGTTCAGGAAATCCTGCAGATAGAAGACTTCGTTCAAAGCACGGGCGCCGTAGAAATACGACATCTTGCGGTCGGTCGTGCGGAGCGTGTGCGTCAGGTGCATGATCTGGGCGCGCAGCGGAGCCATACCGGCGCCACCGCCGATCCACATCATTTCCCTTCCGGTGCCGTAAAGCGGATGGAATTCGCCGTAAGGGCCGCTCATCGTCACCTTGTCACCCGGCTTGAGCGAGAAGATGTATGACGAAGCGATGCCGGGCATCACGTCCTGGAAGCCTACTTGTGGTTTCGGTTTGAACGGCGGGGTAGCGATACGGACCGTCAGCATGATGCGGTCGCCTTCGGCCGGATAGTTGGCCATCGAATAAGCGCGGACGGTCGGCACCGTGTTGGTGCACTTCAGACCGAACAAGCCGAACTTTTCCCAGGCAGGCAGGTATTCGTCGCCGATGAGGCTCTTGTCGATGTCCTTGTCGTAATCCATCGTATAGGTCGGGATCTTGATCTGGGCATACGAACCCGGTTCGAAATTCATGTGTTCGCCTTCGGGCAGCGCCACGATGAACTCCTTGATGAAGGTGGCCACGTTCTTGTTGCTGATGACGGTGCACTCCCATTCCTTGACGCCGAGCACCGACTCGGGCACTTTCACCTTGACGTCGCTGCGGACCTTGACCTGGCAACCCAGGTGCCAGTTGCTCTGCTGCTGCTTGCGGTTGAAGAAACCCTTTTCGGTGGGGAGCATCTCGCCGGCTCCTTCGAACACCTGGCACTTGCACATGCCGCAGGAACCCTTTCCGCCGCAGGCCGACGGCAGGAAAATGCCGTTGCTGCTCAGGGAGGTCAACAGGCTGTTGCCCATGTCGACTTCCAGGGTCTGATCACCGTTGTTGATGTCGATCTTCACTTTGCCGGCCGGCGTCAGCTTGGCCTTGATGAACAGCAGAAGACCGACCAATATGAGCGTCACCAGCAAAAACACGATGACGGCCATGATAAGAATCTGTGTATTGACTTCGAGTAAAATCATAGTAGTATCCTCCACAGTTTACAGTTTGATACCCATGAATCCCATAAAGGCCAAAGCCATGAGGCCGACCAGGATAAAGGTGATGCCCAGGCCCTTGAGCGGAGCGGGGATCTTGTTGTACTTCATGTGTTCACGGATGGCGGCCAGGCTCACGATGGCCAGCATCCAACCCAGACCCGAGCCCAGTCCGTAGACCGTGGCCTGCCCTACGTTCGGGAAATTGCGCTGCTGCATGAAGAGCGACGCACCCAGAATGGCGCAGTTGACGGCGATCAGAGGAAGGAAGATACCCAACTGGGCATACAAAGCCGGCGTGAAACGCTCCACGACCATTTCCACAATCTGCGTCATCGAAGCGATGATGGCGATGAAGAGGATGAAGCTCAGGAAGCTCAGGTCGATCGTGGCGGCCTCTTCGCCCAGGAGCCAGGTCAAAGCGCCCTCACGCAGCACATACGTGTCGAGCAGGTAGTTGACCGGCACGGTGATGAGCAGGACGAAGGTCACGGCGATGCCCAGTCCGACGGAAGTCTTGACGGTCTTGGAGACGGCCAGGAACGAACACATACCCAAAAAGTATGCGAAAATCATGTTGTCGATGAAAATCGACTTGATGAAAAGATTCAATGTTTCCATAATGCGCGTTCCTTAATGGTTATTTCTCCTGAAGATCCTTGTGGATGGCACGGTGCACCCAGATGATGCAACCCACCACGACCAGCGCCATGGGCGGCATGATCATCAGACCGTTGTTCATATAGCCGGCTTCATAGAAGCAAGGGGGAATGATCTGGAAACCGAGCAGGCTGCCGCTGCCCAGCAACTCACGCACGAAAGCGATGATGACCAGGATGAGGGTGTAACCCAGACCGTTGCCGACACCGTCGAGGAACGAGTCCCACGGACCGTTGCCCAGGGCGAAAGCCTCCAGACGGCCCATCAGGATACAGTTCGTGATGATCAGGCCTATGTAGACCGACAACTGTCCCCAGACCTCGTAGGAATAAGCCTTGAGAATCTGTTCGACGATGATGACCAATGCGGCCACCACCACCAGTTGGACGATGATACGGATACGGTTGGGAATGGTATTGCGCAGCAAAGAAATGATGACGTTGGAGAAGGCCACGACCACCGTAACGGAAATGCCCATGACCAAAGCCGGTTTGATCTGCGCGGTAACGGCCAGCGAAGAGCAGATACCCAGCACCAAAACCAGTACGGGGTTCTTTTTGTCGAGCGGGCCGAACAAAACTTCTTTTCTTTCGTTATTCATAGGATGTACGTATTACTCACAATTTTCCTGACAGACTGCCTCCTCGGCAACCGCGGCGGCTGCTTTTTCGGCCTGAACATTCTTGAAGAAAGGCTCGTAGGCGCCCAGACAACTTTTCAGCATCTCTTCCACGCCGCGGCTGGTGCAGGTACCGCCGGTGATGGCATCGACGGCATCCTGGTTGTCGGCCTTGGCACCGGCCTTCAGCACGGCCAGGCTGCGGAACTCACCGTTCTTGAAAATCTGCTTTCCGGCAAAGGGCTTCTGGAACTTCTCCGTAGCGATTTCAGCACCCAGACCCGGGGTTTCACCCTGGTGGGAGAAGGATGCCGAATAGACGGTATTGGCATCGTCGTTCAACGAAATGTAGCCCCAGATGGGCCCCCACAGACCGGCACCGTAAAGGGGAATGATGTACTTCCGCGCACCATCGACCTGAGCCTCGAAAACCACCAGCGGATGACCGGCCGCGGCCATATCGACCGCGAACGCCTCGGAAGCGTCTTCACTGATCTTTTCGCCCGATCCGTCGACGATGTAGGCGGCCGTGATGATTTCATTGTACTTCGCCTCAGCCTCGCTGTAGACGGGATTAGGGATCACAGACGAAAGAATCTGTAACTTCTTGTCTATCTCGACGTTCTTTTTCTGCTTCTCCTTCAGGGCGCCGTTGACGAAAGCCAGCGCGGCGGCCACGAGAATGACCATGACAGAAGCATAGATGAACGTATAGGTATTGCTGTTCTTATTCATAGCCGTATTATTTGGAAGCGTTCACTTTCGCGGCACGTTTGGCACGCATCTTGATATTCCGCTGCACCACGAGGTAGTCGATGAGCTTCGCGAAGATGTTCATCAGCAGGATGGAGAGCATCATGCCTTCGGGATAGGCGGGATTGCCCACGCGCAACAGGATGGCCAGCATACCGACCAACAGACCGTAAATCCATTTGCCCTTTTCGGTCCGGGCAGCCGTGACGGGGTCGGTGGCCATGAAGAAGGCACCGAAAGCGAAACCGCCGAGGCACCAATGCCACCAGAAGGGCATGGCCAGGTAAGAACCTTCGGCTCCGAAGAGGTTGAAGATGGTGGCCATGATGGCACCGCCGGCAAAGGTCGAGACGACGATCTTCCACGAAGCCACGCCCGTGATGAGCAGGAAGAGACCGCCCAGGAGGATGAAGAGCGTAGAGGTTTCACCGATGCAACCGGGAATGAGGCCCAGGAAAGCGTCCCACCAGGTCAGGGGTTCGCCCAGGGCGTTGGTCAGCTGCAGGGCATCGGCCGTTGCGGCGGCCTGTCCCAGCGGCGTGGCACCCGTGAAAGCATCCAGCGCCGGCTGAGCCGTGCCGTAACTGAAATAGTCACGGAGCGAGACCCACACCTGGTCGCCCGACATCTTGGTCGGATAGGCGAAGAAGAGGAAAACGCGGGTGGTCAGGGCGACGTTCAGGATGTTGAAACCCGTTCCGCCGAAGACCTCCTTGGCAAAAATCACGGCAAAAGCCGTGGCCACGGCCACCATCCAGAGGGGCACGCCGATGGGCACGATGAGCGGAATGAGCAGACCGCTCACCAGGAAACCTTCCTGGATTTCTTCACCCTTGATCTGCGCCGCGATGAACTCGATGATGAGGCCCGTCGCATAAGAGACAATAATATAAGGTAACACGGCCAGCAGTCCCCAGAAGAAAATCTGCCAGAAACCGGGCATGACGGCCGACGTGGCCAGATAGTGCTGGTAACCGGTGTTGAACATGCCGAAGAGCATGGCCGGAACCAGGGCGATGATCACCCAGAACATCGTCCGCTTGGAATCGATGCTGTCGTGGATATGCGTTCCCGACTGGGAAGTCGTATGGGGAACGAAAAGGAAGGTTTCGAATCCTTCGAAAACCGACCTGAGCTTGGAGAATTTGCCGCCCTCATCGAAAGCAGGCTTCATCCCGTCAAGCAAATTACGTAAAGATTTCAAAGCTTGTCGTATTAAAGGTTTTACTTATTCATCTCCATTCTCCGCCCGGAGCACGTCGAGCGCTTCGCGGACAATCTGCTGGACGGCGATTTTCGACGTGCAGACATATTCGCAGAGGGCGAAATCTTCGGGCGCGACTTCATAAATGCCCAGGGCTTCCATTTCTTCGAGGTCCTTGACGATGCAGGCCCTCAGCAGACGCTCGGGATAAATGTCCATCGGGAAAACGCGGTCGTATTCACCCGACATGATGAGGGCACGTTCGCCGCCCAGCACACGGGTGTCGGCATCGTAAGCTTTCTTGGGGTTGAGTTTCCGCAACAGGCCCGACAGGAAATAGGTACGGCTCGACGAGAACATGTTCACGCGGGGCATGACCCAGCCCAGGAGCTCGTCCACATCGCTTCCTTCGTGCAGCACGGTGACTTGCGAATCGTAGAAGCCGAGGAAGCCGTCGGCCTGCACCTGCGTGCCGGTCAGGGCATTGCCGCTGACGTAACGCAACTGAGCTTCTTTGTAGACATTGCCTTCAATAAGAGCGGTGAGGCAGACACCGGCTTTGCAGCGGAAGTAGGCCGGGGCGATGACCATCGGACCGGTCACGGCCACCAGACGGGTCAGGTCGACCTTCCCTTCCAGGAACAGACGGCCGAAGAAGACCAGGTCAAGGGCATTGACGCACCAGACGGTTTCACCTTTGTTGACGGGTTCCGTGTGGTTGATGACGACGCCGAGGTTGCCGGCGGGATGCGGGCCTTTCATGATGACGGCTTCCACACCTGAGGCGTGGGCCAGCTCCGGCGCAGCACCTTCAGCGGGCAGGCTCAGGTAAACCTTGCCGGCGGTCAGTTTGCAGAGCGCATCGATACCGGTTTGGATTTCCTTGCCTTGTCCTTTCAGACAGAAAGCATAGTCGGGCGCTGAGGGCGCGGAATCGAAACCTTTCACGTAGATGGCTTTCGGCGCCTGGGCCGGGTTGGCGATGATGTCGTAAGGACGACGCTTGATGCAGGGCCAGAGACCGGCCTGCAGGAGCGCTTCTTTCACTTCGTCGGCGTTCAGGTCCTTCGGATTCCGGACCGGGAATTCCACATAGGCGTTGTTGCGGTCAGCTTCGATGATGACATTGAGCAAACGGCGTTTCTCGCCGCGGACGACCGACTTGACCGTACCGCTCACGGGTGACACGAATTTGATTTCCGGACACTTTTTGTCGACGATGACCGGGGTGCCCGCCAATACGGCATCACCTTCGCGGACCGCCACTTTCGGCGTCAGTCCGTGGAAATCCGTCGGAGAGACGGCATAAAGGCCGGCAAACGACGCGGGCATCAGCTCACGTACGGCTTCGCCCTGCAGACAGATGTCCAGACCTTTTTTGATGTTGATTTGTTTTGCCATGATTTATGGTGGTTGTTGTATGATTTACAGGAAGAACCAGGCCAGGCTGATGCTGAGGTTGCGGTCTTTCATACCGTCCCACAGACTGCCGACATCGGCTCCTTCCAGTTCGTTGATGCCGAAATCGTATTTGGCTGAAAGCTGGAAAGAGAAAAGCTGCACACCGGCACCGATGCCGATGCCCCAGTTGAAGCGGCTGACGTCGAAATCCGTCACCGCCGAACCGATTTGCGATGCATATTCCTGAAAACTGGCCGTGTTGTCCGACAGGACATAGGAAAAATAGGGACCGGCCTGTACGTAGACCCTGGCCACTTTGCCGATGTTCAAACCGGCCTGCAGGTTGACGGGCACTTCCAGACGGGAGGTCGTCAATTTGAGGTCGAGATCTTCCCAATCGACTGAAGCATCGCGGAACGATATGAGCACTTCGGGCTGCAGGGCAACGATCTTCTTTTGTCCGAATCCGAAATTGAAAACCAAACCGCCCTGGAAATTGGCGGCATTGGCCAGCGCGTCGCCGAAAGCATCCAGAGAGCTCACGCCCGACAACGACGAAATGTTCGCGCCCGCTTTGACACCCAACACTTTGGCATTGGACTCGACTGAGACGAGGCTCATGACGGCCACCAAGGCCGCGACCAAAATTTTCTTCATGATTTTATCGTATAAAAATGTATTGTGCCCGTTTATGCAATTCAACCGCAAAAGTACTACCGCCAAGGGACAAAAACAAGTCCGCGCTCCATCAATTTCGGGGGCGCGGACAAGGGTATTTTCAAGTCAAAAAAAGCACTCGGAAGAACGGTCGGTTCATGCCCGCTCTTTCCGGCTTCCTGCCTTAATGAAGCGACAGCAAAGCATGGCACAGAGCACGCCCAACAGCGAACCGGCTTCCACATCGAGCAGGAAATGCTGCGACAGATAGATCCGGGAATAGGAAGCCACCGCCGCAAGCATCAGCCAGAAAATCTTCCAGACGGGTTTGCGGGCAAACACGGCCAGACAGCAGCACAAAGCGAACACCCCGCAGGCATGTCCCGAAGGAAAACTGTGCCACGAGTGGAGACGGATGCCGTCCACCACGTGGAAAGGCCCCGCATCGCTCGGCGCCAGACCGCCGGCGGCATATTGCTGAAGCACGTTGAAAAACACTTTCGGACGGGGCATATCAAACACCACCCGTTTGAAGAACTGGACCAGCAACCAGGAAGAAACGGTGGCCGACGTGGCCACGACGCCTTGGCGGACCGACCGGAAAAACAAGAAGATGCAAACCGGCACGATCACCGTGAAGGTCCCGGCCTGCGTGATCCATTTGAAGAAGAAATCGCCGAAAGCGCTGTAATGGCGGTTGACGGCCATATGGATATCGCCCTTGGGATACACACACAACACCCACGCGCAAAACGCAAACAGCAACACGTAGGGAATCAGGAACCAACGGCTCTCCTTCCAAAGGGTACGCTTGTCCATCCGACCGCTCACTTTTTGGCCTTGAACGACATGTCCAGTCCTTTGACCGAATGGGTCAGGGCACCGACCGAAATGAAATCGACGCCGCATTCGGCATAGGCACGCAACGTGTCGATCGTGATGCCGCCCGACGACTCCGTCTCGAAACGGCCACCGATGCGTTTGACGGCCTCACGGGTCAGTTCCGGGGTGAAATTGTCGAGCATGATGCGGTCCACCTGTCCGACGGCCAGCACCTGCTCCAGTTCGTCGAGGTTGCGCACTTCGATTTCTATCTTGATCGACTCGCGGTTCTTTTCTTTCAGGTATTGACGCGCCCGGAGAATGGCCGCTTCGATGCCGCCGCAGAAATCCACATGATTGTCCTTGAGCAGAATCATGTCATAAAGCCCCATCCGGTGGTTGCTGCCGCCGCCCAGCACCACGGCCCGTTTCTCGATTTCACGCAGGCCCGGCAAAGTTTTACGGGTATCAATCACCTTGGTTTTCAATCCTTCCAGACGCTCCACATAGCGGTGCGTCACGGTGGCGATGCCGCTCATGTGTTGCATCAGATTCAGCATCAGGCGTTCCGTCTGCAAGAGCGAACGGGTGCGGCCCGTCGTTTCGAAGACGACGTCACCGGGTTTGACGCTTGAACCGTCGGTGATGAAAACGGTCGTTTTCAGTTCGGGGTCGAAGCGGCGGAAAACTTCCAGCGCCACGTCCACGCCGGCCACGATGCCCGCCTCCTTGATGATGAGCCGCGAACAGCCCATGGCGTCCTCCGGGATGCAGCAAAGGGTGGTATGGTCGCCTTCACCGATGTCTTCGATGAATGCATTCTGAATCAGGGTATCCAAATCGTAGGTCATGTTTTTTCGATGTTATGGGATATACAAAGCAATTGATGAATGATTTCAACGGTGCTGCTCGCGGAGCAGGTCGTTGACCGTCTTGACCGGATTGAAGGTTTCAATGGGGACTTCCACGAAAGCGGTGTTCCAGTTGCTCATGGCGCCGTTCCAAAGGCCCGGCAATTCCAAAGCCTTGAGTTCCTGTCCGTTCTTCGACTTGCTCGAAATGAAGCCGGTCTTCGGATCGGTGAAGTCGGGCAGATGGAAACGCCGGCCTCTGATGTCGCGCACGGCACAGACCAGGTCGACGGGATTGAAATGGGTTCCCTCGCGGAACATGGCCATGGAGGCTTCGTCGTTCTTGTCGATCTGCGAACTTTCCAGAATCTGCAGCGACACGCAGCCGTCTTCGTCATACACCCGGAACGGACCGCCGCCGGGTTCGCCCTGATTGCGGACCATGCCGCAGACGCGCATCGGGCGGTTGAGCTTGCGGCGCAGATAAACGGCCTTTTCCGAATCTTCCATCGTGGCGAAAGCGGGATTTTGCACCGAAAACGATTTCTCCAGGAATGCGTTGATTTCCAGCAAATCCGCGTGACTGTACCGGCCGCTTTCCAACTTGCGCAGCGCCTCGAAGGCCTGCGCCTGCAAACTCACCAGCAGACCGGCCAGAAGTTTCTTGTAACGGACGGTGGTCGGTTTGAGCCGGTCGGGCACCACGTTGTCGATGTTCTTGACGAAAATCACGTCGCCTTCGGTCTCGTTCAGGTTTTCAATCAGCGCACCGTGTCCGCCGGGACGGAACAGGAGTTGGCCGCCGTCGCGGAAGGGGCGGTTCTGCGCATCGGCGGCGATGGTGTCGGTCGACGGCTTCTGTTCGGAAAAGCTCACGTGGAAACGGGCATCGAAGGCCTCTTCGATTTCTTCTTTGACCCGGGCAATCTCCGCTTCGAAAAGGGCGCGGTGCTCAGGCGAGACGGTGAAATGGAGCCGGACGTTGCCGTCGGCGTCACGGGCGTAAAGAGCGCCTTCCACCAGATGCTCGGTCACGGCCTTGCGCGCCCCTGTGTCATAAGCGTGGAAGGTCAACAGGCCCTTGGGCAGCGCGCCGTAGTTCATGCCCTTGGCCGTCAGCAGATTCTCCACAATGACCTTGTAGGCGCCGTCAGCGGCCAGTTCTTCGAGGGTCTTCCCCTCATTGGCCCGACAGGTCTCATCCAGTTCGCGGCTGAAGGCGAAACACCCGCAATGGGCGCAGAACTTCTGTTCGAAATCGGTCTGAGGCGCATCATATCCGGCGCCTAGATAGGCGAACAGGTCTTTGAACATGCGCGAAGCCGCTCCGGATGCCGGAACGAACTTCACCACCCGATGGCCCGGCGTTTCCAGATATCGGTCCCAAGCCTCCAGACATCCCGCCTCTTCCTCTGCGCTGAGGACCGTGATGCCCTTTCCGGCGCAGGCCGAACCGGCCAGTTTCAGATAGGGGAAACCCGTTTCGAAGCTCTTGAGTTGTGCCAGCACCTGGTTCACGCTTTGTCCGTGGGCCCGGATTTGGCTGACATCGGCCGGAGAAAGACCGGCTTCGTCGGCGGCAGCCGCTTCGAGAATCCGCGCAGCCGTCTCCTCGGGTGAAATATGGGTCGTGTCGATGACCAGGTCGTAATTGGCCAGGTCTCTGTACGTCACGTCATAGAGTTTTTTGAAGCGCCGGGCTTCCACCGCCTGACGTTCCAGCAGGTTTTCGGCTTCTTTTTCCACCGACGACGCGGCCGCCTCCGAAGAGCGGGCCGTATCGGCGAGCACCCTGCGGGCCGCCGCCTGCGTGTCGACCGTCAGAAACACCTTGAACGAAGAAGGAACGAAGTGCCACGCCAGACGGGAATCGAGCACGTAGCGCACTTTCGGATTCCGGTCTTTCTCGATGTTCTTCAAATAAGCGTCGATGTAATCGTCGACGGCGTTGGTGGTCTCCGAGAAGTAATTCATCTGGAGGGTGTCCATCCCCTTCTCCGCCGCCAGTTTGCGCTGCAGGGCGCCGGTGGAGAAATACTCGTAAGCGGTCGTTTCGCAAATCAAGCGGGCCACGGTGCTCTTGCCGCTGCCCAGGTCGCCGGTAATGGAAATGTGTTTCATAACTGCGGGTTTTATGGGACAAAGATAAGAAGATGTTTTTGAATTTTGTCCGATTTCGAGGGATACCTTATCTTTGCTGCACCGTTCATCCGATATTCATGAGCCCGATCGTCACCATAGCCGTCATCCTCGCCTACTTTCTCCTGCTCTATGTCATTTCCGTCATGTCCGGGAGGACGGCCCGCGAAGACGCCAACCACGGATTTTTCCAGGGCAACCGCCAATCACCCTGGCCGGTCGTGGCCATCGGCATGGTGGGCGCCTCGCTCTCTGGCGTGACCTTCGTCTCGGTGCCCGGCATGGTGCGCGGCAACGGATTCCTCTATATGCAGACGGTCCTGGGCTTCTTCGTGGGCTACATCCTCATCGCCCGGATACTCCTGCCCCTGTATTTCCGGATGGGCGGTCCCAGCATCTACGCCTTCCTGGGCAAACGCTTCGGCCCCGCCGCTCACAAGACAGGCTCCTCTTTCTTCTTTCTGTCCAAAATCATCGGCGCCGCCGCCCGGCTCTATGTAGTGGCCATCATCCTGCAGACCTTCCTCTGCGATGTCCTGGGCATCCCCTTCGCCGTCACGGTGGCCGCCATCATCCTGATGATCTGGCTCTACACCCGCCGCAGCGGCATCAAGACCATCGTCTGGACCGACATGCTCCAGACCGTCTGCCTGCTGACCGCCCTGGTCCTCATCACCATAGCCGTCGCCCGCGGCCTGGGTCTCAACTTTTCGGGCAGCGTGAAAGCCATCGTCGCCGACAGTCATTTCCAGTGGTTCGAGTGGAGCGACTGGAGCAGCAAACAACATTTCGTCAAACAGTTCTTCAGCGGCATTTTCATCGCTCTGGTCATGACGGGACTCGATCAGGACATGATGCAGAAAAACCTCAGCATCCCCGACCTGAAAGCCGCCCAGCGCAACATTTACACGTACGGAGCCGCCTTCATCCCCGTCAACTTTCTGTTTCTCTGCCTCGGCGTGCTCCTGCTGCTCTTCGCCCGGCAAAACGGCATTGACCTCCCCGAATCGTCCGACAGCATCCTGCCCGTCCTGGCCACGCAAGGCTACCTGGGCGGCGCCGTGACCGTCTTTTTCATGATCGGCATCATATCGGCGGCCTTTTCCAGCGCCGATTCGGCCATCGCCGCGCTGACCACCTCCTTCTGCGTGGATATCCTCGAGCGCAAAGACGATGTGAAACTTCGCAAACGGGTTCACGTCGGGGTTTCGCTCTGCATGCTGCTCATCATTCTGGCCATCAAGGCCTTCAACAACACCAACCTGCTCGATGCCATCTACGTCATCGCCGGTTATACCTATGGTCCGCTGCTGGGTCTCTTCGCCTTCGGTCTGACCACCCGCCGGCCCGTCAACGACCGCTCCGTCCCGTTCATCGCCATCGCCTCTCCGCTGCTCTGCGCCCTGATCCAATGGGTCAGCACCCGTTTGCTCGGCTACTCGTTCGGCTACGAACTGCTGATGCTGAACGGACTTTTCACTTACGCCGGTCTGTGGCTCAGCGGCCGCAGCCAAACCGCCAGATAATTCCATGGAAATCAAAAACGCCGCCTTCGTCATCAGCAACACCCGGGTAGACAACTGCCCGTCCGACGCTTTGCCCGAGTTCGCCTTCATCGGCCGCTCGAATGTGGGCAAGTCGTCCCTGATCAACTGCCTGACCCGCCACGACGGGCTGGCCAAGACCTCGTCAAAGCCCGGCAAGACCCTGTTGATCAATCATTTTCTCATCAACAAAACTTGGTACTTGGTCGACTTGCCCGGCTACGGATACGCCAAGGTGTCGGTGGGCGAGCGTCAGAAACTTCACCGGATGATCACCGACTATATGTTGAAGCGGGAAAACCTCTGCAACGTGTTCGTGCTCGTCGATGCCCGCATTCCCGCCCAGCCGATCGATCTGGATTTCATGGCCTTCCTGGGTGAAAGCGGCATTCCCTTTTCCATCGTCTTCACCAAATCGGACGGCGTATCACAGACCCGCCTGGCCGACCATCTGAAGGCCTATCGCGAAAAGCTGCTGGAGACCTGGGAAGCGTTGCCGCCGATGTTCGTCACCTCGGCCGAAAAAATGCGCGGACGGGAAGAAATCCTTGATTATATCGACACCATCCTCCATTCATAACGCGCCCTCATGCAAGATCTTTATCCTTCCCGACTGCTGGAAGACGCCGTGCAGGCCTTTGCCAAACTCCCCGGTATCGGCCGGAAAACCGCCCTCCGACTGGTGTTGCACCTGCTTCGCCAGAGCGAAGACGATGTGGAAGCGTTTGCTTCCGCCTTGACCCGGCTCCGTCATGAGGTGCACTATTGCGACTGCTGCCACAACATCTCCGACACCCCGCGCTGCGCCATCTGCACCGACCCCGGCCGCGATGCCCGCACCATCTGCGTGGTGGAGAACATCCGGGAAGTGATGGCCGTCGAAGCCACCCGCCAATATCACGGCCTGTATCACGTTCTGGGCGGCCTCATCGCCCCGATGGACGGCATCGGCCCCTCCGAACTGGAAATCGCCTCCCTCATCAAACGGGTCGAAACGGGCGAAATCCGCGAAGTCATCCTGGCCCTTTCGGCCACCAGCGAAGGAGACGCCACTTCATTCTACATCTTCCGCCGCCTGCAAAACTTCCCCGTGAAGATTTCGGTCATCGCCCGCGGCATCGCCGTCGGCGACGAACTCGAATATGCCGACGAAGTGACCTTGGGCCGTTCCATCCTCAACCGCACCCCCTTCAAATCCTGATTTCAAAAAAAACGCTTTTCCGCTCATGAAAAAAGAATCCGAACCCGTCAATGCCGAAGTCGCCCTCATCCGTCAGAGCGTCCGCTGCATCAAATGGCATTACTACATTTCCGCCCTGCTCATGGCCCTGTTCGGCGTCCTGGTCAGCCGGGGCATCATCCCTCACCACAACATTTTCCCCGAAGGGAAAGACATCATGGCGCAGACCATCTTCATGATCATCGTGCTGCTGTGCATTCCCTTCCTCTTGAAATGGTTCAACACCCGGACAGGCAAGCTCAAACAGCTCGACACCCTCGAAGCACGGCTGGAAGGTTACGAAAAGGCCTACCTCATCCGCGTCTATCTCTTTGACGCCATGGCCCTGCTGGCGTTGTTGTTTGCCATCCTGAGCGACATGAAACAGGTCGTCATGTTTTTCATGATGATTTTCCTGTTTTACTTTTTCTTCCTGCCAGGTTTCAAGCCCCTGATCCGCGACCTCGACCTCAATGAAGACGGCAGTTTCTACCGGCCCGACGCGGGCTACGACGTCAACGACACCCGCGTCGACGAATCTGAGTCGGACGGCTCCGACGGCAACCCGGACGAGGAAGACGACGGTTTCATTCCGAAGAACCCCAAGCGCGACGCCACCCGCGTATCGCATCCCATGTAAATCGCCCATGTCCGGACAAGCTTTCCCCGACTCCTGTCTGTCCGACGGCCAGGGACTCACCCTCAGGGCCATGGAACCGGAAGACATCGCCTGGCTCTACCGCTGGGAAAACGACCCGGCCCTGTGGCCTTACGGCGCTTCCCGTACGCCTTATTCCCGCTACACCCTGAAGCGTTACGTCGAGCGGGCCGCCGAGAGCGATTTCGAAGAAATGAAACAACTGCGGCTGATGGTTTGCTCCGACGGCCTGACGGTCGGCGCCGTCGACCTCTACGATTACGATGCCGTCAACCGGCGGGCCGCCCTCGGCATCCTCATCACGGAAGATCAACGGCAGCAAGGCCTGGGCCGCCGCACCATCGGCCTGATGTGCCGATACGCCCGCGAGATGCTCGGCTTGCACCAATTGTATGCCGAAACCTCGGAAACCAATTTGCCCGGCATCAAATTGTTCGCCCGCTGTGGCTTCGTGCGCTGCGCCACCCTGCAAGACTGGCAAAAAGCAGCCGACGGCTACGTCTGCGCAGCCGTCTGGCAAAAAATTCTCGATTGAAAACGCCTCCGCCCGGCCGGGCGGGCCTTTTCAGAAATCCTCTTCTTCTCCCCCTTCATCAAAGAGGAAGAAATCCAGGTCACGGCGCTCCTTCTTGGTGGGCCGTCCGGTTCCTTTGGCCCGGTCGATGAAGCCGCTGATTTTCGACATTTCCAGCAGTTCATACTGGTCGTCAGGGGTCAGGTTCTCCATCATTTCGGGAACCAGTTTGGCCGACACACGGTTTTCAACACATTGCAAAACCTTCAGCGTAAGCGTGATGGGCGGCTTGCGCACCTGCACCACATCACCCGCTTTGACGCATCGCGAAGGCTTCAGGTTGACCCCGTTCATCATCACATGCCCCTTCTTGCATTCATCAGCCGCCAAAGTGCGGGTCTTGAAGATGCGCACGGCCCAAAGCCACTTGTCGATTCTGACTTCCGTCGCCATATATCGCCGGTATTGACGCAGCGCCCGTTCAGACGCCTTTGCGGTTATATTGATTCATGGCAAACTGCAAGCCGCAGAGACAGAAGGCCTTGATGATGTCCACCGCCACGGCCAGACGCTGCGGCATGGCTTTCAGTTGTTCTTCCGGCCAGGTGCCGAGCACATAGTCCACCTGCCCGCCGGGATGGAAATCGCGGTCGATGCCGAAACGCAAACGCGCATAGGCATCGGTGCCCAGCAACTCCTCAATATTGCCCAAGCCGTTGTGTCCGGCCGGACTTCCGCTGCCCCTGAGCCGGAATTGTCCGAAGGGAAGAGACATATCATCGACCAAGACCAGCAGATTCTCCAAGGGGATGTTTTCCTTCTGCAGCCAATAGCGCACCGCCATGCCGCTCAGGTTCATATAAGTGGAAGGCTTCAGCAGAATCAGGGTATGGCCCTTGAGCCTGCCCGTTCCGACATCGCCGTAACGGGCCGACTCAAAAACGATGTTGGACGCTTCGGCAAAAGCGTCCAACATGTCAAATCCTATGTTGTGGCGGGTATGGCAGTATTCCCTGCCGATGTTACCCAAACCGACAATCAGATATTTCATGAATTACTCGGCAGCGGCTTCTTCGGTCGCTTCGGCGGCAGCAGCGGCACGGGTAGCCTTGACCGTGCAGACGGGCGCGCTCTTCGGGTTCATGAACTCAAGGTTCTCGAAGTGGAGCGAACCGACGGCGATGCTCTTGCCCAGACCCAATTCGGTGACGTCGAGCTCGATCTTCTCGGGCAGGTTGGTGTAGATGCCTTTCACTTTCAGCTTGCGCATGTTCAGCGCCAGCTTGCCGCCGGCCTTCACACCGGCTGCCAGACCGTTCAACTTGACGGGCAGTTCCACGGTGACGGGCTTGTCTTCGGTCACTTCATACAGGTCGATATGGAGGGTGTTGTCCTTGACGGCGTGGAATTGGGCCTCTTTCAAGACACACATATGGGTTTTGCCGGCCAGGTTCAGTTTGACGACCAACACGTCGGGGGTGTAAATCAAAGCGCGCAGGCTCTCTTCCTTGATCTGGAAGTGTTCAAGCGTACCGTTTCCATAAAGCACACCGGGCACGAAGCCGTTGTTGCGGACCAGTTTCGTCGCTTTCTTGCCGAATTCAGCCCTCGGCTCGGCATTCAATTCCAAAGTTTTCATTTTCAATAAGTTTTGTGTTACTCAAAAATTTTAATTTTTTGCTTAAAATTTTCCCATCACACGGCTTCTCCGTCTTGGGAGCGCCCTTGAAGAATCGGCTTCTTTAAGCGGGCGCAAAAGTAGAAAGAAAAACTTACAGTTCAAAACGTTTCTCCGAACGAATTTTCATCCGTTGAGAAAGCATCGTCTTCATCGGCCACGAAGCCCGGTTCCGGATCGAATCCGACAGCTTCAGACGCCCGCTTGGGGTGTGCGTCCATCGCTCCGCCGTTCTGATTGATGTACTCCAGCACATCGTCCAAAGCCGACAGGAAATTCGGGAGGTCTTCCTGATAAACGAAGATTTTGTGTTTCTCATAACTGATGCTCGGATTTTCAAAGTCGCCTTCCACGCGCTTCTTGCTTTCCGTCACCGACAGGTAAAGATCATGGTTGCGCCCGGCCTTCACGTCAAGATAATAAATGCGCTTTCCGGCCTTGACCGTCCGGCTGCAAAGGATATCCTTGACGTCCCCGGTGCTTTTGGAATAGTTTTCCATACAATGATAATTGTCTATGCTCATAAAAAAAACAGCGAGTTGCACAGACCGTTCGCCCGCACAACTCAACAGAAAAATACGGTTGCGAATATAAGGGGCGTTTGATGAATTTCCAAACAAAAAGCGTAAAAAATGCATAAAAATGCTGTGATAATCATCCAAAAATTCAGAGGGTTCATTTGCGCAGTTTCCCTGTCCGCATTATCTTTGCACCGATTATATTGATTCAAACAATGATCAACCGCGATCTTATCCGTTCCAAGGTGCTCCAAACGGTCTACGCCCATCAGATGAACGAAGCCCAGAGCCTCGAATCAGCAGAAAAGGAGTTCCGGAAAAGCCTTGACCAGAGTTACGAACTCTACCATTTGTTGCTGCTGCTCATCCCGGCCATCACCGATCACGCGGAAGAGCGCATAGAAATGGGCCGCAACAAATACCTCCCCACCGAAGAAGAAAAAAATCCGAACACCCGCTTCATCGACAACAGCTTCGTCAGCCAGCTGAGGGTCAATTCAGAGCTCCGGCAGGCCGTCGACAAGTTCAAACTCTCCTGGACCGTACGGGAAGAACATTCCAAAAAGCAGAATGATTTCCGGCCGCATCCGATCATCAAAACACTTTACGAGCAGATCGCCGGTTCGCCCTTCTACGATGAATACATGACGGCCGGATCCTGCACCTACGAAGACGACAAGGAAATCTGGCGCAAGATTTTCCGTCAGATCATCGCCCGGGGCACCGAACTGGAAGAAGCCCTGGAAGAGCGCAGCATCTACTGGAACGACGACATCGACATCGTCTGCACCTTCGTCACCAAGACCATCAAGCAATTCGAAGCCGAAAACGGCGCCGACCAAGCGCTCCTGCCCCAGTACCGCGAAGACGACGATCTGGATTTCGCCCTGAAGCTGCTGAAGGCCGCCCTGCAACACGGGCAGGAATACCGCGACCTCATCACCGGGGCCATCCAAAACTGGGAACTCGACCGTCTGGCCCTCATGGACCTGCTCATCATGCAGACCGCCCTGGCCGAAATCATCGAAATCCCCGACATTCCCGTCAGCGTCAGCCTGAACGAATACATCAACCTGGCCAAGATTTACAGCACCGAAAAGAGCAGCGTTTTCATCAACGGCACCCTCGACGCCATCGTCAAACGGCTCCGCAGCGAAAACAGACTCTTCAAGTCCTGACCCTTGCCCTGCACAGACAAAAAAAACAAATCATACCTTATTTATTATGACAACACTCACCATTCTCCTTCAGGCCGCTCAAGGCCAAGGTCAGGGCAGCATGATGTCCGGACTTCTCCCCCTGCTTCTGATTCTTCTGGTCATGTGGTTTTTCATGATCCGTCCGCAGAACAAAAAACAGAAAGAAATCCAGAAAGCCCGCGAAGCCCTCAAACCCGGCGACAAGGTGCTGACCAATGGCGGCATCTACGGCAAACTCAGAGAAATCCGTGACGATTCCTTCATCATCGAGATTTCCGAAAACGTCCGCATCCGTGTGGAAAAGACCGCCGTCTTCTCGGCCGAACTGCCCGCCGCTCCTCAGAAGAAAGAGGATAAAAAGAAGGAAGAGAGCAAATAAGAAGCCGTTTTGAAACGGCTCACGAAATGACCGGGCTGAAAGTGCAGAGACGCAAAAAAGATGCATAAAGTTCGTGGCATATGGATGTTTTCCGTCTGTTTACCAAAGGCAACAGGGAGGTGCTGACCTTCCTGATGTTTTTGTTGTTTGCGCTGCTCATCTGGTTCCTCAACAACATGGAGCGCACCATCGAAGCGGAAATCACCGTTCCCGTGCGTTATGCCGCCTTGCCGGAAGGGGTGACGGTCAGCGACGAATTGCCGTCGGCCATCCGGGTGACCGTTTCCGACAAAGGACAAAATCTTTATCATTATGTCCTGCACGCCAAATCGCTCGCCCTCGACATCGACCTGACGGCCTGGAGACAGCCTTCCGGCATTTCCTCCATCCCCATGACCGCCTTCTTCCCGCGCCTGTCGGCCCAGATGAGGCCTTCCGCCGCCCTTCTCCGTTGTGAGCCCGAAGTACTGAACATCTATTTTCTGGAAAAAGAGAGCAAAACCCTCCCCGTCCGATTGGTGGCGGACATCACGCCCGACCGTCAATACCTCATGACGGGCGAGCCCAAGGTGGAACCTTCCTCCGTCTCCATTTATGCACCGCAGGCCCTGCTCAATGCCATCGACACCTTGGAGACCGAATGTCTCACCGTAGAATCCCTCAGAGATTCCGCCATCTTCACGGTGCCCTTGAAAGCCATGGAAGGCGTACAGTTCGCCCGCGACAACGTGTCCGTCACCCTCAAGGCCGAGCCCTACACCGAGACGTCTCTGACGATTCCCGTCAAAGGGGAGCATTTGCCCGAAGGTTACCACATACACAGCTTTCCTGCTGCCGTCACGGTCACTTTCCGGGTGTTCGAATCGGCCTACGCCGACATCAATCCCGACGATTTCGAGTGTTGCATCGATTGCAGGGACATCCGTTCCGCATCTTCCAATGCGCTTCAAAGCGTGCGCCTGACCCGCTGCCCGCCCTATGCACTCCGCCCGCAGTTCAGTCCCGACCGGGTGGAATGCCTCGTTGAAAAGATCCACAACTGATGACGACCTTTCTTCTGACCGGAGGCATCGGCTGCGGAAAATCGACCGTATCTGCCGTTTTCAACGCCATGGGCTACCCCTGTTACGACAGCGACAGCGCCATGAAGCGCTTGTATGCAGAAGACGCGCTGCTTCGTGAAGACATGAAAAAAGCGTTCGGACAGGATATTTTTTCCGCTGACGGACGGCTTGACGCCCCCCGCCTGGCGGCCGTCCTGTTCAACGATTCAACCGCCCAAGGGCGCATCGAGCAGATAGCCTACCCCCGTCTGTTCGCTGATTTCGGTCATTGGAACCGTTGCCAGACAGCGCCTTTCACCTTATTTGAAAGCGCATTGCTCCCCTCGGCAGCCTTCGGGCAGACCCCATTCGATAAAATATTGGCCGTCACCGCCCCCGCCGCGCTCCGCATCGAACGGGTCAAGCGGCGCAGCCGCCTCTCAGAAAACGAAATCCGCAGCCGGATGGCCCGTCAGGCCGACGAAGCGACGCTGTTGTCACAGGCCGATCACGTCTTCGTCAACGATATGGTCCACCCCCTCCTGCCCCAAATCACGACATTCATCCATTCATTGTAAAACATCATGCTTAAGAAAATTCTCTCCATCTCCGGTAAACCCGGTCTTTACAAGCTCATTTCCCAGGGAAACAACATGCTGATCGTCGAATCGCTCATCGACGGGCGCCGGATGCCCTCCCACAACCGCGACCGCGTGGTTTCGCTGGGCGAAATCGCCATCTACACCAATGACGGCGGCGAGAAGCCCCTGGGAGAAGTCCTGGCAGCCGTCAAGGCCAAAGAAAACGGTGCCGCCGCTTCCGTCGACCCCAAAGCCTCCGAAACCGACCTCAGAGCCTATATGGCGACGGTCCTGCCCGAATATGACGAAGAGCGTGTCCGCGCCTGCGACATCAGCAAGATGCTGAGTTGGTACAACCTGCTGGTCAAATCGGGCAACGCCGAATTCACGGAAGAAAAGCCCGCCACAGAGGATAAGCAATAAAATTCCATCCGATTTATAGTTTCTTAACACAGAATTTATTTGGAAATTATCGGAAGCTGATTATATTTGCAGCCAATAAACCAACTGAACTCCTATGGCAAAAGAAATCAACAACGAGGCTGCAACGGATGAAATGACCGTCTCCCAGCCCACACAAAAAGGACCGTCGGCAGAAAAGCTGAAAGCGCTGCAGATGGCAATGGAAAAAATCGAGAAAAACTTCGGCAAAGGGACCATCATGAAAATGGGCGATGACCGGATTGAAGACATTCCCGTCATCTCGTCCGGTTCGATCGGACTGAACATCGCCCTGGGCGTGGGCGGTTACCCCAAAGGCCGCATCATCGAGATTTACGGTCCGGAGTCTTCCGGTAAGACCACTTTGGCCATCCACGCCATCGCCGAAGCCCAGAAAAACGGCGGCATAGCGGCTTTCATCGACGCGGAACACGCCTTCGACCGTTTCTACGCCGAGAAACTGGGCGTCGACATCGAGAACCTCTGGATTTCGCAGCCCGACAACGGCGAACAGGCCCTGGAAATCGCCGATCAGCTCATCCGCTCCTCGGCCGTCGACATCGTCGTCATCGACTCCGTCGCCGCCCTGACTCCGAAAGCCGAACTGGAAGGCGACATGGGCGACTCGAAGATGGGCCTTCAGGCCCGCCTCATGTCGCAGGCCCTGCGCAAACTCACGGCCACCATCAGCAAGACGAACACCTGCTGCATCTTCATCAACCAGCTCCGCGAAAAACTCGGTGTTCTTTTCGGCAATCCCGAAACGACCACGGGCGGCAATGCGCTGAAATTTTACGCTTCCGTCCGCCTGGACATCCGCCGCATCGGCCAGCTCAAAGACGGCGACAACGTCATCGGCAACCAGACCCGCGTGAAAGTGGTCAAAAACAAGGTGGCGCCGCCCTTCAGAAAAGCCGAATTCGACATCATGTACGGCGAAGGCATCTGCAAGAGCGGTGAACTGGTCGACCTCGCTTCCGAACTGGGCATCCTCAAGAAAAGCGGTTCCTGGTATTCCTACAACGACAACAAAATCGCACAAGGACGCGAAGCCGCCAAGGCCTTCATGAACGACAACCCCGATCTGGCCGACGAAATCGAAAACCTCATTTACGAGACGATCCGCAACAAGCCCGCCTCTGAGGATTGACACTTAAACAAAAACAACCATGTCCGGACAAAAAGACCCGCTGGAATACGATGACGAACAGGCCATCGCCTACATCCGCAACCAGGTTCCCCAGGAAATGAAGGAGAAACTCTCGGATGACGATTGTTATCTCCTGCTTGACACCATTTATGATTACTACGAGAAGAAAGGATACCTCAAGGACGATGACGACACCGTCGAAATCAATCTTGACGACCTGGCCGACTACGTCTTCAAAGGCATCAACGGAGACATCGACCTGACCCGGGAAGAGGTCGGCTTCTTTGTCGATGCCGAGATATCCTATTGCGACACGCTCGGTGTCTTTGAGGACTGACCCCGAATCCGTCCCGCCTCAAACTTGTCCTCAGACCGCCACCCCGGCGGTTTGAGGACTTTTTTTCTTTTTTCCATGAAAATTGCCCGCCTCCCCCTCATCCTGACCGGATGTTTGCTTTTCTCCCTGGCGCAGCCCGTCCGCGCCGCCGTGCCCGATTCCGTTTCCCTGTTCGCTTACGCCGACGGCGACAAAGGTTTGTACCTGGCCTGGAGCACGGACGACCTGCATTGGACCGCCATGAACCACCGCTTTCTCAGTTGCGACTATGGCCCGTGGGGCAGTGAAAAACGGATGAATCACCCCTTCCTGCTGCGCGGCCACGACGGTCGGTGGCACTGTCTGTGGAGTCTGAACGACCGCGATCCGCTGCTGGCCCACGCCGCCTCGCCGGACCTCATCAACTGGAAGCGTCAATCCTACCCCGGCGTCATGCAGGCATCGTCCGAGGCCATAGGTCATGCCGTCGGGCTGCCGCAGACCGGGGCATTCAGCAACTGTCTGATGCCTGTTTGCCGTTATCTCGATGATGAGCAAGCCTATGAGCTGGTCTGGTTCAGCACGGCCGGCGCCGATACGGCATACTTCAAGTGTCGCACCGCCGATTTCAAAACCTACGGGGAAACCGTCAGCTGCCGCCGGAGCGATTGGGAGGGTGCGATCTGCCGGATAGAAGGACTGGGGCAAGGCACCGTCCACCGCATACCCACAGAGACGCTGCAACGCTTGACCGATTACATCCACGGCGAAGCGTATCGCAATGCCCTTCACAACGAACGCTGTGCCGACGACCCGGTCAGGTTTGCCCATCTCCAACCGCTTCAGGGCGAACTGCGCATGGATTTCCGTCAGGAAAAAGCGATCAGTGACCATTTGATGGGCATCTTTTTCGAAGACATCAGCCATGCCGCCGACGGCGGGCTTTACGCCGAACTGGTCCAGAACCGCAGTTTCGAATATCAAGTCGCTGACACGAAGGGGAGAAACAAGAACTGGAATGCCCGCTATGCCTGGCAAGGAAACTTCAGCATAGGCAGCGAGCAACCCCTTGCCCCGACCAATCCTCATTACGCCGTCCTTGATGCCGCCGGGGCCTCACTGACCAACTCGGGCTACGACGGCATGGTGTTGACGGCCGGCGACCGATATGATTGCTCATTTTTTGCCCGGCTGGAGCAAGGGGGGCGCGCCCGTATGGAAGTCCGACTGACGGATGAGAACGGGCACGCACTGGCTAGCGGGCGGTTCATCGTCAAAGGCTCTTCCTGGAAAAAATACGCCTGCACCCTGACGCCCTCTTCCGCCGCCGAAAAAGGGCAATTGTCGCTGACTTGCCTGAGCCTCGAAGACGGCGCTGCGTCAGTGTCGGCCGACATGATTTCCCTGTTTCCGCAAAAAACCTTCAAGAACCGCCCCAACGGCATGCGCCCCGACCTGGCGCAGGTCATTGCCGACCTTCACCCGCGCTTTGTCCGCTTTCCGGGCGGATGTGTGGCCCATGGCGACGGTCTTGACAACATGTACCGCTGGAAGAACACCATCGGTCCGTTGGAACGACGCCAGGCACAACGCAACATCTGGAATTACCATCAGTCGTACGGTCTGGGGTACTATGAATACTTCTGCTTCTGCGAAGACATCGGCGCCGAACCGCTCCCGGTGCTCCCCGCCGGCGTGCCCTGTCAGAATTCCGCTCACGGCGGACAGCAAGGAGGCATACCGATGAGCGAAATGGACGACTACGTCCAGGAAGTGCTCGACCTCATCGAGTGGGCCAACGGCGATGCCCGGACGCCTTGGGGCAGCCTGCGGGCCGCGGCCGGCCACCCGAAACCTTTTCACCTCAAATACATCGGCATCGGCAACGAGGACCTCATCACGGACGTGTTCGAAGAACGCTTCACGATGATCTTCAACGCCGTCAAAGCGAAATACCCCGACATCAAAGTGGTCGGCACGGTGGGTCCATTCTACCGCGGCAGCGATTACGAGGAAGGCTGGGATCTGGCCGGCCGCCTGGGGGTGGACATCGTCGACGAACATTATTACAATTCCCCCGGCTGGTTCATCTACAACCAGAATTTCTATGATGCTTACGACCGTGACGCCAAGACCAAAGTCTATCTGGGCGAATACGCTTCGCACGTACCGGGCAAAGCCAACAACATCGAAAGCGCGCTGACCGAAGCGCTTTATCTGACCGCTGTCGAGCGCAACGGCGACGTGGTGGAAATGTGTTCCTACGCGCCCCTGTTGGCCAAGGAGGGACACACCAATTGGAATCCCGACTTGATTTATTTCAACAACACCGAGGTCAAACCCACCGTCGGCTACTACGTGCAGCAACTCTTCGGCGTTCACAGCGGCGACCGCTATCTGACCAGCCAGCTGAATGTTCATCTGTCCGATGCCAAGGCGCGTGCACGCTTGGGCGCTTCGGTTGTCCGCGACAGCCGGAGCAGCGATCTGATCGTCAAATTGGTGAACTTGCTGCCCGTGGCCGCCACGCTCACCCTGCAGGCCGACGGTTTGGCCGCATACGGACCCACTGCTCAAAAAATCACGCTGAGCGGTCAACCCGACGACCGGACCGCCCGGCCCACGGAATCGGATATTGAAATCGGAAACGGTTCGGTTCTGGAGCTTCCTCCCTATTCTTTCACGGTCATCCGCCTGCACGAGAAATAAAAAATCGGCAATATGTTTGGGCTTGAGATTTTTTTACTACCTTTGCGCCCGCTAATGCAAAACATCTAAATCATTCAAAAACAATGGCAACAAAATTAAGACTGCAAAGACATGGGCGTAAAAACTACGCTTTCTATTACATTGTCGCAGCCGACAGCAGGGCACCACGTGATGGTAGATTTATTGAAAGATTGGGTTCGTACAATCCGAACACAAATCCTGCTACAATAGATTTGAACTTCGAGCGTGCTTTGTATTGGCTGCAGTGCGGTGCTCAACCCACCGACACCGTCCGTTACATCCTCTCCCGCGAAGGCGTGCTGCTGAAAAAGCACCTGCTGGGCGGCGTGAAGAAAAATGCATTTGACGAAGCTGAAGCCGAAAAGCGTTTCGCCGCCTGGAAACAGGGCAAGGACGCCGCGCTCAACAACGTCATCGTAAAGGTCAAGGATGCCCAGCGCGCCATCGACAAGGAGCGCAAGGCTGCCGAAGAAGCCATCAACAAGAAGAAAGCCGAAGCTCTGGCCGAGAAGATCGCCGCCAAGAAAGCCGAGGAAGAAGCGAAGGCCGCCGAAGCTGCTGCTGAAGCCGCTGCCGCCGAAGCCGCTGCGAAGGCTGAAGAAGCGCCCGCCGAGGCTGCTCCCGCCGCCGAAGAAGCGCCTGCCGCTGAATAAAGCACACAGGAATTGGTTTCCTGAACCCCAATCTGTTTTGAGATGTTGCCGACACGCTTTCGGGCGAAGCACATCTCAAAACAGTTTCTAAGAAACCCCTCGGATTCGTCATTCCATTGACCGCCGGACGGTTTCTTTCCCTAAGGAGGGATGGCTGAGTGGTCGATAGCGGCGGTCTTGAAAACCGTTGAACGGAAACGTTCCGGGGGTTCGAATCCCTCTTCCTCCGCCAAAAAAAAACAAACGCCTTACGGAATAACGCCGCAGGGCGTTTGTTATTTGACAATTATTCGTACCTTAGCCGTATTGATAACCCTTAAACGTTTTCCTGATGAGCAATTCTGCCAACAAAGCGCAGAAGATTCTGATTCCGCTGGCTTTCGTCGGCGTGATGTTTTTCTCTTTGGGCTTCGCCCTCGGCATCAATTCGTTCCTGATGCCCGTGCTGCGCAATTCGCTGAGCGCGACCGGAGCACAATCCAACCTCTTGTTGGCCGCGACTTTCCTTCCCTTCATCATCTTCGGCATACCTGCGGTCAGGTGCATCGAACTGATCGGCTACAAGAAAACGATGGCCGTTTCCTTCGCCCTTTTTGCCGGTGCCTTCGGCCTGTTCATCCTGGCCGCTCACACTTCATCATTTGCCTGGTTCCTGGCCGCTTCAGCCCTTTCCGGAACCGCCAACTGCGTGCTGCAAGCTTCCGTCAATCCTTATGTGACCATCTTGGGCCCGCTGGAATCGGCAGCCCAGCGTATCTCCATTATGGGCATATGCAACAAATTGGCCTGGCCGGTGACCACTTTGTTCATCACCGGCGTCATCAGCAAGACCATTGAGGAAATCACCCTCACCGACCTGACCATGCCCTTCCTGATGATTGCAGGAATTTTCGTGGTTCTGGGCATCATTGCCTTGATGGCTCCGCTGCCTGATGTCAAACCCGAAACGGTCGCCGCCGAAACCGCCGACGCTTCCACCGAGCGTCCGCCCATGTCATCCATCACCAAGTATCCGCACTTGATTCTGGGCGCCATCGCACTGTTCATTTACGTCGGCGTAGAAACCATCTCGCTGGCCACCGCCACCGATTATGCGAAATCCATAGGCTTGACCGGCGACAATTGGGGCTTCATTCCCTCCTTCGGCATGATTGCCGGCTATCTGGTCGGCGCCTTCTGCATTCCCCGATTCATCAGCCAAGTCAAGGCCTTCCAGATTTGCGCCGTCGTAGCCGTCATCGGATCCGTCCTTGTCGTCGTCGCTCCGGCGTCCATCTCCGTGTGGTTCATTTTCCTGATGGCCCTCGGTTGCTCCCTGATGTGGCCGGCCCTTTGGCCGATGGCCATGACCGACTTGGGCACTTTCACCGAACGGGGCAGTTCGCTGCTCACGATGGCCATCGCCGGCGGCGCCGTGATGCCCTGGGTCAGGGGGCTCGTCGAAGATGTGCTGGCCTCCTTCCAGCTTTCCTTCATCGTCTGCATTCCCTGCTTCCTCTTCATCCTCTGGTACGGTTTCTGGGGCTACAAAATCCGCAAATCCTGACCAACGGATGCACAGATCCGAGGCCAAGCGTCGCAGGTAATCCTGTAACGGTATCTTTGCAATAATTCAATGGACATGAAAAGAATCAAGTTTTTGCCTGCTGCGGCATGGCTGCTGCTCGCCACCTTTGCCTTCGCCCTGCCGGCTTCAGCGCAGTGGAGCGTCAATCTTCACGGAGGATTCGATGTGAACGCCCTGACGCGCTCGTCGTTCTACACCTCCCAAACCTATGAAGACCGTGCCGGTTTTTCCGTCGGCCTTTCTTCGACGTATATGTTCAAGGAGTGGCTGGGCCTGCGTTTCGGCGCTGACATCCTCCAGAAGAACTACCGCACGGTTTACAACAACGCCGAGATGCTCCAATACGGATGCAACGAAGATTTCAAAAACACCTGGCTCCAGATACCCGTGATGGCCGATTTCTGCATCAGCCCGGCGAAATGGCGCATTCATTTCCTCGGCGGCGTTTACGGCGGATATTGGCTTTCGTCGCGAGAGAGCGGCCTGATCAATCACGTCGGACTCGACCCTGATGTCGACCAAACCGTCGATGTCGCCTCTTTCGAGAACGAAAAAGCAGCCTTCAACGCCGAACGTGACAACCGTCTGTGTTTCGGCGTCCTCGGCGGTCTGAGCATCGGGCGGATGCTGTCGGAGCACTGGTCGATCAACCTCGAAGCGCTTTATTATTACGACCTAACGAGCCTGACCAAAGACTACATGTCGTTCAAAGACCCCCGATACAACAACACTTTAGACTTCCATTTCGGCGTCAGCTATAAATTCTGAATGCGATATGAAAAAAATACTATTTGCAGCGGTGCTGGCTTTGGTCTGCCTGACCTCTTGCCGCGACAACGCCGATTACATCGCGAACCCTTATCTGTATGAATACATCGGAACGCTCGACGCCTCCTATCGTCATCAGTTCGAATCGATCTGGCAGGGCATCAACAGCGGATATGCCTTCTGGGACGTCGAGACCATCGACTGGGACGAACGCTACAGCGAATATTCCGCCAAGCTTACGGCCTTGGAAACGGATTCTGAAGACGGCTCCATCAGCAATGAAGACCTTCAGGCTTTCTACGACGGACTCTGCGGCGATCTTAAAGACCACCATATGGCCGTCATCGTGAAAAATATCGTCACCGGCGACAAGCTTTGGGTGAAGCCCGGCGATAATGAGGTCACCAAGCGTTCCTATTATCACGAACCCCTGAGCTGGGACGTGGCCTGGTCGGATGTTTCGAACATCGATGCGGTCTTGAGCGGCGTCATAGCCGAGGATGCCATGGGCGCCGTTGCGACGGTCGGAGAGACAGAGACCCAGGTCATTTCCTGCCTGTTCAAACTCCCCGACGGACGGTATATCCCGTATCTGTGGCAAAGCGGCTACGACATCCACGAGATTCTTCCCGTCCTGGCGCAGTATGAGACCGTTCCCGATGCGGAAGAAGATCCCGCAGGCTATTATGCTTATCTGGCCGCAACGGCGATGGACAACTATTTCACTTGGGTTTGCGGCGATCCGACCGGAGGCGGCGTTCCCGATGAGTTGCTGGCTGGCATCATCCTCGACAACCGTTCCAACGGCGGTGGGTTGATGATGGACATGAACTATGTAGTGGGGCTGTATCTGAACGAACCCACGCCCGTGATCGAAACGCGCTGCAAGAATGGTGTCGGGCGTCTGGACTACGCGCCCTGGGTTTCCTCAAGCGCCTATCCCAATACGGTCTACCCCACCAGAGACATCACTTCCAAGAACATTCCTTACGTGATTCTGCAGGATTGCCATTCGCTCAGCATGGGTGAGCTCTCTGGGCTCGGATGCCGTGCCGCGTTGCCCACTTCCCACATCATCGGCGAGCGCAGCTACGGCGGACAGGGATCACTTGTTCCGTCCTTGACACCCATGCTCAATTACGGTTCTTTCGGCGACGCGGTGGCGACCAACGGTCACTATGTCTATATCGTGAACTACGCCACCCGCATTCCCGGCGGAGAAATTCTCGAAGGCAAGGGCACGCAGCCCGACAAGGAAGTGCTCGTCAACGATGTCGGCACCATCGGCCAGCTCCGTGCGGGCATTGAATACATCACGTCTTACGCCAGATAGTCAGCCCGAACGGGCACCAAACCCCCGATCTGCTTCGGCCGCCACGCAAAGCAGACCGGGGTTTTCGCAAAAAAGTGCC
>R18__coassemble_1278_pt1 | contig 44347 bp, 33 predicted proteins | sample R18__metabat2_low_PE_032 | metagenome-assembled genome bin R18
GCTCCTTTTCGAAAGCGGGTGCAAAAGTACACCGCGTTTTCCATCTGACCAAATTTTTTCAAGACTTTTTTCAAAAAAGTCCCGCATCACCACCCGCAACCCAGTCCATCACCGCTTCCGACAAAGCGACTCAACGCTCTCGAAAATGCGGACCACCATTCGAAGCCGGGCAAATCACCGCCTCCGGCAAAGCGAACCAAGGTTTCCAAAAAGCATGAATCACGGTTCGGATCAAAGCCACTCACCGCTTCCGGTCGAAGAACAGGGCAAAGGCCAGGCCGACGAGTATGGCAAAACCGGCCAACAAGAACCAAGGCGTCAGCCAATCGGGGGTCTCAGCCTGGTAAACGAAAGCATTGAACAGACTTTGCGCCGCCATCGATCCGATCAAGACAGCAAAACCGTTTTGGAAGGTGGTCAGCAAGCCCTGTGCCGTAGCGCGCAACGATGCGTCGACCTGGCTGTCGACATACATGGCACCCGTCGTGATGCTGCAATTGTAGGCCAGACCGTAAACCAGCATACTCAATATAAATAAGGAGGTACCGCCAAAAAGCGAACCCAGGCCCAAGGCGGCAAAATGGACGCACCAGCCCGCGGCGGCCAGGATGAAAGTTTTCCGGAAGCCCAGCCGATGCAGCAACACGGGCAAGGACATCATCAACACAGCCTCCGATATCCTCGACAGCGACATCAGAACATTCGGATGAGACAATTGCCGGGCGGTCAGGAAGGGATTGATATATGACTCGGAAGCTTTCAGCAGCATCCCCATGGCCAACATCAACAACAAAAACACGGCCACCTTCCGGTTCCTGAACAGCGTGACCATCATCGAAAGCGATCCGCGTTGCCGGGTCCGCGAAGGTGGACAATCAGGTAAGGCGAAAGAAAGCAGAAACAACACAAAAGAACAAGCCGCGGCCATCAGGAACTGCCCTTCACCGCCGGTCAGCCCCATATAATCCACCAAGACCATGGTCACGACAAAACCCAGCGTGCCCATCATCCGGATGACGGGATAATGGCGTTCACGGTCCAAACCGCCCCGGTTGAGCGCGGAAAAGCAAATGGAAATGCTCAGCGGAAGGGTCGGAATATACAACATCTGGACCAACAGAAACAGGAGAACCGAACGGACCATGGGGACTTGCCCGAGCTGCGACTTGCAGTGAAAAGCGAACAGCGTCAAGACCATCGCCAGGAGCAGATGCATCAGCCCCAAGAGCCTCTGTGCGGGGATGAAACGGTCGGCCACCGAGCCCACCAGCGCCGGCATCAGCAGGGCCGCAATGCCACCCATCGCATAAAAAGTGCCGATGCGCGGAGCCAAGCCTTTGAGTGCGAGAAAACCGCCCAGCGAAATGATGTAGCAACCGAGCACGGCCAATTGAAGAAACATCATGAACATCAATCGCATTTTGATGCCGTTACCGCCGTTTTTCATAGGAGTGATATAGATTTTCCGCAAAAATACTTTGAAAATAAAAGAAAAACACTACTTTTGCACCCGTTTTCAACAACAGACCTCACGGCGGATTTGTCTAGAGGCCTAGGACGCGGCCCTCTCAAGGCTGAAACCCGGGTTCGAATCCCGGATCCGCTACTGGAAAAGAAAGAAGGAAGAACTTGACGGTTCTTCCTTCTTTCTTTTCCAGTTCAAGCGCTTCAGAAAACCAGATCGTAGCCGCGATAGAAATCGAGCAGTTTCACTTGGTAGAGATACTGCCACCGCGCTTGCGCCAGGTTGGACGAGGCTTCGGTCAGACGGTTTTTGGCTTCGTTGTATTCGGTGAGGTTGGCTTTGGCGTTCTCATACTTGGCGGAAGTCTGCTCGAAAGCGATTTCGGCACTCTTCTGAGCGGCGGTACAGCCTTCGAATTTGGCCTCAGCCGCCACGGCGCTGTAATAAGCCTGCTGAATTTCTTTGTACAGGGTCTTGCCGGCGTTGTCGAGCTGGAGCTGCTGGGTCTCGTAGGAAAGGCGGGCCGAACGCAGGCTGTTGCGGTTGGAGAGCCCGGTGAAGATGGGGATGTTCAGCGAAAGGCCCAATGACGGGCTGAAATTTTGCTTGAGCTGCTCACCGAAAGAAAGCGACTGCACCCCGTCGACGGTATAATAATTCGACCCGATGCCGGCCGAAAAATTGATGGTCGGATAGAAGGCCCCCTTGGCGATGGAGATGCCCTTTTCCGCCGATTTCAGACGAAGTTTTTCACTGAGAATCTGAGGTTTGACATCGACCGCGGCCGCATAGATATCCTCCGGCGAAGTCAAAGCGGTTTTACCGCTGTAGACCGCCGGGACAACTACTTGGAAGCCCTCGGGCGAAGGAAGCTCCAACAGCTGGGTCAGATCGAGAACGGCCAGCCGGAGGTTGTTGTCGGCTTGAATGAATGACAGACGGCTGTTGGCATAAGTAGCCTCCTGAGCGCTCACTTCGGCCGAGCTGGCCTTGCCGTTGGCGGCCATCGCGGTCAGACGGACCACTTGAAGCGAATCGACAAAGAGCTGGCTCTGCGCCACCGAGCGGATTTCGATGTCATAGAGAATCTGCACATAAGCCTGCGCCACGGCCACACGGATATCGTCGCGCACCTTTTCCAGATCGGCGGTGGCCGCTTCCAGATTGAGCCGGCTCTGGTCGAGACCGTTCTTGAGCCGCATGCCTTGGAAGACGGGCATGTTGAGTCCCACCTGGAAGAAGGTGTTGGAGGTGGTCTGGTTCACATAGATATTGGAGGAAGACAGACCGCGGCCGAAAGACAGGCTCTCGGAAGCCTGGGCGGAAACGTTCGGCATGATCTTGCCTTTCGCGGAACTGACGTCGAGGTCACGTTGGGCCATGGTCAATTCACTGTTGCGGACGGTGATGTTGTGCTCAAGCGCATAGGAAATACAGTCCGACAGGCTCCAGACCGTTCGTGTTTCGACGGTTTGAGCCGACAGAGGCGCTGCTGTCAGCAAAGCCGTCAGCACCGTCGCCGTCCTCCAAGCGCCCCTGGCAGCGGAGCGGCCCGACAAGTAAAGCATTGTTTTCTTCATGGTCATATCGATTACATTCCGGGGCCGGCTTGCATGGCGGCTATGATTTTCGGCCCGCGCACGATGCTCCCCTCGGTCAGTCCGGATTTGATTTCGATGTTCAGGCCGTCGCTCAGACCGGTTTCCACTTCGACGGGTTCGAACATGCCTTCCGCATTCTTCACATAAACGACGATTTTGTCGTCGGAAAACTCCAGGGCGCTTTCCGGGACCGAGAGCACGTCATGGGCCGATTGGAGGATGATTTTCGCATTGGCGCTGTAGCCCGAACGGATCATCCGGTCGGAATCGACCTTCACGGCGGCCTTGACCTCGAACTGGTTGGCGCCGTTGTTTTCGACCGCCTTCGGAGCAATGTACTCCAGGGTGGCCTCGAAGCGGTAATTACTCAAGGCGCCGATGGTGATGACCAGCGGCATGCCCTCGTAAAGCGAACCGACCTCCGTCTCGTCGATGTTGCCGTCGAAAATCAGGTCGTTCATATTGGCCACGGTGGCCACGGTCGTGCCGTCGTTCATCGTATTGGCCTGAATGACCGAGTTACCCACCTTGACAGGGATATCGAGAATCAGACCGGTCACGGTGGAACGGACCAGGGTGGAACTGGACGTAGCGTTGGAAGAAGAGACACCGTCGCGGATGACCTCCAGGGCGTCCTGCGCACCGAGCCGCTCCTCCTTGGCCTGCTCGAGGGCCTGACGGACCTTGTCCATTTCCTCGGCACTGACCAGGTTTTGGTCGAAAAGCGCTTTTTCGCGGTCGTAATCGACCTGAGCCTGTTCGAGATTGATTTGCGACAGACGCACGCGGCTCTGGGCCGAGCTGAGCGAATTCATGTCGGGAATGACTTTCAGGCGGGCAATGATTTCGTCCTTCTGAACCTGCTGACCGGCTTCCTTGTACAGTTCGGCGATGATGCCGTTGATCTGAGGTTTGATGTTGACCTCGTCGCGGGGGGTGATGTTACCGGTGATGACCGACGAACGCTCGATGTCCATCCTGACGGCCGTCAGTTCCTGATAAAGCACGGGGGCCGGTTTCGATTTTTTGGCCAGGAAGACGAAGGTTCCGACCAACACGACGGCAAGGAGTGCCACAACAATGTACTTGACAATTTTTTTCATATGCTATAAATTTATTGTTTTCCAAGAGATGATTTATTCGTCACGCATGGCGTCGACGGGTTTGACGGCCATGGCCCGGAGCGCCGGCATCAGACCGGCCACAGCGCCGAGCAGGCCCAGCAGAGCGGCCGACAGAAGGGCCAGAGAGAAACTGATCTGGAAGGCCGTGCTTTTGGTGACCATTTCCATCACGTTGAGCAACAGCACGGAAAAGACGATGCCCGCGCCGCCCGACACCACCGTCAGGGCAACGCTCTCCAGCATGATTTGCGAGAGGATTTCACGGGGCACGGCGCCGATGGCCCGGCGGATGCCGATTTCAACCGTCCGCTCGCGGACCGTGACCATCATGATGTTGCTCACGCCGATGCAACCGGCCAGAAGGGTGCCGATGCCGATGAGCCAGATGAGAAAATTCAAAGCCTTGAAGAGGTTGTCGACGATGGCGAACATCTGTTCGGTGTTGATGACCATCATCGCCTCCCGATCATCGGGGTCGAAACGGTGCCGGCGGGCCATCACGTTGCGCAGATCCTGTTCCAACAACGACATTTTCACGCCCTGTTTGCCCGTCACGCAGATGATGTCGACCGTATTGCCGCGGTTGTAGAGCTTGGCAGCCAGGGAGAAAGGCATCATCAGCGAACGGGACGCCTCGCCGTTGATGCTCATCATGCCGGAATTGAAATCGACGCCGATCACCTGCAGATACACCGAGCCCAGTTGGATGAACTGGCCGCAAGGGTCGCCGCCTTCGGGGAAAAGTTCGTTGTAAATACGCTTGCCGATGATGCAGACCTTCCGCTCCTGCGCTTCGTCGACGGCATTGATGTAACGGCCGTATTTGAGCTGCGGCGTTTCAATCAAGGCATACGACGGGGCCACGCCCTTGATGCCGCACTGAGTGCTCCTCGAGCCATAAACCACTTCGCGCCCCCAAGCGCTGATCATCGGACAGACCACTTCGAGTTCGGGCACCAACATCTTCAGGCGCTCCATATCGGTCCGGTCCTGCTGCCAATAGCGGCCTTCGGGCAAGCCGTCGTACGGACGTGAGGTATTGGACGACACCATGATACAGGTATTCGTGGCAAAGCCTTTGAAATTGCTGGAAAGCATTTCTTTCAGACCGTTGCCGCCGCCGACTAAGAAAAGCAGCATGAACACGCCCCAGAACACCCCGAAACCGGTCAGCAGGCTGCGACGCCGGTTGCGCAAGAGCGAATCGCCGATTTCCCGGAAAGAATCAATATCGAATTTCATAGGTCAATCTGCTCTCAAGGCTTCAATGGGACGTACTTTGGAGGCTTTCCGGGCGGGCGCCAGACCGGCCAGCGTGCCGGCGATGACCAGCACGACGGTCGCTTCGATGGCCACGTCGAGTCCGACCGTGGGATTCTCCAGAAGCTTGACCGACTGGCCGAACATCTGCATCGACGACTGGCCGACCGTCTGGTCCATGACGTAACAGGCCACCATGCCCAACGCCATGCCGATGTAGCCGAAAAAGGCCGTGATGGAAACGCTTTCGGCCACGATGAGACGGGTGATGGCCCAGGGCTTGGCCCCGATGGCTTTGCGGATGCCGAACTCGTGCGTGCGTTCCTTGACGGTGATGAGCATGATGTTGCTCACGCCGACAATGCCGCCGAGCAGAGTCAGCAAACCGATGATCCACAAGGCTTTGCTGATGATTTTCCCACCCTCTTCCATTTGGAGGTTCTGCGTGAAGCGGTTCCATATCCACACCGCCCGTTCATCGTCGGGGGCCGCCCGGTGACGGGCATTGAAAACGGCCTTGAGTTTCTTTTCAAAGGCCTCGTTTTCTTCTTCACTCTCCAGCCCGTGGAAGGTGAACGTGATGTCATCGACCTTGGTTCCGCCGCCGAAAATGGTCTTCAGGGTCGTATAAGGCACATAAAGGTCGCGGTCGTCGCGGTTCTCGTCGGAACGGCGGACGCCGATGACCTTGAAGGAGAAGGTGCCGATCTTCATCTGCTCGCCCACCAAGGACGCGTAATCGGTCCCGCCCGAGAGCAGGTTGCGGGCCACCAGATGGTTCAAGACGATGACTTTCCGCTTCTGTTCGATGTCGTTCTCATTGATGAAACGGCCGGTCAGCATGCTGACCCGGTTCATTTCGGCGTGACCGGGATACGTGCCGGCCAACGAGGCATTGCTCAGGGTCCGTTTGCCGTAGGTCAACACATAGCCGCTCTGCGACGTCGACGTGGTCACCTTATCTATATAGTCGGAAAACGGCGGACGGGAGAGCAGGTCCATGTCGGTGATGTCGAGTTCGATGCGGCGGTCTTTGCTCAGGCCGTCGTAAGGCTTGGACGTAAAGCCTCCGCCCACCATCATCGTGTTGGAGGCGAACTCGCCGCCGCCCGACTGAAAGGCGTTGTACATGCCGTTGCCCGCACCGAGCAGGACGATGAGCATGAAGATGCCCCACGACACGGAGAGCCCCGTCAGGGCCGTGCGCAGTTTGTTGCGCCGGATGCTTTCCCAGATTTCGATGAAGAGATCGCGCATGGCCGGCTTACTTCATGATGGTGGCGGCGCCGAAGGCCGAAGCCTGGTGCAGGCGGTTGTCTTCGATGTCGCCGATGATGCCGTCCTTGATGTGGACGATTTTATCGGTACAGTTGGCCACGCCGCTTTCGTGGGTCACCACGATGAGGGTCAGGCCTTCCGAACGGTTGAGTTCGCCCAGCAGCTGCATCACTTCGACGGAGGTCTTCGAGTCAAGGGCACCCGTCGGCTCGTCGGCCAGGATGATTTCCGGACGGGTGATGAGGGCGCGGGCGATGGCCACACGCTGTTTCTGTCCGCCCGACATCTCGTTGGGGTAATGGCCGGCCCAGTCGGAAAGCCCCAGACGCTCGAGCAGTTCCATGGCCATGGCGTGGCGCTTGCGGCGGTTCACACCCTGGTAAAAGAGCGGCAGCTCCACGTTCTCGACCGCGGTCTTGAACGATATCAGATTGAATGACTGAAAGATAAAGCCGATGGTGCGGTTGCGGTAAGCGGCGGCCTCCTTTTCAGACAGGCCTTTGATGAGCCGCCCGTCGATGATGTATTCTCCCTCGTCGTAATTGTCGAGGATGCCGAGGATGTTCAAAAGGGTCGACTTGCCCGAGCCGGAAGCCCCCATGATGGAGACGAATTCCCCTTTGTCGATGCCCAGGTTGATGCCCTTGAGCACGTGGAGCGGCTGGGCGCCTTGATAGGTCTTGTGCACGTCGTGCAGTTCGATGAGCATAGGTGTTCGTTTAAGACCCGCAAAAGTAATGCTAAAATCAACAGGGTGAGCGCGTATTGGTCGGATATTTCGACCCGTTCGTTGAAACAAATCCGATTTATTTCTACCTTCGCACGCGGAAACCGAACACTTTACTCATATGAAGAAACTCGCTTTACTCGCACTGACCGCCCTGCTCGCGGCGGCGTGCTGCCAGGAAAAGACCCTGGAACTCACCGTGACCAACGACCTCGGCTTCGACCGTCAGGCTGAAACCCTCGAATTCTGTCTGGAGACCTTGCAGGAGGCTTTGGGCATGAGCGCCGAAGACACGGCCGTCATCGTGCTGGGTCCCGACGGCCAACAAGTGCCCACCCAGGTGCTCCACCACTCCTGCCACTGCCTGAAATTCATCTTCCAGGCCGACGTACCCGCCAACAGCTCAGTCACCTACACCCTGAAGAAGGGCTCGCCCGAGGCTTTCCCCTGCCAGGCCAAGGCCACCTTCATGCCGCGCCGCAAGGACGACATCTCCTGGGAAAACAACAAAACCATCTTCCGCATGTACGGTCCTGCCCTGGTCACCGACCCCGTGGAAGGCATGGTGAGCGGCGGACTCGATCTCTGGGTCAAGCGCACCGAGGAAATGGTCAGTCAGAAATGGTATCAGGATGAATTCGACGGCAAGTCGTCTTATCACCACGACAACGGCGAAGGACTCGACTTCTACAGCGTCGGCACCACGCTGGGCGCCGGAGCCATGGCCCCCTTCATCGACGGCAAGCTCTGGACGGTCGGCAGCAATTTCAAATCATACGAAATTCTGGAGAACGGCCCCATCCGCACCATGTTCCGTCTGAACTATGACGCTTACGACGTCAACGGCCGGCAGGTGAGCGAAAGCCGCCTCATCACCCTCGACGCCGGTTCTTATCTGAACCGCACGGTGATTCTCTACCAAGGATTCGACGCGCCCGTCACCGTGGCCGCCGGCTTCCCGTTCCGCGGCTTCACCGAGCCCGCCAAACTCAAGAGAGGACAGAAAGACACCCGCACCATCGCCGACTGCAAAGACATCATTTTCAACAAGGATGCCGGTTACATCGCCTACGGCGAACCCGAACACGCTGAAAACGGCATCATCTTCCTCGGCAGCCTGATGCTGACGCCCGTCACCGACATGCTGCTGGCCGGAGGACACGTGCTCAACTGCACGCTGCTCGATCCCGAACGCGCCATGATGTATTATTCGGGCGGCGCCTGGAGCAAGGGCGGATTCGCCGACCTCAACGAGTGGGCCGACTATCTTGACCGATACGCACAGCGTCTGGCCAGTCCGCTGAAAGTCTGTGCCGGCAACTGCTGCGAAAAAGGCCACGATGAAGCCGAAGGCTGCCAGCACCACGGCGACGGCCATCACTGCGGCGAATGAACACCGGTCGCTGAAACCGGCCCGACAGCACACGCTTGATGCGGTCGGTTCCTTATATGGCGTCCCTGTCGGGCCCTTCAAGGGGTCAGATAGGGGCGCAGCCTTTTCCGGTCGGTCGGGGTGAATTCGTCAAGAAACGACAGGTCGTCCCACGTAAGCGGGCGGCTGCGGCGCTGGCGCAGGGCAATGATGGCCCGCGCCTGACGGTCAGAGAGATAAGGATGGTCGCGCAAGCGCTGAAGCGTGGACGCATTCAGACTCATCGGGGTAACGGATGACGTATCGGCCACCGCCGCCTTGAGCAATTCCTTCAGGTTGTCGAGACGCACGCCGGGCATTTCGGCCAGTTGTGCGGGCGAGACGAATCCGCCCAGCGATTCGCGGAAGGCGACGATGCGCGCCGCCGTGTAAGAGCCGATGCCCTTGAACTGCTTCAATTGGGTGGTGTCGGCCCGGTTCAGATCGATGCGGGCGGGCGGTATGCTGTCCCGGTCCGAAACCTTCCGTCCGGCCCCGGCAGGCGGTAAGCTGTCCCTGCGCAGATATTTCCGTCCGGCCCCGGCAGGCGGAACGCTGTCCCTGCGCAGATATTTCCGTCCGGCCCCGGCAGGCGGCACGCTGTCCCTGCGCAAATATTTCCGTCCGGGCTTAGCCGCCGACGCCAAGGCCGTTTTCTCCGCCGACGGCCTGCCCGATGCCTTGCCCGACGGCCTGGAAGCGGACGCCGGCGCAGCGGAGGGTGAGCGGACCGTATCTGACGGCGCGGCGGCAAGGGGCGGCGGGGTGTCCGCCACCCCGGCCGATGGCTTGTCGCGTTTCCAAAGGGAAAAGGCCGACCACTTGACCACGAACAGCACCAAAAACAAAAGCAAGACCGCCAGCACCGATCCGCGACGATACACGCCTATTTCTTTCATTTTACCTTGTGTTATTATTTTGGCAACAAATATACAAACAATCCGCCCATCACAAAAATTAAGTGAAAAAAGCGGAAGTCCCGCCGATTATTGCTATCTTGTGCCGCTTAAACCCGCCGCTTGCAATGAAGAAAATCAAATATCTGTATACCAGCCTCCTGATGATGGCCATCGCGGCCCTTTGCCTGCTCGATTTCACCGATCTTTCCCACAAGATGCCCACCGTTTCAAGCCTGGACAAGTTCATCCACGGCGGCATGTACTTCGTTCTGTCGGTCCTGCTCATGTGGGAATACCGGGGCCGGAAGAAAATTTTCCCGGGCCGCGATCTTGAGGCCAGCATCTATGCTGATACGGGCCATATGTACCGTCTGTTCTGGGCCGTGCTGCTCATCTGCGCCGTCTTCGGCGGGCTGCTGGAATACCTCCAGGGACTGACCGGCTACCGTTCCATGGAACAGGCCGACCTGACGGCCGACGTGCTGGGCGGCCTGTTCGCCTACCTTATTTATTATGTGACCGCGCTTTCCGTTCAATCGAAAACCGACAAGCAAGCATGAAAAAAATCGTTTCCCTGCTCTTCGCCAGCGTCTTTACCCTGAGCGCCTTCGCGCTTGACATCTGGGTCTCTCCTTTCGGCAACGATGCAGCCGACGGCTCACGCGAAGCGCCCAAGGCGACCGTTCAGAGCGCCTTGCGGCAGGCCCGTGAAGCCAGAAGGCTCCACACCCTGGCCCTTGAAGGGCGCATCCCCGCAGCCGCAGACTTGGGCGATGCCATCCATATCCGTCTGACCGACGGCGTCTGGTTGCTCCAAGAGCCCGTTTTTCTCCGTCCGGAAGATTCGGGCACGGAAGTCTGCCCGACCGTCATCGAGGCCGCTCCGGGCGCCCGTCCGGTCTTGAGCGGCGGCCTGCCGGTCAGCGGCTGGCAGACGGTGAAACGGCCGGCCAAGGGCTGGAGCAGCTGCCAGGACGACTGCCTGAAGCACCTGTCGGACAACGTCAGCGAAGTCTGGCGTTGCGACGTGCCGAAAGTGGCCGGACGGCCGGTCTCGATGAGACAGCTCTATGTCAACGACCGCAAGGCCCTGAAAGCCTGCGACACAGAAGACGCCGACCGCCTGAACAAAATTCTGGCCGTCGACCGCCAGGCTGAGACCGTCACCATTCCCCGCCCCGCACAGAAATTTTTCCACCGGACCGACGGTATGGAACTCTTCCTGCACCAGATGTGGGAGGTGGCCGTGCTGCGCATCCGCCAAATCGATTACAAAGGCAACACCGCCGTCCTCCACTTCCATCAGCCGGAAAGCCGGCTGGAATTCGAGCACCCCTGGCCGCCGGCCGTCATTTCCGACAAGGGCAATTCGCCGTTCCGCCTGAGCGGCGCCATCGAACTGCTCGACCGGCCGGGTGAATGGTACCACGACGAAGCCGCCGGGCGACTTTACTACTTGCCTTTACCCCTGGAGACGCCTGAAAACACCGAAGCCGTCATTCCCGTGCTGGAAACGCTCGTCACCGTCCAAGGGAGCACAGACCGCCCGGTCAAATACGTGGGGTTCAAGGGCATCACCTTCATGCACAGCAGCTGGATGCGCCCCAGCGAACAGGGCTACGTACCGCTCCAGGCGGGAATGTACCTGCTCGACGCCTACAAACTGCCCGTGGAAGGCACACCGGCCAAGGCCAATCTGGAAAACCAGGCCTGGATAGGGCGCCAGCCGGCCGCCGTCAGCCTCAAGGGGGTGGAACACACCTTCTTTGACGGCTGCACCTTCCGCTTCCTGGGCGCCGCCGGTCTGGACTACACCGAAGCCTCCGCCCACGACCGCGTGGAGCACTGCGTGTTCAGCGACATCGCCGGCAGCGGCCTGGTGGCCGGAAAATTTTCCGACGAAGGCACCGAAACCCACCTGGCCTACCAACCCGCCGACCTGAGGGAAGTGAGCTGCGACATGCTCATCAAAAACAATTTCATCTACAACTGCGCGGAAGAATACTGGGGCTGCTGCGGCATCATCGCCGGATACGTGAGGGATTTCCGCATCGAGCACAACGAACTCTGCGAGCTGCCCTACAGCGGCATCAGCGTCGGCTGGGGCTGGATACGCGAGGCCAATTGCATGAAAGACAACCTCATCCTCGCCAACGAAGTGCACCGCTTCGGCCGTCACAACTACAGCTGCGGGGGGCTCTACACCCTCTCGGCCCAGACGGGGACCGTCATCGCCGAAAACTACGTGCACGACATCTATCACCCCGACTACGTGCACGACACGACGGCCGGATACTACATTTATCTGGACGAAGCCTCGTCGTGGATGACCATCCGCGACAACTGGTGCACCCAGGCGCATTTCGGTCAGAACCAGCCGGGGCTGAACCGTTGGGAAAACAACGGGCCCGAAGTCTCTGACGACATCCGCGCCGCGGCTGGCATCGAAGGCAACTGGAAAGAAATCACTCATCGAAATTCCCTTCACCCATGAAACTTTTACGAATACTGCCCCTCGCCCTGCTGATGCTGACCCTGGTCGGCTGCAGCGGAAAAAAAGTCTCGATTGTTCTGCCCGACAACCCCTCCGCCCGGACCGCCTATGCCGCCGGACGGCTGCAATCGGCCCTGGAAGCCAGCGACGATTACATCCTGACGGCAGAAAGCGACGCCCCGGGAGCCGTGAACATTCTCCTCATCGACTGCAGCAGCGACGAAGCCGCCCTGCCGATGTTGGCCTTGTCGGCCGAAGGTTGGGCCGGCGACAGCCTTCTGCAGGCGGCCGAAGCCTACGTCATTCACCGCCAAGGCGACGAGCTCTTCGTCTTGGGCAGTGACGCCAGCGGCCTGCTCTACGGCTGCCTGGAACTCTGCGAACGGATAGAGTCGGGCCAAGGCCTGCCTTCGGGCGAGGATGTCACGGGTCATCCCCATATGGTGCTGCGCGGCACCTGCATCGGTCTGCAGAAGCCTTATTACCTCCCCGGACGGACCGTCTACGAATACCCCTATACGGAAGAAACCTTCCCGTGGTTCTACGACAAGGAGATGTGGATCAAATACCTCGACATGCTCGTAGAGAACCGGATGAACTGCCTCTATCTCTGGAACGGCCACCCCTTCGCCTCGCTCGTCAAGCTGCCCGACTACCCCTACGCCGTGGAAGTGAGCGACGAGCAACTGCGGCAGAACGAGGAACTCTTCGGTTTCCTGACCGAGGAGGCCGACAAGCGGGGCATCTGGGTCATCCAGATGTTTTACAACATCATCGTTTCCAAGCCTTTCGCCGAACATCACGGCATCCCGACCCAAAACCGCAAGGTGCAGATCACGCCCTTGCTGTCGGACTATACCCGCAAATCGATTGCCGCCTTCATCGAAAAATATCCGAACGTTGGCTTGCTGGTCTGCCTGGGCGAAGCCATGAACACTTGGGAAGACGACGTGGAATGGTTCACGAAGACCATCATCCCCGGCGTTTATGACGGTCTGACGGCCCTGGGCAAATATCACCCCGAGGCGCCCGGGAAAGACAACCTTCCGCCCGTCGTGCTGCGCGCCCACGACACCAACTGCGAGATGGTGATGGACGCCGCCCTGCCCCTCTACAGCAATCTCTACACGATGAACAAATACAACGGGGAATCGCTCTGCACCTACGAGCCCCGCGGCCCTTGGACGGCCACTCATCAGGCCCTCAGCGCGCTGGGCAGCGTACACATCTCCAACGTTCACATTCTGGCCAACCTGGAGCCCTTCCGCTACGGCTCGCCCGACTTCATCCAAAAAAGCGTTCAGGCCATGCACAACACACACGGCGCCAACGGTTTGCACCTCTATCCGCAGGCCTCTTACTGGGACTGGCCCTACAGCGCCGACCGCCTGGCCGACGGTTCCCGCCTGCTGGAAATGGACCGCGACTGGATATGGTACCGTGCCTGGGGCCGCTACGCCTGGGACGACACCCGCGACCGCGCCGGTGAGACCGATTACTGGACTTCCGTCCTCGCCGGAAAATACGGCTGCAGCCGCCAGGCGGCCGCCCATATCCTGGAAGCCTACGAGCAGAGCGGTGAAATCTCCACCAAACTGCTCCGCAAATTCGGCATCACCGAAGGCAACCGCCAGACCTTCCTGCTGGGCATGTTCATGAGCCAGCTGGTCAATCCCAACCGCTGGACCGTCTACCCCGACTTCGCCAATTCCTGCGGGCCTGAGGGCGAAAAGCTGGAAGTCTGGGCCGAGAAGGAATGGAACGGCGAGCCGCACGTCGGCGAGACTCCGGTCACGCTCGTGGCCGAAACCCGCGAACACGCCCGCAAAGCCGTCCGGGCCATCGACGCCGTGAAAGGGGTCAGCCTCGAAGCAGACGAATTCGCCCGGCTGAAAAACGATATCCATTGCTACGAAGCCTTCACCGCCGTGATGACCGACAAAATCGAGGCGGCGATGAGCGTGCTCCGCTACCGTTACTCCGACGACATCGCCGACCTGGAAAAAGCCGAAACGCTGATGAAAAGCAGTCTGGAGGCTTACCGCCGCCTGGTCGGTCTGACGCAAGAGGCTTATCTGTATGCCAACAGCATGCAGACCCAGCAGCGCCGCATCCCGATTTCGGGCGCCGGTGCGCGCAACAAACATTGGGAAGAATTGCTCCCCGCCTTCGAAAAGGAACTCGCGTCCTTCTCGGCCAACATCGAAAAGCTCAAGGCCGGGCAGCGCGAGACCGTGACCAATGAGCCGCTGAAACCTGCCCAAGTGAACATGAAAGGTTCCGTGACCGGTCAGAAAGACGAATGGGTCACCCTGGAAGAAGGCGCCGCCCTGTTCTACGACCTGCCCGGGCTCGTGCTCGGTTGCTCGCCCGAGCTGAAAGGGCTGAAAACGCTGAAAACCAACTCCATGATTCAGCGCGAACACCGCAACACGCTTTCCTTCGAAACCGAGCGGCCCGTCACGCTCTGGGTGGGCTATTACGCGCCCATCAGCCCGAGCAACCGCTATCTGAATGCCCCCAAACTCGAGACCGACGCTTCGGCCAATGATTACGGACAGGCCGACATCAAGATTTCCAATGCGCTGGAAATCGACGGAATGCCCGCCGTGAACGTGCACAGCTTCAACTTCCCGGCCGGCCGTCACCGCCTCGACCTGGGACGGGGCATGTGCCTGCTGCTCGGTTTCTCCGAGCCCGTGAACGATTTCCGCACCCACGATGCCGGTCTCAAGGAGCGCTCGGCCATCGATTGGCTTTTCTATTGATTTTTCTTACGACAGACCTATGCACAGAACGCTTGTTTTTTGCCTTTCAGCCTGCCTCAGCATCAGCCTGAGCGCCCAGACGCTTTCCCGGCCGATTCCCGTCGACCCCGTCCCTTCGGCTTCAGTGGCCGCCGTGACCACCGCCGCGCCCGTCACCTACGTCCAATACCTTTCCGGCACCGACGCCGCTTCGGCCGTCGACTGGGAATTCTTTTGCACCGAAGGACGCAACAGCGGAAAATGGACCACCATCAAAGTGCCCTCCTGCTGGGAACTGCAGGGTTTCGGCACCTATCAGTACGGCATGCCCTTCTACGGCAAGGCCAATCCTCCGGGCATCGCGCGTGAACAGGGACACTACAAGACCCGCTTCAAACTCCCGGCCGAATGGGAAGGGCGGACCATCCGCCTGGTCTTCGACGGCGTCATGACAGACTGCTCGGCCAACATCAACGACCGACGGGCCGTCAAACTCCATCAAGGAGCGTTTTACCGTTTCTCGGCCGACGTCACCGACCGGGTTTATTTCGGACAGCAAGACAATCTGCTTGAGGTGACCGTGAGCAAGGAATCGGCCAACGAGAGCGTCAACCTGGCCGAACGCCGGGCCGACTACTGGAACTTCGGCGGCATTTTCCGTCCGGTCTACATCGAAGCCCTCCCGGCCCACCATATAGACCGCTGCGCCATCAACGCGCTGAGCGGCGGCGACTTCAAGGCCGACGTCTACCTGGGCAGCGCCGAAACGGGCAACTGGTACCTGCTCACCACCATCACCGACGCCACGACGGGCGAAAACAAGGCGATGATGATCAACACCCCGGTGACGGGCGACTGCGCCCACGTCGACGCCCACATCGACGGCATCCTCGACTGGACGGCCGAAACGCCTCAGCTCTACAAGGCGGAATTCTGCCTGATGAACGACGGGGTGCCCGTCCATAAAATTCATCAGAAGTTCGGTTTCCGCACCATCGAAGTCAGACCCCACGACGGCCTCTACATCAACGGCAGCAAGATTCTGGCCAAGGGGGTGAACCGCCACAGTTTCCGTCCGGAGACCGGCCGCGCCCTGAGCCGCGAAGACTGCTACGCCGACGTCAGGCTCATCAAAGAAATGAACATGAACGCCGTCAGGATGTCGCACTATCCGCCCGACGAAGCCTTCCTCGACGCCTGCGACGAACTGGGCCTCTATGTGATGGACGAACTGGGCGGCTGGCACGGCAAATACGACACCGAAGTGGGCAGCAAGCTGGTGCCCGAAATGATCAAGCGCGACGTGAATCACCCCAGCATCATCTGGTGGAGCAACGGCAACGAAGGCGGATTCAACTATGATCTGGAACCGCTTTTCTACCGGTACGACCCGCAGAAGCGTACGGTCATCTACCCCTGGGAAAACCGAAACGGATTCGAAACCAAGCATTACCGTTCCTACGGCGAAAGTCAGGAATACATGCGCAAGCCTGAAATCTTCATGCCGACCGAGTTCCTGCACGGCCTCTACGACGGCGGCCACGGCGCAGGTCTCTGGGACTACTGGGAGATGATGCGGCTTCATCCGCGCAGCGCAGGCGGCTTCCTCTGGGTCTTCGCCGACGAAGGGGTGATGCGCACCGACCAGGACGGACGCATCGACAACGTGGGCAATTACGGCGCCGACGGCATCGTGGGGCCCCATCACGAAAAAGAGGGCAGTTTCTTCACCATCCGTCAGGTGTGGAGTCCCATCCACCTCACCCCCGCCGGCAACGCCGTCAAAGCCTCGCGCGAAGAAGCCTCCCGGGCCGACCAAAGCAGCCTGATCACCGACCTGAAGGCGTTCTCCGGGCGTTTCGATATTGAAAACCGCTACGATTTCCTCAACCTGTCGGCCTGCAGCTTCTCTTTCGAACTGGCCCGGATGTACCGTCCGTCGGAAGGCAAAGCCGGTCACGAGACTCTCTTCCAAGGGACGGCCGAAGCCCCCGACGTGGCGCCGCACCAAAGCGGGACGCTGACGCTGAAGCTCCCCGCCAAGTGGAAAGAGGCCGACGTGCTCTATGTGACCGCCTGCAACCCTGAAGGAGAAAGCGTCTACACCTGGGGCTTTTATTGGAAAAACGACGAAGCCTTGCAGGAGCAGCCCGCCGCTGACTGCACCTTATATTATAAGGAGAACAAAAGCGCCGGCACGCTGACCGTCCAGGCAGGTGCCACCCAGTTGGTTTTCGACAGCAAGAGCGGCCGCCTCAAAAGTCTGGGCAAACTTTCTTTCGACAACGGACCGCGCTTCATCGCCGCCCGCCGGGGTGACCGTTCGATGGATGTTTTCTACAACCACGACGACAAAACCGCCCGCTCCAAGGAACGGATTTACAACGACATTTCGGGCAAGTCCGAACTGACCGACTTCACCGTCGAACAGACGTCTGACGCCATCGTGGTGAAAGCCACCTATTTCGGCAACCTGCAGGAGACCGAATGGGTCATCGACCGGCAAGGCGGCATCACCCTGAACTATGCTTATCAATATGAAGGAAACGTGGAGTTGGCCGGCATCTGCTTCGACTATCCCGAAACGAAGATGAAGAGCGCCCGTTACCTGGCCAAAGGCCCCTATCGCGTCTGGCAGAACCGCCTGCACGGCACCGTGATGGACGTCTGGGAGAACGTTTACAACGACCCCGTTCCGGGCGAGACCTTCACTTATCCCGAATTCAAGGGTTACTACAACGACTGGAAGTGGTGCGAGTTCACCACGACCGAGGGCAAACTGCTCTTCAACAACGGCACGCCGGGCAGTTATCTGGGCATCTACACCCCGCGCGACGGCCGCGACGTCATTCTCTACACCCTGCCCGAGAGCGGGTTGGCCGTGCTCGACGTGATTCCCGGCGTCCGCAACAAGGTCAATTCGACCGACCTGGTCGGTCCGTCGTCAGGCGCCCGCTGGCTCACGGGCGTACAACGCGGCAGCCTGAAACTGCAAGTCAAGTAAAACATTCCTCAAACGCTGATCGAAAGCACGGTTCCTCCGGGAGCCGTGCTTTTTTTTTGCGGCCGCAACGAGACAGGAAAGCCGCACATTCAGCGCTTCCGGGGAGCGTCTGACATGCGCCGTCAGACTTTAACATTTTTGGGCCTGCAGGCGGAAAGCTTGATTCACAGCCCGTTGTAAGATTCCGAAAGTTAAATTTGAATTAACCTTGAATTTTCTTTTGTAGATATTGAAATTCACACTACATTTGCATCAGATTAATCTTGGCACAAGCCGAAAGGCCATCAATCGAGTAGGCATCACCTTTTAAATTTAAAACCATTATGAAAAAAATCGAAATGACGATGCATGTCATCGAAGACCGCAACGCTCCTCTGTTGCTCACCGAAAAGAATCTGCCCGGCGCTTGCTGCTGCTCCTGTTGCTGCTGCGCCAGCATCGGCAGCGGAACCGGCGGCTCAGCCGTTCTGCCCCAGTTGGAGCCCGCTGACCTCCAGGTCATTCCGCTGGCCAAATTTTAAGGCCGGTCTGATCTGACCCAGTGCAGCCCCCGACGCGTGTTTGGCCTCTATATTACAATCGGGGGCTGCACTTTTTTTCTGACCCTGAATTTCATTTGCCATGAACACCTACATGAAAGACACCGACATCTGGCGCGCCGGCACCTGCATCTACTGCAAACGCGGCGACGGTCACCTCATCCGTATCCAGAGCAGCCAACCCGACAAGGTGCTGACGGTCATCGATGCCCTGAAAAAAGGTCAAGGAGCAGAAGCCGTCCAAACCGACGGCATCTCCCCCGAAGACTTTTCTTCCATCGCCCAATTCCTCATGCGCCAGGGGCTGGCGGTCAGCACGCCGAAGCCACGGACGGGTGCTTTCCACATCGGATTCTTCGGTTCCGACACGCTGATGCGCATCTGCTCGGAACGTTTCAGCAAGAACAGCGGAGCCCCGGCCGCCGACAGCAGCGGTCCGGTCTGGAAAAAAGTCAGTACGGAAAGCGATTTGGAAGGCTTGCAATTGCTGCTGGTCTTCTGCAACCTGTTCGACCGCTACGAAACGATCCGCGACCTCTCCGACGAAGCCTACCGCCGGGGCCTTCCGCTGCTCCATGCCTCGCTGACGCCGACCTCGTTCACTATCGGGCCCCTCTCCGTGCCCCGTCTGGACACCCCGTCACTCCACTGTTACATGAAGCGGCGCTCGGTCAACCTGAAAGATCCGGCGATCTACAGCGATTTCATTTTCGCCACCGACCGCCAAGCGATCTTCCTGTCCGACCCATCGGAACTCCCCTACCTGGATGCCGGTTTGAACATCCTGGGCAACGAACTGCAAACCCTTGTCGACCACGACTGCGCCCTTTCGCTTCATCTGATGGGGAAAAGCCACACGTTCGACTTTGCGCAGTTCACTTACGAAGAGAGCACCGTGCTCAAAGACCCGCTCTCCCCGCTTTTCTCATCGAACGCGCCTTACACCCCCTTCAACAACTGACTTTATGGACCTCGGACTTTTCAACACATCGGCCGGGCTGCTGAGCGAAAGCATCATGCGCCTGCCCAACCGCCGCTTCATGCCCGACACGCTCCACCAGACGGTCGTCACGGGCAAACACCTGCGCATCATGGGGTGCCGCCAGGACGAAATCAAAGGAAGCAGCATCGCCCTCGACCCGAGGCAGAGCCTGCTGGGGGCCATGGGCGAATTCGTCGAGCGCTATGCCTCCTCGCTGTATGACGAAAACCGTTTCACCGTGGGTACCTGGCGGCAACTGTCCCAAGAGCACAAAATCTTGCCGCTGGACGACTTCCGCTTTTATTCCGGCGAGCAGTATGAGGCCTTCAAACCCCTGAACGTCTGCCCGTTGGGGCCGGACGACATGGTGGAATGGACAGAGGCCTTCGACCTGATCAGCCGCCGGGTTCACCTCGTGCCCGCCTTCTGCGTCTACCTGCCGTTTCAAAGCCGGATGGAAAGTTCCCATACCTACCTCGTGGGCGAAACCACCACGGGCATCGCGGCCGGGCAGACGATTGAAGACGCCGTCCGCTCCGGTTTCTGCGAATGCGCCGAACGCCACGCCTTCGCACGTTTCTGGTACTGCCAGGAGCGGGACATCAAGTATGCCCAATATACCCGCGAGACCATTCTCAAGGCCTTTGGATCGGACCCCGTCATCAAGCAATTGTTCAGCAACCGTCGGGTCCTGCTCAAGGTGTTCGACCTTTCGCCGTTCGCGCCCTTGGAGACGATGGTCGTCTTCCTGTTCTTCGAATACAAAGGCTTCCGCTACCAGTCGCTGGGTTGCGCCGCGCGTTTCGACAAGCGCTCCGCCCTGCTCAAAGCCTGTCTGGAGGCCTACCAGGGCATCGAGTATGCCATCAGTCTGATGGACAAACATCCGCGACAAGCCGAGGAAGGCGAGCCCGACCTGTCGGCCGTCAATTCCTTCGACGCCCATTTTCATTTCTACAACCGCTATCCCGAATACCGGGCCTGTTCACCCATCCTCCGTCAGGCCGCCGACGCCGCAACGGGCGACAGCGAAATCTTCCATCAGGACGAGGAGAAAATCTGTCACGGCTTGACCGCTGAGGAGCTGGAGAAAACCGGGCTCAGACACCTGCTCTTCACCGACATCACCCCGATGGACGTTCATCAGAGCGGTTACCGGGTGGCCCGCGTCCTGACGCCGGGCTGGTCGTTGCTGACCGGCATCCACGCCTTTCCTTTTCTGGGGCAGGGACTCGACGGCCTGCCGGACCTGTTCACCCGCTATCCCCATCCTTTCCCTTGATTCCATAACGCTTATGAAACATGACTTTTTTCTCCGACGCGCCGCCTTGTCGGCCATCGGCATCGCCTCACTGCTGAGCCTTTCGGCCGAGCCCCGTTCTTTTCAAAAAGAAATTGACCTGTCTTATCAACACATCTACCTCCACGCCACCATGAGCAAACTCGACAGCCTGATTCTGAGCCTGCAACAACAGGCCGCCGGCAAAGACAACCGTTACCTTTCCTACTGGTACGCCTACTCGCTCTACAAAGGAGCCATCGCCGCCATCGAATACTACAACTACGACCGTGAAGCCTATGCCCCCCTCAAGGAAAAAGGGCTGGCCGAACTGAAAGAAGCCGCTGAAACGCTGGAAAAAATCCGGACCAAGACGTCGGAAGACTACGCGCTGCTGGCCCTGGTGAAAAACGCCGGGCTTCCTTTCTGCAGCCCGCTGCGCATTCCCTTCGTCAGCAACGAGGTCAAAAAATACGCCGAAACGGCCGTCAGGATGGACGAAAAGAACATCCGGGCCTGGCTGGCGCTGGGCATCCGCGACTTCCACACCCCGGAGCTCTACGGCGGACGGCAGCAGTTCGAAGAAATTTTCCTGCGGATACTGGCCCTCGACGCGGCCTGCGGCACGAACGAATATGACCCGACCTGGGGCCAAGACGACGCCTACGCCTATCTGATCGGCTACTATTGGGAAGAGCAGCCCGAACGGGCCCGCGAACTGCTGGCCGAGGCCTTGATCGATTTTCCTGATGACCACCGGCTCGAAGCCTACCGTACCCGCGAATGAAGCCATGGACACGTACAACATTTTTCACGAACAGGGGCTGAGCACATACGCCCTTGATTTTCTGGAGAGTTCGTCGCTCACGCCCTTCAATATGGACGAAACGGCCCAGCGGATTCTCGCGGTGATGGGCTCGCCCTATTACGCCAAACAGGTGGTCGGCAGCACCCTGGAACTGGGCATCAGCGGACAAGTACCGCTCCGCCCGGTGCAAAACGCCGCGACGCAGGCTTTGCACGAGGCCCTGCTGCAGCGGAAAAGCACCCGCTCGTTCAATGCTTTCCTGTCGAAGGAAGAAGTTTCGGCCTGCCTGCTCAACGCTTATTTCATCACCGAACGCTTCGAGGAGCACAGCCATCACCTGGCCCGGCGCAGCATCGCTTCGGGCGGTGCCCTCTACCCCATCGACCTCTTCTACCTGTCGCTGCACACCGACGGACTCCCCTGCGGCATCTACGCCTACAATCCCCATTTCGAACGGCTGGAGCGATGGCAGGCCTTCCCTTCGTCAGAAGCCCTGCTCGAAGGCATCAACCAAGCCCTGCCCGCCGACCTGAGGGGTTCGTGGGCGATGGACAGCGTGTCCGGCATCATCGTCTTCGGGGCTTCGCTCAACCGGGTGGCGTGCAAATACGGCGACCGCGGGCTGCGCTTTGCCCTGATGGACGTCGGCGCGCTGTGTCACGCCGTCCACATGTCGGCGGCCGCCTGCGGGGCGGGTTGCTGCGCCATCGGCGGTTTTCTCGACCACGAGCTCAACCGTCTGATGGGTTTTTCCGAGCCCAATGAAACCACCCTGCTGACCATGTTTCTCGGCAAGCAGGCCCAAAACGAAGAATCATGAACGACATCCATACGGGTTGGCCGTGGCAGGCCGACCGTCTCGGCTGGCAGTGGAATGCCGACTGTTTCATCGAAGAACGCTCCGAAGAGAAAATCATCCTCCGGAACGACGCGAGCGGTGCCCTGGTGGCCCTTTCGTCGGGGGAATACGAATTGCTGCAGATGATGTTTCCGCACCCCGAGGCGGCCGAAGCGGCCGACGATGCCGGATGTTCAGACGAAGAACTTTTCGATGGGGAGGGTTTTTCGGTCGACGACGACACTTTGCAGGCCATCATCGCCCAGGCCAAGACCTTGGAACTGATCGTCCCCGCCGGCCGGAAGCGCCGGACCAAAAGGCACTCCACGCTCTATCTGATGCTGCTCTACATCGTCGGGCGGATCACCGGGCTGCTGCAACATCTCACCCGACAGCCCCTGCGCACGGAATGCACGGGCAACTGGCGCTTCTTCAAACTTTTCTCCATCCATCTCGGCGGCGGGCGGCTGGAAAAGCTGGCCACGTCACGGGGTTTCCAAAAGCTCCTGCCCCACGCGTATTTCGCCGTGCTCGCCCTGTTGCTGGCCGCGCTCCTGCCCCATCTCCATGACTTCCGGCTCTGCGGTTTCGAAGCGACGGACGTTTCCTGGGTCGGTCTGTTCTTCGCCCTGCTGGGCTGCGTCTGCCTTTGCCTGGTGTGGCACGAAACCGGCCATTATGTCCTGTACAAGCGCTACGACGGCACGGGCAACCGGATGGGCGCCGGCCTGCTTTTCGGCTTCTTCCCGGTGTTTTACACGCAAATCGACGAAATCCACCTGTGGGCTGACCGGCGGCGACGGATGTTGCTCACGGGCGGCGGCATCCTGGCCGACCTCATCCCCTTTCTGGCCCTGAGCCTGCTCCTGTGCGTCTGGCATACGCCGTGTTTCGCACAACTGCTCGCCGACTGCCTGTTTTTCTACTACGCCGGCCAGACCTTCACCAACCTGAACTTCTTCGTCCCGGGCACCGACGGATACTACCTCTTCGAGGAATTGACCGGCACCGAACGACTCTACGGGCGGGCCTACGAAGCCTTCCGCAGCCTGCCGCGTCACCTGTTCCGCCGCGGACAGACATCACCCCTCACCCCCGGGGAAGCGCTTTTGGTGCTGTGGTTCGCGGTCTGTTGCCTGGCGGTCACCGCCTATTGGCTGGCCGTCACCCTCTTTTTCTTCTTTCCGCTATGGTCAAACCTTATTGTCTGACACTCATCGCCCTGCTGGCGGCCACCTTTCCCCTGCGCGGACACGTGAGCGTCAGGGGCACGGTGTCCGACCGCGGGGGCGAAGGCGTTTTTGCCGCAACGGTTTGCCTGAAGCCCTCCCTAGCCTGCGTCACCGTCACCGATTTGGATGGGCATTTCGCCATGGAAGTGCCGCCCCACGCCCTCCGCGACACGCTCATCGTCTCCTTCATCGGCTACCACACGGAGCGCTTTCTGTTGCCCGACACGAAGACCGTGCCCGGCGACACCCTCTTCTGCCGCATCACCCTGCGCGAAGACAGCCATCTGCTCAACAGCGTCATCGTGGAAGACAATCGCGAAATCACGGAAGAATTTTCCTTGGAAAAACTCTCGCAGACCGACATCTGGCTGTCGCCCGTCGCCGCCGGCGATCCGCTCAACGCCATCAGTTTTCTGCCCGCTTCGACGGGCACCGACGAAAGCGCCAATCCGACCTTCCGCGGCAGCCGCTCCACTTCGTCACACGTACTGCTCAACGGCATTCCCGTAGCCAACCCGGTGCGCAACACCCAACTCAACGGCATGGGCAATTTCAGCCTGTTCAACAATGCGCTCATCGAAGACCTCACCGTCTATGCCGGCAATCCGCCCCTGTCGAAGAGCAGCGCCGTGGCCGGCACGGCCGACCTGACCACCACCCGACGCCTCACGCGCAGCCAGACGCAGTGTTCCCTGTCGCTGGCCAACATCGGCGTGATGCGTTCGCAGGTGCTCGGACACGACAGCACGGGCGGCAATTTCCTGCAGGCTTACAGCAACTGGCAGTTTCCGCAGCCTTACATCGCCCTCAACCACGCTTCCGACCAGATTTCCTCGTTCCGGACGAACGACCTGGGGGTGAACCTCCACCTGGTCCACCCTGTCGACAAGCAACTGAGCGGCAACTTCTACGGCTATTTCATCGACGAATGCTTCGAGGGCGGGGCTTATCAATACAGCCGCTACGAGGGGAGCGCCGCCGACAACCGGCGATGGCTGGGCATCGGCAACCTGCGTTACGCCTTCCGTCAATGGGTCTTCAGCCTGAACGGCGGCCTCGACTTTCAAGACGGAAGCATCGAGAGCGGCCGGAGCGGCGGACACGAAACGGCCCGGCGGCTGAACGCCAACGCCTCGGCCAAATGCTTCGTCAGCGACCGGTTCTATGCGGAAGGCGGCCTGGCGCTGGGTTTTCTGAAAAGCGATTTGGAAAGCCACCGCCCCGCCGACCTGTACGATCCGGGCGACGAGCCGGCCCTGACGCGGGTCGACACCACTTTAAAGAGTTTGAATCCGGAAATCTTTCTCTACGCCCGCTATGAACCGGCCGACGGCTGGACCGCCGGCGCAGGTCTGCGCTGGAGCCTGGCCGGCAGCGCCGACCTGAATCCCGCGGCCGTTCACCCCGTCCGCGATGTCCTTTCCTGGCAGGCCAACCTCAAACGCTGTTTCAACCGGCGCCACACCGTGCTGCTGTCGGTCGGACAATACCACGACCTTTCCTCGCCCGGCCTGAACGACGCCTCCATCGCTCCGATGTCGTCCTTTCAGGCCAGCGCGGAATACGGTTTTCACGAAGACGAATGCAAAATCGAGGGGGCCGTCTATTACAAGGAAGAAAGCGGTCCGGACATCCTGACGTATTCGGGCGAATGCATTTTCGACGAGCGCGTCGTTCTGGGGGCGGAAGTGTCGGCCCTGCGCGACTTCGGACGCCTCCGCACCTCGCTCTCTTTTACGACGATGCTGGCTTACACCCGATACGACGGCGATCTGTTCCTTTCCGACAGCCACGTGCCCTGGTCGTTCAAGGGGCTGGTGCAATACGCCACCGAGCGTCAGCTGACCGTGGCCCTGAGCGGACAGGCCCGCGCCGGCACGCGCTACACGCCCGTCACGGGCGGCGTGGCCGACGAAAGCGGCGCCGGTTACCGTCCCGTCTTCGGCGCCGTCAATTCGGCCGCCAACAGCGCCTACATCCGCTTCGACCTGACCGTCAACAAAGTTCTTTATTTTGAAAAAGGGGTTCAGGCGGTGTTTTTCGCCACGCTGACCAACCTCTTCAACCGCCCCAACGAAGCCGGGCCCGTCTATACTTACGACTATTCCGCCCAAGCCGCCGCCTACACCCTGCAGCCCTACGCCATCTACTTCGGCCTCCAACTGCAATTCTGACCGTGACCGCCCCGTCCCTGTGATCACGCTTTGACCGAGATAGAGAAAGGAACCCTTCTCAAAGCTATTGACGGGATAAAGCGCTCGTTTGGCTCTGATGGGGCTCCTCTTTCGGGCATCAAAGATAAGCGCTTGATTTCTATTCTCCAAACGGATTCGGAAAATAATGCACCCGACTTCCAAAACGAGGAAATAATCGAAGGATTTCCTTAATTTTGCGGTGTCCTTAGTCAAGGTCAAGGTCAAAGTCAAGGTTGAAATGAAGATATTCGAACCCATCGGGAGGTATGCTTTGCTGATGCGCAAGACGTTCCGGCGTCCTGAGCGGCGGGGCATGTTCTGGCGGCAGGTGCTCAACGAGGTCGACAACCTCGGCCTGAGCTCGCTCTTCATCGTCGTCGTCTCATCGCTGTTCATGGGCGCGGTGATGACCATGCAGACCGACAACAACACCTCCAGCCCCTTCCTGCCCGCCTACTGCCTGGGCCTGGTGACCCGCGACACCCTCCTGCTCGAATTCTGCTCCACCGTGCTCAGCCTCTTCCTGGCCGGACAGATCGGGTCGCACATCGCCTCCGAAATCGGCACGATGCGCATCACCGAACAGATCGACGCCATGGACATCATGGGCGTCAACTCCGCCAACTACATCATCGCCCCGAAGATCACGGCCGTGGTCCTCTACATGCCCGTGCTGGTCTTCATCAGCATGTTCACCGGCATGATCGGCGGCTGGGGTTACTGCTCCATCACCGGCCAGATACCCGTCTCGAAATACATCTACGGCATCCGCTACGCCTTCATCGAGTGGTACGTGTGGTATGCCGTCATCAAGTCGCTCGTCTTCGCTTTTCTCATCACCTCGGTCTCGGCCTATCACGGTTACTACGTGAAGGGCGGCGCGCTGGAAGTGGGCAAGGCCGGCACCAAAGCCGTGGTCACGAGCAGCATCCTCATCCTGGTCTTCGACATTTTCCTCACCCGCATCCTGCTATGATCACCATCCGCGACCTCCACAAATCATTCGGCGAGCGGGAAGTGCTCCACGGCATCAAGACCGAGCTTCGCGACGGCATCATCAACCAGATCATCGGCAAGAGCGGCTCGGGCAAGACCGTGTTGCTCAAATGTGTGGTGGGGCTGCTTTACCCCGACCGCGGCGACATCCTCTACGACGGCCGGAGCCTCATCGCCATGACGAAGGCCCAGCGCCACCTCCTCTCGCAGGAGATGGGCATGCTCTTCCAGGGCTCGGCCCTCTTCGATTCGATGACCGTCGAGGAGAACGTGCTCTTCCCCTTGCAGATGTTTTCCAAGATGACCCCGGCCGAACAGCGCCGCCGGGCCCGCTATTGTCTGGACGAAGTCGGCCTGCCCGACACGCTTCACCTCTATCCCGGCGAACTGAGCGGCGGCATGCAGAAACGGGCAGCCATCGCCCGCGCCATCGCCCTCAACCCGAAATACCTCTTCTGCGACGAGCCCAATTCGGGCCTCGACCCGCTGACCAGCATCAAGATCGACGAACTCATCGTTTCGCTGACCGAGACCTACCGGATGACCACCGTCATCAACACCCACGACATGCACTCGGTCTGCACCATCGGCCAGCACATCGTCTTCCTGCAGGAAGGCACTCAATACTGGGAAGGGTCGAAAGACGAATTGGGATGCTCGGGCTGCGACCGGCTCGACACCTTCCTCACCGCGTCCGGCGTCGCCATCGAAAAGCTCTGACCCACCGAACCCACGCAAAGCCCCACCCAAAGACCATGTCAGCCTACCGAGATTTTTCCAAGCCGCTGCGCATCGTTTTCCTGATGCTGGCGCTGCTCATCATCACCGCTTCCACCCTCTTTTCCAATAAGTTGGCGCGCGAACTGGCGGCCGAAGAGCAAAAGAAAATAGAACTTTGGGCCGAGGCCATCCGCTACCTCATCCAAGACCCCGTCGAGAGCGACGTCCGCTTCGACTACGCCCTCACCCTGAAAATCATCGAAAACAACACCAACATTCCGGTCATCCTGGTCGACGCCGACGGCCAGTTGCTGAGCCAGTCCAACCTCGACCTCTCCGCCAAACACCCGGAGGAAGACCTCGAGCGCAAGAAGCAGCAGATCATCGACAAAGGGATGTGCATCGAAGTGAAACTCACCGACGACCTGGTGCAATATGTCTACTACGACGACTCGCGTCACCTCAAGATGCTGAAATACTTCCCCTATGTCCAGCTCGGCGTGCTCACGGTCTTTTTCCTCATCGTCATCCTTTCGCTCACCGCGTCGAAAAAAGCGGAGCAGAACCGCGTCTGGGTAGGGCTTTCGAAGGAAACGGCCCACCAGCTGGGCACCCCCATCTCTTCGCTGATGGGGCTGGAAGAGCTGCTCCGGATGAAAGACGCCGACCCGGCGCTGCTCAGGGAAATGGAGCGCGACACGCAGCGGCTGCGCACCATCGCCGAGCGCTTTTCCAAAATCGGCTCCAAGCCCGAGCCCAAGCCCCTGCCGCTGGGACCGGCCATCGAAAACGCCGTCCGCTACATCCAGGGGCGTTCGTCCGACAAGGTCAGCTTCAGCCTGACGCTCCCCGAAGGGGAAATCATCGTGCCGCTCAACGTGCCGCTCTTCGAGTGGGTCATCGAGAATCTGTGCAAGAACGCCATCGACGCGATGGACGGCTCGGGCAGCATTCACATCAGCGTGAGCGGGACGGCCGACGGCGCGGTCATCGACGTCAGCGACACGGGCAAAGGCATTCCCAAAAACCGCTTCAAGAGCATCTTCAAGCCCGGTTACACCACCAAGGCCCGCGGCTGGGGCCTCGGCCTGTCGCTCGTCAAGCGCATCGTGGAAGAATACCACCGCGGCCGCATCTTCGTCAAATCATCGGAGCCCGGGCGCGGCACCACGTTCCGCATCGTTCTTCACAGCTGATGCCGGCATCAGTTGTGAAGAATGATGCGGATGAGATCCTTGTTTGATTGGGGGAAGGGATTCCCCCAAACCCCTTTCTGTCGCTGCGCTCCGAAACCCGCAAACGACGAGGTTTGCTTCAATGCGTCACCTGTGAAGAATGAGAACCGTGGCTGCGCTCCGAAACCCGCAAACGACGAAGTCATGGGTTGCGCGCAAAAATGTTTGGGATTTTCAACGGAAGTTTTCTATCTTTGAGGGTTGATGTTTCCTTGAACCGACCACATAGAAAACCCGCATGAAGTTCAAAGCCGCCTTACTCGTTTTATTCCTGAGCGTCAGCCTGTTGGCCCCGGCACAGAAAATCCGCACCGTCAGCAACGCCGCCGACCCGTACGTATATGTCGTCCCCGACGACATGTCGCCCGCGCAAGCCCGCCAGGTGGCGGTGCAGAAAGCCCAGATCGAGCTCCTGGCCAAGGAATTCGGCACCGTCGTCTCCCAGTCGACCACCTCTCACGTGACCGTCAACGACGACGAAGCCCACAAAGACTTTTCCGTCCTGGGCACCACCGACGTCAAAGGCGAATGGATCGAAACCATCGGCGAGCCCGACATACAGATGACCTACGAAAACGACCGGCTCATCATCACCGTCCGCATCAAGGGCAAAGCCCGCGAAATCATCCGCGCCAAAACGATGTTCCAGGCAAGGGTGCTCCGCAACGACCCCCGCGCCGGCTTCGAGTCGACCGAATTCAAGGACGGCGACAAATTCTTCCTCTCGTTCGAGACCCCGGCCGCCGGCTACATCGCCGTCTACCTGGTCGACGCCTCGAAAACCGCTTCGTGCCTGCTCCCCTACCGCTCGTCGGGCACGGGCAAGGTGGCCGTCAAAGCCAACACCGACTACGTATTCTTCTCCGAAGAACTGGCCGCCCCGCTCTTCAGCGCCCGCGACGTGGACGCCTACGAACTCTTCGCCGACGGCCATTCCGAAACCGACTACCTCTACATCCTCTTTTCGCCCAATCCCTTCATCAAGGCGGCCGACGCCGACGCGGGCACCGACGCCGACGGCTACGAGCTGCCCCGCAGCCTGCCCGAGAGCGAATTCCACAAGTGGCTCACCGCCCACTTGAACAACGACAAAGACATGCAGCAGGAAATCAAGACAATACTCATCACAAAATAAAACCAAACCTTATGAAAAAGAACCTTTTGACCATCGCATGGGCCGCCGTCCTGGCCGCCGTGCCCGCGCTGCTCTCCGCCCAGTTGCAGGATGTGGCCCGTTTCAACCTCCAGCACCCCTGCGAGTCGTTTATGAACGCCCAGTCATTCTTTGTCTACAGCCATGACAATGTTCTCTACAACTACCGCAGCGTGACCCTGCTGGATGCCGCAGGCGACTTGCAGCAAGCCCTCATCAACCCCACCGGCAGCTCGGTGGCCGCGCTCTACAAAGGCAAGACCTATTTCGACATCGCCTCCGCGCGTGACGCCAACGACATCCTCTACGTCGTCCGCGACAAACGCAAAGGCCTGCCCGGCAAGCCCGTCCCCGTCACGGCCGCCTACACCCCCGACGCCCGCGAACTGCTGGTCGGCAACGCCCTGGGTGAAATCCTCGTCTACAGCACCTCCGACTACAGCCTGCTCAAGACCATGACCCCCGGCAAGGTTTATTCTTCCTTGAGCGTCAGCCCGAACCTCTACTACGTCGTGGGCGGTGAAGGCAACACGGTCGACGTCTGGAACAAGGAGACTTCGGCCCTGCGCAAAAGCCTCGAAATGCCCGGAGCCGTCCGCTCGGTTTCGTTCAGCGCCGATTCGCGCGTGATGGCCGTCGCCTGGCAGGGCGGCGTGAGCTTTGTCGACGTCATGTCGATGAACGTCACCGCCACCGCCGCCGAAGGACAAGACGTCACCGACGGCTGCTTCCACCCCGAGGGCAAATACTTCGCCTACATCTCCGACGGCTACCGTCTGACGGTCTACAACGTCAAGAACCACAGCATCGAACGCAGCGCCGAACTCGACTCGGACGGCAACGTGCTCAACGGTGCCCGCCACACTTCCTTCCTGACCAACGCCGACGGCACCGTGTCGCTGGTGTCCAACACCTCCAACGCCATCCTCATCTGGGACGTCGCCTTCCTGTCACCCTTCTACGGCTCGCTCTTCTCCTCCGACCTCGATGCCGGCATGGACAACTGGATGAAGCAGGCCAGCGGTGAAGATCTCAACGACTACCGCATCCGCGTGGCCGACGAGAACGCCGCCATCCAGAAAGCCATGTTGCTCGAAGAACTGGCCACCAAGGTCGGTCTGGAAACGGTCAAATTCGACGACCCGTTCGTGGCCGAAGCCTACGACGCCGCCAACCACTCCATCGAAGTGACCTTCGAAGGTGCCAACGCCATCCAGCTGGAACTCCCCGAATCGGAAGTGGAAAACCTGCGCAACGGTCAGATCACCTTCTCCGAAACGAAGTTCACCATCAACGACCAGGACGAACTCGTCTTCTCCTACCTGGTGGCCACCAACGCCGCCACGGGCGCCAAGTACATCTATGACAACCGTCAGTATGTGAAGATGCAGGATATGTTCGGCGAGAACGATGCCGACTACGTGCCCGTGAGCATCCGTCAGACCGCCAGCGAGCAGATGGAAGCCCTCGTGGTCCAGACCGAAGCCATCGCCGAGGAAAGCCGCACGCAGAACCTCATCACCGGCAAGACCGAAATCTCGGTCGACTCGCAGGTGAAGGCCGACTTCGACGCCGACGGCAACAAGATTTTCAACTACAAGGTCAATTACCGCTACGACGTCTCCACAGGCTTCTCCGCCCAGGAAGACTTCGGCCCGGGCAAATACCGCGTGGAAGAGTCGAATGCCGCTCTGACGATGCTCAAAGCCATCGAGACCGCCTTCAACACCGAACTCGTCTCCTATCTGGATGTCTGCTCGCAGGTCGACGTCACCATCACGGGCACGGCCGACTCCAAGGCGGTCCGCCAGATTCCTTACGCCGACATCTACGGCGCCTTCAACAACGAGCCCTACCTCAAGAAAGGCATTCTGTCGAGCATGACGGTCAGCGCCAAGACCTACATCACCAACAACGAACAGCTGGCCTTCATCCGCGCCGTCAGCGCCCAGAACTGGATGTCGAACAACATTCCGGCCATCAAGGACAATCCCGCCAAGTTCCGCTTCAACTATGCGACGGAAGTGGCCGAAACCGAAGGCAGCGAATACCGCCGCATCGTCGTCAACATCGTTTTGAAAGACGCGTTCAAAAAATAAATTTCCGCTTTTGCCATGAAAAAAGCCTGTTATCTCCTCCTGCTGCTTCTCGCCCCCGCCCTTCAAGTGTCGGCCCAAGTCGACGAGACTTTCCAGCAGGCCAACAAGCAATACGTGCTCTATGAAGTGGAGCGCGACAAGAACAGCACGGCCATGTACGACTATCTGCTGCAGAGCTACAAGCTCTATGTGCAGACCCTCGAACAGCAGCCCTCGGCTCAGGTGGCCGCGGCCGCCAAAGCCAAACTGGTGGCCATTTACCCCGTGCTGCGCACCGCCTCGGTCCACTACTCCAATTCGGGCGACTACGCCAAGGCTTACCCCTTCGGACTGGCCTACGTCAAACTCCCGGCTCATCACGCCATGGTGACCGAAATCCTGCCCAAGGACGCCAGTTTCAACCAGATTCTCTTCAACACCGGCGCTACGGCCGTGCAGCTCAACGACGATGAAAACGCCGTCTATTGCCTGAAGGCTTACCTGGCCAGCGGCGAGACGGCCCGCGCCAAGGACTGCTACAACAACCTGGTCATCGTCTGCCAGCGCAAGAAAGATTTCGCACAGATGGAATCGGTGCTCAAGGAGGCCCTGACGGTTTATCCCAACGAGATGAACTATCACTACAACCTGGTCAATCTCTACATCTCCACCCGCAACAACAGCGGCCTGCTCGAGGCGGTCAACGGCATCCTGGCCATCGACCCCAACAACCTCGAGGTGCTGCCGATGAAGGCCCGTCTGGAGATGAGCGCCGGCAACACGAAAGTGGCCCAGGAGATGTACAAGCGCATCTACAACTTCCGTCCGGACGACGCCGTCGTGATGCGCGACCTGGCCATCTGCGACTTCAAGATCGTCGTGGCCCTCAACCAGCAGATCAACGCCGGTTCGAGCGAAGGCGACAAAATGCGCATCAAGCAGGAAGCTTACCCCTATGTGTCGGAAGCCCGCGTCCTGTTCGAGAAACTGCTCGACAAGCAGCCCCAGAGCTACGACTATATGGGCGCCCTCGGCCAGTGCTGCCTCTTCCTCGGCATGAGCAGCGAGTCGGCCGCCCTCAACGAAATCATCGAGAACAAAGGCAGTTACACCGAATATCCGCAAATACTGGCCAAATACAACCAGCTCCCGACCGACGACGGCAACGCCTCGAAGATTTTCACCGGCGAACCGCCCAGATTGCTGACCACCAACGTGATGCTGCGTGACGCCAACGGCAACAACGTGCTCGACGGCGGCGAGGCCTTCACCATTGAGTTCACCGTAGTGAACAGCGGTGCGGGCGATGCCGAAAACGTCCACGTCCGCTTCGCCGAATCGGGTCTGATGGACACCTACATCACCGGTGTGCGCGACATCGACGCCGGCACCATCCCCGCCAACAGCGAGCGTCGGTTCACGATGAATTACATGGCCAGCGCCGACATTCCCGACGGAACGGCCTCGATGACCATCTACGTGCTGGAAGGCAATTCCTTCGACGCCGACCCGCAGGAAATCAACATCAACGTCCAGGAAATGGCCCGTCCGCGCCTGAGAATCGCCGCTTCGCAGTTCATGGCCGAAGAGGGCACCGCCATCTCGCTCGGCGACAAGGGCAAGCTCATCATCGTGGTCCAGAACTACGGTTCGGCCATGGCCTACAACACCGAAATCAAGTTCGACTGCCCCGACAACATTCTGCCGATGGGCTCCGACAAGGTGGTCTTCGACACCATCCCCGCCGGCGGCAACACCACGCTGACCTTCGACTTCCTGGTCAACAAGCGCTTCACGGGCGACTCCATCCCCATCCGGCTGACCATGCAGGAGGCTTCGCGCTACGAGCTGACCGACGACATCTACCGCGTGAAACTGGGTGATTATCTGTCCACGACCACGGCGCTCAACATCGACGGCGAACGCCAGCAGCGGGGCAACAACCTGGCTCAGGTCACGCTGCGCAACGAAGGCGAGCTCTTCTCCGACATCCCCGCCGGACCGGCCCACGCCCACCGCTACGCCCTCATCATCGGCAACGAGCTCTATTCCACGCTGGGCAGCAACTCCGAAATCAACGTGCCCTATGCCGAAAACGACGCCAGCGCCTTCAAGGAATATTGCCTGCGCACCTTCGGCGTGCCTTACGACAACATCACCTTCCTGGCCAACGCCACCACCGGCCAGATGATCGAAGCCGTAGACCGCCTCGTCAACATCGGCAAGTCCGACCCGCAGGCCGAACTCCTCTTCTATTATTCCGGTCACGGCAGCCCCGACGAGCAGACCCAGAAGCCCTACCTGCTCCCCGTCGACCTGACGGGTAAGAACGTGCGCTACGGCATCTCGCTCAACGACCTCTACGAGCGCCTGTCGGGCTGCGGCTGCGCGGGCGCCTACATCTTCCTCGACGCCTGCTTCAGCGGCGGTTTCAAATCGGAACAGGCCCTCATCGCCGCCAAGGGTGTCCGCGTGGCGCCCAAGTATTCGACCCTGTCGGGCAACACCGTCAGCTTCACTTCCTCGTCGGGCGACCAGACATCGAGTGTCTACCACGAGAAGAAACACGGCATCTTCACCTACTTCCTTTTGAAAGCCATCAAGGATGCCGGCGGCGACATCACCTTCCAGGAACTCTACAACCGCACCCGTCAGGACGTTTCGTATGAATCGTCGCGTCTGGGCAAACCCCAGTCACCTCAGGTCATCCCCTCCGACGACTGGAGCGACTGGTCAAGTTTCAAACTCAAACAATAAGCTTTTTTTATCATGACCATCCGCGAACTCGAGCCGAAAGAAGTTTTCGGCAACTTCTATGAAATCACCCGCCGTCCGCGCCCCTCGAAGCACGAGGAGCAGATCCGCGCCTACCTGCTTGAATGGGGCAAGCAGCGGGGCATCGAATGTTTCGCCGACGAGACGGGCAACGTCATCATGCGCAAGCCCGCCACCCCCGGCTATGAAAACCGCAAGGGCGTCATCATGCAGGGTCATATGGATATGGTGCCGCAGAAGAACCCCGACGTGGCCCACGATTTCGAAAAAGACCCCATCGAGACCTTCGTCGACGGCGAATGGCTGAAAGCCAAAGGCACCACCCTGGGCGCCGACAACGGCCTGGGCGTGGCCCTGGCGCTGGCCGCCCTCGAATCGGAGACCCTCTGCCACGGTCCGCTGGAATTGTTGGTCACCTACGACGAAGAGACCGGCATGACCGGTGCCCAGAACCTCAAGCCGGGCATCCTCAAAGGAGAAATCCTCCTCAACCTCGACTCGGAGACCGAAGGTGAATTCTACGTCGGCTGCGCCGGCGGCATGGACGCCTCGGCCGACGCCGTCTACACCCCGCAACCCGCGCCCGAAGGCCATCTCTGCTACGCGCTCAACGTGACGGGCTGCCAGGGCGGTCACTCCGGCATGGACATCATTCTCTGCCGCGCCAACGCCAACAAGCTCTCGGCCCGCCTGCTCTACGCCCTGCTCACCCGCACCGACGCCAAGCTGCTCGATATGGAAGGCGGCTCGCTGCGCAACGCCATCCCGCGCGACTGCTACGCCACCGTCTACATCGCCCCGGGCAAGCTGGCCGAGGCTCAGGCCATCGTCGACGAAACGGCCGCCGCCATCAAGAGCGAATATGCCGCCACCGACCCCGGCTGCACCATCACCTTCAAGCCCTACGTCTGCGCCGAAGGCGAAACCTGCGACCCGGAGGAATGCAAATACGTGGCCCACGAAGATGCCCTGCGCTTCCTGCGCGCCATCCTGGCCTGCCCCGACGGCGTGGAACGGATGAGCGACCAGATCCCCGGCTTGACGGAGACCTCCAACAACATGGCCATGGTGAAGATTTTCCGCGGGGAATTCTTCGTCAGAAGCCTTATCCGCAGCTCGGTCGACTCGGCCAAAGCGGCGCTCTGCGACAAGATGGAAGCCCTTTTCGCCCTGGCCGGCATCCCCGTCACCTTCTCCGGAGGCTATTCCGGCTGGTCGCCCAACGCCGCCTCTGAGATTCTCCATCTGATGAAGCGGGAGTATGTGCGCATGTTCGGCAAGGCGCCCGAAGTGACAGCCATCCACGCCGGTCTGGAGTGCGGCATTCTGAGCGGCGCCTATCCCCATTGGGACATGGTTTCGTTCGGTCCGACCCTCCTGAGCCCCCATTCGCCCGACGAACGGGCCCACATTCCCTCCGTACAGAAGGTCTGGGATTTCCTCCAGGCCCTGCTCGCCGCCATTCCCGAGAAATGAACACTTGAAAACAACACGTTACACTTTTAAATTTTTACGACAATGAAAAAATCAACCGTCATCCTGGCCGCCCTGATGGCCATCAGCACCGTCTTCACCGCTCAAGTCCAGGCCGAACCCTCCGCCAAGGACATCAAGAAAGTTCAGAAAGTCGCCAAAGCCCGCGCCAAAGAACTGACCAAACAAGGTTGGGTGCTCCAAGGCTCCACCCCGCTCGAGACCAAGCTGGAGAAACACCTGATCAAATTGACCGACTTCGGCGGCACCGCCACCGAATTCGTGGCCACGAGCGAAGGCAACATGGACATCGACATGGGTGTGACCGAAGCCACGTCCAACGCCGCCCAGTATTATGCCCAGAACGCCGGTTCGATGGTGAAGGGCCGCATCGTCTCCCAGAAAGACAAAATCTCCGACGAGCAGTCGAAGAATTTCGTGGCCGCCTTCGAGCAGTTGGTCGTCAAGGAAATCAAGGGTGAATTCAACCGCTCGTTCGTGCTGGTCAAAGAGACCAAGAACGGCAAGAAGAAAGCTTACGATGTCCAGGTGTTCTACCTGCTCGACGAAGAAGCCGCCTCTTCGGCCCGCATCCGCGCCTTGAAACAGGCCGCCGCCGAAGCCAAGATCGCCGAAGAACTCGGTCAGCAGATTTCCGACTACATCAACGCCGGTTTCAACGAATAAACCGCCCCTGATGAACACCCGGAAGCTGATTTCGGCCGTTGCCGCCGCGGGGTGCTGTCTGGTCCTGAACGCCCAAAGCCTGGAAGATTTCAAGCGGCAGGCGTTCGAGGAGTTCAATGCCTTCAGGGACAATGCCGTGGAAGAATACAAGAACTTCCGCGACAAGGCCAACGCCGATTATGCCAAATTCATGAGCGAGGCCTGGGGGGAATTCCAAAAGGAAGCACCCCTGCGGAAGCCTCCGCTGCCCGAGCCGCCCAAGCCGCCCGTGGCGCCTCCGCCCGAAGAGGACAAGCGTGAAGACTTCGACCGGATTCCCGTCAAGGAAATCGTGCCGGTGGCTCCGCCCGTGGTCCGTCCCCGCCCCGTGGAACCGATTCCCGTGGCCCCGACAGCGCCGGTGTGCGATTCGTTCGAGTTCACTTTCTACGGCACGCCTTGCCGCGTGGGGCTCGACCGCAGCCTTTCCTTCCGCCTGACCGACATCGACGAAAGGAGCGTGGCCGCCGCCTGGGAAGACCTTTCGAAGGAGAAATACAACCGGCTCATCAACGAGTGTCTTGACCTGAGGGAGTCGATGGACCTGTGCGGATGGGGCTATTATGCCCTGCTCCGCGCCATGACCACCGCCTTTTTCGGCGACACGAACGAAGCGGTGCTCCTTCAGATTTTCATCATGGTCCAGTCGGGCTACCAGGTCCGCATTGCCCGCTGCGAACAGCGCCTTTGCCTGCTGATGCCCTCCGACTACACCATCTTCAGCAAGTCGTACATCAAAATCGACGGCGAAAATTACTACATTTTCGGCAACGATACCGGCAGCAACCAGTATCACGTCTTCACCGGAGCCTTCCCCCACGAACAGGTGATGTCGATCCGCATGGAAGCCGCGCCGAAACTAGAGCCGTTGGCCGCCAGGGAGCGTGACCTGGTCTCGAAGCGCTATGCTTCCGCCTCCGTCCACGCCACCCTCGACCGCAACCTCATCGATTTCTACAACGACTACCCCCTCAACGACAACTGGACGCTGTATTCGCTGACGTCGCTGAGCCAGGGGCTGAAGGATGAGATTTATCCGCCGCTCAAGGCCGCCATCGAAGGGAAAAGCCAGACCGAGGCCGCCAACATCCTCATCAACTTCGTGCAGACCGCTTTCGAGTACAAGACCGACGGCGAACAGTTCGGCTGCGAACGCCCCCTGTTCGGCGACGAGACCTTCTACTACCCCTACAGCGACTGCGAAGACCGCTCCATTCTCTTCTCGATTCTGGTGCGCGAACTGATGGGGCTCGACGTGGCCTTCCTCTACTACCCCGGCCAACACCTGGCCACGGTGGTCCGCTTCGACGAGGAGGTCCCGGGCGACTATCTGATGGTCAACGACCAAAAGTACATCGTCTGCGACCCGACCTACATCGGCGCCTCCATCGGACGGGCCATGCCGAACCTGAAGAACTCACCCGTCAAAGTCATTGCCATTCAGTAACATGCCGGCCGTCAACCATGTATCAGTGCGCCGCCCTGTCAAAGACAAGGTCATCCTGGGCATAGACCCGGGCACCAACGTCATGGGCTACGGCGTCCTGCACATCCTTGACGGCCGGGCACGCTACGAAGTGATGGGGGTCTTGAAACTCAACAAGTACGAAGACCACTATCTGCGGCTGAGGAAAATCTTCGAGCGGACCCTGGGTCTCATCGACGAATACCTCCCCGACGAACTGGCCATCGAGGCCCCCTTCTTCGGCAAAAACGTACAATCGATGCTCAAATTGGGACACGCTCAGGGCTGCGCCATCGCCGCGGCCATCTCGCGTGACATCCCCATCTTCGAATATGCGCCGCTCAAGATCAAAATGGCCATCACCGGCAACGGACGTGCTTCCAAAGAGCAGGTCCGTTATCTTATCCAGCGCATTCTTGAAATTCCCGACAGCCAGTTGCTGCCCGAACTCGACGCCACCGACGGGCTGGCGGCCGCCTACTGCCACTACCTCGAAAGCGTGGTCATCGACAGCCGCAACCGTCTGGCCGAGGCCGTCTCCAAAGGCGGAAGAACCAAGCCGGCCGGACCAAACAACGTCTCCGCCCGGCTGACGGGCCTGAAAACCGCCGCCAAACCGTCTTCCTGCAAAACCTGGGAAGAATACCTGCTCAAACACCCCGACAAAAAGAAATGACCGGCTTTTACATCATCATAGGAAGCGCCCTGGCCGCCCTGGGCCTGTTCAGCTGGCTGGCCAGCCATTACGGGTGGTTCGGCGTGAACCGCCCCGCCGACACCTCTGCCGCCGACGACTCTGCGACCGATGCCGCCGGGAACGGCGCCTCTGCGACCGGGACCTCTGCGAACGGTGCCTTTGGGAACGGCGCCTCTGCGAACGGTGCCTCTGGGACCGGGGGCGAAAGCGGCGACGCATGCTGCGGCCAACACCTGGTCTGCGAAAAAGACAAACGGCTGATGGCCCAAAGCGACATCGTCTATTTCGACGACGAAGAATTGGACGCTTTCAAAAACACGCCCGCCGAAACCTACGACGAAGCCGCCCTGGCGCTTTTCTCGGAGATTTTTTACTCCATCCGCCCCGAAGAGTTGATGGAATGGCTCAACAGCCTCCGCCTGCGCGGCATCGAGCTGCCCATAGAACTCCGCGACGAAGCCCTGCTCATCCTCGCCGAACGGCGCAACGCCGTCTGAACCCCTTCCAAACCGACGCTGAAGAAAACGATGTCAAGACGCCCGACGACATATGGCCGGCTGACCGTCATCCTCCTTGCCCTGATGATGACGACGGGTTGTTCCACCCAGAAGAACACCCCGGCCTCACGCCGTCACCACGCCCTGACCACCCGCTACAACGTCCGCTTCAACGCCGAACAGTTTTACCTGAAGGGGGTGGAACAGACGGAAAAAGCTTACCGGGAAGATTTTTCCGAACTGCTCCCCGTTTACATCATCAGCGCGCCCGCCATGCAGCAAACCGCCGCGGGCCAGATGAAATCATGCATCGGGAAATGCGAGCAGGCCATCAAGACCCACTCCATCCGCGTCAAGCCCGAAAAGAAGCCGGGCCGCAACGCCTCGGCCAAAGACAAGGCCTTCTACGAACAGGAAGAATTCAACCCCGTCATGCCGAGCGTGTTCCTGCTGATGGCCAAGGCTCAGTTTTACCAGGGCGACTTCATGTCGGCCCTCTCCACCGCCACCTACATCCAGCAGCATTTCAGCCACGACCGCAAAGTCTCAGACGCCGCCCGCCTGCTCCAGGCCCGGGCCTATTATTTTTCCGACTGGATGTATGAAGCGGAAAACATCTTCGTCAAAATGAACGAAGAAGGCTTCGACCCCTCGCTCACGGCCGACTACTCGATGGCCTACGCCGATCTGCTGCTGCGCCGCGGCGAAACAGAGGAAGCCATCCCCCTGCTGGAAATCGCGCTGTCAAACCTCAGGCACAAATACGACAAACAGCGGATCAACTACCTCTTGGCCCAGCTCTATCAGCTGCAAGGCCACGACGAACGGGCCCTGAAATACTACAAGGCCGTCTGCCGCCTGAATCCGCCCTATGAGATGGACCTCAACGCCCGCATCCGCCAGACCGAAGTCGACCACCGGGGCGGCGAGCATTCCCAGCTCAACAAACTCACCCGTCTGAGCCGCAACCCCAACAACGCCGATTACCTCGACGCCATCCACTACGCCATCGGCAACGTGCTCCTCGCCCGCCGAGACACGGCCGGAGCCATCGAGCATTACCGCAGCGCCATACAGAAGAGCACCAAAAACGGTCTTTACAAGGCCCAGGCCCTCCTCAAACTGGGCGGCCTGTACTACGACCGCGAGGAATTCCGCCCCGCCGTGCCGCTTTACGAAGAAGGCAACCGCCTGCTCAAAAAAGAGCACACCCTCAAAGAACTGGCCGCTGAACGCGACCGCATTTTGCAACGGCTCGCCCCCCACGTCGAGACCGTGTTCGTCCAGGACAGCCTCCAGGCCATGGCCGCCCTGCCCGAAGAACGGCGCAACGCCATCATCGACAGCATCATCGTCGAAGTGAAAAAGCGCCTGAAGGAAGAACAGCGTCAACAAGATATGGAGGAAGCCCTCAGCGCCAACGAAGCCTTCACCCAAGCGGGCCGACAAGAGGCCGACGAACCCTCGGCGGCCTTGACCGTCGGCGACGACAGCTGGTATTTCTACAACGAAAACTCGCTCAAACAAGGGCGGAAAGCCTTCGAAAAAGCCTGGGGCCGGCGAGCGCTCGAAGACAACTGGCGCATCAAAAACAAAGGCAGTTTCTTCACCGACCTGGCGGCCCAAAACGGTGAAAACGCCGCCGCAGCCGACTCCCTGGCCCTCCCGGCGCTTGACGGAGCCGCCGAAAACGACACCCCGGCCGCCGTTGAAGTGCCCGACTTCGAACTTTCCGACGACCCCACCGAACCGGGTTATTACCTGCAAGACCTGCCCTTCACCCCGGAACAGATCGAGGCTTCCGACGCCCTGATCGCCGAAGCCCTGTTCAACGAAGCGAAAATCTTCCGCGAGGAGATGGAAAACGACGCGTTGGCGCTGCGCACCTTCGCCTTGTTGGAAAGCCGTTTCCCCGCCGACTCGCTCTGGCTGCCCGAATCATACTACCTCTGCTACCTCATCCTCATGCAGCACCACGAAGGCGCCCGGGCCGAAACCGACCGGCAGAAACTCCTCAGCCGCTTCCCCGACAGCGAGCAGGCCGCCCTCCTGGCCGATCCGCTTTTCCTCCAGCGCCTGCAGGAGATGTATGCCACCGAAGATTCGCTTTACAGCGAGACCTACCGCCATTTCCTGGAAAATCATTCCGACACGGTCAAGGCCAACTGCGATTACGTCGAGGCGCATTACCAACGCAGTGCGCTCCGACCCAACTTCATGTTCCTCAGGGCCTTGGAAGCGGTCAAAGACGGTGACGGCGAACTTTTCCTCAGCCTCATCTCCTCCATCGCCACCGAATTCCCCGGCCACGCCTTGCAGGAAACGGCCTCGAAAATGGTCGGCTATTGGAACGCCGGCCTACGTCCGCAAGGCTTCGACGGTTTCTACGAAGGCTATATCGACATCGACTCGGTGATGGTCGATTCCATCGCCAACAGTTTCGTTTACGACCCGGCCGAAGCCCATTACCTGGTGCTTACCTATCCCGCCGACTCGGTCAACGCCAACCGCCTGCTCTTCGACGTGGCCCTCTACAATTTCACCAATTTCCTCATCCGCGACTACGAACTCTCGCTCGAGCGGGTCGCCGATATGGACGCGCTGGTCATCCGTTCGTTCGAGAACGCCGAAGACGTCAGCCGCTACAGTTCGTGGATGAATTTCCAAACCGAGGCGCCCGAAGCGAAATACCCCGGCCTGAGGCGGATACTCATTTCCGAAAGCAATTTCAATTTGATCAACACCATCAGTTTCGGCGACAAAATTTCTCCCTCCGAAGTCTACGACCGCTTCTACAGGCGGGCCTATCTCGGGCAGGAAGAGGAGGAAGAGTAATTTATATTTCATACTTCAATAAATGACTGAATATCAAATGAAAACATTGGATTTCAAGCGTTTCGCAGGTCAACTGCGCTTCCCGCGGCTCGCGCTGCGGGCCGTGGCAACGGTTTTGTGTCTTTCTCTCTGCCTTTCGTCGTGCAACAAGCGCACCGAGCGCCCCGCCGACTGGGTGTCGGGCGGCGACGTTCTTCCTTATACGTCCATGACGATTTGCCTCCACGGCAGCGGTCTGCCCTGCACGCCAACGGCCGACGACCTCGTGGCGGCCTTTGTCGACGGAACTTGCGTGGGGGTGGCCTCTCCGCTCAACGAAAGCGGCACGCTCCGCTTTTATCTGGAAGTGCTGAAACGCAGCAGCGACGAGTTTTCGACCGCCGTTGACTTCACCCTCAGCTATTACAGCGACAGCGAAGGGAAAATCTACACCTCCGACCCCATCGCCTACATCAACGACGCCATCCTGGGCTCGGCCGACAGTTCCTATCAACCCGTTTGGAAATAAATGGCGTTCACGGGGCGGGCAAGGCCGCTTCATCTAAGAAACCATATGATCATTCTCATCACAGGCATCACCTCCGGCTTCGGCCGGGAAATGGCCCGCAGACTGGCCGCTGAAGGGCACAAAGTTTACGGAACTTACCGACACGCCTCCGAACCGCTGGAAGGCGTCACCTACATCAAGGCTGAGGTCACCTCCGACGCCGAAGTGGAAGCGGCGGTCAGGCAGGTCCTGGAAGCGGAAGGCCGTCTGGACGTGTTCATCAACAACGCGGGCATGGGCGTGGGCGGTCCGCTGGAATTGACCTGCATCGACGACGCCCGGCGGCAGATGGACGTCAATTTCATGGGGATGGTCCGCTTCCTTCACTTCGTCATTCCGCAGATGCGGAAGCAGGGCTTCGGCAAAATCGTCTGCCTGAGTTCCATCGCCGGCCGGCTGGGGCTGCCTTTCCAAGGGGTTTATTCGGCCTCGAAATTCGCCATCGAAGGTTACTGCGACGCGCTCAGGCTGGAGCTCAGGAAGTCGGGCGTGAAGGTGGTGGTCATCGAGCCGGGCGACTTCGCCACGGGCTTCACCGGCAGCCGGCAGAAGGTGGCCTTCGATCGGGAAGCCCTGGAAGCCTACCCTTCCTACCAGGCCTCGCTCGAAGGCATGGAAAAAGACGAACGGACCGGGCTGAAGCCCGAATATCTGGCCGGAAAAGTATCCGAAATCCTGCGCCGGAAGAATCCCCGCTGCACATACGTCATCGCCACGCCCGTCCAGAAAGCCTCCATTCCCCTGAGCCTCCTGCTGCCCAAGAAACTCTGGAACCGCATCTTCGCCTCCTGGTACGGCCTCTGACGCCCCCCTTGGCTCACATCCTCATGGCCCGCATCCTCGTGGGTCGCAGAGGTGCGGGACGCCAGGTCGCACCCTGCCAGGTGACCTACGAGCATGCGACCCGCGAGGATGCGACCCGCGGGCTACGGGCATGCGCAAAATCTGATGATTCAGCCCGCTTGGCCGAAAATCGCGCTAACGGTGGTCGAAACCGGTACCGTTAGCGCGATTTTTCGCCGGGAGCCCCGCGGGATTCGGCCGCGGGCCGGCGGGACCGGGGCCGTGAGGCGGCGTGACCGGGGCCGTGAGGCGGCAGGACCGGGGCTGTGAGGCCGGCATGACCGAGGCCGTGAGGCCGGCGGGCAGGCTACTCTGCCTGCGCGCTTAGCACGGCCCGGACACTCATACCGCTTTTACGGGGGGTGTATTCGTACACACTACTGTAGCCAGAGCGGATTTCCAAGATGTAGGCTTTGCCGCTGAC
>R18__coassemble_1298_pt1 | contig 41498 bp, 29 predicted proteins | sample R18__metabat2_low_PE_032 | metagenome-assembled genome bin R18
GGACTGCGAAGGGTCGGCGACTATCTGCTTTCGTCGATTCTCATGTCCTTTTCCGCGCAGACGGGCACCGCGCCTCTGTCACTCTATTATTTCCACCGCTTCCCCCGCCTGTTTCTCCTTTCCAATCTGCTGCTCGTTCCTTTGGCGGTCGGCCTGACTTATACGGCGCTGGCCTTCCAGTTGCTTTCGGCCGTGCCCTTGCTGCCGCCGGGGCTCCTGCGCCCGGTCGCCGCCTTGCTTGATGCCGGTCTGTCGCTCTTCACATCCTTGGCCTTCGGGGTGGAAGGCCTGCCCTTCGCGGTCAGGGAAGGCCTTTCTCCTATGTGGTGGGAAGTCGTTCTGGCCTACGCCGTGTTGATCGTCCTGTTTGGATCCGTCCGGAAAACTTCCTTCCTTTACGCCCTCGAAAATCTCCTGCGCCGCCTGCGCAACCGCAAATACGCCAAACGCTGCTGATTTTTGAAAGAACGCGACACAACAACGGCATGAGGTCCGGGAATCCTCCCCACGTTTGCAACGCGGTTCCCTCCCTTTTCGGGAGCCAAAGTTCCCGGACCTCATGCCGTTGTTGTACGGACAGGTCCGAATGGATGGTTTTATTCGGAGGTGTAGTTGTCGAAGTAGCCTTGGACCAGGACAATCGGGGTGCCTTTGTCGCCGGAGCCGGAGGTCAGGTCGCAAAGCGAGCCGATGAGGTCGGTGAGCTGGCGGGGGGTGGTGCCCTCGGAGGCCATCTTGCCCTTCAGGTTCGCGTCTTTGGCCTTGATGCTCTCGGAGATGGCGCTTTTCAGCGCTTCACCGGAAAGGCCGGAGAAGTCGTTGTCGGCCAGATACTTGAGTTTCAATTCGTTGGGTGTTCCGACCAGACCGTCCGTAAAGGCGGGGGAGACCACGGGATCGGCCAGTTCCCAGATTTTGCCCTGGGGGTCTTTGAAGGCGCCGTCGCCGTAGACCATCACTTCGATGTGTCGGCCGGTGGCGTCGAGCAGGCGCTTTTGAATGTCCTCCACGAGGGGCTGGCATTGGTGAGGAAACAGCTTCACGGTGTCTTCGGTGGCCTTGTTCGAACCCAGCAGACCGTAGTTTTCGTTGAAACCGCTGCCGTCGACCGAAGCGTTGAGGATGTCGTCGAGACCGAGCACGGTTTTGGCGCCGGCCTCCTTCAGGATGCGTTTGGTGCGCCGGCGCGTGTGGATGTCGCAGGTGATGACCGTATCCGTATAGTCGAGGATGGTCTTGGGACGGTTGGCGAAGACGATTTCCACCTCTGCGCCGCATGACTTGATGAGGTCGGAATAGTAGGCCACATAGTCGACGCCGGTGAATTCGTGCACGCCGTAGCCGAAGAGTTCGCGGTAGCGCTCCAGGGAGAGAACGTCGGAATAGGGGTTCACGCCGGCGTCGTCGAGTTTGTCGATGCTCAGGAGGGCGTTGCCCACTTCGTCCGACGGATAACTGAGCATCAGCACCACCTTGCTGCAACCCATGGCGATGCCCTTCAGACAGATGGCGAAGCGGTTGCGGGAGAGGATGGGGAAGATGACGCCCACGGTGCCGCCGCCGGTTTTGGTCCGGACGTCGGCGGCGATGGCGCTGACGGATGCGTAATTACCCTGGGAACGGGCTACTATGGATTCTGTGATGGAGACGACGTCTCTGTTGCGAAGTTCAAAACCTTCTTCTCTGGCGGCCTCAAGAACGCTTTCCGTAACGATTTGCGCGAGGTTGTCGCCTTCTCTGATGATCGGGCAGCGGATGCCGCGTGACACGGTGCCTACCCTTCTTTCGTGAGTTTTCATTCTTGTCACTGATTAACGCGCAAAGATATTAAATCCTTCAATAATGTGTCGCGCTTGCGGGCATTTTTTGCAAAAACCTTTGCGTGATTGTCTGAGCGGTTGTCTATGTCCAAAAAAAGAAGTACTTTTACAACTTCAAAAATCCGTGTCTGACCCAGGGGCTGAAAAGTCACGGAAACGATTGAAAATCAGTTGACGAACGCTAAATAACAGAGGACTGTGTTTACCAAAATCATCGACGGAAAACTCATAGAAAAGGCTGAAAAGTTCATCGACGCGGGGCAGCGCTTCGTGCTGACTTGCCACGAACACCCCGACGGCGACGCGCTGGGCTCGCTGCTGGCCATGAGCGCTTTCCTCCGGCAGCTGGGCAAGACGGAAGTCTGGCCCGTCGTGCCCGACCGCATCCCGGAAAACCTGCGCTGGTTGCCCGGAACAGAGCGGGTAAAGGTGTTTTCCGACGAAAGCGACGTATGCCTGCCGCTGATTGCCTCGGCCGATGTCTTGATTTTCCTCGATTTCAACGAGGTCAGCCGCACCGGCCGTCAGCTCGCTGAGGCGCTCCGTGCTTCGGCGGCCGTCAAAATCATGCTCGACCATCACCCATATCCCGCCGACGATGCCCGTCTGATCATTTCCCAACCCGAAATGTGCGCCACGGCCGAGGTGGTGTTCCGCTACATCTGCCGCACGGGCAATGCCGGGCTCATCGACTACGATATGGCCGAATGCATCTATGCCGGTCTGATGACCGACACGGGCAATTTCTCCTACAACTCCAACCGCCGCGACATCTATTTCATCATCGGTGAGCTGCTCGACCGGGGCATCGACAAAGACGCCCTTTACCGAAAGGTCTATGCGGTCAATTCCATCGGCCGGACCCGTATGCAGGGTTATCTGATGGACCGCGGCATGGAGATCCTTCCGGAATATCACACGGCGGTGATGACCCTCTCCGACGAAGATTTCAAGCGCTTCGGCTGCGACGCTTCCGAGACCGACGGCCTGGTCAACCTGCCGCTGGCCGTGCGGGACATCGTCCTGTCGGTCTTCCTGCGCGAGGACGGCGGCCTGGTCAGGGTTTCGCTGCGTTCCACGGGCGACTTTCCGGCCAACGAGCTGGCGGCTGCCCTGTACAACGGCGGCGGTCACCTCAATGCCGCCGGCGGCCGGTATGAAGGCACCCTGGCCGAAGGCGTACAGCGCTTGAAAGAGGCCTTGCCGGGATATTTCAACAAACAGTTCCCCAAAGAACAGACAACAGACACCATAGGAAAAACCACACCATAGAAAAATGAATTACCTTTTTGAAATCAGCTGGGAGGTCTGCAACCGGGTGGGCGGCATCTATACCGTCCTGTCCACCCACGCCCGGACCCTCGAAGACAAATACGGCGACGGCTTGTGCTTCATCGGCCCCGACATCCGCACCGTTTACGACCCGGATGGAACCGACACCCTTTTCTCTGAAGAGCCGACGCCGATGGACGCCTGGCGCAGTGCCGCCGTGGGTGAAGGCTTGAAAATCCGCACCGGCCGCTGGAACATTCCCGGCCGTCCGCTGGCGGTGCTGGTCGATTTCCGCGACCTCTATCCGCGCTTGAATCAGTATTATGCCGATTTCTGGAATTGCTTCCAGGTCGACTCCCTTCACGGTTACGGCGACTATGCCGAGGCTTGTGCCTTCGCCTTGTCGGCCGGTGAGGTGCTGGCTCACCTCTGCGACAGACTGCCCGATGCGCAACACTCGGACGTGACGGCCCATTTCCACGAATGGACCACCGGAATGGGCCTGCTCTACTGCAAGCGCTATCTGCCGCAGGTCTCCACCGTTTTCACGACCCACGCCACGTCGATCGGACGTTCCATCTGCAGCAACGGCAAAGACCTTTACGCCTATATGGAAGGCTATGACGGCGACCAGATGGCCGGCGAACTCCATATGGAGTCGAAGCATTCGCTGGAGAAGACGGCGGCCCGGCTGGCCGATTGTTTCACGACCGTGAGCGACATCACGGCCCGCGAATGCCGCCAGCTGCTCGGCAAGGAGCCCGACGTGGTCACGCCCAACGGCTTCGAAGACGGTTTCGTGCTGCCCGCCGCCGAGGGGCGCCGCCGTCGTCAGGCCTCGCGCCGGCAGTTGCTGTCGGTGGCGGAGGCGGTTCTGGGCTACGAACTGCCCGCCGATGCCTTGCTTTTGGCGACCTCCGGCCGTTATGAATACCGCAACAAAGGTTTCGACGTGTTTTTGGACAGCCTCAAGGCTTTGCAGGAAAACGACCGCCTGGAGCGGACCGTGGTGGCCTGGCTTTTGGTGCCCGGCGACGTGTCGGCCCCGCGGCAGGAAGTCTTGGACAACCTTGCGCGTCAGAAAGCCGGCCAAGCCCTGGAAAGCGTCTGGCATCCTTACAACACCCACTGGATGAACCACATCGAAAACGACCCGATCATCAACGGCATCCAGGCCCTAGGGCTGACCAACCGCCCGCAGGACAAGGTCAAGGTGATATCGGTCCCCTGTTACCTCCACGGCGACGACGGCATTTTCAATGTCAATTATTACGACCTGCTGCAGGGCTTCGACCTGACGGCCTTCCTTTCTTATTATGAGCCTTGGGGTTATACGCCGCTGGAAAGCATCGCCTTCTCCATCCCGACCCTGACCACCTCGCTGTCGGGCTTCGGCGCTTGGGTCAAAGCCAACAGCAACGCCCGCAAGCAAGGCATTGAAGCCGGCGTGGAAGTGCTTGAACGCCTCGACGGCCACAGCCTCGAATTGGCCGGACGCGCTGCGGAGGCTTATGTCGATTTCTCTCTCTTGGAACCGGCGCAAGTCACGGCCGTCCGTCGCCGTGCCCGCGAACTTTCCCGCCGCTTGCTCTGGCCGTCGCTGATTGCCTGCTACGAAGCAGCCTACCGGCGGGCCGCTTTCAACCACCAACCCTTGAATCAGATTTTTTAACCATTTATACGGGCCTTTGTTCAACGGCCCGGCCAACGATTGAAAATGAAAACCAAAAATTGTACGAACCAACCGCAATGGACTTCCGTCAACGTGGGAAGCCGCTTGCCGAAAGGCCTTGAAAAACTGCAGGAAATCGCCGAAAACTACTGGTGGACCTGGAATCCCGACGTCGTTTACCTTTATCGGAGCATCGATGAACAGCTCTGGTACGACAGCGGAGCCAACCCTGTGCTTTTCCTTGAGAAACTCAGCTACGACAAGCTCACCGAGATGTCGGAAGACGGCGCCTTCATGCGCAAACTCAATGCCATCTACAAGCGCTTTACCGATTATATGAGCGTGCCTCACCGCAAGGATAAACCCTCCGTGGCCTATTTCAGCATGGAATACGGCGTTTCGGAGGTGCTTAAAATCTACTCCGGCGGTCTGGGCATTCTGGCCGGCGACTACATCAAGGAGGCTTCCGACTGCAATGTCGACCTGACGGCCGTCGGTTTCCTCTATCGCCAGGGCTATTTCACCCAGGGCCTTTCGATGGACGGTCAGCAGATCGCCATCTACGAGAATCAGAATTTCAACAAAATACCCCTCACGCAACTGAAAAACGACGACGGCACACCTTATACCTTCACCGTCGATTATCCCGGCTATCAGGTGCATTGCTACGTCTGGCTGGCCAAGGTGGGCCGCACGGACCTTTATCTGATGGACACCGACCATCCGCTCAACAGCGAATACGACCGTCAGATCACCTACCAACTCTACGGCGGCGACTGGGAGAACCGTCTGAAACAGGAATACCTGCTCGGCATCGGCGGCGTGCAGCTGCTCAAGGCGCTGGGCATCCGCAAGGACGTTTACCACGCCAACGAAGGCCATGCCGCGCTGCTGACCCTTCAGCGGATGGTCGACTGCATCAACGAGGAGCACCTGACGTTCAGCGAGGCCCTCGAAGTGGTCCGCGCTTCGTCGCTCTACACCTGCCATACCCCCGTTCCGGCCGGTCACGACAAGTTCGAGGAAGCCATGTTCCACAAATACCTGGCGCCCTTCGCCGACAAACTGGGCATCAGCTGGGACGAACTGATGGATATGGGCCGCGAGAACCCCGGCGACCACAACGAAAAGTTCAGCATGAGCGTCGTGGCCTGCAACACCTGTCAGGAAGTGAACGGCGTGTCGTGGCTCCACGGCGAGGTCTCCAAGAAGATGTTCGCTCCTATCTGGAAGGGCTATTTCCCCTCCGAGACCCACGTGGGTTATGTGACCAACGGCGTACATATGCCCTCCTGGGCGGCCGCCGAGTGGAGAGAGGTCTATGACAAGGCTTTCGGCCCCGACTGGATGTCAGACCAGTCGAACACCGACATCTGGCGCAAGATTTACGAAGTGCCCGACGAGGTCATCTGGAATGCCCGCAAGGCGCGCAAGGCCAAACTCATCGACTACATCAACGGCAACTACCGCACCAGCTGGCTGAAGAACCAGAACAATCCGTCACAGACGCTGTCGGTGCTCAACAACATCAACCCCAACGCGCTGATGATCGGTTTCGGCCGCCGCTTCGCCACATACAAACGGGCCCATCTGCTCTTCACTGACCTCAACCGTCTGTCGAAGATCGTCAACAATCCCGACTTCCCCGTTCAGTTCGTCTTCACGGGCAAGGCCCATCCGGCCGACGGCGGCGGTCAGGGACTCATCAAGCGCATCGTCGAGATTTCGCGCATGCCGGAGTTCCAGGGCAAGGTCATCTTCCTTGAAAATTACGACATCGGTCTGGCCAAGCGCCTGATTTCGGGTGTCGACATCTGGCTCAACACGCCGACCCGTCCCCTCGAGGCTTCGGGTACGAGCGGCCAGAAGGCCGAGATGAACGGTGTGCTCAATTTCTCCGTCCTCGACGGTTGGTGGCTGGAAGGCTACAAGCCCGGCGCCGGTTGGGCCCTCACCGAGAAGCGGACCTATCAGAACCAGGCCTATCAGGACCAGCTGGATGCCGTGACCATCTATTCGATGCTCGAGAATGAAATCGTTCCGCTCTATTATGCCCGCAACAGCCGCGGTTATTCGCCCGAGTGGATCATGTACATCAAGAATTCGATTGCCCAGATCGCGCCGCGTTTCACCACCAAGCGCATGATGGACGACTATTACGACCGCTTCTACACCAAACTGGCCGAGCGCTCCGCCCTGCTTCGGAAGGACAATTTCGCCAAAGTGCGCGAAATCGTGGCCTGGAAGGAAAAGATGGCCGCCGCGTGGGACCGCATCAAGATTGAAGGGGCCTATGTGCCCGAGGAATTGTTCCGCAAAGACCCGATCGTGGGCGATGAATATCCCGTTTCGGTCACCCTCGACGTCTCTGAAGCCGGCCTGTCGGACGGCATCGGCGTAGAGCTGGTGGTCCGCGAAACCGATCTCGAAGGCGCTGATCAATTCGCCAGCTATGAGTTGAACCGGGTCGACGCTCCTGCCGGCAAGCTCCGTTACGAACTGAATTACAAGTTCGTCAAGGCCGGTGCGTTCAATTATTCGTTCCGGATGTTCCCGAAGAACGCCGACCTGCCTCACCGCATGGACTTCTGCTACGTGCGGTGGTTCTGACATAATAAAAACGGTGTGGCCGCTTGTTGCTGAATATATACGATAACAACCCCGATGTACGGGCCGTCCGTCGCGCAGCCGCGACGCTGCGCGACGGCGGCATCATCATCTATCCCACCGATACGATTTACGCCATCGGTTGCGATATTTTCCAGGCCCGGGCGGTCGAGAAAATCTGCCGCATCAAAGGCATCCGTCCCGCCAAGGCCAACCTGTCGTTCATCTGTCAGGATCTGAGCCACATCAGCGAATATGCCCGCATCAGCAACAGCGTCTTCAAACTGATGAAGCGCAACACCCCAGGCCCTTTCACCTTCATTCTCAACGGCAGCAGCCGTCTGCCCAAACTCTTCCGGCAGAAGAACACGGTGGGCATACGCGTACCCGACAACGCCATTGTCAGGGCGCTGGTCGAAGAACTGGGCAACCCCCTGATGACCGCTTCGCTCAAAGACTACGAAGGCTGGGCTCTGGCCGAAGAGTCGGAAAGTTCCAAGCGGCGTCGCGACCGCGATTGGCCGGACGATGACGATTCGGATTTGCCCTCGGAGTTCAACGAAGACGACACGCCCGTGGAATATTCCACCGATCCGGAATTGATCGAGGAACGTTACGGACACCTCGTCGACCTGGTCATCGACGGTGGGATGGGGCGCATCGAGCCCTCCACCGTGGTCGACTGTACGGGCGACGAACCCCTGATTGTACGCCAGGGCACGGGCGAACTCGTTTGGTGATTTTTTTGATTCATCCATCACATCCATGACTTCAACAGATTGCAGACAACAGGCCGAGGAACTTTTCTCGCTCGTGGCCGACAGGTTTACCCCCGACGACGTGGCCCGCATCCGCAAGGCCTATGAATTTGCCGCCGAGGCACACGAAGGGCAGAAGAGGCAGAGCGGGGAACCTTACATCACCCATCCCATCGCTGTGGCCCGCATCGTAGCCGTGGAACTGGAACTCGGCGTCAATCCCGTCATCGCGGCTTTCCTGCACGACGTGGTGGAAGACACCCCTCACACCATCGACGAGATCAAGGCCCTCTTCGGTGACGACGTGGCCTTCCTGGTGGAGGTGGTGACCAAGAAGAAAAAAGCCAATTACGAGACGTCGAAACAGATAGACAATTACCGTCAGATTCTCGACTCGGTCCACTACGACGTCCGGGCCCTGATGGTGAAACTGGCCGACCGTCTGCACAACATGCGCACGCTCGAGAGCAAGCGGCCGGAAAAGCAGATGAAGATAGCAGGCGAGACCGACTATTTCTATGCGCCGCTGGCCACGCGCCTGGGGCTTTATCCCATCAAGAACGAACTGGAAAACCTCTCGTTCAAATACCGCTGTCCGAAGGAATACAGCCTGCTGCACGACTTGCTCGCGCGCGAGGCGGAGGCGTTGAAACCCGGGCTTGACGACTTCCTCGGCCGGATCACCTCTCTTTTGGAAGCGCGTGGTTTGAAGGTCCGCACCGAAGTTCGTTACCGTCAGCCCTACAATGTCTGGCGGAAAATGAGGAATACGGGACGCGATTTCAACCACCTGGAGGGAAAACGCTACATCCGCATCGTCTTCGACGAACGGCGCGAGTGGTCGGAAAAAGACACCAGCCTCTATATTTATTCCTGTCTGACCGACTGCTTCAAGGAACGCCCGGGCAGCCTGGTCAATTACATCGACTCGCCCAAGGAAAACGGTTATCAGAGTTTCCATATCGTCTTGCTTTCGCCGCAGGGCAATTGGGAGGAAATCCACATTTCGTCGGAGCGGATGATCCGTCATTCCCGCCTGGGCTGCATCGCCGAACGCAACGAGGGCGACATTTCGCGCTGGCTGGAAAAATTCCGGAAGGTCTTGCAGGACGTGGCGGCCAACGGTCGCGACCTGGCCTTTATGGAGGGCGTCACTTCTTCGTTTTACAACGACGACATTCTGGTTTTTACGCCTCAGGGAAAGGGTGTCATTCTGCCGAAGAACGCCACGGCGCTCGATTTCGCTTTCGAGATTCACAGCGACATCGGCGAGCACGCCCAGTTTGCCCGCATCAACGGCAAGCTGAATTCGGTCAAGACGGTGCTGCACCGGGGCGACTGTGTGGAGATCGGCACCAATGAGTCGGTTACGCCTCAGTGGGACTGGCTGAATTACATCTGTACTTACAAGGCCAAGCGGCATTTGCTGTCGGTCTTGAAGCATAAGGACAAACTGCCCTTCAAACGCTGCACGGCCTGTCATCCGCTGCCCGGCGACGAGGTGATCGGTTTCCGTCACGGCGAGGAAATCACCATCCACAAGCGCGATTGCCAGCTGGCCATCCAACAGGCCAGCGAAGACGGCGACGACATTGTCGACGTCCGTTTCGAGGAGTACCGGTCGTTTCTTTATCCGGTCAGGCTGCAGATTGTGGCGGTCGACCGTTTCCACTTGCTCATCGACCTGGTCGATTGCATCACCACCGGCCAGCGCCTGTCCGTTTCGGCCGTCAACAGCGTCACCACCGAGCAGATTGTCCGCTGCAGCATCGACTTCAGCGTCCGCTCGGCCCGTCAGCTCGAGGACGTCATCCTGGCCATCAGCAACATCAGCGGCGTCGAAGAAGTCAGCCGCGTGGAATGTGGCTGAGCGCAGCGAAGCTCAGCCACATGGATGCTGAAGCCTTCAGGCGGGCAGGTGCAAAAAAAAGGAGTGGCTCGTAAGAGTCACTCCCTTTTTTTTATGCCAAAGAAGGTTATTCTTCGGCTTCGAGTTGCTTCTTGAGGGCGGCCAGGGCGTCGATGTCGCCGAGGGTGGTCTTCTCCACCTTCTGGGCAACGGCTTCCTGAGCTTTCTCTTCGGCCTTCTTTTCAGAGGCGGCCTTCTTGGCGGCGGCGCGGGCTTCCTTGCGGGCCTCGTCTTCGAAGATGCGGCTGTGGCTCAGAATGATGCGCTTGGCGTTCTTGTTGAATTCGATCACCTTGAAATCGAGCTTTTCGCCGGCGACGGCCTGGCTGCCGTCTTCCTTGACGAGATGCTTCGGGGTGGCGAAGCCTTCGATGCCGTAAGGCAGAGCGATGACGGCACCCTTTTCGGTGATTTCGGTGATTTCGCCTTCGTGGACGCTGTCGACCGTGAAGATGGTCTCGAAGTTGTCCCAAGGATTCTCTTCGAGCTGCTTGTGGCCGAGGCTCAGACGACGGTTCTCCTTGTCGATTTCGAGGATGACCACGTCGATGTTCTCGCCGACCTTGCAGAATTCGCTCGGATGTTTGACTTTCTTCGTCCAGCTCAGGTCGCTGATGTGGATCAGACCGTCAACGCCTTCTTCGATTTCAACGAAAACGCCGAAGTTGGTGAAGTTGCGCACGCGGGCCGTGTGCTTGCTGCCGACGGCATACTTGGTCTCGATGTCCAACCACGGATCCTGACGCAGTTGCTTGATGCCCAACGAAATCTTGCGGGCCTCGCGGTCGATGGTCAGAATGACGGCTTCGACTTCGTCGCCGACCTTCAGGAAATCCTGAGCGCTGCGCAGGTGCTGGCTCCAGCTCATTTCGGAGACGTGGACCAGGCCTTCGATACCCGGGGCGATTTCGACGAAAGCGCCGTAGTCGAACATGACGACCACCTTGCCCGTGACCTTGTCACCTTCTTTGAGGTTCGGATCGAGGGCATCCCAAGGATGAGGCGTAAGCTGCTTGATGCCGAGGGCGATGCGCTTGCGGTCTTCTTCGAAGTCCTTGATGACGACGTTGACCTTCTCGCCTTCCGTGACGATGTCGTGCGGGTCGTTGACGCGGCCCCAGCTCAGGTCGGTGATGTGGATGAGACCGTCCACGCCGCCCAGGTCGATGAACACACCGTAAGAGGTGATGTTCTTGACGGTGCCTTCGAGCACCTGACCCTTTTCGAGGTGAGAAATGATTTCACGCTTCTGGATTTCGAGCTCGGCTTCGATGAGGGCCTTGTGCGAAACCACGACGTTCTTGAATTCCTGGTTGATCTTGATGACCTTGAAGTCCATGCAGGTGCCTACGAACTGATCGTAGTCGCGGATGGGCTTGACGTCGATCTGAGAACCGGGCAGGAAAGCCTCGATGCCGAAGATGTCGACGATCATACCGCCCTTCGTGCGGCACTTGACGAAACCTTTGACCACGGAACCCTTTTCGAGGGCCTCGTTGACGTTGTCCCAGCTGCGGCTCGTGCGGGCCTTCTTGTGGGAGAGGATCAGCTGACCCTTCTTGTCTTCCTGCGATTCGATATAGACTTCGACTTCGTCACCGACTTTCAGGTCGGGGTTGTAACGGAATTCGTTCAGCGAAACGATACCGTCGCTCTTGAAGCCGATGTTGACCACGACTTCGCGTTTGTTCATGGCGATGACCTTACCCATGACGACTTCCTTCTCCTTGACGGTGTTGAGGGTGTTGTCATACGTCTTGGTCAGTTCTTCCTTGGCAGCCTGGCCGGCGATGCTGCCTTTTTCGAAAGCTTCCCAATCGAAATCGGGATCGGGTTCGGTTACGGTGGGACGGGCTGCCGGGGCGGCTTGCGCGGCGTTAGCCTCAGAAACTACAACGGGTTCTTCCTGAACCGGTGCATTGATTTCTTCGTTCATGAAAAGTGAACATTGCGAAACTGTTTTCAGGGATGGAACCATCCTTGCAACAGCTTCTGGGTTAAACAATAAGGTTATACACACAAGGTGTGCGCAAAAAGCGTGCAAAGATACAAAAACTTTTTTTCGATTGCCCAACTTCCATGCGTCTTTTTATTCAGGTGCTGCAGGCGTTTTTTATTTGGACCAAAAGTTTGCGCTTTTGAAAGGCTTGGCGTACTTTTACCGACCGTTAACCTCATCCAAGAGCGTTAACCTCAACCCCACACACCGAACCGTCAATCCGTCCGTCATGAATGCAAACGAATCCCTGAGCCGCTTCCTTGAAACGGTCATCCGTCAGGCCATCGAGCGCCAGCAACAGGAGTACGCCGCCGAAGCGCTCACCGATCTTTTTATTTATCCCAATGCCGAAACGGGCGAATTTTCCGTATTGAACGATGATCATGTCTGTCTGGCCAAGGTCGGAGTGAAGGAATGGACGTCTGACGAGGAGGCGAACAGCGAGGCGGAAATCGAAAAGGCCGAGCCGATGTTGCGCGACATCGTCGCCCGGCTGGCCAAAGAGGGCCTTTTCGAGACGCTCAATCTGCAGAAGCCGTTTTCCGTGGCCTTGGTCGACGACGACATGGAAAGTCTGGCCGAACTCTATTTCCTTGACGACGACTCGGTCAGCCTCGACCAGGACCTTATTAAAGAAGTGGACAAGGAACTCGGCGATTTTTTCAAAAAACTGATGGCTGATTTTTGAGCGGAAGTTTGTTGATTTCCCAAAAATGTGTACTTTTGCGCCCGCATTCAAGCCGGAATAGCTCAGTTGGTAGAGCGACGCATTCGTAATGCGTAGGTCGCCGGTTCGAGTCCGGCCTCCGGCTCCAAGGCTTGAATCAAGCAGAACGGATTCAGATAAGTCCAAAAAAACAAGATGCAGGTGAAACTCAACGGTTTCACCTGTTTTTTGTGCATAAGAAATGCATATACCGATTTTTGGATGATTTTTTTGCATTGGTTGAAAATTGTATTACTTTTGCACGATATTTCGTGGCCAAAAATTGCATTTTTATAAAAAATAAATACATTAAGCATACAAGACGAGTGCCCGTCATCATACAAAACGCGGGCAAACAACCATACATTATTATATAGTAACTGAAAACAACAACCAACTCAATTATTAATCCCTAAATCTCTTTTTATGAAAAAGATCAGATTTTTCTTGACAGGGCTTTTGCTGATGGTCGGTTGTGCGGCTTTCGCACAGAACATCGCAGTGAAAGGTACTGTTACGGATGCTGAAAGTGGAGAGCCTGTTGTGGGTGCCGCCGTCGTGCTGCAGAGCAACAACGCCACTTATGCCATCACCGATGTGTCAGGTAACTATGCCATCGGCGTCCCCAAGGACGGCGTGCTGGAAGTATCCTATCTCGGCTATGTGAAGCAGGCCGTCGCCGTTGAAGGCCGCTCGCAGGTGAACATCATGCTGACCCCCGACGCACAGGATCTTGAAGAAGTCCTGGTCGTCGCCTTCGGTACCGCCAAGAAATCATCCTTCACCGGTTCGGCCGCCGTGGTCGACGCTGAAGATCTTCAGAAGGTCCAGGTGAGCAGCATCACCAACGCCCTCCAGGGCAAGGTCTCCGGTGTGCAGCTGATTTCTGCCAACGGTGCCCCCGGTGAGTCCGCTTCGATCCGTATCCGCGGTATCGGCTCCATCAACGCCGGCAAGAACCCGCTCTACATTGTTGACGGTGCTCCTTACGACGGTGACATGGCCAATTTCAACCAGGCCGACATCGAATCGATGACCGTTTTGAAAGACGCTGCTTCCAACGCCCTGTACGGTGCCCGTGGTGCCAACGGTGTCATCATGATCACCACCAAGAAGGCCAAGAGAGGCAATGCCGACATCACCCTCGACGCCAAGTACGGTGTCAACACCCGCGCCCTCAAGGACTACGAGGTCATCACCGACCCGGCCGAATATTATGAGGTCCACTACAAATCGGTTTACAATTACGCCATGGACAAACAAGGCATGACGGCCGACGAGGCTTGGGAATATGCCAACAGCGTCCTCTTCGACGAGCAGGGCAACGGCGGTCTGGGTTACAACGTCTACACGATCCCCGAAGGTGAATTCCTCATCGGCCGTGACGGCAAGCTCAACCCCAACGCCACGTTGGGCAACCTGGTCAACTGGAACGGCGAGGATTTCCTCGTCACCCCCGACAACTGGTCTGACTACGGTTACCGCAACGGCGCCCGTCAGGAGTACAACCTCTCCATCTCGCAGGCTTTCGACAAGGTCTCCGTGTTGGCTTCGCTGGGATACCTCAACGAACAGGGTATCACCGAAAAGTCCGACTTCTCGCGTATGTCGGGCCGTCTGCGTGCCGACTATCAGGCCAAGAAATGGTTGAAGACCGGTGTGAACGCTTCTTTCGCCCATTACGAAAAGAACTATCTGGACAACAACGGCAGCCCCACCTCCACGGGTAACATCTGGGCTTTCACCTCGTCCATCGCTCCTATCTATCCGCTGTTCCTCCGCAACGCTGACGGAAGCATCAAGATCGATGACGCCGGCAACCAGGTGCTCGACTACGGTAACGCCAAGTACGGCGAAGGCGGCAACGCCGGTTTCAGCCGTCCTTTCCTGAGCGATGCCAACGCCATCCAGGACAACCGTCTGAACACCCTCGGCGTGGAAGGCAATGCCTTCACGGCCAACGGCTATTTGGACATCACCCTGTGCAAGGGCCTTGTCCTGACGGTGAACGGTTCGGTTTATTCCGATGAATACCGCACCACCGAAGTGCTGAACCCCTACTATGGTCAGTTCAACTCCACGGGCGGTACCGTTTATAAGGCTCACAGCCGCTTGCAGGCCTACAACCTCCAGCAACTGTTGAACTACACCAACTCTTTCGGTGAAAACAACCTGAACGTGATGTTGGGTCACGAATACTACGACTACACGAGCTACTCGCTGTCGGCTACGAAGCACCAGATGTTCTCGCCGACCGACAAGGAACTTGCCCGCGCCGTCGTCGACAACTCCAGCGCTTATTCTTCGAAGGGCGAGTACAACAACGAAGGTTACTTCGGCCGTGCCATGTATGACTACAGCGAGCGTTATTTCTTCTCCGCTTCGCTGCGTGCCGATGCTTCTTCACGCTTCCATCCCGATCACCGTTGGGGTATGTTCTGGAGCGTAGGCGGTGCCTGGCTCATCAACAAGGAAGAGTGGTTCGGAGCCGACTGGGTCAACGAACTCAAGATCAAGGCTTCTTACGGTACCCAGGGTAACGACAACATTTCGTCGTATCTGTATACCGATCAGTATTCGATTTCCAATTCAGACGGTGCCGTCGGTGTCTCCTTCACGGGCAAAGGTACCGAAGACATCACTTGGGAAAAGCGCAAGAACTTCAACGTCGGTGCTGAATTCACCCTCTTCAACCGTCTGTCGGGTAGCGTTGAATACTACTACAACAAGACCACCGACATGCTGTTCTCCTTCTCGGTGGCTCCTTCGGCCGGTTACACCTCTTACTACGACAACGTAGGTGACCTTTACAACAAGGGTGTTGAAGTCGAACTCAACTACGACATCTTCAAGAGAAAGAACTTCACCTGGAATATCTACGGCAACATCTCCTTCCAGAAGAACAGAATCACCTATCTCCACGAAGACAAGAAAACCACCACTTACCGCGACCTCGACGGCAACGTCTATGACGGTTACACCAGCGGCAGCTTCTTCCTCTCGGAAGGCGCTTCGATGTACACCTGGCGTCTGAAAGAATATGCCGGTGTCGATCCTGAAGACGGTCAATCTCTTTGGTACAAGGAAGTTCCCGTGTATGTCCAGGTGGCCGATCCGACCACCGGTGAGATGGTTGACACGGAGGAAATCGACCACTACAATCTGGAAACGACCAACAAATATGCCGATGCTTCCTACTTCGTCAGCAACAAGACCACCCTGCCCGACGCTTTCGGCGGTTTCGGCACGAGCTTCAAGTTCTACGGTTTCGACATTTCGGCTTCGTTCTCCTATCAGTTGGGCGGTTATCAGTATGACTACACCTATGCTTCGTTCATGAGCACCCCGCTCAGCAGCAGCACCGGTAACAACATCCACGTTGACGCGCTCAACGCCTGGTCGGCTGAGAACCCCGATTCGAACATCCCCCGCTGGAACTTCGACGATACTTACAGCGCCGGTTCTTCGACCCGTTTCCTGACCTCTTCGAGCTATCTGAACCTCGACAACGTGGTGGTGGGTTACACCTTCCCCTCGAAGTGGTTCCGCAACTCGAACGTGATCAGCAGCCTGAGACTCTATGTCATGGGCGGCAACCTCTGGTACCTGTCGGCCCGTCAGGGATTCGACCCCCGTCAATCCTTCTCCGACTCGTCTGATGCCTCCAACTATTCGCCCATGCGTACCATCTCCGGTGGCGTGACGGTCAAATTCTAACTTTTAAAGACTCAATCAACAATGAAAAATTTATATAAAGTTGTATCATTGCTCGCCGTTACGGCTGTGTCTTTGACCGGCTGTATTCACGAAACGTTCCCGGAGAGCAGTACGGCCACCAAGGATCAGATCAGTGCTTCTGCCAGCGCTTTGGAGGCTTCAGTGAGCGGTATTCCCGCGCAGATGTGCCAGGGCTATCTGGTCTATGGCGATCAGGTGCACGAGACCGATATGGCCTTCCCGCAGTTCCTCATCCTGATGACCGAAATGATGGGCGACATATATCCCGAAGGGTCCAACTCGGGTTACGACTGGTTCCGTAACTACAATACCTTCAGCAGCACGTACGGCGAGACCAGTTATATGGCCTATCTGCCCTGGCGTACCCTCTATATGTTCATCAAGAGCGCCAATGACGTGCTGGCCAGCATCGACTACAAAAATCCCGAAATCAACGACGATCTGAAGGGTATGGCCGGTGTGGCTCTGGTGACCCGTGCCATGTCTTATTACTATCTGACCGTTCTCTACGAGCCCGTCGCCAACATCTACACCGACTGCTCGAAGGTGCTCGGCCTGACCGTGCCCATCGTGACGCAGGACACCCCGTCCGACTCCATCAAGTGCAATCCCCGTGCCAAGCACGACGACATGATCGCCTTCATGGAGAACGACCTCCTCACGGCCATCGACCTGATGGAAAACTATGTGCCCGAATCGAAGTACTATCCTTCGCTGGCGGCCGCATGGGGTCATCTGGCCAAGGTCTATATGTGGGACGAAAATTACAGTGACGCTGCCGCTGCCGCCGCCATGGCCATCGAGACTTCCGGTTGCACCCCGCTGTCTGAAGCCGAGTGGCTCGACGTGAACAACGGATTCAACAACGCCAACAGCAACAACGCCTGGATCTGGGGCGCCCACTATTCGGCTGAAAACATGGGTAACCTTTGCAACTTCACCGGTTGGATGAGTGCTGAGGCCGACTGGGGTTATTCAACGCTGACCCTGCCCTCCATCGACCGTTCGCTCTATGACAAGATCGCTTACACCGATTTCCGCAAGTACACCTTCCTCGATCCCGACCGCAGTGTCTACGACTATCAGACTGTCCGTGACGAAGAGTGGTTCGAAAACAGTACTGTCGACTATCTGTCGATCAAGTTCCGTTGCCTGGGCGGTGACTGGGAAGACTATGCCGTGGGCGGTGCCTGCGACGTGCCCATCATGCGCGTTGAGGAAATGTACCTCCTCCAAGCCGAAGCCCTCGGTATGCTGAACCTCTCTGACGGTGTCGCCGCTTTGAACAGTTTCATGCAGACCTACCGCGATGCCAGCTATGTTTGCCATGCCGCAAACCAGCGTGATTTCCAAATTGAAGTGCTTCTGCAGGAACGCATCGAGTTCTGGGGCGAAGGCACCGCTGTCCTGCCCAACGCCAAGCGCATCAAACCCGGTGTCATCCAATATTATGAAGGCACCAACGCGCCGGCTGACCTCTTCAAGATCAACTGCGAGGGCATCAAGCCCAACTGGAACCTGGTCATCTCCTATTTGGAAGTTGAGAACAACACGGCCCTGCAGGGTTTGAACAACCCCGATCCCACGAAAATCGTGACCATCACCGACTGTGCCCCCGGTCAATATGCTCCTGCCAAATTCTAAACCGGAATCCTTAAATTAATTACGACAATGAAATTCAGATATATTTTTCTGGCTATGGCCGGACTGCTCACATTGGGTTTCGCCTCTTGTGAGAAGGCTCATGAGTATGAACCTGCTGCTCCGGAAGGCGGCAACCAGGTCTATTTCTCGAAAGACCTCCCCGCTTCCTATGATGTCAAGGGCTTGGAATCGTTCACCGTCGAAGTCATGCGTGGCTCCGCCGACGGTAGTCTTACCGTAGGTTTGGCATCAGAAGTGTCTTATCCCGACGGAGGTCAAAATCCGTTCACTATTCCCACTGAAGTCACGTTTGCTCACGAGTCGAAGACGGCTTCCATCCAAATCGCCATCAACGACACGGCCATTCTGGAATCGGTCGATTACGCCATCGAGCTGGCGCTCGAATCAGACACCACCCTCTATGGTAAAGTCAAATATGCCTTCACGGCTTCCATCCCCGCTTCGTGGACCAAGTTCGCCGAGGGACACGTTTACGAAGTCTGCTGGGAAGAGGATTACGACTGTGTCATGTATACTCAGGAAACCGAATTTGCCAACATCCTCAAGTGCAAACTCGAGAATGCCTGGAACGGTAACGTCGGCACGGCTGACTACCTTTTCTATTGGAACACCGAAACAGACGAGATTTTCGTTCCTGCTCAGTGGATTGCTTACACCGGTTCCGGTGGTCAGGTCTGGGTCAGCGATGCAGCCGGATTCTACAACCTGTCTGCCAGCTACGGACTCACCTGTCCCAGTGAGTATTGGTTCTCCTGGGCCCCCGGTTTCCATTCACGCAACGGTTTCTTCCAGCCTTACTACGACGGCATGGGCGGTTTCTACCTGGCTGACTGGTACTGGTGCTCGGATGGCACGACCCCGACCGGAAACGGTTATCAGTTCGGCGACGCTGCCGCCTGTGACTACTTCATCGCTGAGGGTTTCGTCCGCACCACCGACTACAACGACGACAACCACATCGGTTCTTCCGAGCCTTTGTACAAGTGCGACGTGGCCAGCATGTTCTACTCCGAGGACGGCGCCACGCCTGCCATCGGGTCTGAGGTTCCGCTCAGATGCGATGCCTACGACACGACCGCGGTCACTACGGTCTATTATCTGAAGGATTATTTCGCCGAAGGTCATTGCCTGGCCTTTACGGCCCCGGTTCTTGAGGCCCTCACCGAGGAGGCTCAGGACATTGAAGACGTCGACAATGACCAGGCCACCGGCATCAACTACTTCGGCGCCGGCGAACTCTACGTCTCCATCAAGAAAGGTTCGGCTTACACCATCGTCGATGGCACGGATACCCTTCCCGCCTTTGAAATCACCTTGAAAGTCTATTCAGTCGATGAAGAAGGCAACAAGCTGGTTGACTACGGCACGGTTGAAGAAACCATCGTGGCTTATGAGGTGCTCAAAGACAACTACACCCTTGACGATGTCTACGGTGGCTATTTCGAGGATTATCTCGGCAGCTGGGAGATGACCAGCATCGATTGGAGCGACGACGCGCCTTACACCTGCAACGTCGACATCCTCAGCCTGGGTGACACGGCTTACCAGATCGTCAACATGAGCGGTTACAACGGTTACTTCTCCGATACCCTCTATGCCGACTATTATGAAAGCTGGGGTTGCATCAAGCTGATGAGTCAGACTCTGCCCGGTCAGTATCAAGGTGAGGACGTGAGCGTGTGTCTGCTCGATCCCGACGCCGGTAAGATTTACGCCAGCACTGCTTGGATTTGTGGCGGCATTTGCAGCGACGGTGCGCTGGCCTTCGTGAATGTCTATTCGAGCAACAACATCTGCGGTCTCTACTACAAGACGGCATCTGGCGGCCTCTGCTCTTTCTATTATTCCTATGGCATCCAGGCGGCTTCTTCGACGGCTTCGAACTATGTGATGAAACACAGAAGCGAATATGTGACGGCCCCCGCCGCCGCAGCTGCCGCCCGGCCCGCTTCTGCTCCTATGACGATGCGCAAGGTCTCCGACAAGAAGGCTGCTCCGGCCAAGGTCTGCAACCTGCAGCCCGTCGTCAAGAGCGGACGCCAGGTCGTCTCTCTGGAAAACACCAATGTCTCTGCCTTCTGAACAGCAGTCATTTGATTCTTTGAAAAGGTCCGGCCCTCAGGGTCGGACCTTTTTTATGTATCAGAAGCAGCTGATGCGCCCGGCTTTTTGCCGTATCTGCGCCGATGAATTCACGAAGTTTTGTTATCTTCGCCCCAAATATCCACGCTTCATGAAACGCATTGTCTTTTTGCTGGCTCTCTTTTGCCTGTCAGCCGGGTCGATTTCCCTCAAGGCGGTCATCGCCAAGCCCGGTCTGACGGAGGTCCGTATGGCCGACGGATCGTTCAAGTCGCTTTATATCCAAGGTGACGAATTTCTTCATTGGTATGCCGATGCCTCCGGTCAGCGCTGGCAGGAAGGTGAAGGCGGGGTTTTGCAACCCTTTAGTCTGACTCCTGAAGCCGTTCAGCAGGCGGAAGCGGCGCGTGAAGCGTTCGCTTCCAGACTCCGGCCGATCCGTACGGTTCAAGGCGGCCATACCAAGGCCGGCGTGCAGCGTCAGAAAGTGCTCGTGTTGTTGGCGGCATTCACCGACAAGGGCTTTTCCATTGCCTCGCCCAACGATGCTTTCTCGGATCTGACGAACGAACAGGGTTACGCCTACAACGGTGCGACCGGCAGTGTGAGGGATTATTACGTTGACAATTCCATGGGACAGTATATCCCCGAATTCGATGTGAAGGGCCCCTACACGCTTCCGCAGGATATGGCTTATTACGGCAAGAACACCGACGGCTCATACGATGCCAATCCCTATCAGATGATCCGTGACGCGCTTGATGCCGCTTATGCGGACGGTGTGGACTTCTCTCAGTACGACACCGACGGTGACGGAGAAATCGATTATTTCTTCGTCTTTTATGCCGGTTATGCCGAATCGGACGGCGGCGGCTCGGATTGCATCTGGCCCCACAGCAGTTGGATCTCTTACGAAAAAGACGGCGTGCGGTTCGGCAATTATGCCTGCGGCAGCGAACTCAAGGGCGGCAGCGGCAAGAACATCGACGGCATCGGCACCTTCTGCCACGAATTCGGCCATTCGCTGGGCCTGAGAGATTTCTACGACGTTGACTATGAAGAAAGCGGCGGCCAGGGCGACGGCTTGGGCGCCCTGTCGCTGATGAGCAGCGGCAATTACAACAACAGCTCCCGCACGCCGCCCTGTCTCTCGGCTGAAGAACGTTATGAATTGGGTTGGCTCAAGCTCACCGACCTGACCGAAGGCCAGCTGTCGCTGAAACATATTGCCGAAAACGCGGCCTATCGTCTCGACACCGAAAACGACGGGGAATATTTCCTCTTCGAAAACCGCCAGAAAAAGGGATGGGACGCTTATATCCCCACCGACGGCCTCGTGATTTATCAGGTCGACCAGTCGGACAACCCGGTTTACGACGGCATGACGGCCCGCGAAATGTGGGACAATCACGATGTGAACATTTATCCCCTTCATGAGTGCATGAAGCTGATCCGCGCCGACGGCAAGAGCATTTCGGGCGCAGGCTATCCCGGCCGCTCGGGCGTGTATACTGAATTTTCTTATACCTCCAATCCCGCGGCCGTGAGCTGGGCCGGCATCCCCCTCGCCATGGAACTGGCCGACATTTCGGTCGACGCTGACGGGTTGGTGTCGTTCGTTTCCCGCAAGGCCCAGGCCGGCGGAAACGTTTTGACCGGCAAAGTGACCGACCCGTCAGGCAATGCCGTGAAGGACGCCCAACTGACTTTGGTGCCGCAAGACGGCGGCGAGGTGCGGGTGACCGTATCCGACAAAACGGGTAAGTTCAGTTTCGCGGACGGCTTGGCTTCGGGCAGCTATCGGCTGCGTTGCCAGAAGGACGGTTATTATACCGATGAACGGACGGTCGGACTCAGCGGCGGTCCCAAAGGCGTTGTGGTCACTCTGGAGGAGGTGGGCGGCGTCGCCTGTTCCGCCACCTGGATGGACGGGGTGTACTATATGCTCGGCTTCGACGGTCGGGCCCGGGTCGGGGCGATGTGGACCCCCGGCGACGTGGCCGCGGAAACGCCGTTGCTGCTGCACTCGGCATCGGCTTACGTCAATACGGTCGATGACGGCCTCAGCATGACCGCTGTGATTTATGTGAACGGCACGGAGGCCGGGCAGGCCACGCTTTCCAAAGTGAAAGAAGATACCTGGAACGTCATTGACCTGAGCGGACTGGGCATCAGTTACCGCCCCGCGGCCGATACCCTGCTCTTGGCGCTTGACATGAGCGGCGGTTTCCGCCTCTATTGCGACGCAGGTCCTGCCGTCAAAGGTAAAGGTGATTTGTATTTCAGTCAGGACAAATGGGCCGATCTCTGCGATGCCGGCTATGACATGAACTGGGGCATCCGGGTCAATTTCTCCTCAGACCGTGAAGCGGTGGCGGTCGATTCCCTGGTGATTTCCCCTGCTTCTTTGACCCTCCGTTCGGGTGAAAGCTGTCAGTTGCTGGCCGAAGTCATTCCTTCCGATGCCACTTATCAGGTGACGCAGTGGAACACCTCCAATTCTTCCGTGGCAAAGGTTGACGCCTATGGCAAGGTGACGGCGGTGGCCCCGGGCGATGCGGTCATCACCGCCGTGACCGACCAGGGTCGTGTCAAGAACACTTGCCCCGTGAAAGTGTTGCCGACCCTTGAAGAAGGCCTGGCAACGGTGGCCGGACAGCGGATGCTGTCGGTGACCTGGCCCGACGACGGTGTGAAGTGGGCCATCAGCCTGTCGGCGGAAGGCGTCGATCCGATCAGCATCGACAACCTGACCGCTCCTCAATACATCTTCACCGGTCTGAAGCCCGGAACGGCTTACACGGGCAAGGTGGAGGCGTTCGACGGACAAGGTGCTCTGAAGGCCTATGCCGATTTCAGCGTGAGCACGGCCGAACTGACCGATCATCCCCGTTGCATCAACTTCAATGCAAGCGATTTCAAGACAAACGGTTACCTGCTCCTGGAAGTGTTCAATCTGACGGGCGGCGAAACGGTGATTTGGAAAATCGACGATAAGGTTTACACCGACCCGACGATGCCTTATGCCGTGGGCGAATGTCTGTTGCAGGCGGAAATCGATCTGGGCGCTTCGAAGGGCACGGAAATCATCCGCCGCAAGGTCACGATGGGCACCGCCTCGAAAACGAAGGGCAGCGTCGGCGAAGTGACCCTGGAAAAGCCTTCCGTCAGCATCGTTTGTGAAAAGGTGTATTGATGATTGTCGAACCCATAGATTTGAAACGTATGAAAAAGCTTCATTATATATTGGCCGCGGCGCTGATGGCGCTGTGTGCGGCTTGCGGCGAAGTGGAAGATCCGCTGGTCACCGAATTGAAAACCTTCCTGACGCAGCAGAGCGTCCCCGGCATCTATCAGAACGGGCGGGCGATGTTCGCTTACAACGAGTCGGCCCACCAAATATGCACCAACACGGTGTCGCAGATGTGCCGCATCCAGTTGGATGATGCGTCGGTGGCCTTGACCATGACCTTGTCGTCGGCTCCGGAAGTGGGGAAGAAGCAGACGCTCACGCTGGGCCTGCACAACATCAAACTCCCGTTTGAGACTTCTTATGAAGTGGAAGTGAGCGAAGTGGACAGCGAAAAGCACCTGGTGCGGCTCTTCGAGCGCGAAACCCTGATGGGCTTCGTGTTCTGTTACGAATGACGTTCGGTTATTCCCGGATAAAGGGCAGGAGCTTACGCTTGCGTGGGCTCCTGCTTTTTTTCTTGCGCGGGCTGTTCCGCGGCGGGTTCCTGAGTTTTCAGGCTGAGCAGTTCGAGGTAGATTTCCTTGACGGCCCAGGCGTCGAGCGCGGCGTATTGCTGCTGGGCGGGCGAGAGTTCCTTGGCCTCCCAGTTGGAGAGTTGCTGGGTCTTGCTGATGCGTTTGTTGAAGACGATGGCGTAAATCTTCTGAAGGCTCATGTCTTCGATGCCGAAGGGCTTGACGTAGTCTTGTATCTCCACGAAGTTCTGCGGAGCGAAAACGCTTTCGTCGACGGCGCTGTCTTTGGCTTTGCGTGAGCGGAAAAGCCGGTTGCGCAGCGAGCGGGATTTCTTTTTGGCGATGGCCGAGCGCATCCGCGAGAAATCGTCGCGGCAGGAAAGGCCTATTTTCAGGATGTCGGGGTCGCAGAAGACTTCGCGGACGAATTCCGGAAAGCGGCAGCCCGTCAGGCGGATGAGAAAGCATTCCTTTTCGCAGGCTATCTGCACCAGGGCCAGGTCGTAGTGGACGCCTTTCTGGAAAGAGGGACGGGTTTCGGTGTCGAAACCGATCATTTTCTGGGATTTGATGTAGTCAATGACTTCCTGGGGCACCTTGTCAGCCTGGTAAACTTGAATTTCGCCTGAAAAGACGGCTTGCGGCAGGGTGGGGATGATTTGTTTGTCGATCTTGGAAATAAATTGCTTCATCGCTGCAAAAGGTTGCGCGAAGGTACGCTTTTTTTTCATTCCAAAATAGTATTTTTGCAGTTAAGATTGGTGCGGTATGTTTCCGGCACCGACCGGTATCCTTCTTACATATGGCAACAACCAAAGAATCAGCGAAAAAGAAAAAAAGTCCCGCCGCTTCATCGGCCGCCGACCGCCTGGCCGCATGGAATCCTGCGGAGTTGTTGAAGAACGAAAAGGCCCATTTTCTCTCCGGCCTGGTCCTTCTGATGCTTTCGCTATACCTCTGCATCATACTCGTCTCCTTCTTCTTCACCGGCGCGGCCGACCAGAGCATCGTCGAGAATCTGAAATTTTCCGACCTGAGTCAGGCCGAGGCCTGCCGCAACTGGGGCAACCGTTTCGGCGCCTGGCTGTCGAACATCATCATGAACCATTGGTTCGGCATCTCTTCCCTCTTGCTCGCTTTCTACGGTCTGACGGCTTCGCTCAGCCTGATGCGGGTCCGCACCAACGTTCCGCTGCTCAAAACCTTCGTCTGCTGCGCTTTCCTTTTCATCTGGCTGTCGGTCTTCTTCGGCTTCTTCTTCGTCGGTCCCGATACTTTGGTTTTTCTGGGCGGCGAACACGGCTACTTCATCAGCGAATGGCTCAACGGGCAGATAGGCCGTCCGGGTACTTTCATGGTCTTGCTCCTGACGCTGATCGCCTTCCTGACCTTCGTCTTCCAGCAGACCATGCCCTTCGTGCGCAAACTGCTCCGTCCGTCGTCGTGGGCCGGCCGTGCGCGCAGGGCCTTCGACAATTTCGAAGCGCAGTATCGCGATACGGCGGAATCGGAGGGCATCGATACCCAAGCCGGCGAGGAACCGGATGATGCAGAAGAGGAAGCTGCCGGCCCCGGCGCCGATGCTGCGGACGACGCCTGCGGGGAATATCCCTTCGGCGCTTCGGATGAGGAAAACACTGAAGCCCCGGCTGATGAGACTTCGGTGGCCGGCGACGATGTTTTGCCGGCCGGCGACCAGGCGGAACCCTCCGCCCGCGAGGTCGACATGACCATCGAGGTGGCCGCCGAACAGGAAGAGGGCGAAGTGCCTGCTGCCGCCGAGGCCGATGATGCGTCAGCGGCCGGTCTGTCGCAGCCTGGGTCCAAGAACGGCGAGGAATACGATGCCTTGGCCGAATTGGGGGAATATGACCCGAAAAAAGACCTGAGCGATTACCGCAATCCGTCGCTCGGCCTGCTCAATGAATACGAAGGGAACGCCCCGACCGTCGACCTTGAAGAACAGCAGAAAAACAAGCGGAAAATCGTGGAAGTGCTGGAGAGTTTCGGCATCCGCATTTCTTCGATCAAGGCCACGGTGGGCCCGACGGTGACCCTTTACGAAATCGTCCCGGAGGCCGGCATCCGCATTTCGAAGGTAAAGAGCCTCGAAGACGACATCGCCCTGAGCCTGGCGGCGCTGGGCATCCGCATCATCGCCCCGATTCCCGGCAAGGGCACCATCGGCATCGAAGTGCCCAACAGCAATCCTCAGACCGTTTCGATGAGGCGGCTGATGGCTTCCAAGAAATTTCAGGAGACGAAGTTCGACCTGCCCGTCGTTCTGGGCAAGACCATCATGAACGAGGTGTTCATGTTCGACCTGTGCAAGGCGCCTCATCTGCTCGTGGCCGGTGCGACCGGACAAGGCAAGTCGGTGGGCTTGAACGACTTGATCACTTCGCTGCTTTACAAGAAACATCCGTCGGAGCTCAAACTGGTGATGGTCGACCCCAAGATGGTGGAATTCAGCATCTATTCGGCCATCGACCACCACTATCTGGCCAAACTCCCCGGCGACGACAATCCGGCCATCATCACCGACCCCGACAAGGTGGTGAAAACCCTCAAGTCGCTCACCGTCGAGATGGACGACCGCTATGACCTGCTGAGCAAGGCTCACTGCCGCAACATCAAGGAGTACAACGAGAAATTCAAACTGCGGAAGCTGAACCCGCTCAAGGGTCACCGCTATATGCCTTACATCGTCATCATCATCGACGAGTTCGGTGACCTCATCATGACGGCCGGCAAGGAAATCGAGCTGCCCATTGCGCGCATCGCCCAGAAGGCCCGTGCCGTGGGCATGCATATGGTCATCGCCACCCAGCGCCCGACCACCAACATCATCACGGGCACCATCAAGGCGAATTTCCCGGCGCGTCTGGCTTTCCGGGTCACCTCGATGATCGACTCGCGGACGATTCTCGACGCCAGCGGCGCCCAGCAACTCATCGGCAAAGGTGATGCCCTCTTCTCGCAGGGCAGCGACCTGACCCGCATCCAGTGCGCATTCGTGGATACGCCCGAGGTGGAAAATGTGGTCGACGACATTTCGGGGCAGCGGGGTTATTCGGCGCCGTTCGAATTGCCCGAGGTCTACGAAGAGGGCGCCGATGCCCCCGAGGTGGCGCTGGGCGAACGCGATCCGCTCTTCGACGACGCGGCCCGGCTCATCGTGTCGCATCAGCAGGGGTCAACCTCCTTGGTGCAGCGCAAGTTCTCCATCGGTTACAACCGGGCCGGCCGCATTGTCGACCAGTTGGAGGCGGCGGGCATCATCGGCGCCAGCGAAGGAAGCAAGGCCCGCCAGGTGCTGGTGACCGACCTGATGCAATTGGAACAGATTTTGGCTTCGCTCAATGCTCAATGATATGAAGTGTCCGGCCTTTTTGCTCAAGCCTTTGCGCTGTCGGCCGTCGGGTGTCGGCCGGCGGGTGCCGTTGCTGCTTCTGGCGCTGACGGTGACTTGGCCTTCCGGCCTTCGGGCGCAGGCTGCGGACGGGGCGGTGGCCCTGCTCGACCGGGCGGCTGCGGCCTATCAGCAGAACGGTGGGGTGGAAGCTTCCTTCCATATCGACGTGCTCGCTTACGGCGGAAAGCTGTCGGGCAACATCGAGGGCACCATACTGCTGAAAGGCAGCAAGTTCAAACTGACCGTGCCCGGTGAGATGATCACCTGGTTCGACGGCCGCAACCAGTGGCTGTATCTGCAGGATGTCGGGGAAGTCAATCTGAGCAATCCGTCGGAAGAGGAACTCTTGCAGATGAATCCGGTGAACGTGTTTCTGCTTTACCGCCACGGCTTCGATGCCCGGCGCTCAGCTGAAAAAAGCTGGCGGGGCCAGACGGTCACTGCGGTGGTGCTGACCCCGAAAGACCCTCATTCCGACTTGGACAATATTGAAATTTATTTCGAGAAGGCTTCGCTTCACCCCTTGAGCATCCGCATCACCAACAAAGACCGCTCGGGTTCGGCCGTGACGGTGACGTCGTATGCGGCGGGCAAGACTTATCCGGAATCGATGTTCGTGTTTCCACAGAAAGAATATCCGATGGCCGAAGTCATCGACCTGAGGTAAAATCAGTTGAATTTCAAAAATATACGAGATATGTCACCTGTACGTTGTCTGATCATCGGCTCGGGCCCGGCCGGCTACACGGCGGCCATTTACGCAGGAAGAGCCAACCTGCAACCTGTTCTCTACGAAGGTATCCTGACCGGCGGTCAGTTGGTGCAGACCACCGAAATCGAGAATTTCCCCGGTTATCCCGAAGGGGTGCAGGGGGCACAACTGATGGACGATTTGCGCCGTCAGGCGCTCCGCTTCGGCTGCGAGATGCGCAGCGGCGTGGTGACGAAGGTCGATTTTTCGAATCGTCCGTTTGCGTTGACCATCGACCATGAAACCGTGGTCGAGGCCGAAACGGTCATCATCGCCACCGGGGCTTCGGCCAAGTATCTGGGGCTGCCTGACGAGCAGAAATATGCCGGAATGGGCGTCTCGGCCTGTGCTACCTGCGACGGCTTTTTCTACCGTCGGCGCAAGGTGGCCGTCGTGGGCGGCGGCGATACGGCTTGCGAGGAAGCGTCCTATCTGGCCGGCTTGGCTTCGCAGGTGTATATGATCGTGCGCAAGCCTTATCTGCGGGCGTCGAAAATCATGCAGGACCGGGTCTCCGCCCTGCCCAACGTGACGATTCTTTACGAGCACGAGACGCTCGGTCTGTTCGGTGAGAACGGGGTGGAAGGGGCTCACTTGGTCCGCCGCCGCGGTCAGGCCGACGAAGAAAAGGTCGACATCGCCATCGACGGCTTTTTCCTGGCCATCGGCCATGCGCCTCACAGCGAGGTGTTCAAGGACTTTATCCGCACCGACGAAAACGGTTACATCATCACCGAGGGCGCAACACCCTGCACCAACGTGCCCGGTGTCTTCGCCGCCGGCGACGTGGCCGACCCGCTTTATCGCCAGGCCATCACCGCCGCCGCTTCCGGCTGCCGCGCCGCCCTCGAAGCCGAAAGGTTTTTGGCCACCGGCAGGTAACCTGCACGCCGAATGGCGGGGACCGGACGGCGGGGCCCAAAAAAAACAGGGAAGCTGTCGATTGACAACTTCCCTGAAGCCAGTACCCAGAGCCGGGGTCGAACCGGCACGGGTTGCCCCACTGGTGTTTGAGACCAGCGCGTCTACCGATTCCGCCATCTGGGCTTTTGCGCCGCAAAGGTAAAGAGGTTTTTTCAGAAAAACAAACGGAAGTTTTTCAGGCGCCGGCCATGTTTTTTTCTCCGCTCAGGGTCGGTCAGATCATCAGTTCGCGGATGATGCCGTCGGAGACGAAGAGGCTGTCTGCCGTCAGACGACAGACGCGGCGGCCGCAGGCATCGTCGTCAAAATGCAGCCGGTCAGTAAGTTTGGCGGCTTCCCGGCGGAAATGCAGAGCGTAAGGCTCACCAAGCAGGCGGCCGATTTCGTCCGGGTCGACGCCGTCGGACGTCCGCAGACGGGTCATCACGTATTCGTTGTACAGGTCATCCGCCGTCAGATGCTCCTGCCCGCAGCGGTTCAGGTAAGCCTCGCATATTCCCTCGGGGCCGTAAGCCCGGAGGTAGCCCGGCAAGTCGGGCGCGTTCCAGGAGCGGGTATGAGAAGCCGCGTCGTAAGAATGGGCGCCGGGCCCCAGACCGAGGTAGGAAACACCGTGCCAATAGGAACTGTTGTGGCGCGAACGCCGGCCCGGTCGGGCGAAATTGGAAATTTCATAGTGTTCGTAACCGGCCTGCCGCAACTGGTCGCACAAGAGCCGGTACATCGCTTCGGCCGTGTCGTCGTCGGTTTCGCGCCAGGCGCCCGCTTGCAGCGAGCGGCTGAGGGGCACGTCGGGCTCGAGGCTCAGCATATAGGCGGAAATGTGCTCCACGCCCAGCGCGATGGCCTCGTCTACGCTTCGCGCCCACGATGCCATGGTCTGAAAGGGCAGGCCGTACATCAGGTCGATGCTGATGTTTCCGAAGCCGAAGCGACGGCAACTTCCGACCGCCTCGCGCGCCTGGCGGGCCGTGTGCCGGCGTCCGATGAAACTGAGTTCGTCGTCGTCGAAACTCTGTATGCCTATGCTGATGCGGTTGAAGGGCAGCGTTTGCAACTGTGCCAGGTATGCGTCGGTCAGGTCGTCGGGATTGGCTTCCAGGGTGATTTCATCGGCCGTGACGAGCGGAGCGTCCGGGGCTTGGCCGGCCTTGGGAAAGCACTCGGCGATGCTCCGGAATATGGTCCGGAAGGCTTCCGGGGGGAGCAGGGAAGGGGTGCCGCCGCCGAAATAGACCGTTGACAGCCGGCATCCGCCCGGGTGCAAACCTGCCGAGGCTTCTGCCGTGTCGGCGGCTGTTGTGTCGGTTGCGCGGGGACCGGTCGTCCGAAAGCGCAATTCCCGGCAGACCGCCTCGGGGTATGCGGCCAGGCTGCGGCAGTCGGTACCGGAGTAAAAGTCGCAGTAGCCGCACTTGCGCTTGCAGAAAGGAACGTGGATGTAAAGGCCGGTGTCTGCCATAGGGTCCGGAGGGGGTGAAACAAAGTTTGACAACCCCGCAAAGGTAGCGAATATCCGGGAGGAAAAATCTCGTTTCCCTCGCCCAAAATTATTAAAAACCCTATTTGATAAATGAGGGAATGTTGCTATCTTGCGCCCGCTTTTTGCGCACCCTTTCCTACGGTCGGGAAGCGCTCAGACGGAAATAACTATCAACAAATATAATATTTAAAGTAATCATGAAGAATTACAAGTCAAACGAAATCAAAAACATTGCGCTCATCGGCGGTGCAGGCACGGGTAAGACCACCCTGTCGGAGGCCATGCTTTTCGAGAGCGGAGCCATCAAGCGTCGTGGCAGCGTCAGTGCCAAAACCACCGTCAGCGATTTTTATCCCGTGGAACAGGAATACGGCTATTCCGTCTATGCTACGCCTTTTGCGCTGGAGTGGGCCGACAAAAAGCTGAACATCATCGACTGCCCGGGTTCCGACGACTTCGTCGGCGGTGCCGTGACGTCCCTCAACGTGACCGACTGCGCCCTGATCCTCATCCACGGCCAGTCCGGTTTCGACGGTGGCGTGATGAACTCGTTCCGCAACACCGAAACCTACAATAAACCCGCCATGTTCGCCGTCAACCAGCTCGACCGCGAAAACGTCGATTTCGACGCCATCATCGAGCGTCTGCGCGAAGCATACGGCAACAATGTCATCCCCGCCCAGTTCCCCGTCAACGCCGGTGAAGGTTTCAACCAGATCATCGACGTCCTGTCGATGAAGAGCCTGACGTACAAGGGCGAAGGCGATGAACCCGTCGTGGCCGACATTCCCGCCGCTTATCAGAGCAAGGCTGAAGAATTGCACGGAGCCCTGGTCGAAGCCGCCGCCGAAAGCGACGAAGCTTTGATGGAGAAATTCTTCGAAGAAGGCGACCTGTCGGCCGAAGAGGTCCACACCGGTCTGCGCAAGGCCCTGCTGGCCCGCGGCGTATTCCCCGTCTTCTGCGTCAGCGCCGAAAAACTCATCGGTGTGCGCCATTTGCTCGACGTCCTTTGCGACATTGCCCCCGCGGTGAGCGAAGCCCCCGCCGTCAAGAACGGTGACGGACAGGAAATCGCTTATGACGATGCCGCCCCTTGCAGCATCTTCTTCTTCAAGACCACTTTCGAACAGCACATCGGCGAAGTCAACTATTTCAAGGTGATGACGGGTGTGATGCACGAAGGCGAAGACATGGTCAACGCCAACCGCGGTTCGAAAGAGCGCGTGGCTTTGATTTACAGCCCGGTCGGTTCCAACCGCATCCAGGTCGGCGAACTCCACAGCGGTGACATCGGCGCCACCGTCAAGCTCAAAGACGTCAAGACCGGCAACACGCTCAACAGCAAGGGCTGCGACAACAAATACGACTTCATCGTTTATCCCGATCCCAAGTACCGCCGCGCCATCAAGCCGCTCAACGAGGCCGATATGGAAAAGATGATGGGCATTCTGCAACGCATCCGCGAAGAGGATCCCACTTACCTCATCGAGCAGAGCCGCGAACTCAAGCAGACCATCCTTCACGGTCAGGGCGAATTCCATCTGCGCACCCTCAAATGGACGGTCGAAAACATCGACAAACTGGCCGTCGAATTCAACGAGCCGAAGATTCCGTATCGTGAGACCATCACCAAGGCTGCCCGTGCCGATTACCGTCACAAAAAGCAGTCGGGCGGTTCGGGTCAGTTCGGTGAAGTGCACCTCATCATCGAGCCTTACGAAGACGGCAAGCCCATGCCCGAAACCTTCAAGTTCGGCAACCAGGAATTCAAGATGTCGGTCAAGGGCGTCGACGAATTCCCGCTGGAGTGGGGCGGCAAGCTCATCTTCGTCAACAGCATCGTGGGCGGTGCCATCGACGCCCGCTTCATCCCCGCCATCCAGAAGGGTATCATGAGCCGCATGGAGCAGGGCCCGCTGACGGGTTCGTATGCCCGCGACATCCGTGTCATCGTCTACGACGGCAAGATGCACCCGGTTGATTCCAACGAAATCTCCTTCATGCTGGCCGGCCGCAACGCCTTCAGCATGGCCTTCAAAGAGGCCGGTCCCAAGGTTCTGGAGCCGATTTATGATGTTGAGATTCTGGTGCCCGGTGAGAATATGGGTGACGTGATGAGTGACCTGAACGGACGCCGTGCCATCATCATGGGTATGCACAGCGACCGCGGCATGCAGAAATTGCAGGCCAAGGTGCCATTGAAGGAAATGTCAGATTATTCCACTTCGCTGAGCTCCATTTCGGGCGGCCGCGCTTCGTTCACCATGAAGTTCGCCTCCTACGAACTGGTGCCCGCCGATGTTCAGAGCCAGTTGCTGAAGGACTACGAGGCCCAGCAGCAAGACAAGGATTGATTGCCTCTGTCTTCCGGCATATCAGAAGACTGATCCGCTTGGCGGGTCAGTCTTCTGTTTTTGTTAACGAGTGTTATTGTGACGGTTAAAGAGTTATAATCGGTTATAAGTGTTAATTTTAAGATTTACATTTGTCTTGTAAGAAATCGACGAATGAAAAAATCTGTTCTGACCCTGCTGATATCGTTTTTCATCCTGCTGTTTGCGGCCCTCATCGGTGTGCAGATGATCTATATGAAAAACATGATAGCCGTGCAGACCTCGGAGTTTGACCGGTCGGTTCACCGTGCCTTGATGCAGACCTGCTATCTGATGGAACAGGACGAGACCCGCCGTTATTTGGAGAACGAATTGGAAGAGGAGGAGCGGAGCGTGTTCGCCAATCAGACCATCATCCGCTTTTCGACGCTGATGCCCTCTTCTCACCAGAGCGACGACGAAAGCGCTTCGGCTGATTCGCTTTTGACGGTCAGCGACTTGCCCGTGGCCCTCAGGGAAAGATACCTCCACCAGCGCGACTTGCTCGACGACGTCATCTTCCGCATCCTCTACGAAGCCAACAACCTGCCCATCACCCAGCGGGTCGACTTCAGCAAACTGGAGCAGAATCTCAGGCGTGAGCTCCACCGCAACGGCATCTCCGGCATGCCTTTTTATTTCAAGGTGACCGACTGCGACGGGCGTGAGGTGTACACGAGCAAGGACTTCTATCTGGTGGCGGATGCCAAGGCAGACTATATCCAGCCCCTCTTCATCAACGACCCCGGCGACCGGCACCCTTCCCTCTGTATTTATATGCCCGAACGTCGCGGGCACATCCGCCATTCGGTGGTCTTGTTCATTCCCATCATCTCGTTCAGCATCATGCTGATGTTGATGTTTACTTTGGGTTCGGTCGTCTTCCTCAAGCAGCGCAGGCTGATCGACATGAAGAACGACTTCGTCAACAACATGACCCACGAGCTCAAGACTCCGGTTTCGACCATCTCCCTGGCTTCGGAAATGTTGGCCGATGCCGATGTCAGCAAGGATCCCGAACACATCCGCCGCATCTCCACGGTGATCCGCGACGAGAGCAAGCGTTTGGGCTTCCTGGTGGAGAAGGTGTTGCAGATGTCGCTTTTCGTCCACGAAAAGCAGTCGACCCTGTCGTTTCAGGAGCAGGAACTTCATGACATCATCGAGTCGGTGGTTGCCTCGTTCCGTCTGAAGGTGGCCAGTTGCCGCGGAGCCGTCGAAACCGAATTGAAGGCGGCCGATTCTTTGGTGCTGGTCGACCAGATGCATATGACCAACGTCTTTTTCAATCTGCTCGACAATGCGGTCAAGTATCGCAGTGAAGACAGGAACCTGCAGCTGCGCATCGTCACGCGCGACGAAGAAGGGATGCTCGTCGTGGAAGTCATCGACAATGGCATCGGCATACGCCGTGAAGACCAGAATAAAATTTTTGACCGGTTTTTCCGGGTGTCGACCGGCAACGTCCACAACGTGAAGGGCTTCGGCTTGGGCCTGGCTTATGTCGGCAACATCGTTTCACGCCACCGCGGCACCATCAGCGTGGAGAGCCGCCTCGGCGAAGGCTCGAAATTCATCATCAAATTACCCCTTATAAACAGCGAATCATGAGAGACGAAAAATTGCACATCTTGTTGTGCGAAGACGACAACAACCTGGGTTTTCTTCTGTGCGAATACCTGCAGGCCAAAGGCTACGCCGTGGATTTGCTCGCCGATGGCGAGCAGGGTTATCAGGCTTTTCAGTCGGCCCGGTACGACCTGTGCATCCTCGACGTGATGATGCCGAAAAAGGACGGGTTCACCCTGGCGGGCGACATCAGGGAGATCAATGCGGAGGTGCCCATCATTTTCCTGACGGCCAAGAACATGAAGGAGGATATCCTGACCGGTTTCAAACTCGGTGCAGACGATTATCTGACCAAGCCGTTCAGTATGGAGGAGCTGCTTTTCCGCATCGAGGCCATCATCCGTCGGGTCAAGGGCAAGGTGACCAAAGAGGTGACGTTGTACAACATCGGCCGTTTCGTTTTCGACACGCAGAAGCAGATGCTCTCGCTCGACGGTGAGGCTGACCGTTTGACCACCAAGGAAAATGAATTGCTGACGTTGCTCTGCAGCCACTGCAACCAGATTCTCGAGCGCAATTATGCTTTGATGAAAATCTGGGGCGAGAATACTTATTTCAATGCCCGGAGCATGGACGTCTACATCACCAAGCTGCGCAAGCATCTGGCGGCCGACCCTTCTGTGCAGATCATGAACATTCACGGCAAGGGTTACAAGCTTGTAGCTCCTGAAGACTGACCTTCGGGTCAGGCTTCAGGAGCTACAAGCTTGTAACCGGGTCCTTGTCTTATTGGGGGAAAGGATTCCCCCAAACCCCCATCTGTCGGCGGGCAAGCCCGCCTCCGAAGAGCGCTCACAGGCAATAACGGCGTCTGCTTCGGTCGCGGGCCTTAGCAGACGGGGTTTTCTGCGAAAAAGAGGCATCTGCTTCGGACTTTGGGCGAAGCAGATGCCACTGTTTGTGGTTGCTCCAAAAAAAAGAGAACCGCTTGCCGGTTCTCTGATCCCGGCCACGGGCCGGGCGCCACGAATGTGACAAAAGATAAGGATTTACCTGGCCTGGGCCAGGTTTGGGGCGCAGCCCCAATTAAAAGGGAAAATGGACTAAGCCAAAGGCGCCAAGGCCCTTTGGCTTAGTCTATTTTTTTGTTGATGATGATTTCCACGATGATGCCGATGATGAAAAGCACCAGGGCAATCAGCAGATGGGTGTTGGTCAGGGCAGCGGTGAACTGTGCGACGGCCAGAATGGCGATGGCGATGAGGACGATGATGGGTCCGAGGTATTTGAGAAAAGTCTTCATAAAGTATGGTGTTTATATATTTTTCGTGTATCGGGGCAAAGTTAATCAAATAATTCAATCGACAAGGCTTCCGACGCTAAAAAATCGACAGTGAAAAACAAGGAGGAAAAATTTGCGGGTCAAAGAATTATTGCTACCTTTGCGCCGCTTTTTCGGACCGTCTGTCCCGATGGGGCGGCAGCAGGAGAAGCAAAGTGTTTATTCAATATCTAACTGTTTAATTTATGAACAATTACGAAACCGTTTTCATTTTAACTCCCGTTTTGTCTGAGGCTCAGATGAAGGAAACGGTAGAAAAATTCAAAGCCCTGCTCGTTCAAGAGGGTTCGGAGATTGTGAATGAAGAGAACTGGGGACTTCGCAAACTGGAATATCCCATCGAAAAGAAGACCACCGGTTTCTACAATCTCATCGAGTTCAAGGCCAACCCCGAAGTTGTCGCCAAGTTGGAAACCCAGTTCCGCCGTTCGGACCAAGTGCTCCGCTTCCTCGTTCTGAAGCAGGACAAGTTCTTCGCCCAATATGCGGAAAAGAGAAGAAGTCTCAAGAAATCTAAAGAAAATAAGGAGGACTGATCATGGCACAAAATCCCAACGAAGTACGTTATCTTGTTCCCCCGACGGTGGACACCAAGAAGAAAAAATATTGCCGTTTCAAAAAGAGCGGTATCAAGTTCATCGATTACAAAGATCCCGAGTTCCTCAAGAAATTCCTGAACGAACAGGGTAAACTGCTCCCCCGCCGCATCACGGGTACCTCGCTGAAGTATCAGCGCAAAATCGCTCAGGCTGTCAAGCGTGCCCGTCACCTTGCCCTGCTGCCTTACGTAACCGACTTAATGAAGTAAGACTATGGAAATCATATTGAAAGAAGACGTCATCAACCTCGGCTATAAAGACGATGTTGTCAAGGTGAAAGACGGTTACGGCCGTAATTACCTCATCCCGATGGGCAAGGCCATCGTGGCCACCGAAAGCGCCAAGAAGGTTCTCGCCGAGAACCTCAAGCAGCGCGCCCATAAGCTGGAGAAAATCAAGAAGGAAGCTCAGGACGTGGCCGCCAAGTTCGAAGGCGTGTCGCTGACCATCGCCGCCAAGGCTGCCGAAAACGGCAAGATCTACGGTTCGGTCAATGCTGCCCTGCTGGCTGAAGAACTTGAAAAGATCGGCATCAGCGTCGACAAGAAGGACATCGTCCTGGCCGAACCGGTCAAGACCCTCGGCGCTTTCAAGGCGACCGTCAAGCTTTATCGCGACATCAAGGCTGAATTCCCCTTCACCGTCATCGCTGAAGAAGAACCCGCTGCCGAATAATCGGTTGCCGTCATCCATAAAATAGAGGTGCATCTGCTTAGCGGATGCACCTTTTTTTGTACTTTTGTCTCCCTTCTCCGGCGAACGGACATAGGAGAGGAGGACGTTCAAAAGCCCCCCCCCGGACGTTCGAAAGAGCAAGGGATATTCAAAAGCGAATAGGACGGTCAGATGGAAAACATGTCGAAAACCCTCTTGGCGCAGACCTTGGGCTGTAAGCTCAACTTCTCCGAGACGGCGGCGCTGGTGGCCCGCTTCGAAGCGGCCGGCTACCGCAGTGTGCGCGCCGGACAGGCCGACGTGTGCCTCATCAACACCTGCTCCGTCACCGAAACCTCCGACCAGAAAGACCGTCAGGCCATTCACCGCATCGTCAGGGAACATCCGGAGGCCTTCGTGGTGGTGACGGGCTGTTACGCGCAGCTGAAGCCTTTAGAGGTGGCCGCCATTCCAGGCGTTGACTTGGTCCTGGGCGCCGATTTCAAGTTTGATGCTCCGTCGCATGTCCGCCCCGTCAAGAACGGACACGCCGAAGTCCTGGTCAACGCTCATCAGGAAATCGTCCGTTTCCTGCCGGCCTGTGCCCGGGGTGACCGGACCCGCTTCTTTTTGAAGGTGCAAGACGGCTGCGACAATTTCTGCACCTATTGCACCGTTCCCTTCGCGCGCGGTCGCAGCCGCAATCCTTCGGTGGCATCTTTGGTCAGACAAGCGGAAGATGCCGTCGCGGCGGGGGCGAAGGAAATCGTCCTGTCCGGGGTGAACATCGGTTCGTTCGGCAAGCGTCCGTCGGTCGATACCGGAGCGAACGAATCTCTGATGGACTTATTGCGAGGGCTGGATGCGCTGCCCGGCGATGTCCGTTACCGCATATCCTCGCTCGAACCCGATTCGCTGACCGGAGAAATGATTGATTTCGTGGCCGCTTCGCGCCATTTCATGCCCCATTTCCATCTGCCGCTCCAGTCGGGCGACGACGAAGTGCTTGCGCTGATGCACCGCCATTATCGCCGCGATTTGTTTGCCGAGCGCCTGGACCGGATCAAAGCCGCCATGCCCGACGCTTTCATCGGCGTGGACGTCATCGTGGGCATGAGGGGCGAAACGCCGGAGCGCTTCGAAAATTCCTGCCGCTTCCTGGAAGGTCTGCCGCTGAGTCAGTTGCACGTGTTTTCTTATTCCGAGCGACCGGGCACGAAAGCCTTGGAAATTCCTTACCGGGTGACCGGGTCGGACAAGAAACGCCGGAGTGAGGTGCTTCACCGCTTGTCGGAAGAGAAGCGCAGGGCGTTTTATGCCTCGCAGTCGGGGCGGACGCTGCGAGTCCTTTTTGAACACGGCAAGCAGGCCGACGTCATGAGCGGTTTCTCCGAGAATTATGTCCGGGTGGAAGTGCCTTGGCGAAAGGAATGGGTCAATGAGGTGGTCACCGTCAGGACCGGTGCGTTCAACGCCGACGCTTCGGCCCTGGTCGGCACCCCGTCAACCGATTGAACGACGAAGCTATGGATAAATGCTTGACAACTGTGCTCTACGGACTGATGAGGCTTTTGGGCTTCATCCCGCTCAGGCTGATGTACGTCATTTCCGACTTTGTGCTTTATCCGCTGATATATCACGTTTTCCGCTATCGCAGGCGGGTGGTCCGTGAAAACCTGAAACGTTGTTTCCCCGAAGAAAGCGAGGCGCAGCGGCGGGCCTGGGAACGGGCGTTTTACCATCAGTTTTGCGACAATATCCAGGAGTCGATCCACCAGGCGTCCATTACGCCGGAAGAATTGCAGGAACGTTTGCGGTTTGACGGGTATGAGTGTCTCTACGACTATTTGAGGCAAGGGAAGAATGTCCTGATTTATTACAGCCACTATGCCAATTGGGAATATCAGTCGTTTTTCAATTTTGCCTACCCCGGCATGCCGATGTATGCCGTCTACAAGCCTCAGAAGGCCAAGTTCCTGAACGATTTGCTCGTCAGGCTGCGCGGCCGTTTCGGCTTGGTGCTGCTGCCCAAGCAGCGGATGGCGCGGGCCGTTTATGAGGCGAAAAGCAGCGGTCAGTACGGTCTCTTCGGCCTCATAGCCGACCAATATGCCGCCCACGACCGCAACTGTTACCTGATGGATTTTCTCGGTCAGCCCGACACCCACGTGCTCAACGGGGTGGAGCGTCTGGCCCGCCATACCGCTTCGGTCGTGACTTACGCCGACGTCCGCCGAACGGGGCGCGGGCATTATCAGACTACGCTGAAGGTCATTACGGAAGACCCTTCGTCCCTGCCCGAAAGAGAAATCACAGCGCGCTATCTGCGCTTGCTCGAAGAAACCATCCGGCGGGCACCGGCCTATTGGCTCTGGACCCACCGCCGCTGGAAATGAAGCCTCGACCTTGAACCTTGAACCTTGAACCTTGAACACTTGAACCCTTTTGCAGAATACCTTATATTATGAATACATTATCGGTCATCATCCTCAACTGGAACGGGCGGAAACTGCTCGAGCAATTTCTCCCTTCGGTGTTGAAACATTCCAAAGGCCCCGCTTTCAATGTGGTGGTGGCCGACAACGGCTCGGGCGACGACTCGGTGGAATGGATGAAACGTGAACATCCGGAAGTGAAATTGCTCTGCTTCGACCGGAATTACGGTTTTGCCGAGGGCTACAACAAAGCCGTCATCGAGACGGAATCGGATTATGTGGTGCTGCTCAATTCCGACGTGGAGACCACGCCGGGCTGGCTCGATTCGCTCTATGAATATATGGAAGGACATCCCGACGTGGTGGCCTGCCAACCCAAGATCCGTTCGTACGCCTGCCGTTACCGCTTCGAATATGCCGGGGCCGCGGGCGGCTATATAGACCGCTATGGCTATCCTTTCTGTCGGGGCCGGATACAGGACAACGTCGAACACGACCTCAGACAATATGACACCGTGGCCGATGTTTTCTGGGCGACGGGCGCCTGCCTGATGGTCCGTCGCGAGGCTTATCTTCAAGCCGACGGCCTGGACGCGGGCTTTTTCGCCCATATGGAGGAAATCGACCTGTGCTGGCGGCTGCGCAGTCGCGGGCAGCGCATTGTGTGTATTCCTTCCAGCGTGGTCTATCACGTGGGCGGCGCTACTTTGGACGCCGGCAATCCGCGCAAGACTTTCTTCAATTTCCGCAACAATTTGCTGATGCTCTACAAGAATTTGCCTGAGAATCAACTTCGCAAAGTCTTTTTCTGCCGTTGGTGGCTCGATGTGATGGCGGCCTTTTTCTTCGTTTTCAAAGGCGAGGTGGAGAGTGCCAAGGCCATCAGCAAGGCTCATCGTTCTTTCCGCCGCATGAAGGGCGAATACGCCTCGCTGCGGGCGAACATCCAGGCTGCTGTTGTCCTGAAGGACATTCCGGAAATCTATCAGCGCTCCATTGTCTTCGACTACTATCTGCGCGGAAGGAAAACTTATGCGGCGCTGAAGGACGAAAAAAGCAAACGCTGACGATGATGCAGCCTCGGGAAGCGGAGAAGAGCTGTTGTGCTGAAAGCTGGAAATAAAAAAGGTGACCGTTGTGAAATCCGGTCACCTTTTTTATTTCTTGGTCCGCCAGGCAGCCTGCCGCTGTCCGGCGTCTGCTTTTGAGGACAAGTCATTTTTTGGCGGGCGCTTCGCTGGGCAGCATCGTGCAGTTGCCGTTGAAGACGGCTCCGGGCTCGACGATGAGGGTGGCGATGCTGATGCTGATGTCGCCCTTGACCTTGGCCGTGGCGTGAAGCGTGAGCACTTTCGACGCCTTGAGCTGGCCTTCGAACGCGCCGTTGATTTCGGCATTCGTGCACTCGAGGTCGCCTTTGATGTGGCTGTCCTTGCCGAGAATGACCTTGCCCTGACTCTGAATGGTTCCTTCGATGTCACCGTCGATGCGCAGGTCGTGATCGGAAGTAATGGTGCCCGTGATGACGGTTCCTTTGGCCAGTGTGCTGTGAATGTTGCCGATGACGGGCTCTTGTTCTTTGTTCATACCTTACAATTGATTATGTCATGCCGATGACCGACATCCGCACAAAGGTAAACACAGACGCCGAATTATCAAACCCCAACCCGCGAAAAAGTGGCGTCAGCTTCGGAGGGGAGCCGGAGCAGACGGTGGGGTGCGAAAAATTGCTTGTGAGTGTGATACGGAGGCGGGCTCGCCCGCCGACAGAGGGGGCAGGGCCGCAGGCCCGTTGGGGGATTGCTTCCCCCAATAAGACAAGGTTTTACGTTCTTCATCTTGAGGCCTTTGCCTCAAGATGAAGTACGTGATACGGAGGCGGGCTCGCCCGCCGACAGAGGGGGCAGGGCCGCAGGCCCGTTGGGGGATTGCTTCCCCCAATAAGACAAGGTTTTACGTATGACTTGTCCTGACATGAGTTTACAGATTCAGAGTCAAGAATGTAAACTTAATGT
>R18__coassemble_1299_pt1 | contig 41483 bp, 36 predicted proteins | sample R18__metabat2_low_PE_032 | metagenome-assembled genome bin R18
AAACACCTTTCCGTGCATCGAGATTACCTGATGCAGACGGACCCGGCGACGGCAGCCGCCTACGGGCCGCTCAGACGATGGTAAGCTTTGGCCGCGACAGGTCGGCCGTGAATCTCGATGCACGATTTGATGTTTCCGTGCATTGAGATTACCTGAAGCAGACGGACCCGGCGACGGCGGACCGTCTACAGGCCGCTCAGACGGTGGTAACCTTTGGCCGCGACAGGCCCTCCGCGAATCTCGATGCACGATTTGGCCTTTTTGTGCATTGAGATTACCTGTAGCGGCGGGGCGCCTCGGCTGCAGGCCCTTCGGGCGGAGATACCTTCTGTCGCCGTCGATTCTCGATGCACGATTCAACCTTTTCGTGCATCGAGAGGACCAGGACCCGGACCAGAACCAGGACCGGGCCTCGGCTTACAGGTTACCTGTGAGCCGGCCCCGGGCCGCTGTCGAAGAGGCTATTCGTAGAAGTGGCCGGGACCCCAGAGGCCGAATTCTTCGTCGGGTTTGGGTTGCCAGGTGCGGATTTTGATGAGGGGCTCGTCGGCGTGGGTCATGTCGACCAGCAGGAAGAGGTAGCCGAAGTCGGCGTAGGTCGAGGAATTGTATTGCTGCGCGATCTGGATGGCGAAAATCTTCTCGTCGCCTTCGCCCACCATCTGGATGTCGTTGTCGGTGAACTTGATGTTGATGAACTGGTTGCGCTGGAAAGTCTTCTGCAGGTTGGCCAGATATTCCGCCTTGGTGTATTGCTTGTAGGTGATGATGTCGCGGCCCAGTTGCGACATCTCGCTCGCGTCCATGCCCGGGCGGGTGGTCACCTTGGCCACATGGCCCACGATGATGGTGGCGTTTTCGTCGAAGACGGCCTTGATGTAGTCGCTGTCTTTCAAACAATAAGCGGTTTTGTAATTCTCCAGGAAATCAAGCACTTGCTGACGCACATCCTCGCCGAACGTGACGTCTTTCTCCAAGAGCTGCTCCTCGGCCAGCGACCCGATGCCGAAGGTCAGGTTTTCAATTTTCCGCTGCTCGTTGAAGGTGAAGATGACGTCGTCGACGTAGGTGGTCTTCTGGCCCCTTTCGGTGACCGAAAACGAGAGCTGGACGCCGCGCGCCATGACCAGACCGCGGGCGTTGACATAGAGCCTGGGGATGGGATTGCCCACCAGGCGGCCGTTGCGGCGGGTGACGAGGCGGCGGAAATTGTCCTGGCCGCGCCCGACGAAGCAGTTCAAGGCCGTTTCATACTGGCGGGTGGCGAGGGCTTGGAGCACGGTGTCCAAAACCGCCGAATAGAGCGGCGCCTGGGCCAGCATCCGTTCGGTGGCGAAGGCTTTGGCCACCTCGGCCGTCGGGACCTTCTTGCCCGGGGCCGCCTGATTTTCGGGATGGGCGGCATGCGGGTTGGTCGTCGGCGCCGCAGGGGTGATGACCCGTTCGAAGGAAGCGGCATCGGCCAAGTCGGAAGACCCGGCCCCCGCGGCCCGTCCGGATTGTCCGGCAACAGAGGATTGTCCGGCAACAGAGGATTGTCCGGCGGCAGCGTTGGCCTTGGGGGCGCGCACGACGATTTCATCGCCGAAGGCCGGACACGGAATCACGGCCAGCACGCTCTTCATTTCGGCGTCGCCGCGGGCCTGGCTTTTGTATTCGTATTCGATGTTGATGTGAAAAGCTCCGTCGTCGGCGTGTCCGTCGGCCATTTCGATGCAGGCCAGACCGCCCTCGGCGTTGCCCTCGCAGCCCTCTTTGCGCCCGTCGTAGTAGGTGAAGTCGACGGTGGTCGGCTGGCCTTGGTAGGTGAACGAAAGGTCGATGAAATCATCGTCGCGCGAGAGGAATTTCACGTCGATGTCGTCGATGATGTCATTGATTTTCAACGGAATGGCGTTGATCATCACTTCGCCGGCATCGTCCTTGACCGTGTTGGGGTGTTGCAGGGAGCGCAGAAGCGCGTAACTCCAATAATAATATTGCAGCGCCACGGAAACGTCGCCCCGCTCCAAGGCTTTGTCGGCCTGTTTGGCCATGGCTTTCAAGCGGTTGATGCGCTCTTGGTAAATTTTCTCCAACTCGCTTTTGTGCATGAATTTCAGCACGGTCCATTGGCCCTTCTGCTGCTTGAACATCGTCTCCACGTTGTTGAGCGATGAAGAAGTGTAGGTCTGGATGCACAGCCTGACCGTCTTGGTGAATTCCTGGGCGTCGGGGGTGGTCACGCCGTCGTAGATTTTCGAAAAGTCGCTGCTGACGCTCACCGAAATCGACTGAAGGAGGTTGTTGAGCGCCGATGCGGACGCCTCGTCCTGGCTGGCGCCCACGCCTTGGCCGTAATAATATTCTCCCGAATTTTCAATGGTGTTCCAATCGACCGCTGCGGCCGTCAGGGCGGTCAGACAAAGGACCGTCGTCGCAAAAAATCTGTTCATCGATCTTGTGAGTTGGTTTTGTGGGTAAAATTACAACATTTTTCTCTATTTTTGTAAGATTTTCAAACTGAAGTACAATGAACTTATTGAAACGCACTGGAATGATGCTGGCGCTGGCCTTGGCGTGGAGCGCGGCTGAGGCGGAAATAACGTTGCCGGCGGTGTTTGCCGACGGAATGGTGCTGCAGCAGCAGAGCCGCGTGAAAATATGGGGCAAGGCGAAGCCCGACACTGAGGTCAGCGTGGTCAGTTCGTGGAACTGGCAGACGGCCCGGGCGAAGGCCGACGCCGAGGGCCGATGGACCGTGCAGGTGGAAACCCCTGAAGCCGGCGGCCCCTACGATCTTGTCGTCGACAATGCCGGCGACAGCCGCGAAATCCGCGACGTGCTCATCGGTGAAGTCTGGCTCTGCAGCGGCCAGTCGAATATGGAAGAGCCGATGAAAGGCTACCCTTCGCAGGGCATAGAAAACAATCTGCAGGACATCATGTCGTCGAAGGACGACGGGCTCCGTCTGTTCACCGTGGGCAAGGCGAGGAGCAACGTGCCGCTTGACTCTTTGAAGGGCGAGTGGCAGGCGGCTTGCCCCGACGTGACGGCTGAATTTTCCGCCACCGCCTATTACTTCGGCCGATACCTGCGCCGGGCGCTTCAGGTGCCCGTGGGCTTGATTTGCAGCAGCGTGGGCGGCACTCCGGTGGAAGCCTGGACTTCCCGCGAAACGCTGGGCGGCTTTCCGTATGTAGACCTGCCCGGCCTCGACGAGCGCCGCAAGGGCTGGCAGACTCCGACCACCCTCTACAACGCCATGATTCACCCCATTGAAGGCTACGGCATCAAAGGCTGTATCTGGTATCAGGGTGAGGCGAATTGCGAACACTCCGAGACCTATGCCGAGTTGTTGACAGCCATGGTCGCTTCGTTGCGCGCGGGGTGGGGCATAGGTGATTTTCCCTTCCTCTATTGCCAGATTGCACCTTATGATTACAGCATTGTCACCAAGGCGGGCCAGCCGGTGGTCAATTCGGCCTATCTGCGCGAAGCCCAGTCGAAGGCCGAGAAAATGATTCCGGGCAGCAGCATGGTCGTGTTGCTCGACGGCGGTCTGACGGGGGGCATCCATCCCCGAAAAAAATGGCTGGCCGGTGAACGTCTGGCCATGAGGGCCTTGTCGCAGGCTTACGGCAGCAAGGTCAATACGGAAAGCCCCCGTTTCGCTTCGATGACGCTGGAAGGTCCGACGGCCGTTTTGACCTTCGACCGCTCGCCGAAATACCTCGACTGTACCATGGGTCAATATCCGGAGGGCTTCGAGATGGCGGGCGAAGACCGGGTTTTCCACGAAGCGAAGGCCTTCATTAAATGGAATACCAACCAGGTCTATGTGACCTGTCCGGAGGTGCCCGTGCCCGTGGCGGTGAGGTATGCCTTCCACAATGTGGCGGTGGCGAGCCTCTTCGGCCAGAACGGACAGCCGGTCTCTTCGTTCCGGACCGACGACTGGCCCGTCGAGCCGGAAACTCCTGCAGAATATTGATGTCCGATCCGCTTTTCATCCGAATGAGAAAAATCCTGATGGCGGCCTTTGCGGCCACGCTTTCCTTGACGGCCTTTGCGGCCACGATTCCCGATGCCACGCTTTCAGAGGCGGCGGCTTTGACGGGCGCTTATGATGTGGTCTGGCATACCCAAAGCCTCGATGCGAGCGCTTCGATGCCTTGCGGCGGCGGCGACATCGGACTGAACGTCTGGTGTGAAGGCGGCGAACTCCTTTTTTATCTGTCGCGCAGCGGGACGTTCGACGAAAACAACACGATGCTCAAGATGGGGCGCGTGAGGGTCAGTTTCGACACGCCGCTCGACAGCGTCGGTTTCACCCAGCGGCTGAATCTGGCCTCGGGACGCGTGGAGGTGGAGGCCGGCCGGGGGCGCGAGCGCGTGAGCCTGTGGCTTTGGTGTGAAATCCATCGCCCGGTGGTCCATCTGGAAATATCTTCGGCCCGTCCGCGCAAGGTGGTGGCGGCTTACGAGACCTGGCGCTTCGACGACCGTCTGCTCCGCAAGAATGAAAGTTTTCAGAATTCCTATAAATGGGCCCCGCCCAAGGGCTTGACTGTCAGCGCCGACGACATCCGGCTGACGGCTTCGGACAAAGGACGTCCGACGGCTTCGGACCATGACGGCGCTTTCCGCTTCGCGGCGTTCCCTGCGCCGGGCCTCAAAACCGACGCTGACGGGGTGTTTTTCTGCCACGTCAATCCCGAGCGGACCGTTTTCGACGTCTGCCTGGAGCAGCAACGGCTCGACACGGCGCGCTTCGATTGGTACAATCCGCTGAAAGGCCGGATTTCAGGCGGTTGGATGACGGGGGAAAATTTTTGTTTCAAAGATACGGTGGGCGGCATTTGCCAGCAGACACCCTTCCGCGCTTACCGTTTGGAAAGCTGTCGGGCCGTCCGTCAGCAGGCGGTCAGCGTGACGCTGTTCACGTCCGATGATCTGCTTCATCAGGCGTATGGCCTGAGCGCTGACGCTTCCCCCGAAGAAATCTGCCGGGCCATTGTCCGGCAAGGCGAGGGGCAAACCACGGCGCAACAGCGCGAGCAGGCAGAAGCCTGGTGGCGGCAGTTCTGGCAGCGGAGTTTCATCGAACTTTACCCTGAAAGCGGCGCCGGGGCTTCTGTCTTGCAGGCTGACGTTGCGGCCGACGGCTCCTCCGGGGTTTATGCCGACGCCTCGGCTGAAGCGCGCGGGGAGATCGAAAATCTTTGGCGCATCGGCCGCAATTATCAGTTGTTCCGTTACCAGCTGGGCTGCAACGCTTACGGCGCCTGGCCCACCAAGTTCAACGGCGGCCTGTTTACTTTCGACCCCGTTTTCGTTCATCGGGACCGCCCGTTTACCCCCGATTACCGCAACTGGGGCGGCGGCACGTTTACCGCCCAGAACCAACGCCTGGTCTATTTCGGCCTGCTCAAGAGCGGTGATACGGATATGCTGACGCCACAACTCGAATTTTATCGCCGGATGTTGCCCAATGCCGAGGCCCGAAGCCGGATTTACTGGGGACACGAGGGAGCTTGTTTCACCGAGCAGACCGAGAATTTCGGCTTGCCCAATCCGTCGGAATACGGCTGGAAGCGGCCTGAGGAGTTCGACCCCGGTGTGGAATACAATAAATGGCTTGAATATCAGTGGGATACGGCGCTCGAATTTTGTCTGATGGCCCTCGAGGCCGAGCGTTATGCGGGCTTTGACGCCACGCCCTATATCCCCCTGACCGAAAGCGTGCTGACTTTTTTCGACAGGCATTACCGCTTTTTGGCCCGGCAACGCGGGGTGTCGGAGCTCGATTCGGCCGGCCATCTGCGCCTTTATCCCGGCAGCGGCTGCGAGACCTACAAGCTCGCCGACAATGCCGCCTCGACCGTCGCCGCCCTGCGCACCGTCACCGCCGCCCTGCTGGCCCGCACCCTGCCAGGTGACCTGGCGGGGGGCAGGCCGGAGCGGTGGGCGGCGTTTTACGAGACGTTGCCGGAGCTGCCGCTCAGGACGGTCGATTCGGTGGAGATGATTGCGCCGGCGCGGCGTTGGGAGCGGGTGCAGAACACCGAGGTGCCGCAGCTTTATCCGGTGTGGCCCTGGCGGATGTACGGCCTGACGAAACCGGGGCTGGAGGTGGCGCTCAACACCTACCTGCACGATCCCGACGCGCTGAAATTCCGATCCCACACGGGCTGGAAGCAAGACAATATTTTCGCCGCCTGCCTGGGGCTGACCGACGAGGCCGCCCGCCTGGCCAAAGCCAAATTCGCCGATGCCCCCTTGCGCTTCCCGACCTTTTGGGGACCGGGCTTCGACTGGACCCCCGACCACAACCGCGGCGGTTCGGCCATGATCGGCCTGCAGGAAATGCTGCTGCAATGCGAAGGCGACCATCTGCTGCTCTTCCCCGCCTGGCCCGCCGGCTGGGACGTCCGTTTCCGCCTCTGCGCCCCGCACAACACGGTGGTCGAAGCGGTTTTGAAAGACGGCCGCGTGACCGCTTTGAAAGTGACCCCCGCTTCGCGCCTGAAAGACGTGAAACTCATGTTGCCCGGCAGCGAAAACATACTGAAAAACGAAGAATAATAAGGTGTCTATGAGAAAACTGTGCTTCACCCTCGCGGCCGTCGTCATGACGATGGCCTCTGCCCGTGCTTATCAGCCGCAATATTCGGTGGCCGGCCTCTTCCAAACGGAAGGCAGCGGCCGTCAGGTCTACGACTTCAACACCGGCTGGAAATTTTTCCGGGGCGACCCCGCCGCCACCGATCCTGCCGCAACCGACCCCGCCGCCGGTGAACCGGCCGTCCCCGCCGCCGCGCGCCCGTCGTTCGATGACAGCGGCTGGGCCGTCGTCACGACCCCTCACACCGTCCAGCTGATGCCCGCCGAAGCCAGCGGCAGCCGCAACTATCAGGGCAAGGCCTGGTACCGCAAACGCTTCGTCGTGCCCGAAGCCCTCAGCGGAAAAGAGGTCACCTTATATTTTGAGGCAGCGATGGGCCGGACGGAAGTCTACCTCAACGGCCGCAAAGTACAGGAACACATCGGCGGCTACCTGCCCTTCGCCGTCTGCCTCGGCGAATGGGGCGTCGAGGCCGGCGACACCTGTCTGGTGGCCCTGATGACCGACAACAGCAACGACAAGAGCTATCCCCCGGGCAAACCCCAGTATACCCTCGACTTCTGTTACCACGGCGGCCTCTACCGCGACGTATGGATGATCGCCACGGCGCCCGTCCACATCTCTGACCCCGTGACCGAGCGCCACGTGACGGCCGGCGGCGGGGTATTCGTCCATTACGGGGAAATCAGCGCGGACAGGGCCGAAATTTTCGTCGACACGGAAATCGGCAGCCGCCCCCAGGCAGACAACCGCCCCAGCCAGGCCGCCCGCAAAGGCCATTATCAATTGGAAGTGCGACTCTGCGACCGGGCAGGGAAGATCCTTCAGCGCCGGACCGTTTCCGCCACGCTCGAAGCCAGTTCCTATACCCGCCTGAAGACGGAATTCACCGTCAAAAATCCGCACCTCTGGTCGCCCGAAGACCCCTATCTCTATCAGGTGAACATCGTCTTGAAGGCCGGGCAGACCCCCCTTGACGGCGGCATGGTCCGCGCAGGCATCCGCAAGGCTGAATTCCGCGGCTCCGACGGCTTCTGGCTCAACGGAAAGCCTTATCACCAGCTCATCGGCACCAACCGTCACCAGGATTTCGCCTATGTGGGCAACGCCTTGCCCGATTCCCGCCACTGGCGCGACGTCCAGTTGTTGCGCGAAGGGGGCTGCACCATCATCCGCTCGGCCCACTATCCGCAAGACCCCGCCTTCATGGACGCCTGTGACGAGCTCGGCATCTTCATGATCGTGCCCACGCCCGGCTGGCAGTTCTGGAACAAGGCGCCCTCGTTCGAGGCCTATGTGCTCGACGATGTCACGCAGATGGTCCGCCGCGACCGCAACCACCCCAGCGTGCTGCTGTGGGAGCCCATTCTCAATGAAACCCGTTTCCCGGAAGACTTCGCGCTGAAAACCTTGCAGATCACCCGCGACGAATTTCCCTATCCCGGCGCCCCGCTCGCAGCGGCCGATCACAAGTCGGCCGGCGTGGCCGGCAACTACGGCGTGGTCTACGGCTGGCCGCAAGACACGGCGGCCGTCAGGCAATGCGTCTTCACCCGCGAATTCGGTGAAAACGTCGACGACTGGTATGCCCAGAACAACAACAACCGCGTGTCAAGAAGCTGGGGCGAGCAGGCGCAGGTGAGCCAGGCCCTGGCGCTGGCCGACGCTTACGATGAAATGTTCCGTTCGCAGCGGAAGTTCATCGGCGGCGCCCAGTGGCACAGTTTCGACCACCAGCGCGGCTACCACCCCGACCCCTATTGGGGCGGCCAGTGCGACGCCTTCCGCCAGACGAAATACGCCTGGTATCTGTTCCGCAGCCAGGCTTATCCCGCCCCGGAAAACCCCTTCATCGAGTCGGGACCGACAGTCTTCATCGCCCACGAAACCATGCCCACCTCGGGCAAAGACATCGTGGTCTTCACCAACTGCGACAGCGTCCGGCTGATTCTGCGCGAGAGAGACACCCTGTTGCAGGCAGCGCCCCACGTGAGCGACGGCATGCCTCACCGGCCGGTCGTCTTCAAGGATGCCTACGATTTCTGGGCCAACCGCGAAGTGAGCTATTTCCGCAAGTCGCCCGAACAAGTAAGCGTCATCGCCGAAGGCATCTCGGGCGGGCAGGTGCTCTGCCGCACGAAAAACATGCCCGCCCGCCGCAGCACGCAGCTCCGTCTTTCCCTGCAGCAGCCTCAGATACCCCTCACGGCCAACGGCAATGATTTCATCGTCGTGGTGGCGGAAGTGACCGACGACAACGGTCACGTCAGGCGTCTGGCCAAAGACAACATCGTCTTCGAAGTGGAAGGGGAGGGCACGCTTATCGGCGATGCCTCCATCGGCGCCAATCCGCGGGCGGTGGAATTCGGCTCGGCTCCGGCCCTGATCCGTTCGACGACCGTTCCGGGCAAGATAAAAGTGAAAGCCCGGGTGCAGTATGAAGGGCAGATGGCGCCCAAGGCGGCCGAAATCGAATTCGAAAGCGTGGCGGCGCCCTTCCCGTTCTGCGCGCTGGTGGAGACCACGTCGGCTGCCGCAAATGTTCCGGGCGACGGCCGTCAGACAACCGCCGCTGCCGGCACTTTGTCGAGCGAGGAACGCAACCGTCTGCTCGAAGAAGTGCAGCAACAGCAGCAGGATTTCGGCGAAGGCCGAAAAGTCAAATGAAGGCCGCAAAGTCAAGTGAGCAATCACCCGTGAGCCCAAACGGACAAGCGTAAGATTCAGTGAATATGAGTCATCAGTTGGTCATCGACCGGGGCAATTCGTCGTGCAAGTGGGCCTTTTTCGCCGCCGACCGCCTCACCGAACCCCTTGAAGTCATCCACACTGTGTCGGGGGCATTCCTGCCCGACGGGTGGCTGGAAAAATACAAGCCCGAAGCCTGCATCTATTCCAGCGTCGGCGCCTGCGACCCGGCCGAAGAAGCCCGGCTCAAGGCGCTCGTGCCCCGTTTTTTGAAATATACGCCCGACGTGGCGATACCCCTTCGCAACGCTTACCGCACCCCCGCGACCCTCGGCGCCGACCGGCTGGCCGCGGCCGTGGGCGCCTGGACCCTGGCGCCGGGCAAAGCCTCGCTCATCGTCGACATGGGCACGGCCGTCACCTACGACCTGCTGACGCCCGACGGCACTTTCGTCGGCGGCAACATCGCCCCGGGGCTGTGGCTCCGTTTTCTTTCGCTCCACGAACACACCGCCTCGCTGCCTATGGTCGACGCGTCGGACGATTTTCCCGAAACCGGCACCGACACCCGCTCGGCCATCCTCGCCGGCGTGATGGAAGGCGTCTGGCTCGAATTGCAGGGTTACCGGGCCAAATACGAGGCCCTTTATCCCGCTTTGGTCACATTTTTAACCGGCGGCGACCTGAAATATTTTGATAAACGACCGAAAAGTGGCATCTTTGCCGATGAAAATCTAGTACTTACAGGCCTCAACCGAATTTTGCACGAAAATGTTTCGAAACAGCCGTATTGATAAAACACTGAAAATCACACTATTGGTCATTGCTCTCGCCCTGTGCGCGCCTTTGGCGGAAGCCCAGCAGAGCACCTATTCGCCTTACAGCCGTTACGGCTACGGCATCTTGAACGAGCCGAATTTCGGCAACCAGGGCGCCATGGGCGGCGTCACGGCGGCCATGCGGGAAGTCTCCAACATCAATCCGATGAACCCGGCTTCCTATTCGGCCATCGACTCCACCACTTTCATTTTCGATTTCGCCTTCACCGGCACTCATTCGCTTTACGAGGAAAACGGCGTGACGGGCAAAGCCTACAATTTTGCCCTCGACCACATCGCCATGAAGTTTCCCATCGCCAAAAACTGGGGCTTCTCGGTCGGTCTGTATGAATTTTCACAGACGGGCTATTCCTTCTATGATGAAATTCCCATCGCAGGCCTTGACGGTGAGGACGATACCTATGCCATCAGCGCCTATTCGTCCACGGGCGGCATCAACAACCTCTTCGTGGGTACGGCCTACCGCTTCTTCAATCATCTGTCCGTGGGTTTCAATTGGAATTACCGCTTCGGCACCTTGCAGTATCTCAACGTTCTGACTTATCCGGAGTCGTCGGAATACACCAAGACCTACACCTACTACATGCTCGAACTCGGGCAGTCGGCTTTCCAGTTCGGTCTGCAATATGAACAGACCTTCGCCGACCGTCACCGCTTCGTTTTGGGCGGCAGCCTGACCCTGCCCGCCGATTTCGATTCGCAGAATTACAACATGGTGCTGGTGGAAGACACGACCTACCGCTATTACGATTATAAGTACAGCACGCCGACCTCCTTCAGCGTAGGTTTGTCTTATACTTATGACAACCGCCTGACCATAGCGGCCGATTACCGTCAGCAGAACTGGAGCGACGCGACGTATTTCAGCCGGACCGACACCCTGGCCACGTCCAGACGCCTTTCGCTCGGTGTGGAATATCTGCCCCGATTCCTGGGTGAAAACTATTTCCAGGTCATCAAATACCGGGCCGGTTTGCATTATTCCGATTCCTACATTAAATTTGCCGGACAGAATCTCCGTGAAATCGGCTTCAGTCTGGGCTTCGGCCTGCCCATCCACGGCAGCCGCTCGGTCCTCAACCTCTCGCTGGAAAGCGATTGGACCCTGACCCCCCGGCCGGACCAGATCCAGGAATACAACCTGAAGTTGTGCGTGGGCATCCTTTTCAACGAATCGTGGTTCGTGAAGCGGAGGTTCAATTAAACCGTTTGCGGGAATTCGCATCAAACTTGATATAAACGCTAAAACAAAAGAAAATGAAGAAAGTTGCATTACTGATGGTCGGATTGGGACTCAGCTGTGCCGTGTTTGCACAGAAAGGCGTCGAAGACGGGTCGAAATACGGCCACGGCGAAGACAGCATCCGCTGCATCCAGAACATCAGCCTCTACCGTACCTATGCCAAACAGAACGACTTTGCGTCCGCCCTGGAATTCTGGGAAATCGTCTACAACGAGTGCCCCGCTTCCTCGATGAACCTTTATATAGACGGTGTGAAGATCCGCGCCTGGCAGGTGAACACCTGCAAGGACCCCGCCAAGAAAATGGAACTCTTCAATCTGCTCATGCAGGTCTATGACCAGCGCGCCCAGTATTTCGGCAACAATCCGAAAGCCCCGACGCCTTATATCATGGGTCAGAAGTGCCTCGATTATTTCCGCTTCCATCCCGAAGGCAATCAGGCCGACCGCCGTCCCGCCTATCCCTGGATCAAGGCTTGCATGGACTGGCAGAGCGATTGTGTGGCCAAAGGCGTGAACACCCAGTTCAACCCGGCCTGGCCCACCAACTTCATCCTGGCTTCACGCGTGATGCTTGAGGACGAAGGTCACAAGGAACAGTTCCTGGCCGACTACATCCAGGCCTGCGACCTGCTCGATGCCAAAATCGAGAAGGCCGATCCCGCCACTCAGGAAAAACTCCGCGGCGCCAAGTCCGACATCGACGCCCTCTTCGTCAATTCGGGCGTGGCCGACTGCGCCACCCTCGAGAACCTCTTCGGCGGTGCCATGGAAGCCAACAAGACCAATCTCGACTGGCTGAAGAAGGTCGTGTCGGTGTTCAAGCGCGCCAAGTGCACGGAGACGGCCACTTATTTCGCCGCCGCCCAGTATGCCCACGAACTCCAGCCCACCGCCGAGTCGGCCGAAGGCTGCGCCTATATGTGCATCAAGAAAGAAGATTACAAGCAGGCCGCCGAATACCTGAACCAGGCCATCGAACTCGAACCCAACCAGGACAAGAAGGCCGACTACGAATACGTGGCCGCTTCGGCCCTGTTTGCCGGCAAACGTTACGCCGAGGCCCGCGAACACGCCCTCAAGGCCGCCGGTTACCGTCAGGGTTTCGCCGATCCTTACATTCTGATTGCCAAGATGTATGCCAACAGCGTCGACCAGTTTGAAGACGCCGTGCTGCGCCGGGCCGTTTATTGGGTGGCCGTCGACAAGCTGGAGAAAGCCAAATCGGTCGACCCCTCTACCGCAGAAGACCTCAATCTGTTGATTGCCAAGTATAAAGAACAGTTCCCGACTTCGGAAGACGTCTTCATGCACCCCGACGTCAACGACGGACAGTCTTATCTGGTGAAAGGCTGGATCAACGAAAGAACCATTGCCCGCGCCAAGAAATGACGTCTCCCCGTCAGCATAACATAGGAAGGACAGCTGCACTGTGTGTGGCTGTCCTGCTGTTTCTGCTCAGCGCTTCGTGCGGGAAGAAGAAGAACGACCTGATTCCCAATCTGGGCGACCGAAAGACCATTCCCGGCATGAAACTCGATTCGGTGACCACTCTGATTTCCGACTCGGGTGTGATCCGTTACCGGGTGGTCGCGGAGAAGTGGGATGCCTACGACAAGGCCGACGACCCTTATTGGCTTTTCCCCCGAAAGGTCTATTTCGAACGCTTCAACGACACGCTGGTCATCGAGTCGACCGTCGAAGCCGATACGGCGTGGTACTATTACGACAAAAAACTCTGGATCCTCAAGCAGAACGTCAAAGTGCTGAACCTCACGGGCGAACGTTTCACCACCACCCTGCTTTACTGGAGCCAGGAAAAGCACCGCGTCTGGTCCGACACCTCCTTCATCCGCATCGAGCAGGACCGCCAGGTCATCACCGGCCACGGTTTCGAGTCGAACGAACAGATGACGAAATACACCATCAACGAAATCGTCGGCATCTTCCCGATGGACCGGGAAGGAGGAAGCGCTGCGGATACCTCGTCGGTGGCCGTGCCCGTCACCTTGCCTTCGGGTGAGGGACGTCAGCCGTCGGCCCGCCAAAAGTCCGACCGGGCAGCCGGGCGAAACGGACAAGCTCCCCGGAAAGAGGGGGCTGCCCGGCCTGAGACGACCACCCGCCCCGGTCAGACCGGCCGCATCGACAAACAAGTCACCATCATCCTACCCGATTAGGCGGGTCCGCATCGGCTCGCCGCAACATCGCTTGCCCGGGCCTGCCCGTACCGATATGGCATCAGCCGGCGCGTCAAGGGGGTGAGCATTCGCTTGTCTTTTCTTGTTTGAATTTTCAGTAAAAAAGATTATATTTGCGCGTTTTTTCGTGCGCAGGCGATGTCCTGCTTTCGTGAATTCTGAACAAATAGTTAATTAATAATAAAATGGCAACTTTACAAAGACTTAGAAGCTGGTCAGTCCTCCTTTTCATCGTCGTGGGTCTGGCTCTTTTGGCATTCATTCTCGGTGACTTCCTTACCTCAGGCTCGTCACTTTTCCAGCAGGAACAGCAGAACATCATCAAGGTCAATTCCCGTACGGTCACTTATAAAGACTACGAAGCCCGCATCCAGGAACTGGAAGACATCTACAAGATGCAGAGCGGCCAGTCGAACCTCGGCGAGGAAATCCGCGCCCAGATCCGCGAATCGGTCTATGAAACCATCGTCCGCGAGACCCTGATCGACGAACAGGCCGCCGCCCTCGGCCTGCAGGTGACCGACAAGGAAATGTTCGACATGGTCAACGGCCAGAACGTCCATCCGATGGTTCTTCAAATGCCGTTCTTCCAGAATGAAAACGGCCAGTTCGACCGCACCGTCATGATGAACTTCTTGCGCACCATCAACCAGGATGACCTGTCGTATTACTCAGCCGACGTCCAGGCTCAGATCGAGCAGATGAAAAACTACTGGTTGTTCTGGGAGAACAGCCTGAAGTATTCCCGTCTGGAGGAAAAGATCAATACCCTGCTCACGGAAGCCCTGAAGGCCAACGATGTCGACGCCACCGCCGCTTTCGACGAGCGCCAGCGTTCGGTCGACTTCGTCTATGCCTACAAGTCGTATGCCTCCGTGGCCGATTCCACCTACAAGGTGTCGAAGAGCGAAGGCAAGAAGTACTATAAGAAAAACATCGAATCGTTCCGTCACGATCCTTACCGTTCGGCCCGTTACGTCCTGGTCGACGTGCTGCCCAGCGCCGATGACAACGCTGCCGTGAAGGCCAACATCGACAAGATCGCCGCCGAATTCGCCGCCACGTCCGACATCGCCGCCCTGGTCAACGCCAACTCCGAGGCCTCTTATGTGGACGCTTTCATCGCCAACACGCTTTTCACCGGCGAAGCCAAGGATTTCGTGGCTACGGCCAAGAAAGGTGACGTCAAGGAACCGTTTGCCGACGGCAACGTCTGGTCGATGTTCCGCGTGATGGATCAGACCGTCTATGCCGACTCGGTGAAGGTCCAGCAGATTTTCATCCGCAACAACGGCACCCGCTCCATCGAACTTTGCGACAGCCTCTACCGCGTGCTGACCACCGACAGGAAGGCCGATTTCGCTGCCCTGGCCACTCAGTTCTCCGAAGATCAGACGGCCCAGAACGGAGGCGAGATGGGTTGGTTCCGTGAACTTGACGCTTATCAGGGCATCGGCGCCGATTTCGCCAAGGCTTGCTTCTCCGCCAAGAAAGGCGTGGTGACCAAGACGAAGTCGAAATATGGTCTGCACATCATCAAGGTGACCGACATGACCAAGCCCGTGGCCAAGACCAAACTGGCTCAGGTCATCATGACCGTCACCCCCTCTTCGAGAACTTACAGCGATGTTTACAACAAACTGAACCGCGTCGTGGCCGACAACCAGACGGGTGACGGCTTCATCGAGGCCGCCCGCGCCGCCGGTTATCCCGTGATGATCGCCCCGAGCGTCCGCAAAAACGACTACACCCTGGGCAACGTGCCCGAAATGCGTCAGGCTGTCCGCTTCATCTTCAACGGCAAGCCCGGTGACGTCTCCACCATCTTCGAAAATTCGAAGAACCAGTTCATGGTCGTGGTCATCACCGCTTGCGACGACGAGGAATACCAGTCGTTTGAAAGCGCTCAGTCACAGATTGTCCGCCACATCATCAACGAAAAGAAAGCCCAGGACATCCTGGCCGCTTACGAGCCCGCCGCCACCATCGCCGAGACGGCTCAGGCGAACGGCATGAAACTCGACACCATTCACTTGGTGACCTTCTCCACGCGCCGCATCGCCGGTCTGGGTGACGAACCCGCCCTGCTCAGCGCCGTGATGAACGCCGGAAAGGATCAGCTTTCCGCGCCGGTCCAGGGCAACAACGGTGTGTATGTCTTCTCGGTCATCGCCGACGTGATGCCTTCGAGCACCATCGACCTGGCCACCGAAAAGCTCGGCTTGGATGCCAACGACACTTACCGCGTCATGTACCAGGCCTACCAGGCCGTCAAGAAGCAGGCTCAGATCGAAGACAACCGCATCCGCTTCTATTGACTTGAACCCCTTGGTGCCATCACCCAAAAAGGCCGCTTTCGGGCGGCCTTTTTTTAACGCTTTTGCGTGAGCGCAGCGGCGTTTTCAAATATCCATACGGAACGATTCAGCCGAAGAGACATGTCAGAGGAAAAGTTCATCATCCTGGGCAAGCGCCCGGAGGAAATCAAGGCCTGGGCCGTGGAGCAGGGGATGCCTGCCTTCGTCTCCCGGCAGATTTACGATTGGATTTACCGCAAGCGGGTGCGTTCTTTCGCGGCCATGACCAACATTTCGCTCGCACACCGTCAGTTGCTGGAAGAGAAAGCCCTGACGGGCCTTTCAGACCCCGTCGGCGAGGCCGTTTCGTCAGACGGTACCCGTAAGTATCTGTTTGCCACGCCCTCGGGCATCGGCGTGGAAACGGTTTACATTCCCGATCACGACCGCGCCACGCTCTGCGTGTCGTCGCAGGTAGGCTGCAAGATGCACTGCGCCTTCTGCATGACCGGCCGGATGGGTTTCAAGGCCCAGCTTCAGCCCCACGAAATCCTCAATCAGATTCTTTCCGTGCCCGATCCGGCATCGCTGACCAATCTGGTGTTCATGGGCATGGGTGAACCCTGCGACAACGTCGACGCCGTGTTGCGGACCATCAGTATCCTCACCGGTGAAGATGGCTTCGGCTGGAGTCCGAAACGCATCACCCTTTCGTCCATAGGGCTCTGGCCCGGTCTGCAAAGGGTGCTGGAAGAAACCTCCTGCCAGATTGCCATCAGCCTGCACACCCCCGTACCCTCCGAGCGCCGCGAATGGGTCCCGGCCGAGAAGGCATACCCCGTGGCCGAGACCATCGAAAAACTCAGGCAGTATGATTTCAGCCATCAGCGGCGTCTGTCGTTTGAGTATGTGATGTTTCAGGGACTCAACGATGACATTGCCCACGCCAAGCTGTTGCTCAGATTGCTTTCGGGCCTCCATTGCCGGATGAATCTGATCCGCTTCCACACCATCCCCGACACGCCTTTCGCCACCAGCCGCGAAGACCGGGTGCAGGCTTTTGCCGAATACCTCAACGCCAAGGGCTTGCAGACCACCGTCCGGGCTTCGAGGGGCGAGGATATTCAGGCGGCTTGCGGCCTGTTGTCGACCCTCAGGGGCGGTCAGGCGCAAGAAAAGTGACAAAAAGTCAGTTTTCCGGCGGTTTTTGGCAAAAAAGCATTATCTTTGTAAACACTTTGATCGTGCATTTTTATGAGAAACCGATATTTTCTGGCGGCCGTGATCTTGCTGCCGTTGATGTTTTCCTGCAAGAAGGAAGTCCGCAACCCCTTGAGCGTCGGGAGCGTAGGTGCCCCCTGGGAAGTGCTGGTGGTGATGGACAAGGACAAGTGGGAGGCCCCCGAAGGCAGAGCCCTCTATGACGTGCTCTATATGGACGTGCCCGGTCTGCCGCAGTCGGAGCCGATGTTCAAGGTCTCGCGCTGCGACAAGGCCGACTTCAAAGGCATCCTCAAGCCCGTGCGCAACATCATCGAGACCGACATCTCCAACCGCTATTCCGCCCCGAAACTCCATTTTTACCGTGACCAGTGGGCCACGAACCAGGCCGTGGTGAAAATCGTCGCCCCCGACAATGCGTCGTTCATCGACTTCGTGGCCGCTTCGCAGGAGAGACTTTACGACATTTTCTACTACGAGGAAATAGAACGTTCGTTGCGCTACATCCGCAAATCGCGCAGCAAAGACTTCATTCAGATCATCCGGCAGGAATTCGGCATCGAAATGCTCGTGCCCGAGACCATGCGCTCCTACAAGAAGGCCGACCATTTCTTCTGGGCCTCCAACGGCATACAGGCCCGCAAGCGCCAGGACCTGGTGGTCTATTCCTACCCATACACCGACCGCAACACCTTCACCCTCGATTACCTCAACCACAAGCGTGACTCCGTGATGAAGGCCAATATCCCCGGAGGGGCGGCCGGTTCGTACATGGGACGCCAGGAACAGTGCGAGACCTTCTACCGCGCGCTCAACGTCAACGGCAAATATGCGGCCGAAATCCGCGGCCTCTGGGAATTGAAGGGCGATGTGATGGGCGGTCCGTACGTCAGCCTGACCCGCTTGGACGAGGTCAACAACCGTGTCGTGACCATAGAAATATTCGTATATGCCCCCAACGAGGAAAAGCGCAACCTGGTCCGTTTCAACGAGGCCTTGCTCTATTCGGCCAAACTGCCCGGGGAATATACGCCAGAAGAAGAAAACCCAACTGAAAAAGAATAAACGGAAATCATGGATAAAAAGATTACGGTGGGCATTTCCCACGGCGATATAAACGGCGTCGCTTATGAAGTGATGCTCAAAGCGCTTTCCGACCAGGAGGCTTACTCGGACAAGGCCGTTGTCATCTACGGCTCCTCCAAGCTGGTGGCCTATTTCAAGAAAAACATGGAACTCGACCTCGAAGTGGTCCCCGTCAAGTCGGCCGCCGAGGCCGCCGTCGGATGCCTGAGCGTCATCAACTGCGTCGACGACGAGGTCAAAGTGGAGCCCGGGCAGTCGACCCGGATGGCCGGACAAGCCGCCTTTCAGTCGCTTGAAGCGGCCGTCAGAGACCTCAAAAACGGCGATATCGACGTGCTGGTGACGGCCCCCATCAACAAACAGAACATCCAGTCGGAATTTTTCAGCTTCCCCGGTCATACCGAATACCTCGAGTCGGTGCTCGGCAACGGGCAGAAGGCCTTGATGCTGATGGTGAGCGAGCAGATGCGCATCGCCGTGGCGACGGGTCACGTGGCGCTCGACAAGGTCGCTTCGCAGCTCTCGCCGGCCATGCTGACGGACAAGATCGAAGCCTTGAATCGGAGTCTGAAGGAAGATTTCGACATCGAGCGGCCCCGGATAGCCGTCCTGGCCCTCAACCCGCACGCCGGTGACGACGGCGTGATCGGTCTGCAAGACAAGGAAATCGTTTTGCCGGCCGTGGCGGAAGCTCAAAAGCGGGGCATTTGCTGCTTCGGTCCCCTGGCGGCCGACGGTTTCTTCGGCTCCGACAATTATACCTTGTATGACGGCATCCTGGCCATGTATCACGACCAGGGCCTCATTCCCTTCAAAGCCCTCAGCGACGGCCGCGGGGTGAATTTCACGGCCGGACTGCCTTTCGTCAGGACGTCGCCCGCCCACGGCACGGCCTACGACCTGGCCGGACAGAATACCGCCAATGAGGCCTCTTTCCGCGAAGCCTTCTACCTGGCCACGGATATCCTGGCCCGTCGCCGCCGTTATGAGGAAATGTACCGCAACCCCCTGCGCCATCAGAAAACGGAGCACAGTGGCCGTGACCGTTCTGAATAAGTCAAGACAGACCCATGGACAGAGAACTTCTTCTGAAGGTAAAGCAGCATTTCGGCATCATCGGCAATGCGCCGGCCTTGAACGATGCCTTGGAGCTGTCCGTGCAGGTGGCCGCGACCGATATGTCGGTCTTGGTCATCGGCGAGAGTGGCGCCGGCAAGGAATTCATTCCGAAAATCATCCACGAAAACAGCTACCGCAAACACGGTCCCTACCAGCCGGTCAACTGCGCCGGCATCCCCGAAGGCACCATCGACTCGGAACTTTTCGGACACGAAAAGGGTGCGTTCACCGGCGCCATCGCCGATCGGAAAGGCTATTTCGAAGAGGCTGACGGCGGCACCATCTTCCTCGACGAGGTGGCCGACCTGCCCCTGTCGACCCAGGCCCGCCTGCTGCGCGTGCTTGAATACGGCGAATACAAGCGGGTGGGTTCGTCGAAGGTTTTGAAAACCAACGTGCGGGTCGTGGCGGCCACCAACAAGGACATGTCGGAAGAAATCCGCGCCAACCGCTTCCGTGCCGACCTCTATTACCGTCTGAGCGCCATGACCATCCATATGCCGCCCCTGCGCGACCGCCAGGATGACATCGCTCTGATTTTCAGGAAATTCATTTCGGACGTGACCAACCGTTACCGGATGCCCAACCTGACGCTGACCGACGAGGCGCGCCAGCAGTTGCTCCGCTACCGTTGGCCCGGCAACGTGCGCGAGCTCAAGAACGTGGCCGACCAGGTGGTGGTGATGGCTTCCGCTTCGGGCAGTGAGGAAATCACCGCGGAGATGCTGCAGGGCATCTTTTCGTCGGCCATCAACACGATGCCCGCCGTTTACCGTCCCGAAGGGTCGGGCGGGAGCGAGGCCGGTTTCTCCACCGAACGGGAAATTCTCTACAAGGTGCTCTTCGACATGAAGAAAGACATGCGCGACCTCAAGGAACTGGTCAATCTCTTGATGCAGAAGAACCACATGGAGATGCCCGCCGACCTCTACACCTTCATGCCCGAGGAGCCCGCAGCGTCGGTCCAGGCCGCTGTCCATACGCCGGTCCAGTCGGCCGAGGCGGTCCGTCCGACCCATATTTCCGCGCCCGTCAGCCTCCACAAGAAAGACAACGCCCACATCACCGAAGCCCGCGAATATGTGGAAGAGTCGCTGTCGCTCGAGGAACTCGAAAAGCAAGCCATCATCAAAGCGCTCGAACGCAACGGCGGCAAGCGCAAGAACGCGGCGGCCGACCTGAACATTTCCGAGCGGACGCTTTACCGCAAAATCAGCCAATACAAACTCGATTGACGATGAAAAACCGGTCATTTTTTCTCCTTCTGCCCCTGACGGTGATGCTCTGCGCCTGTACGATTTCTTACAAATTCAACGGCGCCTCCATCGACTACAACACGACCAAGTCGATTTCGATCAAGGATTTCACCAACCAGGCACTGTTGGTTTATCCGCCGCTGGCCCAGACCTTCACCGAGTCGTTGCGCGACATCTATACCCGCCAGACCCGTCTGAAGGTGATCAAGTCGGACGGTGACCTGCAGATAGAGGGCGAAATCACCGGCTACGAACTCACGCCCTTGGCCGCCCAGGCCGACGGTTACGCTTCGGAGACCAAACTGACCATGACGGTGAAAGTGCGCTTTGTCAACGTCAATGCGGAGAAAGACAATTTCGAACAGAACTTCAGCGCCTATCAGACCTTCCAGGCCACCCAGATGCTGGAAGACGTGCAAGACAGCCTGCTCGAGGAAATCATCAAGGAAATCACCGAAGCGATCTTCAACAAGACCGTGGCCAACTGGTAATCACGAAACGACGATGACGCCCGACGCCCTTCTCCAGATGTTTTCACAGCCTGACATGCTCCGGCAGGTGTCGCTGACCGACCTGAAACGGACGGTGGAAGCCTATCCCTGTTTTGCTATGGCGCGGATGCTCTATGTCAAAGCGCTGAAAGACCGGGGTGATCTGGATTTCACGGAGGAACTTTTCAAGGCTTCTTTGGCCTCACCCAACCGCCGTCAGCTGTTTTTCTGCATCAAAGGGCGTCAGTCGCTCTCGCAGATGTTCGATAAGCCTTATGCCGAGACCCTCGAAGCGCCCGAGCCTGTGCCGGGACCCGCTGCGCCGGCGACGGGCAACGGGTTTGACCTGATCGACCGTTTCCTCGATGCCCGGGGAGAATCTTTGACCGACCTGCCCGAACGACCCGCCGTGGAGGTGATGCCTTATTCTTTGCAGGCCGCCTTCGGTGACGGCAGTGATTTGCCCGACGGTGTCGGTTGGGCCTTCAGCCCAGACGCGGCCGAGACGATGGCCGGCGAAGATGTTTCTGCGGCCCCTGCGCTGTCTGACGCCGAGTTGCTGCCCGAATCGGCCTTCACCCTGACGCTGGCCCATATCTACGTCCGTCAGAAAAAATACGACCGGGCATTGGAAATATTCAGAACTTTGTTGTTGAAAAATCCGGAAAAAAGTATTTACTTTGCCGACCAAATTAAATACTTGGAACAAGTCATTAAACAATTAAATCAATAAGCAGCTATGTATCTGGTTCTCACTATTTTGATCTTTATCATCGCTTTGGTTCTCATCCTGATTGTCCTGGTGCAGAATTCCAAGGGCGGCGGACTGGCAGCCGGTTTCGCTTCCTCCAATCAGGTGATGGGTGTCCGCAAAACGACCGATTTCCTTGAAAAGGCTACCTGGACCCTGGCCGGCATCGTGCTGTTGGGTTGCATCGTTTCTACGGCGTTCATTCCGAAACAGGGCACGGCCGAAAAGCAGTCCGTCCTGAAAGATCAGGTGGAGAACGCCATCACCGTCGACCCCAACCTCACCGCTCCCAACTTCGAGGACGCTGAGTAAGTCAACGGTCATATACCAAAAAACAAGAGGGTATCCATGGTCGGATGCCCTCTTTTTTTTTACGCGTGTTCAGCGTGTGCGGGTGGCGGCTTGGCGCCGTGTGAATCATTCCGCGTGGCAGAGGGCCAGGATGAAGTCACCGCTCACTTGCCAGTCGATGCGGTAGCCGATGCCGTTGAAGGCGGTGCGCAGCCGGCCTGTCCAGTCAGCCCCGTCTTCGCTGCGGGTGATGTCAGCGTTCAGACCGTAAAGCCGGAAATCGTCGGAGAAAGAAATCACGCGTTGTCCGGCGGCCTTGTAAAGGGCTTCCTTGGCGCACCACCAGATGCCCAACGCCCGCTCGAGCGGCAGACCGTCGGGCAATTCGCGACGGATGGCCTGACTTTCGCTTGGATGGAGATAATGGCTTTCCACCCGGAAAAAGCGCTCGCTGCACATCTCGATGTCGATGCCGATGTGGGCGTCGGTCTCGCTGAAAAGAGCGGCGGCGTAATCCCGGGTGTGCGACAGCGAGAGGAACGGGCCTTCGCTCAGAAAGGGCGCGCCGCTCTCGCGGTGAGCGAGCCGGGCGGGGTCTATGCCTTTCGCGGCCAGAAGGCAGCGGACGGCATAAAATTCCCTGCGCCTGCCCGCTGCGGTGTGCGGGCATTCGATCGGGGCGGGCAGAAGGGCGGCCAGCGCGGCCTCGTCTTCTTCCATGCGCCAGATCAGATACTCGCTCTCCGCATCGGTTCCATGAAAAATCACAGGCATGGCGTACTATGCTCAAAAAAGCTCAAATCAGCTTTGAAAAAAATAGGATGTTCAGAACGGTTCGTTGTTCACGTCGACGGGCGTGGAGGGAATGGGCTCGGTCGGCACGGGTGGTTGGGGCGCCGGGGCCGTGTCGTTTTTGCGCGGGCCGAGCAGCTGGAGGTTGTCGGCGATGATTTCGGTGGCGTAGCGCGTCACGCCGTTCTTGTCGTCCCACGAACGGTAGGTGATTCGTCCCTCCACGTAAATCTGCGTGCCTTTGTGGACGTATTTCTCGACGATTTCGGCCAGGCCGCGCCAGGCGATGACGGTGTGCCATTCCGAGCGCTCGGGCACTTTGGTGCCGTTGGCGGTCGTGAAGGCTCTTTCGGAAGTGGCCAGGGAAATGCGGGCCACGGGCACGTTGCTTTCAATGTAACGGATTTCGGGCTCTCTGCCCACGTTACCCAGAAGGATGGCTTTGTTGACTGACATGGTCATTAGGTGTTAAAAGGTTGTTGAATAATTTTGACGCAACAAAACTATCACAAAGAATTTACAATATCAAAACAAAAATCAAAAATTAAACATCATTTAACATTTCGAAAGCGGCCGAGAAAGGCCACCAGCGGTTTGGGAAGTCCGTATTGTTCTGATTCTTCGAAGCTTACATATTTGAACCCTTCGGCCGGCAAGTCGGTGTTCGCCATCAAGGCCGGGAGGTTGCCGGCTTCGGCGGGACAGAAATCGATGTGCAGCACCCGGTGGGTCAGCACGTGACGGCGGCTGACGGGCAGATGCCAGGTGACGGCCTCGGGCGGGCATGGCCCGAGCCACGGAAACAGGCCGCTCAGGCCGTCGGGAGCGGCGGCCGCAGAAGTTTCAACGAGCGGAAATTCCCAAAGGTGGCGCCAGATGTCGTTTCCTTCGCGCCGGTGCAGGCAGCATCCGTTGCGGTCGAAGAGGAAAAGGTAATGAAAAAACCGTTCGGTCTTGGCCGGAGCGGCCGATCGGACGGGCCGGGCGCCGACCGTGCCCCGGGCGAAGGCCAGGCATTGGGCCTGCAACGGGCAGGCTTCGCACTCGGGCTTGTGCTCGGTGCAAAGGGTGGCGCCGAAATCCATGATGGCCTGGTTGTGCACGGCGCTGCGGGAGGGGGCCATCACGGCGGAGGAGAGTTCGCGGAAGAGGGCAGGGGCCTTGGGGGAGCGAAGGTCGGTGTCGATGTCGAAGAGCCGGGCGAGCACGCGGTAGACATTGCCGTCGAGCACGGCGACGGGCGCTCCGAACGCGAACGAAGCGATGGCGGCCGCCGTGTAGGGGCCGATGCCTTTGAGCTCGAGCAACTCCTTATAAGTATGGGGGAAGACGCCGTTGAAGCGGCCGGCGATTTCGCGGGCCGTCAGGTGAAGGTTTCGCGCCCGGCTGTAATAGCCCAGGCCCTGCCAATGGCGCAGCACGGTCTCTTCGGAGGCTTCGGCCAACGCGCGCACGTCGGGAAAAGTCTCCGTGAAGTCGCGGTAATAGGCCAGACCTTGGGCGATGCGGGTCTGCTGCAGGATGACTTCCGACAACCAGATGCGGTAGGGGTCGTCGGTCTCACGCCAGGGAAGCGGCCGCTTGTGGGTTGAATACCAGTCACAAAGGGCGTTGCTGACGGGGTAGTCGCTTTGCTGATCTTTCATGGAGCAAAGAAAAGAAATTTTTTCCGCTTCAGGTGTTTTATTTGTAGAAATAAAGGTATACATTTGCAGGCCAAAAAGATAGACACATAAGCCCAACGTATAACATTAATAGATAAAGACATGACTAAAGCTGACATCGTCAATGAGATCGCCAAAAGAACGGGCGCTCAGAAAAATGAGGTTCTTTCCACCGTCGAATGCTTCATGGAAGTGGTCAAGGAATCGCTGGTAAAAGGTGAAAACGTTTATTTGAGAGGTTTCGGCAGCTTCATCATCAAGAGAAGAGAAGAAAAGACCGCCCGCAACATCTCCAAGAACACCACCATCATCATCCCGGCTCACAACATTCCTTCCTTCAAGCCGGCCAAGAGCTTCCTCGCAGAAGTCAAGAAATAATAACCCTTTATAATACTTACCATTATGCCTAGCGGAAAAAAGAAAAAAGGGCACAAGATGTCCACTCATAAGCGCAAAAAGAGACTGAGAAAGAACAGACATAAGAAGAAATAAGTTTCTTCGCTTTCTGCACTTGACGGAAAAACAAGAACAAACCGAAGGCATCGAAATCCGGACGTTTGTTCTTTGTTTGTAAACTGACGTAAATGAAAACAGAACTCATCATCGATGTCCAGCCGAAAGAGGTTTCGTTGGCGGTCGTGGAAGATTCCTCCTTGGTGGAGTTTCACCAGGAGAGCCGCGGCGTGGCCTTTTCGGTGGGTGACATCTTCCTGGGTCGGGTACACAAGGTGATGCCCGGCCTGAATGCTGTCTTCGTAGATGTCGGACACGAAAAAGATGCATTTCTCCATTACCTCGACCTCGGGCCGCAGTTTCTCTCGCAGCAGGCTTACCTGACCCAGTTGCTTTCCAACAAGAGAAAGCAGCCGGTGCCTTTGGGCAAGTTCCGCATGCAGCCCGACATTCCCAAGGACGGCCTGATCGCCGAGCGCCTGACCCCGGGCCAGGACATCCTCGTCCAGATCGCCAAGGAACCCATCAACACGAAAGGACCCCGTCTGACGGGCGAAATTTCGATTGCCGGCCGTTTCCTGATCCTCATTCCCTTCGGCGACAAAATCTCCATTTCCTCGAAAATCAAGTCGCAGGAAGAGAAGATCAGGCTCAAACAGTTGCTCATGAGCATCACCCCGAAGGGTTTCGGTGTCATCGTGCGCACCGTGGCCGAAAACAAAGGGAGCGCCGAACTCGACAACGAACTCAAGGTCTTGCTCAAACGCTGGGACGACATGATGATCCGCCTCCAGCAGCAACAACAGACCAAGCCGCCGCGCCTCATCTATGAAGAGACCAGCCGCACGGTGGTGTTGCTGCGCGACCTGCTCAACGCCTCTTTCGAACACATCTGCGTGAACGACCGGGCCACCTTCGAGGAAATCAGGGACTACGTCACGCTCATCATGCCCGAAAAGACGGATATCGTCAAGTTCTATTCGAACGATATCCCCATTTTTGACCATTTCGGCATCACCAAACAGATCAAGTCGGGTCTGGGTCGGGTGGTTTCGATCAAAGCGGGGGCTTACCTCATCATCGAACACACCGAAGCCATGCACGTCATCGACGTGAACAGCGGCAACCGCACCCGCAGCGAAGACCAGGAGCAGAACGCGCTGGAGGTGAACCTGTCGGCGGCCGACGAAATAGCCCGGCAGTTGCGTCTGAGGGATATGGGCGGCATCATCGTGGTCGACTTCATCGACATGGCCGACAACCAGAACCGCCAGAAACTCTTCGACCGTTTGCGTGAAGACATGGCCGGCGACCGGGCCAAGCACAACATTCTTCCCTTGAGCAAATTCTGCCTGATGCAGATCACCCGCCAACGGGTCCGTCCGCAGACCTTCATCCAGACCAACGAGGTCTGTCCGGTCTGTTTCGGCAAGGGGGAAATCCGCCCGTCGATTCTTTTCACGGACATGCTCGAGACCAAGGTGGAATATCTGGTCAGAAAACTCGGCCAAAAGAAATGCACTTTACGGCTCCATCCCTACGTGGCGGCCTATGTGGAAAAGGGAGGTTTGACCTCTCTGAAATGGCGCTGGCGTCTGAAGTACGACCGCGGCCTGAAAATCATTCCTTCGCAAGCGATGACCTTCCTCGAATATGCGTTTTTCGATGCGCACGGCGAGGAAATCGACGTGAAGGAAGAAATGGAAATCAAATGAAAAAGGAGGGCCGGTCGCCCTCCTTTTTTCATTTTTCCCAAGTGGAATACGGGTGCTTGGAAAGCCAGGCGTTGTAATAGCGGCGGTCGCCCGTGACTTCCTGGCCGAGCCAGTCGGGCAGGGGCGGTTGTTCGTCGGGGGAGGCGAGCTCGATTTCGGCCATGACCAGGCCCTCGTTGTCGCCGTGGAAAACGTCGACTTCCACGACGTGGGTCGCGTCGAGAGGGACGATGTGGCGTTCCTTTTCTATTTTGCCGGCGTGGCAGAGGGCCAGCAGCGCTTCGGCCTCGTCGAGGGGAATCCGCTTTTCCCACTCGAAGCGGCTCATGCCGTCGGCCGAGGGGCCTTTGATGGTCAGGAAGCCTTCGTCGTCGCGGCGACGGACGCGGACGCTGTTGCCGTTTTCGTGGGCGATGTAGCCCTGGCGGATGACGTAGGTGCGGGTGACGTAAGGCAGAAAGTCGGCTTTGACGAGAAATTTCCGTTCGATTTCCAACATGGGGCGTTTGGGGATGGGGTGTGAGCAGGTTTGTGTGAAAAAAAAGTACCGCCTGCAGGCGGTACCTTATTTTAAGAGTCGATACCCTTTTGCGGGTGACGACGGCCCGTCAGAAGGGGAGATCGTCGGTGTCTTGTGCGGGGGCCTGAGGAGCGGCGGCGGGCTGGCCGAAAGTGACCTGCGGAGCGGCGGGCGCCTGGGGCGCTGCGGCGGGTTGGGCAGGGGCAGCACCGGCTTTTTCTATCTTCCAAGCCTTGACGTCGGTGTAATAACGGCCGTTGTATTCACGGCTCTCCAGGTCGAACGAGACGATGACTTCGTCGTCTTCGCTCAGGGGATATTGGTCTACACGGCTGCCGCGCAGTCCGAAGCAGACCTGTTTGGGATATTGGTCGCCGTATTCAAGTACATACTCTTGTCTTTTCCAAGTGCCGTTGCGTCCTTCTCCGCTCTGGAGCGGCAGGACCTTGATGATTTTTCCTTTCAGTTCCATATTCAGTGTGTGTTAGTCCGGACAAAAGTACGCGTTTTTTCGCCATCTGCAACACTTTTTTTTCTTTTTTTTGCCGTGGTTATATCAAAGGGAAAACGTATCTTTGCAGCAAACTACGCCCTTTGTATGAAGGGCCTGAAACAACAGAATCATGCCAGCGATTACCGGATACATTTCCCAGATCATCGGCCCGGTGGTGGATGTCCGTTTCGAGCGCGAAGGCGCAGCGGCGTTGCCGCGCATCCACGATGCCCTGTCGGTGCTTCGTTCCGACGGAAAAGAAGTCATACTCGAAGTCCAGCAACACATCGGCGACGACATTCTCCGTTGCGTGGCCATGGACTCCACCGACGGCCTGCAGCGCGGGCTGCAGATCAAGCCGCTCGGCGCTCCGATCGCCATGCCCGTGGGCGAACAGATCAGGGGCCGCGTGCTGAACGTGACGGGCAACAACATCGACGGCCTGGGCGAACTGGAAAAAGACGGCGCGCTGCCCATTCACCGCGAACCGCCGAAGTTCGAAGACCTGACGACGACGCAAGAGGTGCTCTTCACGGGCATCAAGGTCATCGACCTGCTCGAACCTTATTTAAAAGGTGGCAAAATCGGTCTCTTCGGCGGCGCCGGCGTGGGCAAGACCGTGCTCATCAAGGAACTGATCAACAACATCGCCAAGAAACACAACGGTTTCTCGGTGTTCGCCGGAGTGGGCGAGCGCACGCGTGAGGGCAACGACCTGTTGCGCGAGATGATCGAGTCGGGCGTCATCCGTTACGGAGAAGCCTTCGAGAAGAATATGGAAGAAGGCCATTGGGACCTTTCGAAAGTCGACCGCGAGGCCTTGAAGAAATCGCAGGTGGCGATGGTCTTCGGCCAGATGAACGAACCGCCGGGCGCCCGAAGCTCGGTGGCGCTGAGCGGCCTGACGCTGGCCGAATCGTTCCGCGACAGCAACAAGGGAGAGGGCCCGAAAGACATCCTCTTCTTCATCGACAACATTTTCCGTTTCACGCAGGCCGGCAGCGAGGTCTCGGCGCTTTTGGGCCGTATGCCTTCGGCCGTGGGTTATCAGCCCACGCTGGCCACGGAAATGGGTCAGATGCAGGAGCGCATCACCTCCACCAAAAACGGTTCCATCACCTCCGTGCAGGCGGTTTACGTCCCGGCCGACGACTTGACCGACCCGGCGCCCGCCACGACGTTCTCCCACCTCGACGCCACCACGGTGTTGAGCCGTAAAATCGCTGAACTGGGCATTTATCCGGCCGTCGACCCGCTCGATTCGACTTCCCGCATCCTCGACCCGAACATCGTGGGCGAGGAACATTACCGCACGGCCCAGCGGGTGAAGCAGATTCTCCAGCGCAACAAGGAACTTCAGGACATCATCAACATCCTCGGCATGGACGAACTCTCCGACGAAGACCGCCTGACGGTCAACCGCGCCCGCAAGGTGCAGCGTTTCCTCTCGCAGCCCTTCGCCGTGGCCGAGCAGTTCACCGGCGTGCCCGGCGTGATGGTCAACATCGAAGACACCATCAAAGGATTCAACAAAATCATCGACGGCGAACTGGATTACCTGCCCGAGCAGGCCTTCCTGAACGTCGGAACCATTGAAGATGCCATCGCCAAGGGTGAAAAACTCCTGGCGGCCGCCCAATAAAGAACCATGCAACTGAAAGTCATCTCTCCCGAAAAAACGCTGCTCGACCTGGCCGTCGACCTGGTGGAACTGCCCGCCAGCGCGGGCCGTTTCCAGGTGCTCGAAGGTCATGCGCCGACGGTCACCTCGCTGACGGCCGGCACGCTTTGGTACGTTCCCGCGGGCGAACGTCCCGACCGCCTGCAGCGTCCCGGCGTGGCGGTGAGCGGCGGCTTTGCTGAGGTGCGCAAAAACGTCATTACGGTATGTGTGGAATGAAAAGGTGCGTTCTGTTGCTGATGCTGCTTGTGGCGGCCCTGCTGCCTGCGGCGGCCGGTGAAGACCAGCCGTTCGACGTGAACGGCTACATCTTCGGCCACATCAGCGACTCGTATGAGTGGCACGTGACCACGATCCACGACCATCCTGTGGCCATTTACCTGCCGGTCATCGTCCGCAGCCGGACGACGGGCTGGCATTGCTTTTCTTCGCGTCACATCGCCGAAGGGGAGGAATACGAAGGTTTCCACATCGCTGCGGGCGACGAAAAGCCGGCCGGCAAGGTCGTGGAGCGTCTGTCCGACGGCACGCTGGTCAAACCCTTCGACATCAGCATCACCAAGAACGTGCTCTCGCTGATGATGAGCAGCGTGCTGCTGGTCGTGCTGGTGTTGCTGACGTCGCGCTGGTACCGTCGTCACGACGTGCTGGGCGAAGCCCCGACGGGCCTGGCCGGCGTGATGGAGATGATGGTGATGATGATCTATGACGACGTCATCAAGGATGCCGTCGGCCGGGACGCCGACCGCTATGCGCCTTATCTTCTGACGGCGTTCTTCTTCATCTTCCTCAACAACCTCCTGGGCATCATCCCCTTCTTCCCGGGCGGAGCCAACCTGACGGGCAACATCGCCGTCACCCTCTTCCTGGCCGTCTGCACCTTCCTGGCCGTGAACCTCTTCGGCAACAAACACTATTGGAAAGACATTCTCTGGCCCGACGTGCCGATGTTCCTGAAGGTCATTCCCCTGATGCCCCTCATCGAAATCATCGGCATGTTCACCAAGCCCTTCAGTCTGATGATCCGTCTGTTCGCCAACATCATGGCGGGTCACATCATGCTGCTCGGCGTCGTGGCCGTGGTCTTCCTGACGGCTCATCTGGGCGCGGCCCTCAACAGTGGTCTGACGGTCATCGCCGTGCTCTTCGGCGTTTTTCTCGACGTGCTCGAACTGCTCGTGGCCTTCCTGCAGGCCTATGTATTCACCATGCTTTCAAGCGTCTTCATCGGGCTTTCCCGACAGGAGCCGGAAACAGAATAAATTCATCATCAAATACTTAACTACATCATTATGTTATCAGCTATTTTACTTCAGGCAGCCGCCGGAGCGGCTTTGGGAAAACTGGGTTGTGCCATCGGTGCGGGCATCGCTGCCCTCGCAGCCGGCATCGGCATCGGCAAGATCGGCAAGGCCGTCATGGACGCCTCTGCCCGTCAGCCCGAAACGGCAGGTCATTACCGTATGACGGCCATCATCATCGGCGCCCTCGTTGAAGGCGCCTGCCTGTTCGCCATCCTGGTCTGTCTGCTCGGTATTCTTTAGAAGTTGTCATCATTCCGTGAACCCTTTCAAAACAGCTCCTTAAACCATGTCGCTCGTCACCCCCGATTTCGGTCTCCTCTTCTGGATGACCGTCATCTTCGGCCTGGTCTTTTTCCTCCTGGCCAAGTTCGGCTTTCCGATGATCACCAAAATGGTGAACAAGCGGAGCGCCTTCATCGAGCAGTCGCTCAGCGATGCCAAGGAGGCCCGCCGTCAGCTCGAGGAACTCGCCGAGACCCAAAAGAAAGAAATGAAGGTTTTCCGGGAGGAGCAGCAGCGCCTGTTGGCCGAGGCTGCCGACGAACGTGACCGTCTCATCGCCGCGGCCCGCGAAAAGGCTGCTGAGGAGGCGGAAACCATCCTCTCCGATGCCCGAAGACAGATCGCGGAGGAAAAGGAGAATGCCATGCGTGAGGTGCGCCGCGAGGTTTCGCTTTTGTCGATATCCATCGCCGAAAAGCTGTTGAGAGAGAAACTCGCCGATCAGGATTGCGAGGCCCGCGTGATGGACCGACTCATCGATGAAACTTCCCGCGCATTGAAAAACTGACCTGACGTTTCCCCGCCATGAACACCGGACTGATTGCCGACCGATATGCCGAAGCGCTCGAAAACTACGCCCGTGAACTGGGTGCAGGCGAAGCGTTGTATGCCGACGCCGGCCGGCTCATCTCAGCGCTGAAGCTTGTCCGCCGGGCAAGCGAGGCCGACCGTCAGCAAGCCTTGCTCACGGAGGCGGTCTGCGCGCTGGGCGAGCCCATGCAGCGTTTTGTGGAAGTGGTCGTGCGCAACGGCCGGGCCTCTTTTCTCGATTTGATTCTCAACGACTACGTCAGGCGTTACCGCCGCTCAGAGGGCATCGCCCAGGCCCATTTGGTCACGGCTTCGGCCGAAGGGCAGCAAGCCCTCTGCGACCGTTTGCAGGCCCTGCTTCTGGAGCACGGTTACCGGAAGGTGGAATTCGACCTGCGGACCGATGATTCGCTCATCGGCGGCTACCGGCTCCGGGTGCAGGACACCATGCTCGATGCTTCGCTGTCCACCCAACTCAAGGCTCTGCGCCGTGAACTGACTGAAAAAAATCATCAATTATGACAGACAACCTCAAACCGAGTGAAATTTCGGAGATACTGCTGCGCCAGTTGCAGGGCACCGATACGGATGTCCGCTTCGACGAAGTGGGGCAGGTGTTGCAAGTGAGCGACGGTGTGGCCCGTCTCTACGGGCTGACCCACGTCGAAGCCAACGAACTGCTCGAATTCGAAAACGGCGTGATGGCCGTGGCCATGAACCTCGAGGAAGACAACGTAGGCGCCGTCCTGCTCGGACCGACCGACCTCATCAAAGAGGGCATGACGGCCCGTCGGACCCGCCGCATCGCTTCCATCATGGTCAGCGAAAAGATGCTGGGCCGCGTGGTGAACCCGCTGGGCGAACCCATCGACGGTCTGGGCGAGATAGCCGGCGAACGCACGGAGATGCCTCTGGAGCGCAAGGCGCCCGGCGTGATTTTCCGTCAGCCGGTCACTGAGCCGCTTCAGACGGGACTGAAGGCCATCGATGCCATGATTCCCATCGGCCGCGGCCAGCGCGAACTCATCATCGGCGACCGTCAGACCGGCAAAACGGCCATCGCCATCGACACCATCATCAACCAGCGGAGCAATTACGAAGCCGGCAACCCGGTCTACTGCATTTACGTGGCCATCGGTCAGAAAGGCTCCACGGTGGCCAGCATCGTCGAGACCCTCCGTCAGAAGGGGGCTTTGGATTATACGGTGGTGGTTTCCGCCACGGCGGCCGATCCTGCCGCCTTGCAATATTACGCACCGTTCGCCGGTGCGGCCATCGGTGAATATTTCCGCGACACCGGCCGCCATGCCCTGGTGGTCTATGACGACCTGTCGAAGCAGGCCGTGGCTTACCGCGAGGTGTCGCTGGTGCTCCGCCGTCCGTCGGGCCGTGAGGCTTATCCCGGCGATATTTTCTACCTCCATTCCCGTCTGCTGGAGCGTGCGGCCAAGATCATCGGACAACAGGAGGTGGCCGAGCGGATGAACGACCTGCCCGCCTCTTTGGCCGGCAAGGTGAAGGCCGGCGGTTCGCTGACGGCTTTGCCCATCATCGAGACCCAGGCCGGCGACGTCTCGGCCTATATCCCGACCAACGTGATTTCCATCACCGACGGTCAGATTTTCCTCGAGACCGACCTCTTCAACCAGGGTTTCCGTCCCGCCATCAACGTGGGTATCTCCGTGAGCCGTGTGGGCGGCAGCGCCCAGGTCAAGAGCATGAAGAAGGTGGCCGGCACGTTGAAGATAGACCAGGCCCAGTATCGCGAACTGGAATCGTTCACCAAATTCTCTTCCGATATGGATGCCGTCACGTCGCTGACCATCGACAAAGGCCGGAAGAACAATCAGTTGCTCATTCAGCCGCAATACAGCCCCATGCCCGTGGGCGAGCAGGTGGCCATACTTTATTGCGGCACGAACGGCCTGATGAAAGACATTCCGCTGGCGAAAGTGCCTGCCTTCCAGACGAAGTTCCTGGAGCGGATGCGCCGTGACCACCGCGCCGACGTGCTCGAAAAGCTCGCGGCCGGAAAAATCGACGACCCCATCAAGGCGGTTCTGGAAGACGTGGCCGCTGAAGTGATTGAAAATCTGGCATAAAAGTCTTGGCATAGATGAGTTCGCTCAAGGAGATAAAGACCCGCATAGCATCCGTGCGCAGCACGTTGCAGATCACCTCGGCCATGAAAATGGTCGCGGCGGCCAAGTTGCATCGTGCGCAGCAGGCCATGTCGGGCATGCTCCCTTATCAGGAAAAGCTGCAAAGCCTTTTTGACGGTCTGTTGCGCTCGGAAGAGGTGTCCGCCCGGGCACGGGCGATGCATCTGCTCCCGGCCGTCGACGCCGAAGAGCGCCGGCTTGAAGCGGCGTCGGGCAAAATCGTGTTGGTGGCCTTTTCTTCCAACGCTTCCCTTTGCGGCGGCTTCAATGCCAACGCCCTTAAAAACCTGCAGAAGGCCCGCCTGCAACTCATCGAAGAAGGGGTGGCGGAAGAGCGCATCGAGGTCGTCACGGTGGGCAAACGCATCAGCGATGCGGCCCGCAAGCAGGGTTTCCGACCCGTGACCGCCTTTGACGGCACGGAAACCTCGCATCTGGTCGATCGTCCGTCTTACGCCGACGCCGCCCGCTTCGCGTCGTATCTGTCCGGGCGTTTCCGCAGCGGGGAGGCGGCGCGCATCGTGCTGCTTTACAACCATTATGCCTCAAATGCTTCGCAGCCTTCCGTGTCGGAGGCGTATCTGCCCTTCGCTCAGTCGGGGCAGGCGTCTTGCCCGGCACCGGCGGCAGCGGAAGACCTCATCATCGAACCCGACAGTGTCAGCCTGATGACCGATCTGGTGCCCAAGGTGCTGGCCCTGAAAATATACGCGGTGCTGCTCGATGCGCAGGCGGCCGAACACGCCGCCCGGACGGTGGCGATGCAGATGGCCACAGACAACGCCCAAAAACTGCTCGAAGAACTTACCCTGATGTACAACAAGAGCCGCCAGCAGAAAATCACCAACGAATTGTTGGATCTCGTCGGCGGCATGCGACAATAGAACAATCATCAACCCTTAATCAACAACAATGGATAAAAGTGCATTGCAAATCGCGCGTTCAGCGTATCAACCCAAGATGCCCGAAGCTCTGCTGGGCCCGGTGAAGACGGTGGAAGGTCAGCCCACTGAGTCGGTGGCCGATCAGGAAGAAATCAAGAAATTGTTCCCCAATACATACGGTCAGCCCGTTCTCCGTTTCGAACCGGCTAAGGAGGCGGCGGCCAAACAGCCCATCAACGTGGGCGTCATCCTTTCCGGCGGTCAGGCCCCCGGCGGACACAACGTCATTGCCGGCCTGTTCGACGGCATCAAGAAAATCCACCCCGATTCACGTCTGTACGGTTTCATCCTGGGCCCCGGCGGCCTGGTCGATCACCACTATATGGAACTGACGGCCGAGATCATCGACGATTACCGCAATACAGGCGGTTTCGACATGATCGGTTCGGGCCGGACCAAACTCGAGAAGAAAGAACAGTTCGAAAAGGGTTTGGTTATCCTTAAGGCTTTGGATATCAAGGCTCTGGTCATCATCGGCGGTGACGACTCCAACACCAACGCCTGCGTGCTGGCCGAATATTACAAGGCGGTCGATGCCGGCATCCAGGTCATCGGTTGCCCGAAGACCATCGACGGCGACCTCAAGAACGAAATGATCGAAACTTCTTTCGGTTTCGATACCGCCTGCAAGACTTATTCGGAAGTCATCGGCAACATCCAGCGCGACTGCAACTCGGCCCGCAAATACTGGCATTTCATCAAGCTGATGGGCCGCAGCGCGTCGCACATCGCGCTGGAATGCGCCCTTCAGGTCCATCCCAATGTCTGCCTGATTTCGGAAGAGGTGGAAGCCAAGAAGCAGACCCTCGACGACATCGTCACCGAAATCGCCACGGCGGTGGCCAACCGTGCCGCCCAGGGCAAGAACTTCGGCACCGTGCTGATTCCCGAAGGCCTCATCGAATTCATTCCCGTCATGAACGGTCTGATTTCCGAACTCAACGAAATCCTGGCCGCCCATCCCGAATACAAGATGATCCGCCGCAGCGAACAGCGCAACTACATCATCGAGCGCCTGTCGAAGGAAAATGCGGCCGTCTTCTCTTCGCTGCCCGAAACGGTGGCCATGCAGCTTACGCTTGACCGCGACCCGCACGGAAACGTCCAGGTGTCGGCCATCGAGACCGAAAAACTGCTGGCCGAAATGGTGGGCCGCAAACTGGCCGAATGGAAGCAGTCTGACCTCTATGTGGGCAAGTTCGCCGCTCAGACCCATTTCTTCGGTTACGAAGGCCGCTGCGCCGCTCCGTCGAACTACGACGCCGACTATTGCTACTCGCTGGGTATGGCCGCCTCTACGCTGATCGCTTTCGGCAAGACCGGTTACATGGCCTCGGTGCGCAACACCACGGCTCCTGCCCGCGAATGGATCGCCGGCGGTGTGCCCATCACCATGATGCTCAATATGGAACGCCGCAACGGCGAGATGAAGCCCGTCATCCAAAAGGCGCTGGTCGACCTCTCCGGCGTGCCTTTCCGCACCTTCGCCGCCCGTCGTGCCGCCTGGGCTATCCACACCGACTATGTCTATCCCGGCCCCATCCAGTATTTCGGCCCGACCGAAGTCTGCGACCAGCCGACCGTCACCCTCAAGCTCGAGTCGGAGGGCAAGTGCAAGAAGTAAGTCGGTTTTAGAAGATGGCACGGCTCACTTTGGTTCCGACGCCGGTCGGCAATATGGAAGACATGACCTTCCGCGCGCTTCGCGTGTTGAAGGAGGCCGACCTTATTCTGGCGGAAGACACCCGGACGAGCAGCCATCTGCTGCAGCATTTCGACATCCACGCCCCGATGCTGTCGCACCACAAGTTCAATGAACACGCCACGGCCGCGGACTTCGCTTCGCGCATTCGTGCCGGCGAAAACATCGCCCTGATCACCGACGCAGGCACCCCGGGCATTTCCGATCCGGGGTTCCTGCTCGTCAGGGAATGCGTGGCGCAGGGGGTGGAGGTGCAGTGTCTGCCCGGTGCCACGGCGCTCATCCCGGCCTTGGTCGACTCGGCTCTGCCCGACGACCGATTTTTCTTCGAGGGTTTCCTGCCCCAGAAGAAGGGCCGCCAGACCCGCTTGAAGGAACTTTCGGCCCTTCCGGTCACGTTCATCCTCTATGAATCGCCGCTGCGGGTGGTCAAGACCCTGACCCAACTTTCAGAAGTCTGTGGCGCCGACCGGCAGGCTTCCGTGAGCCGTGAAATCAGCAAGATATATGAGGAGACGGTGCGCGGCAGCCTCGCTGAACTGATTGAACATTTCACTCAGGCGGAACCCCGTGGAGAATTCGTCATTTGCGTGGCCGGCTGTCCCCCAGCCCTCAAACGCCCGAAGTATGGCCCTGAGGCGGATGACGGAGAAGCGTGGGCCATACAGAAAGATTGAACGCACGCCATGCTCGACAAACCCGAAATCATCGGAAACGAAACGGAAAAGACCTTGCTGGTGGGTCTCATCACCCCTCAGCAGGACGAACGCAAGTCGAAGGAATACCTCGACGAACTCGCTTTCCTGGCCGAGACGGCGGGCGCCTGCCCGGTGAAACGTTTCGTGCAGCGGCTCGACTATCCCAACGCCAAGACGATGGTCGGACCGGGCAAGTTGCAGGAAATCAGGGACTATATCGAAGAAAACGAAATTACGCTGGTCATCTTCGACGATGACCTTTCGCCCGCCCAGCACAAAAACATCGACGATGTGCTCAAGGTCAAGGTGCTTGACCGCACCACGCTGATTCTGAACATTTTCGCCGACCGTGCCAAGACGGCGCACGCCAAGACCCAGGTGGAATTGGCGCAATACCAATATTTTCTCCCCCGGCTGACCCGTTTGTGGACGCACCTGGAGCGGCAACGTGGCGGCGGCGGAGTCAACCTGCGCGGCCCGGGTGAAACGCAGATCGAATCCGACCGGCGCATCATTCTCGACCGCATCGCCTTGCTCAAGAAGGAGTTGCAGCGCATCGACCGGCAGAAGACCGTGCAGCGGAGCAACCGTGGAAAAATGGTCCGCGTGGCCCTGGTGGGCTACACCAACGTGGGCAAGTCGACCCTGATGAACGTCTTGAGCAAGTCGGATGTTTTCGCCGAAAACAAACTGTTCGCCACGCTCGACACGACGGTGCGCAAGGTCATCATCGACAACCTGCCCTTCCTCCTGACCGATACGGTCGGTTTCATCCGCAAACTGCCCCACGACCTGGTGGAGTCGTTCAAATCGACGCTCGACGAGGTGCGCGAGGCCGACCTGCTGCTTCACGTGGTCGACATTTCCCATCCCTCGTTCGAGGAGCAGATTGCGGTGGTCGACCGCACGCTCGAGGAGCTGAAGTGTCAGGACAAACCGGTCATCCTGGTCTTCAACAAGACCGACGCCTTCACCTATGTGAAGAAAGACGAGGACGATTTGACCCCCCTGACGCGTGAGAATCTGTCGCTCGATGACCTGAAGCGCACGTGGATGGCCAAGATGGCCGACTGCTGCATCTTCATTTCGGCCAAGAACCGGACCGGGCTGGACGAGCTCAAGGCCTTGGTCTATGAGAAGGTCAAAGAGATTCACGTGACGCGCTTCCCCTACAACGATTTCCTCTTTCAGAAATACGAATTTTAACCTCATAAACTATGGCAAACGTAGAATTCAAGTATGCTCCGATGTTTCAGACAGGAGCCGACACGACGGAGTATTATCTCCTGACGGACAAGTATGTAAGTGTGAGCGAGTTCGAAGGTCACCCCATGCTCAAGGTGGAGAAGGAGGGTCTGACGGCGCTGGCCCATGCCGCTTTCCGTGACGTCAGTTTCCTGCTTCGCCGCAGCCACAACCTTCAGGTGGCCAAGATTCTGAGCGACCCGGAGGCTTCCGAAAACGACAAATATGTGGCCCTGACCTTCCTGCGCAATGCCGAGGTGTCGGCCAAGGGCAAACTGCCGCTCTGCCAGGACACCGGCACGGCCATCATCCACGCCGAAAAAGGCCAGCAGGTCTGGACGGGCTACAACGACGAAGAGGCGCTTTCGCTGGGTGTTTTCAAAACCTATACCGAAGAAAATCTCCGCTACAGCCAGAATGCCCCGCTGACGATGTATGAAGAGGTGAACACCAAGTGCAACCTGCCCGCTCAGATTGACATCGAGGCGGCGGAAGGCATGGAGTATCGCTTCCTGTGCGTGACTAAGGGCGGCGGTTCGGCCAACAAGTCGTATCTCTATCAGGAGACGAAGGCCCGCATCCAGAACCCCGGCACGCTGATTCCTTTCCTCGTGGAAAAGATGAAGAGCCTGGGCACGGCGGCCTGTCCTCCTTATCACATCGCCATCGTCATCGGCGGTACGAGCGCCGAGAAGAACCTGCTGACCGTCAAGCTGGCTTCGACCCATTATTATGACAGCCTGCCCACCACGGGCGACGCCACGGGCCGTGCTTTCCGCGACGTCGAGCTGGAGGCTCAGTTGCTCGAAGAGGCTCAGAAAATCGGACTGGGCGCCCAGTTCGGCGGCAAGTACCTGGCCCACGACGTCAGGGTGATCCGTCTGCCGCGCCACGGTGCGAGCTGCCCCATCGGTCTGGGCGTGAGTTGCTCGGCCGACCGCAACATCAAGGCGAAAATCAATCAGGACGGTATCTGGATCGAGAAGATGGACGACAAGCCATACGAGCTGATTCCCGAGGCGCTGCGCCAGGCGGGCGAGGGTGATGCCGTGAAGGTTGACCTGAACCGTCCGATGGCCGAGGTTTGCAAGCAGTTGTCGCAGTATCCGGTCAGCACCCGTCTGAGCCTGAAGGGCACCATCATCGTGGGCCGCGACATTGCCCACGCCAAGATCAAGGCCCGTCTGGATGCCGGCGAGGAAATGCCTCAGTATCTGAAGGAGCATCCGATTTATTATGCCGGTCCGGCCAAGACCCCCGCGGGTATGGCTTGCGGCTCGATGGGCCCGACCACGGCCGGCCGCATGGATCCCTATGTGGACGAGTTCCAGGACCACGGCGGCAGCCTCATCATGCTGGCGAAGGGCAACCGCAGCCAGGCGGTGACCGATGCGTGCAAGAAGCACGGCGGTTTCTACCTGGGCTCCATCGGCGGTCCGGCGGCCATTCTGGCGCAGAACAACATCAAGAGCATCGAGTGTGTGGAGTATCCCGAACTCGGTATGGAGGCCATCTGGAAAATCGAAGTCGAAGATTTCCCGGCCTTCATCCTGGTCGACGACAAGGGCAACGACTTTTTCAAGCAACTGAAGCCCTGGTGCCCCTGCCGGAAATAAAAGAAAGGCCTCGGGAAAATTCCCGAGGCCTTTCTTTTTTTTGCAAGGTCGCACCCTCGCGCTTGGAAAATACCGCAGGGCCGAATTCATTCGGCACCAAGTTCGGAGCCGGGCGTTGCCCGGCGACAGAGGGGGCAGGGCCGCAGGCCCGTTGGCCAAAAAGACAAGGACCGCCTGACCGCGGGTCAGGCTTCCCCCAATATGACAAGGAGCAGGAAAATACCGCTATGCCGAATTAATTATTCGGCACTGCGGTATTTTCCTTCTGTCCAGTCTTCTAAAATGCTTAAGTAGCTGTTGAAGCGCGATTCGCTGATGAGGTGATTTTCAACGGCTTCCAGCACCGCGCAGCCGGGCTCGTGGCGGTGGGTGCAATTGCCGTAGCGACAGGAGCGCGAGATGCGGAAAATCTCCGGAAAATAGTGCCCGACCTCTTCGGGCTTCATGTCGATGGTGTTGAAGCCTTTGATGCCCGGGGTGTCGATGAGCCGGATGTCGCCGCCGGCCAGGGTGAACATCTCGGAGAAGGAGGTGGTGTGCATGCCCGTGTCGTGGGCATCGGAAATCTGTCCGACCTTGGCCTTGATGTCGGGGTCGAAGGCGTTGAGCAGCGACGATTTGCCCACGCCGGAATTGCCCGACAACAGGCAGGTCTTGCCCTTCAGCGCCTCCATCAGCTCGGACACCCCTTCGCCCTTCAGCGCCGAGATTTTGAAACAACGGTAGCCGATGCTGCCGTAGAGCTTGATGAGGCCTTCCAGGTATTCGGTGTCTTCTTCGTCGTAGAGGTCGGTCTTGTTGAAGACAAGCCAGGCGGGCACGTTGTAGGCTTCGGCCGTGGCCAGGTAACGGTCAAGGAAGACCAGGTTGGTGCGGGGGTGGTTGACGGTCACGACCAGCAGCGCCACGTCGATGTTGGCGGCGATGATGTGAATCTGTTTGGAGAGGTTGGCGGGGCGGCGCACGATGTAATTGCGCCGGTCTTCCACCTCGCTGATGAAGCGGTTGCCTTCGCCGCCGATGACGGTGACCCGGTCGCCGATGGCCACCGGATTGGTGCTCTTGATGCCCCTGATGCGCAGATTGCCCTTGATCTTACAATCCAACAGGCAGCCGGTATCGGTCAGAACCCTGATATCGCTGCCTGTGTTGCGGATGACCAACCCCTTGAGGGGCGTATCGGTTGAAGCCGGCATATGCGCGGAGCTTACACGGTCATGATTTCTTTGTCCTTGGCGGACGCCACATCGTCGATGCGTTTGATGTAACGGTCGTGGCACTGCTGAATCTTCTCTTCGTAATCTTTGCCGAGGTCTTCAGCCATACCGTCTTTGACCAGTTTCTTGATGCTGTCGATGGTCTCGCGGCGCTTGTTGCGGATGGCGATGCGGGCTTCTTCCGACATTTCGCGGACCTGCTTGGCCAGCTGGCGGCGACGCTCTTCGGTGAGCGGCGGGACGGTCAGGAAAATCACTTCGCCGTTGTTGACCGGCATGATGCCCACGGCCGAGGCCATGATGGCTTTTTCGATGTCCTTGAGCAGGGTCTTCTCCCACGGCTGGATGGCGATGGTTTTCGCGTCGGGGGTGGAG
>R18__coassemble_1300_pt1 | contig 41392 bp, 31 predicted proteins | sample R18__metabat2_low_PE_032 | metagenome-assembled genome bin R18
AATATGTTTTTTCTATGCGTTCGCGTGAAAACCAAGTTTTCCCAGTGCAAATATAGTGCAGGCTCGTCAATAAACAAAGCCGCAGCCAAGCAAAAAAAAGCGCGCTCCGGAGGAAATCCGAAGCGCGCGTCTGAGTCACGCAATCAATCAATCAATCAATCAATCAATCAATCAATCAATCAGATCGAAACCGCAATAAGGCACCAGCACCTTGGGAATACGGATGCCTTCGGGGGTCTGGTTGTTTTCCAGCAGGGCCGCCACGATGCGCGGCAGCGCCAGGGCCGAACCGTTCAGCGTGTGGCAAAGACGGGTCTTGCCGGTCTCGGCGTCGCGGAAACGGCATTTCAGCCGGTTGGCCTGATAGCTTTCGAAGTTGGAAACGCTGCTCACTTCCAGCCAACGTTTCTGAGCGGCCGAGAAGACCTCGAAGTCGAAGGTCAGCGCCGAAGTGAAGCTGATGTCGCCGCCGCACAGACGCAGGATGCGCCAGGGCAGTTCCAGTGCCTCGACCAGGGTCTGCACGTAATTGACCATCTTGTCCAGGCGCTCATACGAACGGTCGGGGTGTTCGATGCAGACGATTTCGACCTTGTCAAACTGATGCAGACGGTTCAGACCGCGCACATCCTTGCCGTAAGCGCCGGCTTCGCGACGGAAACAGGCCGAGTAGGCGGTGTTCTTGACGGGCAGGTCCTTTTCGTCGAGGATGACGTCGCGGTAAATGTTCGTCACGGGCACTTCGGCCGTCGGAATCAGATAAAGGTCATCGAGGTTGGCGTGATACATCTGGCCTTCCTTGTCGGGCAATTGGCCGGTGCCGTAACCCGAAGCCGCATTCACCACGTAGGGCGGCTGGATCTCGAGGAAGCCCTGCTCACGGGCGCGGTCGAGGAAGAAGGAAATGAGCGCGCGCTGCAGACGGGCCATCTTGCCCTTGTAGACCGGGAAACCGGCGCCGGTGATCTTGGCGCCCAGTTCGAAATCGATGAGGTCGTATTTCTTGGCCAGGTCCCAGTGAGGCATCGCGTCGGCCGGAAGTTCGGGCACCGTGCCGCCCATACGCTCCACGTAATTGTCTTCGGCGCCATTGCCTTCGGGCACGCTGGCGTGGGGCGTGTTGGGGATGAGCAGCAAGAGTTCCTGAATGCGGTCCTCGGCCGCCTTGCGTTCGTCGGCATATTTCTTGCCGTTTTCCTTGAGTTCGCCGGTGCGGGCCTTGGCCGCGGCCGCTTCGTCCTTCTTGCCTTCCTTCATCAGTTGGCCGATGGATTTCGAAAGAATGTTCATTTCCGAAGCACACTCGTCGGCTTTTACCTGAGCCGCACGGCGCTGCTCGTCGAGCCGGAGAATCTCTTCAATCATTTCACGGGCATCGAAATGTTTTTTGGCCAGGCGGGCGATGGCCTCTTCCTTGTTTTCGCTGATGTACTTGAGTGTAAGCATGGCTGTATGACGTTATATTGTTTCTGTTTTATGAAGATCGGGCGAAGACTCCCGGAGGAGGCGAATCAAGCGAAATCCCGGGGCGGGTCAATCAAAAAAGGCCGCCCGATGCATCGGACAGCCTTCTGAGTTTATTTGTCGGGATGAGAAGACTCGAACTTCCGACCTCCACGTCCCGAACGTGGCGCGCTAGCCAACTGTGCTACATCCCGATTCAATAACGGCCGCAAAGGTAAGAACCTTTTTTGAAACCTTCAAACAAAAAAAACACAAAAAACATGACGGGAGCTGGCGGGGGTCGGTTGAAATCGTTTATCTTTGCCCGGACAAGACTACATTCAACCGTGCTATGAAATTCCATCATTTTGCAGCCATCACCTTATGTATTATGGCCACCGCATCGTGCAATCAGAACAACCGGATGGGTATCCGGACCGAAAACCTTGACCCCGCAGTCGCCCCGGGCACCGACTTCTATCAATATGCCACGGGCGGCTGGCAGAAAAACAACCCCCTGCCCGACGAATACGCCCGCTTCGGCAGCTTCGACCAATTGGCCGACAACAACCAGGCCCAGCTCCGCGACCTCATCGACCAAATCGTCTCGCAAGAGAACGCCACCGGTTCGAACGCGCAGAAAATCGCCGACCTCTATCACCTTGTCATGGACACCGTGCGCCGTGACGCCGAAGGCATCGCCCCGCTCAAACCTTATTTAGATAAGGTGGAAAACATCGCCTCCCGAAAGGAAATCTTCCCGACCGCCGTCGCGCTCGAATATGACGGCCTGCTGTCGGGCTTCTTCGGCGTGGGCCTGGGCGCCGACGCCATGGACAGCAAGTCCAACATCGTCGGCATTTATCAGAGCGGCCTGACCCTGGGCGAGAAGGAATATTACCTCGACGACGACGAGGCCACCGCCGCCATCCGCGAAGCCTACAAGAAACACGTCACGCGTATGTTCACCCTCTTCGGCTTCGACGAGAAGGCCGCGCAGGCCAAGATGGAAGGCGTTTTGAACATCGAGACGCGCATCGCCAAGGCCTCCCGCTCCAACGTCGAACTCCGTGACCCGGCGGCCAACTACCACAAAACCGCTTACGCCGACCTGCTGAAAGACTACCGCGGCATCGACTGGAACCTCTGGTTCTCCACCATGGGCATGGAAGGCGTCGATTTCGTCGACGTAGGTCAGCCCGAGCCCATTCACGAAGTGGAAGCCATCCTGGCCAAAGCCGACGTGAACGACCTGAAAGCCTATATGCAGTGGCAGCTCATCGACAACGCCGCCGGCTGCCTGTCGATGGACATCGACAAGGCCTCGTTCGACTTCTACGGCAAGGTGCTGCAGGGCGCGAAAGAGCAGAAGCCCCTCTGGAAGCGCGCCACCGCCACGGTGAGCGGCGTGTTGGGCGAAGCCATCGGACAACTGTATGTCGAAAAATACTTCCCCGCCGAAGCCAAAACCCGCATGGAGCAGTTGGTCCACAACCTCCAGATCGCCCTGGGCCAGCGCATCGACGAGCAGGACTGGATGAGCGCCGAGACCAAGGCCCTGGCCCACGAAAAGCTCGCTACCCTCATCATCAAGATCGGCTATCCCGACAAGTGGACCGACTACGGCAAACTCTGCATCGACCCTGAAAAGAATTATTTCGACAACCGCATCGCCATCAGCCGTTTCCGCCTGGCCGACGCCATCGAAAAGAAATTCAAGAAACCCGTCGACAACAGCGAATGGTTCATGAACCCGCAGACGGTCAACGCCTATTACAATCCGACGACCAACGAAATCTGCTTCCCGGCCGGCATTCTGCAATATCCGTTCTTCGACATGAACGCTGACGATGCGTTCAACTACGGCGCCATCGGCGTGGTCATCGGCCACGAAATGACCCACGGCTACGACGACCAGGGGCGTCAGTTCGACAAGGACGGCAATCTGAAAAATTGGTGGGCCGAAGGCGACGACGTGAAGTTCAACGAGCGCGTGCAGGTCATCGTAGACCATTTTGACGCCATCGAGGTGCTGCCCGGACTGCACGCCAACGGACGCCTCTGCCTCGGCGAGAACATTGCCGACCACGGCGGCCTGACGGTCAGCTGGCAGGCCTTCTGCAACGCCACGAAAGACGCGCCGCTGCCCACGCTGGAAGGCTTCACCCCCGCCCAGCGCTTCTTCCTGGCCTACGCCAACGTCTGGGCCGGCAACATCCGCGACGAGGAAATCCGCAACCGCACCAAGAGCGACGTGCACTCCCTCAGCCGCTGGAGAGTGAACGGCACCCTGCCCCACATCGACGCCTGGTATGAGGCCTTCGGCATCACCGCCGACGATCCCCTCTGGCTGGCGCCCGAACAACGCGCCCGGATTTGGTAAAGAAAAGCCGCCTTTTTCAGAGGCGGCTTTTTCTTTACCAATCCTTGTCTGATTGGGGGAAGGGATTCCCCCAAACCCCCATCTGTCGCTTCACTCCGCATCACGCTCACACTGTGAAACCCCGGCCACGGGCCGGGCGCCGCGAATGCGGCGGGGGTTTGGGGCGCAGCCCCAATCAAACAAGGATATGGAGATGTCACAAATCCCTGTGACATCTCCCCGGCCACGGGCCGGGCGCCGCGAATGCGACACAAGACAAGGACCTACCTGGCCCAAGCCAGGTTTGGGGCACAGCCCCAATCAAAAAGGGGCCGGGCACCACAAAAAAAACCTCACTGCCTTCGCAGTGAGGTTTTTTTGTGGTGCCACCGGGAATTGAACCAGGGACACACGGATTTTCAGTCCGTTGCTCTACCAACTGAGCTATGGCACCGACTCGGTGTGTCTTTCAAAGACGGCGCAAAAGTATGCCAAACTTTTGAATTGGGCAACACTTGACCGCATTTTTTTCAACAGAATCTTATTTGATGCCCCACACCACGTTGTCGCGCGGATTCTGCTGCTGCTCATACTTGAGATCCTGCAGCATCGACGACTTCACGCGGATGGTGAAATTGTAGGAACGGTACGTGCCGACGGGAATGAAACTCGCCGACATGGTCCAACAGTGGAGGTCGCGCGTGACGGAGCAGTTGACCGTAGCCAGTTTGTTCGTGGTGAAATCGTAACTTGTCGAGCAATTGAGTTTCCACTCGTCGGTCAGCGAAATGGAACCGCTCAGGCTCAGGTTGTGCGAAAGTTTCATATCGTACTCCATCGTCTCCTTGTTGAACGTGGAGCGGCCGTAACGGATTGTATAACTCAAAGACAGACTCCAGGGAATCTTGTAAGGCTTGTAGAGCGCCTCCTCCGGGTCCAACGGCTTTTCTTCGGCGCCTGCGTCCCCGCCACCCGTCGCGGAGAAGCCGCCCTCGTCGCCACCGGGCGACTGACCGCCTCCCTTCGGTGAGCCCTGGCCCTCCTTCTTCTTGAACGTGTCGTTGTTGAAGGTATAGGAGAACGATGTACCCGTGCTGACCAAGCGGCCGATGATGCGGTTCTTCTCCCATTGAGTGGTGTTGACCCGGACGGGCGAGCCCGATTTGTTCAGCTGGTAGGTATAGGGGTCGAGCTGGCCGCTCAGGTTCAAAGTGTATTTTTCGCCGAACTTCAGACGCAGGTTGCACGAAATGTTGCTCCAGTTCAAGCTGTCGGCCGCCAGGTTGTAAGACGTGCCGAAGGAAAAATTATCGATCAGGCTGATCTTCTTGAACGGATTGGCGTCGGTCGTGTCCTTGTCGTTGCGCACCTTCATTTCCAAGTTGTTGGCTATCTGGAAGGAAACTGACCCCGACATACCCTGCGACGGGGTGCCGTAGAGGGAATTCTGATAATGGGAATAAGTCTTCGTCTGCTCGTTGCCCTTCGCGTCGACATAAGTATAAGTGTCGTAGTAGCCGTAGCGTTCCGCGCCGAAGTCGGGGTGGTAAGAGAACGAAACGGTCGGCGTGAGCACGTGGCGGATCATGTTGATCTTCGGATTGGTGCCGAAGAGTTTGGCCATCGGCTGGTAGAAACCGTACAACTTGGTCGACACGCCCACGCTGAGCGAATAGTCCCACACGCGGTTGAAGCCCCAGACGGTGTCGTTGACCACCTTCTGCTGGTCCACGTCGTAGCCCTGATTGATTCTGCTGGTGTACCACCGCTCCGTGTAATTGAACGAGGGCGTGATGTTGATGTAATTGAAGGCGTTGAACGTGGCCGAAACAGGGATGTTGTGTTTCATGCCGTTACGCCAGTCGTAAAGCAGCGATTTCTTGAAAAACTCCGACTCCTTCACCTCGCTGATGCTGTTGCTCAGCGTACCCGAGTAGCTCATGCTGATTTTCTCGTAGAAGCGTTCCTTGCCCACCGCATTTTTGCGTTTGAAGGGATAGAAGCGCGACACGCTCAGGCTGAGGTTGGGCAGGGTCACCGTCAGGGTGGAGTCTTTGCTGCGCTGCGAGATGCTGGCGCTGGCGCTGATGTTCAGCGGGAAATTCGGAAAGCGCTTCGTGAAGTTGATGGTCGAACTCTTGGTATTCTGCGAGAACTGCTCCGGATTGTAGATGGTGTTCAGGTCGTTGCGCGCATAGCCGCTCGTGGCGAAGTTGACGCTGGCCGAGAACGTGCTGTAAGGATTGGCCTTGGAGTCCTGCGAATGGCTCCACTGAAGACTCAGGTTTTTCGATTCGGAATAGTCGGGCAAGGCCTTTTCACTGTTGGCGGTGACCAGATAGGAAAAATTGAAACTGCCCGAGAACTTGTAGCGCAGACGGTAACTGCTCTTGGCCCGCACGCCCCAGGAACCCTTCGAATAAATTTCACCCGTCAGGGCCAGGTCCACATAGTCGTTGATGGCGAAATAGTAACCGCCGTCTTTGAGGTAGAAGCCGCGCGAGAGCTCGTCGCCATAGGTGGGGGTGAGGATGCCCGAAGAATAGTTGCTGGTGAAGGGGAAATAGCCGAAGGGGATGATCAGAGGCAGGTGGACGTCTTCGAGCACGAGGTGGGCCGGACCCGTCACGATGTCTTTGCCGGGACGGATTTTCGCCTTGCTCAGCGCCAGATAGAAATGGGGGTGGTCTTTGTGGTCGCAGGTGGTGTATTTGCCACCGGTGATGTACATCGCGTCGTCGTCCATCTTCTTCGTATGGTCACTGACCACATAACCCTCGCCCTGCTGCGTGACCACGTGCGAGATGATGCCCTTCTGCGAAACGAAATTGTAGCGCATGTCGCGGCTCTCATAGTCGCCGCTCTCGTCCTTGAATACAGGGTTGCCGCTCACTTCGCCCAGCGAGTCTCTGAGACCGGCCGAATAAATCGTGGAGCTGTCCATGTTCATGCGGATGTAGCCGCCGGTCAGTTCCATGTTGGCGTAGGTGACGTGGGCCTCGTTGTAAAGGAAGGCGTTGCCCGTGGATGAGAAAATCAGCGAGTCGGCGGCCTCATAAGTCACCGGGGCCGTCAGGCCGATGTCTTCGGGCTCTTTTTTCACGGTGTCGGCCACCACTGTCGTCAAGGTATCGACCTCTGATGCGTCCGACGTATTCACTTGAAAATCAAGCAAGTCATTCGTCGGCAAAGCAGCCAGCGTATCGGATGGGAATCCGTCCGCGGCCACGGCCGCGAGGCTGTCTGCCACGGCTTGCTGCGCCCCGGCCTGTGCGGCCGGGAACAACGTCAATCCCAGGAAGAGAAGGGCTGTGGACAGATACCTCATTTGCTTATTCCGTCGTATAAAATTGAGTGCAGTTTCTGCAAAGCGACAAATTTACGGCGAAAAAGGGTATCATAAAAATAATTCACACCATTTATCAAAACGCCTCAACGACTCCTCGCCGAACTTTTCGAGCTTGGCGCGGGCCACTTCCACCGTCCGCTCCACGTCCGGGCGGGTCTTCGAAAAGAACTTGTCGGCAAAGCAGATGAGTTGCTCTTCAAGCGTTTCGGGCGAGAAGTCCTGATGAGGCAGCGGCAAGTCGCGGCGGATGATTTCCTCAACCGTCAGACCGGTGCCCGTGTGGCGCTCGCAGACCCGGGCGTGACGTTCCAGGCCTTCGCCTCGAAGCATTTTTGCACCCAAAAGGCCGTGAAGCAGATAGGGTTCGCTGCCGAAACAGAAAATTTCAGGCGCCGATACGGCCGCCACGCCGATGTCGTGCAGCAGGGCAGCCTCTTCCAAAAAATTCACGTCGAGATTCAGTTCAGGGTGAGCCGCCGCCAGTCGGATGGCCTTGTCGGCCACGTGGCGGCTGTGACGGAAAACGATGTCAAAAAGGGCGTCGTTGGGATCGATATATTTGTGGAGCAGGGCTGCAGCGTCGACAATCATCTCGCAAAAGGGTTCTGAAAAACGACTGCAAAGGAACGAAATTTCATCCATCCGCGAAAACAGATTGATTATCTTTGTCGCAAGAAATGCACCCGGCGATGAATCACGAAGAAAAATCCAATCTCGGCAAAAGCCTCGGCCTGATGGGGCTCTGCGGTCTCCTTCTTTTTTTGCTCACCGACCCGTTCCAGAAAGCCGGAGCGGCCCCCGACTGCAACGCTCCGCTTCAGTGCGGCGCCGACCGTACGGAAGCCTATTTTCCGATGCTCGAAGGGAAACGTTTCGCCGTCGTGGTCAACCAGACCTCCGTCATCGCCGCCCCCGGCAGCGACGGAGCTTCGCCATACGTCCATCTGGTCGACTCGCTCTGCTCGGCCGGTCTCAAGCCCGAATTCATCTTCACCCCCGAACACGGCCTGCGCGGCACGGCTGATGCGGGCCAGGCCGTCAGCGACGACGTCGACAGCCGCACCGGCCTGAGCATCGTCTCGCTCTACGGCAAAAACCGGAAACCCACCCCCGCTCAGATGCAAGGCCTGGATGCGGTCGTCTTCGACCTGCAGGATGTCGGTTGCCGCTTCTACACCTACCTGAGCACCCTTCATTACGTGATGGAGGCCTGCGAAGAAAACGGCGTGGAGCTGATGGTGCTCGACCGGCCCAACCCCAACGATACGGTCGACGGACCGGTGCTGAAAGAAGGATTCCATTCCTTCGTGGGGATGCACCCCGTGCCCGTGCTTCACGGCTGCACGCTCGGCGAGATGGCCCGGATGATTTCCGGCGAAGGCTGGACGGCCCCGTCGCTGCGTCTGACGGTCATTCCCGTCAACGGCTGGAAACACGGCCAGCCCTATCCGCTGCCCGTCGCCCCCTCACCCAACCTGCCCACCGACCGGGCCGTCAGGCTCTACCCATCGCTCTGCCTCTTCGAAGGGACGGTCATCAGCGTAGGCCGGGGCACGGCCACGCCTTTTGAAGTCATCGGCGCCCCCGATGCCCGCTTCGGCCGCTTCACCTTCACGCCACAGCCGACGCCCGGCGCCTCCACCCCCTTGTATGAAGGCCAATGCTGCTATGGCTGCCCGCTGAGCGACACGGTGCCCGCCTGCCGCTTCTCGCTGGAATTCCTCTACGAGATGTACCGACGCTCCGGGATGGGCGAAAAGTTCTTCAACCGGGCCCGTTTCTTCGACCTGCTCGCCGGCTCCGACGCCCTGCGATGCCTGATGCTCAGCGGCTACACACCCGAAGTGATCCGCAGAAGCTGGCAGGAAGACCTGTCGGCTTACCGCCGGATGCGCGAAAAATACCTTATTTACGAGTAAAAAGCATTATCTTTGCCTCCAGATAAGCCGTCCTTATGACAAGCCGTCGTTCATCACTGACCGTGAGCCTGTTGCTGCTGCTCAGCATCGGGGTCTTCCCCCTTTCGGCTGACCCGGCGGCCACGCCTCACGTCTTCACCGTAGTGCTCGACCCCGGTCACGGCGGCAAAGACCCCGGCGCCTGCGGTCCGACCGCACAGGAGAAAAACATCGTCCTGTCCGTGGCCAAGAAAGTGGGCCAACGCCTGTCGGACACCCAGGGCAACGGCATCAAAGTCATCTACACCCGCAGCACCGACGTCTTCGTCGAGCTCGAACAGCGGGCCGTCAAGGCCAACAAAGCCAAAGCCGACATCTTCATTTCCATCCACACCGATGCCGTCAAATCCAGGAGCGCCTACGGCGCCGGCACGTTCACGATGGGTCTGAGCAAGGAAGCCTCCAACCTGGCCGTCGCCCAGCGGGAAAACAGCGTCATCCTGCTCGAAGAGAACTACCGGCAGCGCTATGAAGGCTTCGACCCGACATCGTCCGAATCGTACATCATGTTCGAACTGATGCAAGACATCAACATGGAGCAGAGCATCAACCTGGCCAGCGCCATCCAAACCAACCTGGTCAAGCGCAAACGGCTCGACCGGGGCGTCAGGCAAGCGCCTTACTGGGTGCTTCACCGCACGAGCATGCCCTCCGTTCTGGTCGAGCTCGGTTTCATTTCCAACCCGGACGAAGAGCGTTACCTCAAAAGCGAAAAAGGGCAGACCGACCTGGCCGGCTGCATCGCCGACGCGGTGGGGGCCAACAAAACGGCTGGGGACAGAAAAACCGGCCGCGGCTTGCCGGCCGCTGCGCCCCCGGCATCGGCACAGAAGCCCTCCGCCCCGGCGGCCTCCACCCCGAAAGACGGCGACATCCGCTTTGCCGTACAACTGTTCACTTCAGGCAAGAAGCTCGACGCCTCCGACCGCGCCTTCAAAGGCCTGAAGCCCGTCACCTTCTATCAGGAAAAAAATCTCTACAAATATGTCTACGGTTCGTTCCGGACCGAAGACGAGGCCAAGAAAGCCCGGAAAAGCATCCTGCAGAAATTCCCGGACGCCTTCGTCGTCGCCTTGAAAGACAAGCGCCGGATTTCTCTTGACGAAGCCCGGAAAAAACGATAAGCCATGAAACTCTCCAAAGAATCGAAAATCGGCATCACCGTCGTCCTCGCCCTGGGATTCCTCTATTGGGGCATCCATTATCTGAGGGGGCTCAACCTGCTCAAGCCCAACCGTTCATACTACGTCTGCTACACCCATACCGACGGCCTGGCCACTTCGGCCCCGGTCACCCTCGACGGTTTCCAGGTGGGCGTCGTCGAAGACATCCGCTACCAATATGACCGTCCGGGCCACATCCTGGTCCGCCTCACGCTCGACAAGCACCTGTCCTTGCCCTGTGATTCCCGCGCCGTGCTCACCCCGGCCCTGATGGGTTCGCCGTCGGTCGTGCTGGAATTGGGCAGCAGCAAGCGTTATGCCCTCCACGGCGACACCATCGCCTCTGCTTACGGCAACGGTCTGCTCGAACAGCTCAGCGAAGAGTTGCTGCCCGGACTGGAGACCACCGTCAAACGGCTCAACCACGTGCTGGCAGAAGTGGAAAGCGAACTGAGCGATACGGGCAGCCTGCACGCCACACTGCGCGAACTGTCGGCCACAGGCACCCACTTGCGTCAGCTTTCGGGCCGGCTCGACTTGTTGGTGGAGAACGACCTGCCCCCTATCCTGTCGGACATCAACACGCTCAGCGGAAATCTCGCCATCATTTCCGGCAACCTCTCCACGATTGACTTCGCCGCCACGGTAGGTCGCGTAGACGATTGTCTGGTGAACATCGAGAGCGTTCTGGCGCAGTTTACCCGCACCGACAACTCCCTGGGCCTGCTGCTCAACGACACCACCGTCTACTTCAACATCAACCACACCGTCGAGTCGGCCGACCGTCTGCTGACCGACTTGAAAGAACACCCCAAGCGCTATGTCCATTTCTCTCTGTTCGGAGGAAAAAAGCAAGTGGATGAATAAAAATTCGTGGCAACCGCATTTTTATGCAAGATTCGGCGACAAGCGGAAAGATTAATGAAAAAATAACAGACCCCGCTAAAATTCCGCTCTGACAACAACGAAGGGAAACTTATTTTTTAGCGAGGATTTTCGCGGGGGTTGTCAAAAGTTTGGATATCAGCACCCTATGTTTTTTTTGAAAATTAACATTGCTGATTATCAATAACTTAGCATTAAACCACTAACAATAAAGGACATAGAAAGCCCCCGCTTTGCATAAGAATTTATGCGATTTGTTCCGTCCGTTTTTTCTTCAAAAATTTGCAGTCGGAAAAACCGACCGACAATGGCATTCACCCCTGTGGAAATATGGCAAAAAAGTTTGGACATCATGCGGGACAACGTTCCGCATAATGCCTGTTCCCAGTGGTTGGAGCCCCTCGTTCCCCTCAAGTACGAAAACGACACCCTGCTCGTGCAGGTACCCTCGCACTTCTTCATCGAGCAGATCGAGGCCACTTATGCCGACCTGATCATCAAATCGCTGAGCCGGGTGGCCGGTCATCCCGTGCAGCTCAACTACCAGCTGAAGATTTCGAAGACCCCGATCAATCTCGTTCCGGAACACCAGCCCGCGCCCCAGGCGCCGCAGGTGCCCAACCGTCCGACGGTCAATCCCTTCGAACGCGAGCCCGTCCCGCCCATCAACCCCCAGCTGAACGTTCATCTGACGTTTGACAATTTTTTGGAAGGCACCAGCAACCGTCTGGCCCGGACAGCCGGTCTGTCGATTGCCAAAGAGCCCGGAAAGACCATCTTCAATCCGCTGTTCGTCCACGGCAAATCGGGCGTCGGCAAGACTCACCTGCTCCACGCCATCGGCAACGCCGTCCTGGCCGATCACCCGAAAGCCCGCGTGCTCTATGTGTCGGCCCATCTGTTCCAGGTGCAATACAGTCAGGCCTATTTAAGGAACAGCATCAACGACTTCATCCATTTCTACCAAAGCATCGACGTGCTTCTGCTCGATGACGTCCACGAATTGGCCGGCAAACCAGGCACCCAAAACGCCTTCTTCCACATCTTCAACCAGCTCCATCAGATCGGACGCCAGATCATCTTCACCTCCGACCGCGCCCCCAAAGACCTCAACGGCTTTGAAGAGCGCCTGCTGACCCGCTTCAAGTGGGGCCTGACCGCCGAAATGCTTTCGCCGGACTATCAGCTGCGTCTGGACATCCTCAACAGCAAGATCAAACGCGACGGCCTGACCTTCCCCAAGGAAGCGGTGGAATACATCGCCCGTCAGGCCAAAGACAATGTCCGCGACCTGGAAGGCATCACCACCTCCATCATGGCCCACACCATCCTGGAAAACCGACCCGTCGATCTCGACCTCTGCCGTGAAGTCGTCGCCCACACGCTGAACGTCAAGGAAGACGGTGCTGAGATCTCCGTGGAAGCCATCGAGCAGCAAGTCTGCGATTTCTACCACATCGAGTCCGACGTGTTGCGTTCCCGTTCCAAAATTCAGGAAGTCGTCCGCGCCCGTCAGCTGACCATGTATCTGGCCAAAAAACATACGTCGCAGTCGCTGGCCCTGATCGGAGAAATCGTCGGCGGCCGCAACCACGCCACCGTCATCCACGCCTGCAAGGCTGTGGAAGGCTGGCTCGACACCGATGCCGCCCTGCGCAACGACCTCCAGCGCATCGAGAACCGTCTGGCCGATTTGGTCTGACCCCCCCTTTTAAACCCTTCTGACGCCCGTCTTTGGAGTTTAGGCTCCAAAGATGTAATTTCGCGCCATCAATTTTCAAGCACAGATGAAAAAGCATGTACTCTTGATGGGCATGGCCGTTTTAAGCCTGGGCCTCTACGCTGAAAACAACGCATTTTCTCACCTCGATATCAGCCTCACGGCCGGCACCGACGGCATCGGTTTGGATTTTTCTACGCCGATCAATTCGTGGCTCGGCATCAGAGGCGGTTTCTCCTTCATCCCTTCCGTCACGGCCGAAAAAGCCATGAGCCTCAACGATTCCACCCTGGTCAACGGCGCAGCCGTCAACAAATTCGATGACATATCAGAGGTATTCGGCGAGCTGACGGGCTACGAACTGAAAGACCGGATCATGATGTGCGGACAGACCGAATTTTACAATGGCCGCCTGATGTTCGATTTCAGGCCGTTCAACAACAAAAATTGGTACCTGACCGCCGGCTGTTGGTTTGGCAACAGCCAGATAGCCAGCGTCAAAAACGCGCCGGAAAGCATGCCGACACTGCTCGCCATCGGCACCTACAACCACTATGCCAACAAGCTGCTCGACCCCGAAGTGATGGCCGGCAACACGCCCTTCATCTCCTTCAACGACCTCGAACTCTATATCGACTATGACGAAATCTTCGTGCAATACGGCGAATTCGACATCTACAAGCAGAGCGAACTGATTGAAAAAATGCGCACGCACGGCCCCTTGGGCGGCATCATGGGCAAAAAGGACGGTGAAACATACCGTTTGTCGCCCGACGAACAAGGTTTGATGCGCGCCACGGTTGAAGTCAATGCCGTCAAGCCCTATGTGGGTTTCGGCTATGAAGGCCCGATTTCGAAAAAGAGCGACAAATACCTCATCGGCTTCGACTGCGGCGTATTGTTCTGGGGCGGCGTGCCCCATTTCTACACCCACGACGGCAGCGATCTGACGTACGAAGTGACCGACTATAACGCACAGATAGACGGGTATTGCCGAGCGTTGAAGGCCCTACCCGTCTATCCGGTCGCTCATCTCCGTCTGATCAGGAGAATCGATTTCAATAAGTGATGACCACCTTGCGGCCGGCTACGATGTAAATGCCGGCGGGCAAGCCTTGCAGGTCGGAGGCATCTGCTCTGACCCGGCGTCCGAGCAGGTCGTATACCCCGGCTTTTTCAGCAGCGGAGGGCATCGTGATTTGCTCAAGCGCATCCTTGGTTTCCTGCTCTTGCAGGAAGGCGGCATATTCCGCTTCGGTCATCAGCGTGAACTCCTTCGGCGACGAAGGCGATACAGGAAGATAAGAACTGTTTTCGGGCATATAGTCGTCGGTCGAGACGACATAACCCAATTTCCCTTCGTCCGTAAGGCCCAACACGCGGATGGTCGCCGTGTCATTCGCCACATAAGAATTGTGGAGATTGGAGGCTTTCTTCATGACGCGCTGGAAATAGACGCCCCGGAGCAGGTTGTCGGACGGTGCGCCGGCCTCAGAGACATGAACATCCAGCCGGTTTCCGCTGCAATCGTCTGCCGCACATTCAAGAAAAACGGGACAGGCAGCAGGGACATCGGCAGTAGTGATGGCCTTCTTGACAGCGACGGCGTAGCGCTTGTCGAGTTTCGCTACATACCAGGCCTTCATCCCCGAAGAATGGAAAGAATAGGGGAAAGAAGTAAAATAGGGAGCATAGCTGCCCGATGCTGAAACGACGGAAGGGGTTACACCCAGATACAGATCGTCGGCCGTCGTGACGGGTTTGATGTACCAGTCGCGGGAATTGCGGTCGTTGGTGACCAAACTGCTGACGTCATCAGCCGTAGAGGAATCATCCGACAGATAAACCGTTATGCCGGCTTTGGTGGCCGAAGTACGGTAAGCGTCACCCACCGAGGTGATGAAAATATAATAACTGATGATGTTGTAGGTGCTGGTGCCCTGGCAGAACAGGTTGTAGACATCCTTTCCTGTGCCGTAAGCGTCGCCCATATTCTGAATGTATATGATCGAAGCCGGATCGTCAGCCACACTCGCAAAAGGTTTGACGGATTGCACGGCCGTCATATCGGCGCTGGTCGAAGCGATGTCGATGCGCCCGTAGCCGTCACGCACACGGATGTAACGCTGTGTCTGCTTGTTCTGGACCCGGTAATAACCGTCACCGTTGAGCTGGGCGGAAGCCGACAGGGCGAGCAGCGTCAAAGACAATGTCAGAAAGATTTGTTTCATCGTAAAAAAAATCTGCCCGACTGACTTTTGAAAGGAGCCGGGCAGAAATATGGGATTAAATCAAATTATTCGGTAACGGCGATGCAGACACGGTTGCTGGCATTGTCAGCGAAGGGCTGTACATCTGAACCGAAGCTGTTGATGCTGATGCGGGAAGAAGCGATGTTGAACTTCTTGACCAGCACGTCAGCAACGGCCTGAGCACGGTTCTTGGCGATACGTGCGTTGATGGCCTTGGTGCCCGTCTTGGCATCGGCATAACCGGATACGGCCACTTTAGCAGCAGGGTTCTCGTTGAGATATTGAGCGATTTCCATGACTTTGCTCATCTGCTTCTGCGTGACAACCGAAGAATTGATGCTGAAGAAAATATCACGGCGGATGGGTTCAAGCACGGCCTGAGCTGCGGGCGCTTCGGGGCAGGGAACCTGCACCTCGACCACTTTTTCGACAACGCGCTCAACAGGTACCGGAGCGGGGATGACCTTCGTGGTGTGGGTGCCGTTCTTGCCGAGGGCGACCTTGATGCCGACCAAACCGTTGAAGTACCAGTCGATGTTGCCGGCAGCTTTGTAGTTGTACTTGTCGCTGACGCCGTTGGCTGAGAGTTCCAGACCGAGGTTCACGCGGTCGCTCAGACGGAAGTCGACCATCAGACCGGCGTGTCCGAGGAAGGAAGCGTTGGCAGCGTCGTCAAGGTAACCGAGCGGGTCGGAGGTGAAAGTGGGGTTGGCAGCCAGAATGGCGGCGTTGGCTTCAGCGGCATTGCCTTCACCCAGACGGAAGTTGCCTCCGATACCGGCGAAGATGCCGACGTTGCAGACACGGTTGTATTTGTAACCGCCGATGAGGTTGGTCAGGTCGAAAGTGGCATCCAAAGCGGGCGCGATGTAATTCCAGTTCCATTTGTAAGTGACATCACCGAAGGTGCTGCCGGCCTTGCTCTGGAAAGCGTTGATGGTCAGACGGGTTCCGAAAACCGGGTTGAACTGGTATCCGGCACCGATCTGGGCATTGAATGACATCAGGTCACCGAAATTGATTTCACCAAGGGTATACTGACCGCCTACCTGAGCCTGAAGATACCAATGGGGATTGAAAGCCTCTTCGGTCTTGGGCTGTTCCTGGGCACTTGCACCCAGGACGCCCATCATCAGCATGAAGCTGAGAAGGAATATTTTGTTTGATTTCATATCGCAATTGTTTCTACGGGTTAGTTTTAAGGTCAGAATTAATAGCAGCAGATGTAATACTTACCCGTAACCGTCTTGCCGGAGAAGTCAACAGCCTGATAGACGATTTCATAGAGATAACCTGCTTCAAGATTTTCCATATAAACCTGCTGTTTGCCCGTGAAAGTCTTGGCCACGTTGTGTCCGGAGATGTTGACGATCTTCGCCACGTCACTTTCGTTTTCGCCGGCCATATTCCAGGCAGCGGTCACTGCCACGTATTTGTAAAGAGCCGGAGCCAGGAGTTCGCAGGTGTAGGTGGTCGGATTGAGCACGAGGCTGGTGGCATCGTCGGCAAGCTTGACAAAGGTGGGGAAATATTTGTTGCTGCTGACGCGGCCGAAGTGACCGTTTTCATCAGTCAGGATGATACAGGGCTGCAGATAGTGGTTGAAATCGACGTCCGTCAGCTTGTTCTGAACCTTGGTCAGGTACTCGTTGTACTTGTCGATGAAGTTGTTGACCTTGTTGAGGTAGCTGTTGACCTTGTCGTTGACACGGCCGACCTGATCGTCGACAATATCATCGATCTGCGTCTTGAGATCTTCGATGAGCTGATTGACGGCATCGTTGGCAGCGGCCACATAGCTGACGTTCATCGAATCGATGAAATCAGTGAGGTTGTCGATCTTGCGTTTTTCACCGTTATACCAGATATAGAGGCTGTCCGTGAAGACCATCGAATCCAATTCATTGAATTCAAGATCGAGGTCAAAGTCAATGTCGAAGGCAATGTCATCGAAAGTGTTGAGCTGAAGTTTGTTCAGTTTGTTGGCAATCTTGTCGGCAGCCTCATCGAAACCGGTGAAACCGAAGGAGAGGGGCTTCATGACGGTAGCAGCCAGATCATAAGTGGTGTAGACGGAGTATTCGGTGGTGTCTTCGTCGATGACTTCGCTCCAAGTGGCCTTGATGGCGGTGGCATCGAGGATATCCTGGCAATTCTCATAGATGAGTTTCGCAATGCGGCTGAGGTCGAACACCGCCTTGTCTTTATCAAGGATGTCCTTCACATAGTCTTTGATGGACTCATAGTCGAAGCGGGGCTTGGCCGTGGCGGGGTCGACATCGTCGGCCAGACCGAAATACACTTTGTAGAGGCCGTTGGCGGGCTGAGCATTGATGCCGCGGGTCCAACCGAAAGTCAGTTTTTCATTGGCGGGCTCAATGGCTTTGACTTCGAAACCGATGTTTTCGTCGAGGCTGTTGACCAGTTCGAAGGTGACGTCGCTGATGTCAGCCTGAGCAGGATTGACGGTCACATAGGCATAACCGGCCTCTTCAACGATGACGTCGCTGGCTTCGAAGTAAGTGTCAGGTTTCCATCTCGTGGCGAGGAACTGGGCATCTTCAGCGGTCAGAACGGCGTCGGTCTTCGGGAAGACGATGTCCTGCACGGGCTGGCTGTAATGACCGGCGAGCAGGTTGGAGTTGATGCCGACGACCGGCAGACGGAACTCACCGAAGACGTTGTTGTAAGCTCCTTGCAGCACCAGGCTGGTGATCTGTTTCTTGCGGGCGTTCTTCATGTCCTCGAAACAATCATTCAAGTATTCAACGGCATCCCACAGAAGTTCAGTGCTGAGGGAAAGGTCATCAATCTGATCCTGGAGATGATAGAGCGCTTCAGCAAGAATGACTTTCAGGTCTTGGATATCCATGTTGATGCTGTCGATCTGAAGCGCCTGTTCCGCAACGACATCCTTCAAGTCGTTGATGACGGAGTCGGTCTTGGCATGCAGGGCAGCCGCCTGGTCGCGCAGGGCCGACAGACTGTCGGAAATCAGGACTTCGACTTCAGACTTCGTATAAGCATCGACCGTGGCTTTGATGGCCTCGCTCAAAGCTGTGCCGAGCAGGACATTGCCGCTTTCATCCATCGACATCTGGGTCAGCGCCGACAGGTTGGCAGCAGCCACTTCAGCTTCAGTGAACAGATTGACCAGACTGTCGATACGCTGGTTTTGCTGCTGATCCACCAACTGAGCTGCCTGATACAGGCTGTCGACATAGTCTTTCATACCGATGAGCTTCTCCAACCTGATCAGTTCCTCGAGCTCGTCGATCCGGCCTTTCAAGGAAGCGGTGCTGTCTCCCAAAGCCTGCTTGACTTCTTCGATGGCATTGGCCAAAGCGAGGGAATCGGCGCTTTCTTTATTTTCGGCGGCCTTGATCAAGGCTTCCAAAGCCTCTTGCACTTTCGCATCCTGAGCATCGGCATAATCTTTCGCATCTTGCTTGGCTGTGGCAATGGCTTGCTCCAGTTGCTTCTGCAGATCTTCAATTTTCTTAGTCAACGTGGCGGTGGTTTGCTCGATGGTACCGTTCACTTCGGTGAACTGGTCCTGTACGTAATCGTCGCAAGAGACGAACGAAAAACTTGCGGTGAGCATCAAAGCCACCACACCCATACCATAAATAAATTTCTTCATGTTTGGTTAAGTATTTAAGTGTTAATATATTAAGTCTTTTCCAAAAAGAGGCGAAACCCTCTACAACGCAAAATTCATCGTGCAAAGTTACGATTTTTTTTATACGCAACAATTTTTTTCCGTTTTTTCTCGAATCCGGCCGTCAAAGGCCTCACTGCGGTTTCATTCCCCGCCCTGCTTGGGCTTGAGTTCGTCGGGGTTGGACCGGGAGAAGGTGTCGTGACGGGCCGCCGTCTTGGAAAACAAATCGCGGATGCAGTCCTCATCGACCTCGAAAGCAGGTCTGAAGCGGATGGACTGCATATACGACAGCAAGGAAGCATACAGTTGCCGGGCAGCCGGACGCGCCTCCAGGTCAGACTCCAAGTCGGCCGTCGTCACCACCACACGCCCCTTGCCCACACGCGCTTCGATGAGCATGCCGATTTTACGGTTCAGGAACCAGGTGTCAATCGACTGAATGAGCGGACGGAACCCTTGAGGAAAATCGCTGAGCAGCATCACCGGCGCACGATTGACGATTTCCCACCACTGGAAATCGGCGTGGGCATCGGTCGGGAAGCCGTCGAAAAGCGGATGGTGCGGATTGACCAGGATGCCCGTGGTGTGGGGCGGACGCATCTTGAACCAGGAAGTATTCCAAAAGACCGGTTGGAATTGCTGCTCGATTTCACGGCCGTAAGTCACCGTCCGGTTGGCCAGAATCAGCACGTCGCCGCCGCGGTCGAGCACCTGCCGCACCGTGTCGTTCCACGAATGGGTGATGTAGATATCACCCGCCGAAGGCACGGCCACGCGGGCCGGATAAACGTAAAAATTCCAGGTATTCAACGCATCCGCGCCTTCCAAGGCCAGCTCAAGGGTATAACGCCCGGCCTGCCCGACAAAGGAAAGATCGATGTCGATGTCGCCGATGCGCTGTCCGTTGCCGATGGCCAAATCGGCCGCGGACAACCTTCCCTGCCGGCAGACGCGGCCGTTGGCATCTTTCAGCCGCCACACCGGGCTGACGCCCTGCAACGGACGCTCACCGAAATGGGCCACTTCCGCCTCGGCGTGGAGCACCTCATCGGTCTTCCAGACGAATTTGCCGGTCCGGATGAGGGGTACGGTCGGGGCGCAGAACTGACGGAAATCAGCCGCGGTGGCATAGCCCTTTTCTTCCCAGAAGACATCCAGCACGCCCACCAGCGCCGAGCCCTGACCGGAATAGTCGTTGAGCGCCAGCAGCTGGAAACCCGCATAATCGGGGGTGCGGAGCGTCTTTTCTATTTCATGCTTGTAACAAAGCAACTGCAGTTTGCCCGAAGCCATCAGAAAATCGGTCGCCTGGTCGGCCATGTCGTGGTCAGACAGGTCTTCCTGAAACAGCTCAAAGTTCCGCGCCTTGTACACGCCCGTGTATTTCTTGATGCCGTTCAGGTCGGGGAAGGCGCACCACTGCCCCGTCTCGTGCGAAATGAACGGTTCGAGAATGGGCTTTCCTTTGTAATATGACGATTCCCTGCTGAAATCCGAAAACGATTCGGGCCGCGTGCCTTTCCAGTTGAGACCGCGGGCACCGGCCTTCACGTGATACTGGCTCCTGGGTTGCCAGTCCCAGCCGCCGCCCACCGAGGCACCCGTATAAATATGGCGCGGATCGGTCGCTTTCCAGAAATCGACGAAATCGCTCACCCACTTCACCCAGCGTCCGCGGGGCTCGTTGCCGCAGGCCAGCATGCAGAACGAAGCGTAATTTCCATACACCTTATTAATACGTATGGTCTCGTCCATCAAATATTTGTCGATGGGCCAGCCGTAACCCAGCGCGCTGCCGTGGTTGGGCCAGCTCGGCCCTTCGGGCTGCAGGTACATACCCGTCAGGTCGGCCGCTATGAAAGCCGCCTCGGGCGGGCAGAACGAATGGAAGCGCATATGATTCAACCCGTACGACTTGCAGATGCGGAAGACCCGCTCCCAGGACGCCACATCCATCGGCGCATAGCCGGTTTCAGGGAAACAGCAATTCTCCACCGTGCCGCGCAGGAGGGTCTTCTGCCCGTTGATGCAGATCCAACGCCCGTCGATGGAGATTTCGCGCATGCCGAACTGCACTTGTTTTATGTCGCTTGCACGGCCGCACGTCACCTCCGCCTTCAACCTGTAAAGCGCCGGATGGAATTCGTTCCAAAGAAGCATCCCCTCACCGAAAGGCAGCGTCAATTCCGTCGTCACCGTGCTGCCGGCAGGCAGATCGACCGTCCGGGAAACAACGTCCGTGCGGTCGGCTTCTTCCGAGTTGAAACTCTCCGCGCCGCAACTGACCACAGCCGCCGACGCCGACCTGCCCGTATTGGCCAAGGTCAGGCGGACGAGGGCCCGACGGTTACGGATGTCGGGAAACACCTGGATGTCGTCGAAATGGATTTTTTCACGGGCCCGCAGCTGCATACGGCCCACTACGCCGTTCCAGTTGCCTTGGGTCTGGTCGGTGACGCTGTGGGAATCGGGACCGACGTTCACCTCCTTGATGCGGTTGTCGATGCGCAGAGCGATCCGATGGCGTCCGGGCGTCAACACGCGGCTCAGGTCGAACTCGTGGGGGACGCACAACGAGGAATCCTTGCCCACTTCACGCCCGTCCACCCAAACACGGGTTTCGATGTGGGGGCGCTCTAAATATAAGGTGATGTCCTTGCCCCGCCAGTCTTTCGGAACCACCACCTCGCGCCGGTACCAGGCCACGCCGACGTAATGGCGGTCGGGGGTCAGGAAGAACGGGAACTTGACGTTCCCTTCCTGACGGTATTTCTCCATCGCCGGGTTGAAGTAGAACGAACTGTCGTAAATGCTTCCGGTCCACTGAGTGGCGAGCGAAGGTATCTCACCCTTCAGGTTCTCCGGCATGGAACCGGGCAGGCGGACCGTCTCGGTCCAGTCGTCGGACAGTGTCCATTGCGCCGGGACGCCTTCGTCGGCGGAATCGGTGCGGAATTGCCATTCGCCGCTGAGGTCAATCGTATCCGCAGCCGACGAAACGGTCGCCGCCAGCAGGCAGAAGAGGGGAAGAAGATGCTTTTTCATAAAGGTTCGGATTGATTTTTCAAAGGTAGGAATATTCCGGGGAAGGTCAGCCATTCCGCCTCCCGAAATTTATCTTTCAAAAACTTTTGGCCGTGAAAGAAATTTGGCGTAATTTTGCGCGCTGATTTTCCAAAGTACGGGCGAATCGGGCTAATGCTTGGCATACGAGCGCCTTACGCCCCCTGAGGAGGTCAAAAACCTATTAATTATTAACTTTAAAACTTAAAAGCAGTGGACAGTTTGAGTTACAAAACCATTTCTGTTAACAAAGCAACAGCACAAAAAGAATGGGTTGTAGTCGATGCTACAGACCAGGTGCTCGGCCGTTTGGGGACTAAGGTGGCCAAGTTGCTGAGAGGTAAGTACAAACCCAGCTTTACGCCGAACGTTGACTGTGGTGACAACGTCATCATCATCAACGCCGAAAAGGTGAAACTTACCGGTTCGAAATGGACTGACCGCGTCTACGTCCGTCACACCGGATATCCCGGCGGACAGCGCGAAACCACCCCGGCCAAAATGATGGCAAAGAACCCCGAAGAACTTTTCAGAAAAGTCGTGAAGGGCATGCTTCCCAAGAACCATCTGGGCGATGCGATCATCAACAACATGTATGTGTATGTCGGTGCGGAACATCCCCACGAGGCTCAGAATCCGAAAGTTATTGATTTAAACACGCTTAAGTAATCATGGAAGTTTTCAATGCAGTCGGCCGGAGAAAAGCCGCCGTGGCCCGCGTCTTCGTCAGCGAGGGCAGCGGAAAAATCATCATCAACAAGAGGGACCTCAACGTTTATTTCCCCTCACCCCTGTTGCAGTATGTAGTGCTGCAGCCGCTCAAGAAGTTGGACGTCACCGAAAAGTATGACATCCGCATCAACCTCGTTGGCGGCGGTTACAATGGACAGGCCGAAGCTGCCCGCCTGGGCATCTCCCGCGCTCTGGTCAAAATCAATCCCGAAGACAAGTCGGCCCTGAGATCGGAAGGCTTCATGACCCGCGATTCACGTATCGTCGAGCGCAAGAAAGCCGGTCAACCCAAGGCCCGTAAGCGTTTCCAGTTCAGCAAACGTTAAGTTCATTCAACGTCCGTTCCTTTGGAACGAAGCTGAAATCCTTTTCACAAACACTGCTCATCAAAATACGTTTAGTATCTAAATTTCCGGGACTTCCGCGTGGTGCAGGGCTACCCGGAGATTGATTGAGCCCCAAAAGAATGTAAACGAAAATCACTTGTAAAACTATGTCCAGAACAAATTTTGATCAGTTATTGGAAGCCGGCGTCCATTTCGGACACCTCAAGAGAAAATGGAATCCCGCCATGGCTCCCTATATTTTCATGGAACGCAACGGTATCCATATCATTGACCTGAACAAGACCGTCGTCGCCATCGACGAGGCCGCCGAGGCCATGAAGAACATCGCCCGCCAGGGCAAGAAGGTGCTCTTCGTCGCCACCAAGAAGCAGGCCAAGGAAGTCATCGCCGAAAAGGCCGCTTCCGTAGGTATGCCGTACGTCATCGAGCGTTGGCCCGGCGGTATGCTGACCAACTTCCCGACCATCCGCAAAGCCGTCAAGAAAATGGCCTCCATCGACAAAATGGAAGCTGACGGCACCTTCGGCAACCTCTCCAAGAGAGAGCGTCTGCAGATCTCCCGCCAGAGAGCCAAACTCGAGAAGAACCTCGGCAGCATCGCTGACCTGAGCCGTCTTCCCTCCGCCCTGTTCGTCGTCGACGTACTGAAGGAGCAGATCGCCGTCCACGAAGCCAACCGCCTGGGTATCCCCGTGTTCGCCATGGTCGACACCAACTCCAACCCCAACAACATCGACTTCGTCATCCCCGCCAACGACGATGCCACCAAGTCGATCGAAGTGGTGATGAACGCCATCTGCGAAGCCATCAACGAAGGCCTCGAAGAGCGCAAGGTGGAAAAGGCCGATGAGGCTGCCGCCGCCGAGCAGGAAGACGCCGCCGAAGAAGCTCCCCGCAAAGAGCGCCGCAACGCCCGTCCCCGCAGAGAGCGCATCCAGAAGGATGACGAAGAGGCCATGAAAGCCCAAGCCACCGAGCAGTTCACCGCAAAGGAAGACGCCGAGTAATTGATTTGTTCAACCGTATTTAAAGACACTACTATTATGGCAGTTTCAATGGCAGACATCCAGTACCTGCGCAAAATGACCGGTGCCGGTATGATGGATTGCAAGAAGGCTTTGACCGAAGCCGAAAACGATATGGAAAAGGCTATTGAGATCATCCGCAAGAGAGGTCAGGCCATCGCCGCCAAGCGCAGCGACCGCGAAGCCTCCGAAGGATGTGCTCTGGCCGGTACGAAAGACGGATTCGCCGCCGTTCTGGCCCTCAAGTGCGAGACCGACTTCGTCGCCAAGAATGCTGATTTCATCGCCCTGACCAAGTCGATCCTCGACCTGGCCCTGGAAAAACAGCCCGCCTCACAGGAAGAACTCCTCGCCCTCGACATGGACGGCGAAACCGTGGCCGCCCGCATCACCGAGCGCAGCGGTGTGACCGGTGAAAAGATGGAACTCGACCGCTATGGCTTCGTGAAGGGTGCCTTCGTGATGGACTACATCCACCCGGGCAACAAGCTGGCCGTCGTCGTCGCTTTCAACAAGGAAGCCGACTATCAGGTAGCCCGCGACATCGCCATGCAGGTGGCCGCCATGAACCCCATCGCCCTCGACCGGAACGCCGTTCCCGCCGAAGTGGTGGAGAAAGAGCTGGAAATCGGACGTGAAAAAGCCCGCGAAGAAGGCAAGCCCGAAAATCTGCTCGACCGCATCGCCCAGGGTCGTCTGAACAAATTCTATCAGGAGAACACCCTGATGGAGCAGGAGTTCATCAAGGACGGCAAGATCAACATCACCACCTACCTCAAGCAGGCCGACAAAGAACTTGCCCCCATCGCTTACAAGCGTCTGAACCTCAACCAGGACGAGTAATCACAGAACTTACTTGAACATCCGAAACGCCTCTCCCTTCGACGGGAGGGGCGTTTTGATTTCTCAGCAAGAGGCCTTATCTTAGCCACGGATTTCGCGCATCTGACTTTCGACCATGAAAAAACTCACCCTCATCGCCTGGCTGCTCTGCTCGGTCTTGCTCTGCCGGGCATCGGCTGAACGCTATGCCGCCTCCTCGAGGCTGGCCGAGGGGACATGGCTGAAAATCAGCGTGACGGAAACCGGCATTTACTGCCTGAACTACAGCGACCTGAAAAAGAAAGGGATAGACCCGTCCAAGGCTCAGGTCTACGGCTACGGCGGCGCGTTGCTGGCGGAAGATTTCACCCAAGCCTACATAGATGACCTGCCCGCCGTGCCTGTCTGGCGCGACGAAAGCAAGCAACGGCTGGTCTTTTACGCGGTCGGCCCTTGCAACTGGCGCTACGACAGCAGCAAAAAAATGTACGTCCGCACGCTCAACCACTACAGCACCAAAGGATATTATTTCGTCGGCGAAAGCCGGGAGACACTGCTCACACCGGAGCTTCAAAGCGTCACGGCGGCAGCCGCTGAGACGGTCACGGCCTACACGGAATTCCGCCTGCACGAAAACGACCTGTACAACATCGGCAAGACGGGGAGAGAATGTTACGGAGAGGACTTTTCTTCCGTCACGTCGCAGACCTTCAGTTTCGACGTCTGCGATTTGCTCTCCACGGAAACATCGAAACTGCTCGTCGACTTCGCCGCCCGCAACACGGTCTCTTCCAGCCTCAGCGTCACCCTGGGCGAAACCATCGCCGGCACCGCCGTCTTCTCCGCCATATCGGCCGACAACAGTTACACCTATGCCTTCGGCGGGCAGGTCATGAAGAGCTTCACCCCGGAAGAAGGCATCACCAGCTTGAAAATAGGCCTGACCTACCGTCCCGGAAACGGCACCGTCAAGGCGGCTCACCTGAACAACATCCAGCTGAACCTGCGCCGGGCCTTGAAAATGGACGGCGACGTCCTGCTCTTCCGTGACCCGGCGTCCGTGGCCTCCGGAGCCGTTTGCCGCTTTGCGGTGGAGAACGCCGACGCCCGGACCATCGTGCTCGACGTCACCGACCCGCTCTGCGTCAAGCAGATGGACGCTGCATACAGCAACGGGACGCTCTCGTTCACGGCCGACGCTTCTTCCCTGAAGGAATATGCGGCCGTCCGGCTCGACGGCAGCCTGACCAAGGTCAAGATAGAAGGCGCAGTGCCCAACCAAGACCTTCACGCCGCCGCTCAGGCTGAGCTGGTCATCATCACGGCGGCGGAATTCATCGCCCAGGCGGAAGAATTGGCCGAAGCCCACCGCTCGCACGACGGCATCCACGCCCACGTCTTCACCGCTGAAGAAGTCTACAATGAATTCTCATCGGGCACGCCGGACGCCACGGCCTACCGACGCCTGATGAAGATGTTTTATGACCGGGCCCGAAGCGAAGACGACCGGCCGCAGTCGCTCCTGTTGTTCGGCGACGGCGTCTACGACAACCGGATGGTCACCAACGCCTTCCGCCACGCCTCCAACCCGCCGGCCAAACTCCTGGTCTACGAATCGGAAGAGTCGCTGGAAGGGACCGCCTCGTTCGTCAGCGACGACTATTTCGGTTTCCTTGACGACAACGAGGGCACCCGCCCGGCTCAGGACAAACTCGACATCGGCGTAGGACGCTTTCCCGTCAGGACAACCGAAGAAGCCGACATCGCCGTCGAAAAATCCATCCGCTACATGAACGACACCGACCGGGGCGTCTGGAAAAACACCGTCTGTTTCCTGGCCGACGACGGCGACGGCAACACCCACGCCGGCCACGCCAACGCCTTGGCCGACCTGCTGACGGAGCGACATCCCGAATTCATCGCCGACAAGATTTTCGTCGATGCCTACGAGCGGGTCTCGACCGTGTCGGGGAGCACCGCACCGGGCGCCCACACCCGCTTCATGGACCTGCTCACCTCGGGTTTGCTGATGCTCAACTACAGCGGTCACGGCTCCACCACTTCCTGGACGGCCGAAGGCTTGCTGACCATACAAGACATACGCAACATGAAGAACACCCGGCTGCCCCTCTGGGTGACCGCCACCTGCGACTTCTGCCGCTACGACGATGCGGAGAGCAGCGGCGGCGAACTGGTGTTCCTCAATGCCAACGGCGGTGCCGCCGCCCTGGTCACCACCACCCGTCTGGTCTATTCCGGACCCAACTTCACGCTGAACAAAGCCTTCATCTCGAATGTGTTCACCCGCAAAAACGGCCGCCGGCCCACCCTGGGCGAGGTGATGTGCCTGACCAAACAGTCGGCCGAACTGCAGAACGACCGCAACAAACTCAGTTTTGCCCTCATCGGCGACCCGGCCTTGAAGCTGGGCTATCCGGAATATCGGGCCGAGGTCACCGCCATCAATGGCCACAGCGCCGATCCGCTCCGTCCCGACACGGCCGAAAGCCGGAGCCTGGTTTGCATTGAAGGGGAGATTCTCGACCCCGACGGGGAGCGGGCCGAACGCTTCAACGGGTATGTCTACCCGACGGTCTTCGACGCCGAAGTCGAAGCGCAGACCCTCGGCAACGAAGGCAACGACCCCTTCTTCTACACCGACCGGAGCAATATTCTCTACAAAGGCAAGGCCACGGTCCGCAACGGCCGTTTTTCGTTCTCCTTCATCGTGCCTGACGACCAGAGTTATGCCTACAGCAACGGACTCATCAACCTCTACGCCTGCACGGAATCAGGTCCCGCCTCCGACGGACTGGACGCTGAGGCGCAAGGCGTTTTCGAAGATTTCATTCTGGGCGGCACGAAAAAAGACGGACAAAGCTCTGCTCAGGGGCCTTCCATCGCGCTTTACCTCAACGACACGCTCTACCGGGAAGGCGAAAGCGTGAATGCCACCCCCACCCTCATCGCCCGCCTGTCCGACCCGGACGGTCTGAACACCAGCGGCAACGGCATCGGACACGACATCGTTCTGACCGTTGACGACGGCGAGCCGTACATCCTGAACGACCATTACGAATCAGACCTCAACAGCTACACGGCCGGATCGGTTTATTATCCGCTCCCGACGCTGGAGCAGGGCGAACACAGCCTGACGCTCAAAGCCTGGGACATGCAGAACCATTCATCGGTCAAAGGCCTGTGCTTCACCGTAGATGAAAACCGGCAGCCCTCCGTAGGTGCCGTTGAATTCTTCCAAAGCGCCGAAAAAGCGTGGTTCGGATTCACCCACGACCGGCCCCAGCGTTGGCTGAGCGTCACGCTGACCGTCTACGACCTCTCGGGCAGACTCATCTGGCGGCAATCGACCGACATGTACAACCAGACCAACGACGGCGCCTACATCGAGTGGGATTATACCGGAGAAGGGGGCCGGAAAGTCGGAAACGGTTTGTATATTTGCCGGCTGTCGGCCGTGACGGACGAAGGCTGCGAAGCCCTGACCGCCCGGAAAATCATCGTCTCCACACAATAACCGCCCCGTTTTTCCGTTATTCAAGTCAATACGAATCATCACCATATGAAAACATTCAGAACCTTGATGGCTGCCGTCGTCCTCCTGGCAGGCGCCTCGCTTTCCACCGCGCTCCGCGCCGACGACGTCACCTCCTCGGAATACAACCCCATCGTAACGTCCGTTCCCTCGCTCAGCATCGCCCCCGACGCCACCGCCACCGGTATGGGTGACGCCGCCGTCGCCACGGCCCCGACCACGACTTCCCAATATTGGAATCCGTCGAAATATGCCCAGATGAGCAGCACGGCCGGATTTTCGCTGTCGTTCACCCCGTGGCTGCGCAAGCTGGTCTCCGACATCGACCTGGCCTCGCTCTACGGATATTACAAAATAGGTGACCGTCAGGCCATCAGCGCTTCGCTCCGCTATTTCTCCCTGGGCGACGTCATCGTCAGGGAATCGTTGGGCGATGCCGGTTATTCGGTCCGTCCCTATGAATTCGCCGTCGACGCCGCCTATTCGCGCATGCTGTCGCGCTATTTCTCGATGTCGGTGGCGCTGCGCTTCATCTATTCCGACCTGATGAGCGGTGATGACCCGGCCGGCAAGTCTTTTGCCGCCGACATCAGCGGTTACTACAAAAAGCCGCTCTACATCGGACGCAACGAGGGTTTCTGGGCCTTCGGCTTCAACGCCTCCAACATCGGCACGAAGATTTCCTACGACAGCGGCAACAACTATTATTTCATCCCGACCGACCTGCGCATCGGCGGCGCCGTCAAGCTGCCCTTCAACGCTTACAACGCGCTGACCATCGCCCTCGACTTCGACAAATTGATGGTGCCCACGCCCTCCACGCGCGAGCAATATGAATTCCAGGACGTCTCGTCGATCGAAGGCATCTTCCGCTCGTTCACCGACGCCCCCGGCGGCTTCTCCGAAGAACTCCAGGAAATCAACATGTCGCTCGGTCTGGAATATGCCTACGACGATATGTTCTTCGTCCGCACCGGTTACCACCACGAAAGCGAGAACAAGGGCAACCGCAAGTATTTCACCTTCGGTGCCGGCTTCAAGATGAGCATGTTCAACATCGACGTGTCCTATCTGGTGTCGGCCTCGCAGAGCAACCCGCTCGACCAGACCTTACGCTTCACCCTCGGTTTCGACATCGACGGCCTGCGCAAACTCTTCAAATAAGCGCCATGAACATCCGCGTAGGACAAGGCATCGACGTTCATCAGTTCTGTGAAGGACGCCCGCTGATGCTGGGGGGCATCGAAATTCCTCACGACCGTGGACTGCTCGGCCATTCCGACGCCGACGTCCTCATCCACGCCATCTCAGACGCCCTGCTCGGCGCCGCCCATCTGCGTGACATCGGTTACCATTTCCCCGACACGGCCGCCGAATATGCCGGCATCGACAGCGCCGTCCTGCTTGAAAAATGCGTGGCGATGCTCGCCGAAAAAGGCTGGAAGCCCGGCAACGTCGACGCCACCGTCTGCGCGGAAAGGCCCAAACTGAAAGCCCATATCCCCGCCATGCAGGAGCGCCTGGCCACCTTGCTCGGCCTGACGCCCGACGAAGTGTCGGTCAAAGCCACGACCACCGAAAAGCTCGGTTTCACCGGGCGCGAAGAAGGCATCGCCGCTTTCGCCGTCGTCCTCATCGAAAAAATCAACTGACGCCATGTCGCAGCAACACATCGAAAAGTTCACCTGCTCCAAATGCAACGCCACGATGGAATTCACCGTCTGGGACAGCATCAACACGGAACTCAATCCGGAACTTAAAGACAAGGTGATGGACGAATCGCTCTTTCTGAGCAGCTGTCCCAAATGCGGACACACCGCCTACATCACCTTCGGCACCCTCTACCACGACCCGGAAAATCAGTTCATGATCTTCTTCGACCACGCCGTGCAAAACGACGACATTTCCGAGGACCGCTTTCCCGACAACGATCTCTTCAGCCAGTTCAACCGCAACTACAAACTCCGCTACGTCCACGGCATCCGCAACCTCAAGGAAAAAATCTTCCTCTTTGAAGAAGGCATTTCCGACGTGGCCGTCGAACTCATCAAATACTTCCTGCGCAACGGCATCATCGCCCTGAAAGACGTGCCGGCCAACTGGTTCATCGGCAAGGACGTCTATTTCACCCATCTTTCAGAAGACGGCGAGACCCTGGTCTTCACCGTCATCGATGAAAACGGGAAAGTCGGGTCGCAGTTCGGGGTCAACATGGACATCTATGAGCAATGCTTGCAAAAACTCGTCCTCGACAAGCGCTTCGCCGAAGAGGGGAACACCGTCAAAAACGTCTGCTATGCCTGGGTCGATGCGAAGCTGAAAACACCTCTGGAGAACGAAAAGTCCGATTTGTCATGAAACTGTTGGAAAACAAAGTCGCCCTGGTGACGGGCGGCAGCCGCGGCATCGGCAAAGCCATCGCCCTGGCCTTCGCCGCGGAAGCTTGCGATGTGGTCATCACGGCCCGCAGCGAAAGCGAAGCCTTCCGCACCGTTTTACAGGAACTGTCAGCCGCCGGCGTCCGCGCCGAAGGCCATGTGTTCGACGTCGCCGATTTCGAAGCCTGTCAGGCGACGGTCAAGGCCATTGCTGAGCGCTTCGGCCGCATCGACATCCTGGTCAACAACGCCGGCATCAACCGCGACAACCTGCTGCTGCGCATGTCGGAGGCCCAATGGGACGAAGTCCTGAACGTCAACCTCAAGTCAGCCTTCAACCTGAGCCATGCCGTGCTTCCCCTGATGATGAAACAGCGCGCGGGGAGCATCATCAACATTTCTTCCGTGGTCGCTCTGGAAGGCAATGCCGGACAAGCCAACTACGCGGCCGCAAAAGCCGGTCTGACGGCCTTGACCCGCTCCCTGGCCAAGGAGATGGGCTCGCGCAACATCCGCGCCAACGCCATCGCTCCGGGCTTCATCCTCACCGACATGACGGCGGCCGTGCCGGAAGAAAAACGCTCCGCCTGGTGCTGTCAGATTCCGCTCAAACGCATCGGCACGCCTGAAGACGTCGCCGCTGCGGCCGTGTTTCTGGCCAGCGACAAAGCCGCCTACATCACGGGGCAGACGTTGCGCGTGGACGGCGGCATGTAAGCCCGAGCGTGCTTAGCCGAAAAACTTATCGTCGAAATTGACCAGCCAGACCTTTTCGGTGGCGCGGGTCAGGGCCGTATAGAGCCAGCGGTAATATTCCAAGCCCATCATATCGTCGGTCACCCAACCCTGATCGAGAAAAATATGCTTCCACTGGCCACCCTGCGACTTATGGCAGGTCATGGCATATCCGTATTTGACCTGCAGAGCATTGAACCAAGGGTCTTTGCGCAACTTTTCATAAAGTTCCTTGCGGTTGCGGCAATCGGCATAGTCTTCCAACACAGCCTCGTAAAGCCGCTCCTGCGAGGCGGCGTCCAAAGCAGGCGCCTCAGCCGTCAGGCTGTCCAGGATGACCTTCACCTCCATCTCCCAAGAGGTTTCCGGAAACCTGACCGACAGGTCGGCGAAGCGGAAGCCGTACATTTCGCGGGTGCGGTGCACCTTGACCACCTCCACCAGATCGCCGTTGGCAATGAAGGGCACCTCCGGATAAGGTTCCGACCAGAAATAATTGTTCTTGGCCACCAGGAGCAGGTCGCCCGTGGAGAGTTCCTCCTCTTTATAGAGAATCTGCGAACGGATGCCCTGATTGAAGAGCACGGCCCGTTTGTTCGACCGGCAGACAATGCGGCATTCATCCATACCGACCTCCTCATATGAACGGGCTATCCGTTCGATGAGTTCTTCGCCCTGGAGCCTGACCACGTCACGCTGATTGGTCTGCAGCAAGGGCAGTCCGTCAACGTCGCCTTCCGAAATGGACTCCCTCAGGCGGGTGGCGTTGTCGAGCAGCAGCGAGCCTTCGGCCTGGCGGAGCACCTGGCGGAGTTCCATGCCACGCACCTCGAAACCCATCGAGGCAAGGACATCTTCGTCGAGGGCCGGGCTCAGCGTCTTGCCCACCGGCGGCAGCTGAGCCGTGTCGCCCATCAGCAGCAAACGGCAATGGCGTCCGTTGTAGACGTAGCGGATCAAGTCGTCGAGCAAGCGGCCGCTGCCGAAAAGGGCAGCCTCTTCTCCGCCGTTCGAAATCATCGAGGCCTCGTCGACGATGAACAGGGCATGGTCGAAGAGATTCTCGCCGAGCGAAAATCCGTCAGCGGTCCCGGAGACCGCTTTCTGGCGGTAAATTTTCTTATGGATGGTGGTGGAAGGGTGTCCGGAAGCGGCTGCCAGAACCTTGGCGGCGCGGCCGGTGGGGGCCATCAGCGTGCAAGGATAGCGATGATCGTCGAGAAAGCGGATCAAAGCCGACACCAATGAGGTTTTTCCGGTACCGGCATATCCGCGCAAAACGAAAATCTGCCCGTCGGAGCGGTCCGACAAAAAAGTCAGCAGCCGGTCGAGGGCTTCAGACTGGTCTTCGGTCGGCTTAAAACCGAATTTTTCCAGCACTTCGATACGTGCTTGAGCGACGGTCATGTAAAAAATTTGAATTTTAGGGCATAAAAATAGTGAGATTCGATTTGTTTTTCTAATTTTGTCCGTTCGTTATTGGGAATAATTAACAAATAATCATAACACACATGAAAGCAGTTATCCGCACCCTGTTAGTCATCGCCTGCTGCCTGATGGTTTATCTTTGCTTCGACAGCATCATGCGCCCCATCCGTTTCGACCGCGAAAAAGCCGTCCGTGACAACGCCGTCATTCAACGTCTGGTTGACATCCGCACGGCCCAAGTAGCCTTCAAGAACGCCCACGGCGAGTATGCCAACGACTTCGACACCCTCATCAATTTCGTGAAATTCGGACAGATGCCGTTCGTCCTGAAAGAAGGCGTCCTCACCGACAAGCAGCTGGAAGACGGTCTGACCGAGCGCGAAGCCGCTGAAATCGTCGCCAAAGGCAACAAACGCCTCATCGCAAAGTGGGGTCTGCAGGGCTTCCGCCGTGAGACCACTTACGTGAGCGTGCTCGACACCATCTTCGGCGCCTCCTACCCGATTGACTCCCTCCGCTACGTGCCTTATGCCGCCAACGGCGAGCAGTTCGAGCTTCAGGCCGGTGACGTCACCACGGGCGCTTCGGGCCTCTTCGTCCGCGTGTTCCAAGCCAACACCCCGTATGAGACCTACCTGGTCGGTATGGACAAACAGGAGGTGCTCAACCTGCGTCTGACGGCTGAAAAGCTGGAGAAATATCCCGGCCTGATGGTCGGCAACATCTTCGAAGCCAACAACAACGCCGGTAACTGGGAGTGATTCCAGGTGAAATCGATCACCCTTCTCTACGACTCGAAAGGGTTTCAGGCCATCGAAAACCCCGGCAGACACTTTTCCGTCGAAGAATTCCGACAGGAATGTGACCGCATGGAGTTGACTGGCCGGACCGACATCGCTTTAAGGGTGATTCTCCTGACCACCCAATGCCTCATCATCCCTTCCGCGGCCGACGCGAAAGAATTCTATCATTTCCATTTTTCTGCAGACGGCCAACCCGACTCGGCTGAATTGGGTGACCGCCTGCAGAAAATCGTTTATGCCGTGCCCGAAGGTCTGCTCCCGGACCTGCAAAGCATTCTGCCGCAGACTCACCTCTACGCAGACTGCGCACTGGTCGGCCGTCAGACCTTGAGCCGCAGCCTTTCCGTTCCCCGGCCCGGCGGCGAAGACTGCTTTTTCATCTACCTCACGCAAGGAAACGCCGTCGCTGACGGTCCTTCGCCCTACAACGGAGAAAGCCTCTTCATTTTTGTGGCCAACCAAGGGAAAATGGCCTTCGCCAACAGTTTCCGGGTTCATTCACCCGAAGAGATTCTCTATTTCACCCTGGCCGTCAAAGAGCACTTCGCCCGCTGCAAGGGGTGCACGGTCTGCACCACCTGCCGAAACGATGAGGCCTTGTCGGCGTTGCTCGCCCCTCATTTTGAAGACACGGACACCGTCACGCTGGCCGAATCACACGCCGAGCCGTTCCTGAAACTGTTTTCCGAAACCATCGTATGAGAATCATCAGCGGCACGTTCAAGGGACGCCGTTTTCAGTTGCCCGCCAACCTGAAAGCCCGTCCGACCACCGACTTTGCCAAGGAAAGCCTCTTCAATCTGCTGTCAAACAAGACCGATTTGGAAGGACTGGATGTGCTCGACCTGTTCGCCGGCACCGGCAGCATCGGTCTGGAATTCGTCTCGCGCGGCGCCCGCCAGGTGACGTGCGTGGAGCAATACACGCCTCACGTTCAGTTCATCCGCAGCGTGGCCGACAAGCTGAACGTCCACAACCTCTTGCTCATCAAAGGCGATGCCTACCGCTATATCCGCGCTAGCGGACGCTCCTTCGACATCGTTTTCGCCGACGCGCCCTATGCCGACCCGCACCTGGGCGACATTCCGCAAATGGTCTTCGAAGCCGGCATCCTGGCTCCCGGGGGCTGGCTCATCGTGGAACATTCGAAGGACAACGATTTCAGCGCCCACCCGGCCTTCCGCGAGATGAGGGACTACGGCAGCGTCCACTTCAGTTTCTTCCACACGGAGAACAATCCCGCCACGGAATGAACCCAAACAACGACGCCGGGAAAATCGGGCAGGCCATGGCCGCCTGTCTGGCTCCATATGCCGACGAGACGCATTATCCCGGGCACGCCCTGAGCGGCGGACTGATTTGCGGACTCTACCTGCACACCAAACTCAAGGGCCTGCCCCACGACCGGCTCCTCACGACGCTTTACGACGTCAAGGAGCACTACCCGCCACTGTCCGTCACCTGCGACCGCTACGGCGAAATCTTCCGGTCGATGAGCGGCCTGCGCATCGACGGCACCGAGCTGACCGAGGACCTGCTTTCGGAAGCCCTTGACTTCTACCGCGAAAGCTACGGTCAATGAAATCATCCCCTAAGCCCTGGCGACAAACCCTTTGAGCCGGGCTGAAAAAAATTGAAGATTCTTTTTGCTCATTCCAAAAATGAAGCGTATCTTTGCGGCCGTTATCGGGATGTAGCTCAGTCCGGTTTAGAGTACGCGTCTGGGGGGCGTGGGGTCGCTAGTTCGAATCTAGTCATCCCGACAAACAAAAAAAAAGATCCGCCATCAAACACAAGCGAGATGGCGGGTCTTTTGTTTTTGTGGGGTAAATGCTATCTTTGCGTGGGCCGGTCCGTTCTCCGCCGCACGGCCGGCAAATACATCAAACAAAAACAAAAACGATATGACAACCAACGGAAAGCACGAGTGGAAATACTCCATCACGGGAGGCGCCACCCGCGTCAACATCGCCTCGGGGCAAGACATCGCCCACCTCGACGAACTCGATCAGAAACAATGGACGGTGCTCAGTTGCCCGGTGGCCGGGCTTGAATTCGATGCGAAGAGCCTCGCCTTCATCGACACCGACTGTGACGGCCGCATTCACGTCAACGACATCATCATCACCGCCAAGTGGCTGACGGACATACTCAAAGACCCCGACCGACTGCTCCTCGGCGAAGATTTCCTGCCCCTGGAAGCGATTGACCGCGACCAGCCGCAGGCCGACACCATCTATCGGGCCGCGAAACGGATTCTCGACAACCTCGGCCTGAAAAAAGATTCCATTTCCCTGGCCGACACGGCCGGCTGCATCGCCGCCTTCGCCCAAACGCGCTTCAACGGCGACGGCATCATCACCGCCGGCAGCACCGACGACCCGGCCCTCCAGGATATCATCAACGCCTGCATATCCGTGACGGGCAGCGTCACCGACCGCAGCGGCCAGCCCGGCATCGACGAAAGACGCATCACAGACTTCTACACCGCACTGCGCGACTATGCCGCCTGGCAACAAGCCGGGCAAGCGGACAAAGCCGCCATCTTCCCGCTGGATGACGGCACGGCCGCCGCACTGGCCGCCTTGGAAGCCGTCAAAGCCAAAATAGACGACTGGTTCCTCCGCTGCAAACTCTTCGCCTTCAGCGCCGACAGCGCCGGCGGACTCGACGTTTCGGCCGAAAAGATAGCCGGCATCAGCGGCAAAAACCTCACCGAATGCGGCGACGAAATCGCCTCGTTCCCGCTGGCCCGCGTATCGGCCGAAGGCGTGCTGTCGCTCGAAGATGGGCTGAATCCGGCCTGGGCGGCTGCGATCAAGCAGATGGCCGACCTGCTGTTCAAAGGAAAAAAGACCCTGACGGACAACGAATGGCAGGAAGCGCAAGCCCTGTTCGCCCCCTACAAAGCCTGGATGGGCGCTGTGAAGGGCTCGGCCGTGGAGGCGCTGGGCCTGCCCGCTGTCACCGACCTGCTGGCCCACAGCCGCGAAGACGAACTCAAAGCGCTCGCCGCTCAAGACAAAGCCCTCGAAAGCGAATACAACGCCATGACCGAAGTGGACAAACTGCTCCACCTCTACCGTGACTTCTACCGACTGCTTCAAAATTTCGTCAATTTCTCCGATTTCTATTCGCGCGATGAGCGCCGTCAGGCCATTTTCCAAGCCGGCAAGCTCTACATCGACCAACGCTGCTGCGAACTCTGCATCAAGGTGCCCGACATGGGGCCGCACAACGCTTCAGCCTCGCTGAGCGGGATGTACCTGATGTATTGCAACTGCGTTTCGAAGAAGGCCGCCGCCAACATGACCATCGCGGCCGTTCTGACCGACGGCGAAGTGGCCAACCTGCGCGAAGGCAAACACGGCATTTTCTACGACCGCAACGGGCTGGACTGGGACGCCACCGTCATCAAAATCATCGACAACCCCATCAGCATCCGTCAGGCGTTCTGGTCGCCTTACCGCAAACTGGGCAAATTCGTCGAAGAGAAAATAGCCGGCGCAGCCGACGCCAAAGACACCAAGGTCATGAACGACCTGATGGCCAAAATCGACCAACCCGCCGACGCAAAGAGCCAGCCGTTCGACATCGCCAAGTATGCCGGCATTTTCGCCGCTTTAGGCTTGGCCGTGAGCGCCATCGGCGCCGCCTTCGCCGCCATCATCGCAGCCGTGAAGGGCTTGGTGTGGTGGAAGTGGCTCGTCATCATCGCCGCCGTTATGTCGGTCATCTCCGGACCCGCCATGATCAAGGCGTGGCTCAAACTGCGCAAGCGCAACCTGGCCCCGCTGCTCAACGCCAACGGCTGGGCCATGAACACGAAATCGATCGTCAACGTGCGCTTCGGCGCCACCCTGACGAGCGTGGCCCAGATGCCGAAGGGCTTCAAGAGTTACGACCCGTTTGCCGACAAACACAGCGGAAGGAACTGGTCCATAGTGATTTTGCTCTTGATCGCCATCGCGGTGGCCACCTTGTTCTTCCTCGGCGTGTTCGGCGGAGAACCTATTTGCGGATAGCGTAAAAAAGCGTACCTTTGCGGCCGATTTTTTGAAAACGCAGACGTACATGAAACAGCAAGACATCAGGAACATCGCCATCATCGCCCACGTTGACCACGGCAAAACCACGCTGGTCGACAAAATGCTGATGGCCGGCCGCCTTTTCCGCGACAACCAGCAGACCGGCGAGCTGATGCTCGACAACAACGATCTCGAACGTGAAAGAGGCATCACCATCCTCTCGAAAAACGTCTCCATCAATTACAAGGGGGTCAAAATCAACATCATCGACACCCCGGGACACGCCGATTTCGGCGGCGAGGTGGAACGTGTGCTCAATATGGCCGACGGTGTGCTGCTGCTGGTCGACGCCTTCGAAGGCCCGATGCCGCAGACCCGCTTCGTCCTGCAGAAAGCCTTGGAAATCGGCCTGAAGCCCATCGTGGTCATCAACAAGGTCGACAAGCCCAACTGCCGGCCCGATGAGGTTCAGGAAGCGGTTTTCGACCTGATGTTCAACCTTGACGCCACCGAAGAACAACTCGATTTCCAAACCGTTTACGGTTCGGCCAAGAACGGTTGGATGGCCGAAGACTGGCGCAAGCCCACGCAAGACATCACCTATCTGCTCGACCAGATCGTCAAATACATTCCGGCGCCGACCGTCCTGGAAGGCACGCCTCAGATGCTCATCACCTCTTTGGATTACAGTTCCTACGTGGGCCGCATCGCCATCGGACGCGTACACCGGGGCACCTTCACCGAAGGCCAGGAAGTGACCTTGATGAAGCGTGACGGCAGCCGCTGCAAGTCGAAAATCAAAGAGCTTCACGAGTTCCTCGGTTTCGGCCAGAGCAAGTGTCACGAGATGTCGTCGGGCGACATCTGCGCCATGGTGGGCATCGACAACTTCGAAATCGGCGACACCGTGGCCGACGCCGTCGAGCCTGAAGCCCTGCCGCCCATCGCCATCGACGAACCGACCATGAGCATGGTCTTCACCATCAACAATTCGCCCTTCTTCGGTCAGGACGGCAAGTTCGTCACCTCACGCCACATCCACGAACGGCTGATGCGCGAACTCGACAAGAACCTGGCGCTGCGCGTGGAGAAAGACCCCAACAGCGATGTCTGGACGGTCTTCGGCCGCGGTGTGCTCCATCTCTCGGTGCTCATCGAGACCATGCGCCGCGAAGGCTATGAACTGCAGGTGGGTCAGCCCCGCGTCATCATCAAGGAAATCGACGGCGTGAAGTGCGAACCCATCGAGGAGATGACCATCAACGTCACCGAAGAAGCCGCCAGCAAGATGATCGACGCCGTCACCAAGCGTAAAGGCGAACTCATCTCCATGGAAAACAAGAACGAGCGGGTCCACCTCGAGTTCCTGATTCCCTCACGGGGCATCATCGGCCTGCGCAGCCAGCTGCTCACCCTCTCGGCCGGCGAGGCGGTCATCGCCCACCGGTTCAAAGAGTATCAACCCTACAAGGGCTACATCGAGCGCCGCACCAACGGATCGCTGGTGGCCATCGAAACCGGCACCACCGTAGCCTACGGCATGGACAAACTGCAAGACCGCGGCCGATTCTTCGTCTACCCCGGCGAAGACGTCTATGCCGGACAGGTGGTGGGCGAACACACCAAGGAAGGCGACCTGGTCATCAACGTCAACAAATCGAAGAAACTGACCAATGTCCGCGCTTCGGGCACCGACGAAAAGGTCACCTTGCCGCCGCCCGTCATCTTCTCGCTGGAAGAGGCGCTGGAATACATCAAGGAAGACGAATACGTCGAAATCACGCCGAAGCACATGCGCATGCGCAAAATCATTCTCGACGACCTGGAGCGCAAGCGCCAGGCGGCCAAGAAACAAGACGAGTAAATCTGCATACGGGCCGGGGCGTTGTTTGACACCCCGGCTTTTTCAACCGTAAGCCCTATGGAAAAAATCACTTGGAAACAATGTCCTCTCTGCGGCGGAGAAGCTCTGCAGCCGCTTTTCACCTGCAAAGACCACTCGGCCAGCGGCGAGACGTTTCCCCTTCAGCGTTGCAGCGCCTGCGGGTTCACCTTCACGCAAGGCATCCCCGACGAAAGCGAAATAGGGCCTTATTATGATTTCCCCGAATACGTTTCTCACAGCGACACTTCCAAAGGCATCGTCTTCAAACTTTACCACGCCGCCCGCAGCCTGATGCTCCGCAGCAAGCGCCGCACGGTTTGCCAAGCGGCCGGCCGCACATCGGGCCGTCTGCTCGACTACGGCGCGGGCACGGGTTATTTCGCCCACGCCATGCAGCGAGGCGGCTGGCAGGTGACGGCTGTCGAAAAAAGCGAATCCGCACGGGCCTTCGGCCAACAACACTTCGGCTTAGGAATGAAGCCGGAAGACGATTTTTACCGAATGGCGCCGGATCAGTTCGACGCGGTGACCCTCTGGCACGTGATGGAACACGTCCAACCGCTCGACCGGCTTTGGACGCGACTTTCCGAGGTGCTGACGAGTCGCGGCACCCTCATCGTGGCCGTGCCGAACGCCGTCTCGGCCGATGCCCTGTATTATAAGGAGATGTGGGCCGCCTGGGACGTACCCCGCCATCTGTGGCATTTCACCCCGGACACGATGGAGGCCTGGGGCGCCAAACACGGCTTCCGGCTGGAGGCCGTCAAGACCATGCCGCTGGACGCGTTTTACATCTCCATGCTCAGCGAAGAGCACCAAGGGAGCCAAGGAAAATTCATCAAGGGAATGTGGCGGGGCTTCGTCTGCCTGCTGCGCACCATCGGCCGGAAAGAGGCGTGCAGCTCGCTCATCTACGTTTTCAAAAAAGGCTGAACCGCCTTTTTTTCGTACCCGAAGTGGGACTCGAACCCACACAGCCGCGATGGCCAAAGGATTTTAAGTCCTTCGTGTCTACCATTCCACCATTCGGGCAAAACCGACGGCAAAAGTAATCAATTTTTTCGTCAAAACGAGCAGCTCGCCGCAGAGTTGTTTGCACATCCGATGCCAGGCAGGCATCTATGATGCCGCACCCTACGCAGAAGCGAGTCAGTTCGAGACGTAAAGCGTAGCGGCCGCGGTGCAGGAGGTCTGATAGCGAAGCAGGGAAAACGAGGAAATGCCTTTCTGGGGCAAGCCCAGGCCGTCACCCAGATAATATTCTTCGCCGCAGCGCGGACAAGTGACCATCAACGCGCCGTCGGGGCTGCTGACCCTGACCGTGGGCGAAGCCTCCACCGGGCAGGCCAGATCGAAGGCGTAGTAATTCCCGTCGAAAGCATTGACCACCAACACTCCGCCGTAGCCGATCCGGTCTACGGCATATTGCGCTTTTTCTATGCGCCACCACGACCCCGGGGCCAGACAACCGATGACAGCCGCATTGCGCTCGAGCCGTACGGGACAGGAGGGAATGGAGGTCTGCGGAGCAAAAGAACAGGCGCACAGGCAAACCGCCGACCATACGGCCGCCGCCGGCTTGGCCAAGGTCGAACCCGGATGTCGCTTGTCGCGCCACTGAAGGAAATGGAAAGTCATGTTCAGCCGAGCGAATAGGTTGTCGGCAAAGATACGAAAACAAACGTTTTATACGCGCATTTTTTTGGCGTACATTGCAGGGGGGGGGAAAAAATATTTTATAACTTTGCGGCGAATTTTTGCGCTTTTTAAAAACATCATAATCAAAATGAAAAAATC